>Ga0335076_10001604_pt1 | contig 21980 bp, 20 predicted proteins | sample Lox_Sample_25_FD_206717 | JGI IMG/M metagenome (GOLD analysis project Ga0335076, IMG submission 206717) | Soil microbial communities from Loxahatchee National Wildlife Refuge, Florida, United States - Lox_Sample_2.5 | ecosystem: Environmental > Terrestrial > Soil > Wetlands | place: USA... | reverse complement strand
ATCTCAATGCCCTGCTCTCTTCGGTCCTGGATCGTCTTTCGAGAACGCTCGACGTGGACCGCATCGCCATCTTTCTGAACCGAGGCGACGAGCCCGATCAGTTCTTTTTGTCGAAGGCTTCAGGGATTACGTCATCTGCGAATCTTGATCTCAGCTTCCTGAGTTCCCCTCGGCCCGAACCCGCAGGGCACCTGTTCTTCGAGAATACTCATTACGTTCCGCGCGAGACCATGGGATCTCAGGAAGCGATAGCGCGCCTGGACCTGAACTACTACGTCCCATGCCGGGCACAGCAGAAACCGGTCGCCGTGGTGGGGCTGGGCAAAACCAAGAAGGGCGATTTCCTTTCCAGCGAAGATGTGGAGTTGCTGGAAACGCTGGGCGGATACCTGGGCACTGCCATCCAGAACGGCCGACTCTACGCTTCGCTGCAACAGAAAGTGGCTGAGTACGAGCGGCTGAAGGACTTCAACGAAAACATTGTTGAATCGATCAACGTTGGCGTGATGGCTCTCGACATGGAAGACCGCATTGAGAGCTGGAACGCGCAGATGGAAGTGATGTATGCCTTGCCGCGCTGGCAGGCCCTGACTCAGCCGCTGCCCCAGGTTTTTCCTGACGAGTTTGTGGAAGAGTTTTACCGGGTTCGGCAGAATCCTGGCATCAACAATCTGTACAAGTTCCGTTTGAAGACGCCAGCGGGAGAGACCCGTACGGTGAATGTCGCGATCGCGCCGCTGGTGACGCGGAAGTTCGAAGTCGTCGGACGGCTGATCATCATGGACGACATTACCGAGCGCATCGAGCTGGAAGGCCAACTCTCGCAGGCTGACAAACTCTCTTCGATCGGCTTGCTGGCGGCGGGCGTGGCCCATGAGGTGAACACGCCGCTGGCGGTAATCTCGTCGTACACGCAGATGCTCGCCAAGCAATTGCAAGGCGATCCACAGAAGTCGGGATTGCTGGAAAAGATTACGCGGCAGACTTTCCGCGCCTCGGAGATTGTCAACAACCTGCTGAATTTCTCGCGCACCAGTGGATCGGAGTTCGCCGACATCGACGTGAACAAAGTTATCAGCGACACGCTGGCCTTGCTCGAACATCAATTCAAGACTGCGAAGATTCAGGTGCAACGCGAACTGACGCACGACATCAGCCCAATCTCGGGCAATCCCGGACGGCTGCAGCAGGTTTTTCTGAACTTATTCCTCAATGCCAAAGATGCCATGCCTGGCGGCGGCACGTTGAGCATTGAGACAACGAACGGCGATCTGGTCAGCGTGCGGGTTTCTGACACTGGATCGGGAATCGCCGCCGAACACATTCATCGGATCTACGATCCGTTTTTCACGACCAAGACTTCGCCAAAAGAGGGCCAGAACCGCGGCACAGGTCTTGGGCTATCGGTAACGTACGGCATTATCCAGGAACATTCGGGCAAGATCCGGGTGGAGAGCGCTCCCGGGCAAGGCACGACTTTTGCCCTTGATTTTCCGTTGAGCAGGAAGGTTCTCCATGTCTGAGGCGGCAGTAATTTCGCGCGGCGCTGTAAACGGCAATCCGTCGCCGGCCGGGTCGGTGCTCATCATTGACGACGAAGCGGAGATTCGCGAGTCTCTGCAAACGCTGCTCGAGTTGGAAGGGTTCGAAGTCGAGAGCGCGGGCAGCGGAGAAGAAGGTCTGGCGCAGATGGACGAGCGGCCGTTCGACCTCGTCTTGCTCGACCTGACGCTGCCGGGCCGCAACGGAATGGAGATTCTCTCCGAAATTCGCGGGCACGATTCGCATCTGCCCGTCATCATGATCACCGCATATGGAACAGTCGAGAATGCGGTGCGCGCCATGCAATCGGGCGCCGTGAATTTCGTTCAGAAGCCTTGGGACAATGAAAAGCTTCTCGCCGACGTGCGAGCGGCCGTGGGCTGGCGGCGAGCCGAAGAAGAAAACGTCCAACTCAAGCGCGCGCTGAAGCAGCGCTACAACTTCGAAAATATCGTGGGCAAGAGCGAGCCCATGCTGAAGATTTTCGACCTAGTGGCGCAGGTGGCGAACAGCCGTTCCACCGTGCTGCTGCAGGGAGAAAGCGGAACCGGCAAGGAAGTCATTGCCAAGGCGATCCACCTGAATTCTCCGCGGCGCGACAAGCCATTCGTCCCGGTCAACACCGGGTCGATGCCCGCCGATCTTCTGGAATCGACGCTCTTCGGCCACGTGAAGGGTGCATTCACCAGCGCGATCGCCTCGAAAAAAGGCCTGTTCGAAGTTGCCGACAAGGGCACGCTCTTCCTCGATGAAATCGCCACCATGGGGCTGGAGACCCAGGCCAAAATCCTGCGTGTGCTGCAGGATCGGCGATTCATGCACCTGGGTGGAATTCAGGAAGTGCAGGTGGATGTCCGCATCATCGCGGCGACGAATATCGATTTGCGGCAGATGGTGCGCGAAGGGCGCTTCCGCGAAGACTTGTTTTATCGGCTCAACGTGATCACCATCGAGTTGCCGCCGCTGCGGCAGCGAAAAGAAGATATTCCACTGCTGGTGGAATTTTTCCTGAGGAAGTATGCCGAAGAAAATGGACGGCAGACACCACGCATCACGCCGGAAGCGCTGCGCCCGTTGATGGCGTATTCGTGGCCGGGGAACGTGCGCGAACTGGAGAATGTGATTGAGCGGGCAGTCGTGTTGTCATCAGGGCCGGAAATCACGGTGGACCTGATGCCGGATTCGATGATGGGACGTGGGTCGGCACTGAGCCTGCACGAGCCGCCATCGGACGCTTCCCTGTTCGAGATCGTTGAAGACGTCGAGCGGCGCGTCATCACCGATATGCTGGAGCGCTGCAACTGGAACCAGACTGAAGCCGCGGAGCGCTTCCACGTGCCGCTGTCGACCCTGAACCAGAAGATTCGCCGGCTGAATATCGAGATTAAGAAGAACGGCTCTCAGCTTTCAGCTTCAGGCTCCCGGCTTCGGGCTGCTGTATTAGCTTCGGCAAACAAACGATGTCATCCTGAGGAGGGCGATAGCCCTCCGATGGACCTTACGAATCCCATCCAGCACCAGTGCAGTAAACAGGATTGCCTCGGGCGCATGCAGCACATATATTCCCGCCGGCGGCAGTCACAGTTCCCGCATCCGTACGGTCCCTCGCGCCGGCTTCGCCGCCGCTCAGGATGACATCGTCGACTCGGGCATCTTGCTCGTGGCTGAGGGCTGACAGCTGAGAGCCGACGGCTTCTGTTATATTGCGGTCAAGCCCTGCCAACGCATGCATGCCGCAGGACTGAGCCGCATGGAACTGATCTCGCCGACGGATTTCGCCAAGGAAAAGGTCCTTTCGGTTCAGGAATACACTTCCCTGTCGATGCAGTCGCTCGCGAACTTGTTTCGCAAGCCACTGTACTTCGCCGACATGGTGCAGCAGGCAGACCTGATTGGTGTGGGCTCGTTGCCCATCGTCGTCCTGACCGGATTTTTCACCGGCGCCGTCCTGGCGCTGCAAAGCTCGAATACCCTGCAACGCTTCGGGTCGATCACTTTGATCGGTCAGCTGGTTTCCACCTCGATGGTGCGGGAACTGGGTCCGGTGCTTACAAGTTTGATGGTGGCTGGACGCAACTCTTCCGGCATGGCCAGCGAACTGGGATCGATGATCGTGACCGAGCAGATTGATGCCATGCGAGCCCTGGGCACCGATCCCATGAAAAAGCTCGTGACACCGCGGGTGACAGCGACGGTGTTCATGCTGTTTTTCCTCACCATTATTTCTGACCTGGTCGGGCTGATGGGCGGCATGGCGGTCTCGTGGCTGCTTTTGAACCTGGATGCCCGCCAGTACTGGTCCAATGCCTGGCAGACGCTGGTGTTCCAGGATGTTTTCATGGGGTTGATCAAGCCCACATTGTTCGGCTTCATTATCGCGACAATCGGATGCTTTTACGGGATCACCGCGCGCGGGGGCACCCAGGGGGTCGGCCGCGCTACGACGCAAGCCGTCGTGGCAGCTTCAGTAATGATTCTGGTGACCGACTTCTTTGTGACCAAGCTCCTGATTTCGCTACTGTCCTATAGGTAATCGCATGTCGACACCCGCCATGCCGCAACTTCCGGAACCCTGCGCGCCACACCTCACGGGTGCGGCCATCCTGTTTGAAGACGTGCATATCTCGTTTGAGGACAATGCGGTTCTGCGCGGCGTGTCGTTCCATCTGCCGTTAGGTGAGACCAAGGCGCTTTTCGGCGTGGCAGGATCGGGCAAGAGCACCATTTTGAAGCTAGCGCTTGGACTGATGCCGCCCGATTCGGGGCGAATCACCGTTCTGGGCAACGAAATCACGCAGATGCGCGAGGAAGCGCTTTTTCCGGTGCGCGACCGGCTCGGCATGGTCTTTCAGGAGAGCGCGCTGTTCGACTCGCTGACGGTGCGGGAGAACGTCGCCTACCGCTTGATGGAAGCACACGGAATCTACGACGACGAAATCGACCGGCGAGTGCGCGAGGCGCTGCGCTTCGTGGAACTCGAGCATACGCTCGAAATGTTTCCCTCCGAACTCTCGGGCGGAATGCGGCGGCGAGTGGCGATTGCGCGCGCGGTGATTTCGCAACCGGAACTGTTGTTGTACGACTCGCCGACCGGAGGCCTGGACCCGGTCACGTCGAACACGATTATCGAGTTGATCATGAAGCAGCGGGACGTTTATAAGACCAGTTCCCTGCTGGTGACGCACCGGCTGCAGGATGCCTTCACCATGGCTACGCATCAATTCGACAAGCAATCAAACACGCTGCGTGCTTTGCCGCGCGGGCAGTACTGCGACGTGCCGATGAGTTTTCTGATTCTGCGCGATGGGAAAGTGATTTTCGACGGGGACATCCGGCAGCTGGCGCACACGAAAGACGAGTACATCAAGGAATATATTTCGTAACCTGCGGCTCCTCGTTTTAACAACCGAAGGGTGTACTTAGGGAGATCCCTCGCTCCGCCTGAACGGCGGCTTCGCTCGGGATGACGCCTCGGCCCGAGGAGAATATTGACAGTCGATCTCGGAGCAAGCGGTGGTGGCGTCATCCCGAAGGACCGCGTTTTCTCCAGCGGGCCGAGGGATCTCCCGCTGCCCTGACTGCCTGGGCTTGGCCCTTATTTCGGTGCCGACGCTTCCTTGCCTGCCTGCACAAACGCCGCGACGTTGGACTTGTCGATCAAGTCTGAACCGGTATCCACGAACGCTGGAATAGGGGCGTAGCTGTCTTTCGACCAGTCTTGATCGAGCGAAGATGGCTTGTGGTGATAGAGATTGTCGAGCATCTGCATGCCGACGAAGGCCATGGTGTAGGGCTTCTGGCCGATGGTGGCGGCGATCAGGCCTTTCTGGATCCAGTCGAGAGTCTCCGGATCGGTGTCCATCGCCATCACGACTTTGCCGGTGACGTGATAGCTGTTGAGCACTCCGGCGACCTCCTTGCCCGATTGGGCTTCAAGACAGACGAAGCCGTCGACCTTGTCGCGCTCTTTGCCGACGATTTGCGTCGTGGTATCGAAAGCAATGCGCGGGTCGCCCTGAATATCGACGACGCGGGTGATCTTGATGTCGGGAGTGCGGGCTAACACGGCTTTGTATCCGGCAAGGCGCTCCTGCATGTTGGGCTGATCGGGATTGGTGAACACCACGACGTTGCCCTTGTTCTTGAGTTCCTGCGCGAGCCGCGTCCCGCCGGTGACCCCGGCCTGGTAGTTATTGGTGCCGATGAAGAACAGCCGCTTGCTCGCGGGGGCGTCGGAGTCGATGGTGATGACCGGAATGCCGGCGGTGACCGCCCTGTCGATGCCGTCCTTGAGCAGGCTGACATCGGTCACGTCGAGCAGGATTCCCGTCGCTTTTTTCTGCACCGCCTGGTCGAGTGCATCGCGCTCGGCCTTGGGATCGAATGTCTGCGGACCCGAGACATCCGCGCGTACTTTGAACTCGGTGGCAGCGTGCGTGAATCCCGAGCTCGCGGCCTTCCAGTAGGGGACCTGAAGGTTCGCAGAAATCAGGACGTAGTACTCGTCGGAATCGTGAGCAGAACCGCAGCTAAGAAATGTCGATAGTGGAAGGGATATGAGAGCGAAAGTGAGAATCCTGCGTGAGAGGAACATTGCATCCTCCTGGGAGCGCTTCACCTCGCAGTAAACGCGGGGCTCAGGTGAAGCTGTTCAGCGACAGGATTGTAAACGAGCGGTCAAGCGAAAAACCAGAACTCAGCGACCCTGGGTGCGCAGTCGAAGAATCCTACACCCGCAATGCACTGCCTGGGGTAGCGATTCCTCGACTTCGCTCGGAATGACAGGTTCCAGGGGGATGACAGGTCCCAGGGGAATCACAGGTTCCAGGGGATGAGCGGAGGAGGGGAGGTTAGCGCAGGGCCTGGTCGAGGGTCTTGGAGATCACTTCTTCCTCGACTTCGCCCGAGGAGTTGTACAGCGCGGCGCCAGCGCCATCGAGCACAACAACGTGCGGGATATATCCCTTGTAATACTTCTCCTTGAGTTGCTGCTGAGCCGATGAAAGACGATGGTCGAGATCGATCACGATGAACTGAACGCGTCCCTTGTATTTTTCATAGAGGCTGACGGTGCGGCGCGCCTGGTGCTTGGAGTTGTAGCAGCCTTCGCCGTAAATGATGACGTAGGCCGGCGTCCCCGCGATGAATCCGGCGCCAAGGTTGTCGCCGGTGATCAGCGGTCCATCGTGGCTGTCGCTGGTGTAGTCAAGATGAGGATTCAGCTTGAGATTGTCGGCCGCAACAGCCGCCACCGACAAGAGCGCGATCAGGAGCGCTGAAGAAAGCAAGGAACGCATAAAGTCCTCGAAGCGAAGACGCTTTGCCGCGACTTCGTATGGGCATATGAGCGGCGGCGCGCCGAAAAGTTTCAGACGAACCCGATCCCGCTACACCCCAACCGGGAAGGGCTTGGTGTGCGCAGTAGCGCTGAGAGGGCGGCTGGTGAAACGCCCCTGCAGCAACGACATCAATCCCGTATACCAATAACCGACTACGAACAAAACCAGAAACGGCACGGTGATGAAGTTTTCGTTTTGCACGGCATAAACGACCGTAAGCGCGAAGTAGCCGCCAATCGCCAGTTCGGCCCATGGAATCCAGCCCAGGCGCTTGCGATATTTTGTAGCGCCGACTTTATCTTCCCTATTCACCACGCGGTATTTCGGAGTACGCACGAAAGCAGTTTGTTTGCCCACCAGGGCCTCGAGGACCGCCTTGGTGTTGGTGATGGTCAGTCCAATGCCGAGCGCCATCAGGAATGGAAGGTACAGCAAGGAGCGCGGCCAGCTTCTGGGAAAAAGTTCACGCTGCGACACAAGATAGAAGCTCGAGATGGAGAAAGTCGAAGCCATGAACAGCGGCAGGTCGATGTAGAGCATCTGAAACCAGCCCTGATAAAAGCGGATAATCATGGCCGGTAGCAACAGAACCGAGAGCACGATCATCAGCGGGTAGCTGACGTTGGCCGTCAGGTGATACCAGGCCTCGAGCTTGGTGTGGAACGGCGCATCGCTCCGCAACACGCGCGGCAGAATCTTTTTCCCGGTCTGAATCAGGCCTTTGGCCCAACGAGCCTGCTGGGTCTTGAAAGCTGTCATTTCAACCGGAAGTTCGGCGGGGCATTCCACATCCTGCAGGTAGATGAACTTCCATCCCTTCAATTGGGCGCGATAGGAGAGATCGGTATCTTCGGTCAGAGTGTCGTGCTGCCATCCACCGGCTTCTTCGATGGTCTGGCGCCGCCACATGCCGGCGGTGCCGTTGAAGTTGAAGAACAGCCCGGTGCGGGCGCGCCCGGAATGCTCGAGAACGAAATGACCGTCGAGCAGAATGGCCTCAACCTGCGTCAGGAAGGAGTAATTGCGGTTGAGGTGAGTCCACCGCGTCTGCACCATGCCGATTTTTGGATCGCTAAAGTGATGGACAGTGCGCAACAGGAAGTCTTCGGGCGGGGTGAAATCGGCGTCGAAGATGGCAATGAATTCGCCTTTTGACGTCTTCATCCCTTCCGCGAGAGCGCCGGCCTTGAATCCCTCGCGATTCGTTCGGTGATGGTAGGTCACAGGTTGACCGAGCGCGGCATAGCGTTCGACCAGATTTCTCGCCACGTCGACCGTCTCATCCGTCGAGTCGTCAAGCACCTGGATATCGAGCTTCTCGCGCGGGTATTCGAGCTTGCAGACTGCATCAAGCAGGCGCTCGACCACGTATTGCTCATTGAAGATCGGCAACTGAATGGTGATGCGGGGCAGTTCTTCGAAGCGCGCGGCAGGCTCTGTGGTGCGATTCTGGCGATGCTTGTAATAGAGATAAACGAGCCGGTAACGGTGCAGGCCGTAGAAAGAAAGCAGGATGAGGACGATGAAATAAGGAATGAGGAGGGCGAGATCGAATCCGTTGGCGTGATAGAGACCGCGGAACGTGGTGTCGAGAAAATGCTGGCGGATGTAGCCCCCAATACCCTTGGGGGCCAATATCGTCGCCGCGAAAAACGCGATCCCGTCAGAGAGCAACGAGGCCTCCGGTCAAAACCACTATTTTACCGGATCGGGGGGGATCAAAACCGGGGCTGTCAAAACGGGGCCGCTCGTGTCGGACTTCGGGCTTTAAGAATTGGCGCTAGGGCTTGACGAGGGAGATATCGCGGGACGAAACGCCCGCAGTGCATGCGCCCTCGGTGATCCTGTCCACTGCGCCGGTGGACGATTGGACTCGTACGGTCCCTCGGAGGGCTCGCGCCCTCCTCAGGATGACATCGCTTTTGCGTCAGGTTTGCTCACATCGGCATCCGGCTAAGCAGGGGCGCGCAGCAGGCCGACGCCGAGTGTGAGGACGGACGCGGCCAGCGCCACAATTCCGAGATAGATGAGCGACACCAGCCCGTTGGGCTGGCTTGCCGCCGGGGATGTCACTGACAGAAAAAATCCTGCGGGAATGAAGATGGCCGCGGCGGGCACGCCGATGCGGGCGACCCACATCCACGGGTCCGGCAAGTTCGCCGAGTCGGCCAGGATCTGGCAGACCAGCGAGAGAATAATGAAAACGCCGGCGTGGGCGTGTCCGGCGCGAAAGAAATTCTGCCGGAGCGGGTTGTCCATGTAGCCGCTGCTGCGGTTCATCAGCGACGTCAACAAAAAGTAGCCACCATATTGAATGCTCGGGACGGTCAGCAGGATGATTCCCGCCATGGTTCGGGCTTCGCGAGTCATAGGAATACTCCTTTTGCGGATTTCCGCGGGGTGCCCCACTTCTGGCTGCTTTTGCCAGAAGTGGGGTCTGTTGAAACCGAGGAAGGGCCGGGAGCTACCGATTTTGCGCGACTTCGCCACCTTCCGGAACGATGAAGGCATCGACGCGCAGGCCGTCGGGTAGCTTCGAACCGGGATCGAGTTCGACCAGCGTCTCCAGGATCTTGGTGTCGACTTTTTCGGTTGGTTCGTCGGTCCGAACATTCTTGGGACCAAGCTGCTGCCCCACGCGCACCACGCGTCCCCAGAATTTTTGCGTTCCGAAGGCGTCGGCGGTGACGTAGGCGCGTTGTCCCATCTGCACTTTGCTGACGTCGGTTTCGTCGACATCGACGCGCACGCGCAGCGTCTTGCGGTCGCCGATCGTCAGGACCGGGTCCGGTACGGTCGAAGAATTCGAAACGCTCTCGCCGCTGCGATGGTGTTTGCGCAGGACGGTGCCGTCAATGGGCGAGCGGATGAAGGTCTTCTCATAACGCGCTTCGGCCTCGTCCAGCTGTCCCTGCGCCAGTTGGAGATCAGCTTCGGCGAAGGACCGATCTTCCTCGCGGGCATGATCGTCAACGAGCGCGTGCTGCTGCACGGCAGCGTCATACCTGGCCTTGGCGACATCAGCTTCGCGCGCATAGCGATCCAGTTCTTCGCGCGAAACCACTCCGGCCGAAAACAGTTCCTGGCGGCGGCGCAGTTCCGACTGCGCATCTTCCATGACAGCCTTGGCCTCGTTTACGGAGGACCAGGCCTCATCGCGTTCTTGCCGGCGAGCGCCATTGATGACCTTGCGAAGCGCCGCATCTTTGGCGATGACATTGGCGCGCGCCGACTCGACTTGTGCCTTGTAATCGGCATTCTCGAGTTCGGCCAACACCTGCCCGCGATGAATGGCATCGCCTTCTTCGACGTTTACCGTCTTCAGACGTCCGCTGAGTTCGGAGCCGATCTTGATGTCTTCCGAATAAGGCTCGACTCGTCCAGGCCCGGCGATCAGGAGAGGGCCCTGACTGGCTCGCGCGGTGGCCGCGGCCTGCGCCGTTTCATGCGAACGCCGGGAGGCTACGACCAGCGATGCGGTCAGCAGAAAGGCGCCCAGACCGATGGCCAGAACGATACGGCTCTTCAAGAGCGATGCAATTGAGAATGCGCGACTCATAAAATTCTCTCCACATAAAAGCTGATACAGCGTGAATCAAACCAGGCCGACGGCGGCCTGGGGCAGATTGTTGGCCAGAAGTCCGGCAGGAACAACTTCCTGCTCGGTTGCAGCGGCGACGGCGCCGTCTTCAATTCGGATGATGCGGTCGCCGAAACTCAACACGCGCGAGTCGTGAGTTACGATCACGACGGCGCGCCCGCGCTTGTGGGCCAGATCGCTCATCATCTCCATGACGTTGCGGCCGGTGTGCGAATCGAGCGCGGCAGTCGGCTCGTCGGCCAGGATGATTCCGGGATCGCCGGCCAGCGCGCGAGCAATCGCTACGCGTTGCTTCTGGCCGCCGCTCAAATCTGCAGGAAACGCCCCATACTTATTGGCCAGTCCGACCTGCTCGAGCAGCTCTTTCGAGCGCTTCTTCGCCGCGGCCGCGGACACTCCCTTCAGGTCGAGCATCAGTTCCACGTTCTCGCCCGCAGTCAGCGTGGGGAACAGATTGAATCCCTGAAACACGAAACCGATGTGCTGCAGGCGGATCGCCGGAAGTTCCTTTTCGCGCAAGCCCACGACTTCCCTGCCCGCTACCTGGACGCTGCCCGACGTTGCCGTGAGGATGCATCCCATGATCGAGAGGAGCGTGGTCTTTCCGCTTCCCGACGGACCCATCAGCAGAAGCAATTCTCCGGGATGAACATCGAGATCTACTCCACGGAGCGCGAGGGTGCCGTTGGAACCTTCTTCGTAAGTCTTGATCAGATTTCGGACTGCGATTGCGGATTGCATTTGAAATCTCCCATTTCCCCACAACTACCTGGCGGACCGAGCATCCGCCCTGCGACAACTCAGCTACACACGGCGGACGAGGCGTCCGCCGCTCCACGAGTTATCCTTTGAACACCATTGCCGGATCGATCCTGGTTACCTTGTTGATCGAGACCAGCGCGGCCCCCACGCACATAAATAACGTCAGAAAAAACATTCCCACGGCCATGGGCGGAGGCATCAGGATCGCGGCCCCGCCTTTCTGGCTGCCGTGCACGACGAAGACGCTGACAATCATGCCCAGTACATATCCGATTACGGCGCTGATCGCCGCCTGCTTCATGATGACTTTGTAGACGTAGCTGTTCGGTGCGCCCATCGCTTTCAAGGTGCCGTACTCACGAATGTGATCGACCGTCGTGGCATAGATGGTTTGTGCTACCACGACGAATCCCACGACCAGCCCCAGCACGGCGGCGATCAGGACCGCAACACCCGCGCCGGTGGTGAACATCCAGTAGAAGGTCGTCATGCGGCTGAACTGCGCCGTCGTGAACACATCCACATCTTTCACGTGATCGAGCAGATCGCTGCGAACCTGCTGCACGTTGGTTCCCTTCGCGACTCGCACGAGGATGAACATCGTCTGGTCTTCGCGCAGGCTGGTGAAGTCCTGCGCGTTCTTGAACGAAGTGAAAACATAGGGCGAAGTCGTGAACGAACGGATGCCGTTGGTGAATCCCACGACGCGCGCACGATGGCCTCCGATTTCAAAGACCTCGCCGATGTGCGAGACGCCGAGTTTCTGCCTGTAAAGCTCGTCCATGATGACGGCATCGGGAGACTTCAAGTCTTCGACTCGTCCCTCGACGAGATTCCATGGCCGCTCGATGACGTCGTCAACGTTGATGCCTACGATCTGCACCGAATCCTGGCCGCCGTCATGGCGTTTCCACTGCGTCCAGCGAGTGATGATTTTCTGTGCGTCGGCCACGCCGGGGACGGCGCGAACCTGGTTCAGCTTGCGCTCGCTGAATGCGACTCCCTGCTCGACGTAGGGCACGTTCTTTGACGTGACCCACAAGTCGGCGCCGGAGTGATCGATCAGGTTCGAAGTCGCCGTGGTGAAGCCAATGAATAACCCCAACTGCACCACGATCAGCACCACCGAGAAAACAATGCCCGTCAGAGTCACGGTCAAGCGGACTTTGTCGTGAAAGAGATTGCGTTGCGCCAGAGGAGGCATACTCTACTGGCCCTCCTTTGCTTGTTCTTTGCGTCCTGATTTCTGCCGCTCCAGGCCACGCAGCGTGATGTCGAGCATCATGGCGACGCGATCGCGGACCGGTCGCCATTCGACCCAGGGATCGCAGCCCTTGGCAATCTCAAGCGAAATCACCCCATGCACCGACGCCCAAAGAGTCTGCGAGATAAGCTCGGCATCGCTTAATTCTTCGCGAAAGCAGCCCGCATCCAAGGCCTGCTGTACGGCCCACCTGAGAAAGGCGTATGCGTCTTTTTCCGGATTGCCCATCATTTCGCGATCCACCTCATCCGGCTCGTGGGCGGGATGCGAAGTCATGAACATGAACTTGTAATGGTTGGGATACCGCGCCCCAAACTCGCTATAGATGGCGCCGATCTGCTTGAGCCGCTCAATGGGATCGTTCGACATGACCGAGCTCTGGAAAACCGCGGCCAGGCGCGCATAGTCGATGTGGCACAGCTCACGGAAGAGTTCATTCTTGTCGGCGAAGTGAACGTAGATGGCGGTGGGCGAGTACTCAATCTTCTCGGCCACTTTGCGCATCGAGACGCCCTCATAGCCTTCAGTCACGAACAACTCACGGGCCGCGTCGAGGATTTTCTCCCGCGTCTCCGACTTCTCTCGTTCCCGTCTTTCTTTCACACCCATAACGGCGGTCCCTTGATTAACAGTGTTTAGTTAACATCGTTAAGTTACTGCGCCGCGTTCATTCGTGTCAAGGGAATTTCGACGGACACCTGTGGATTTCTTGTAAGCTATTGATTTAGCTAGTACTATTCTAGCTCTAACCGCACAGGGCAGAGAAAACCATAGGAGCTTCGAATTACGGATAAACGCATGGGCCCGGATTCGTGGAGCGGCGGACGCCCTCGGCCGCCGTATTACACCCACCCCGGACGAGGGCGTCCGGGGCTCCACGGAGATCTCCCGCAGTTCTGGGGACGCATTCGCGGTTCAGCGTTTTGGATCGTCGCCGTCGCTTTTATCTTGCGATTTGGCTGGATCATCCTTCGCCACACCTACAAGATCAAGACCAGTGATGACAATTTCAGTTTCGGCTGGGAGATGGGGCGGATTGCGGCCTCGATCGCCAGGGGACAGGGGTTCAGCAATCCTTTCGGGCCGGCGACCGGCCCGACCGCGTGGGAACCACCGCTGTATCCGTATTTGATGGCTGGCGTGTTTACGGTTTTCGGAATTTATTCGAAGGCGTCGGCGTTCGTTCTGCTGACCATCAATAGCGTGTTCTCGGCGCTGACATGCGTTCCCATTTTTCGGATCGCACGACGAGTCTTCTCGGAGAAAGTTGCGGTTGGCTCAGCGTGGGCGTGGGCGCTGCTGCCGAATGTCATGTTCTGGAGCACGCGCGCCATCTGGGAGACGAGCCTGTCGGCACTGCTGCTGGCGATGGCATTTTGGCTCGCGCTCACGCTGGAGGATCGCGAGGGCCTTCGTCCATGGATTCTCTTTGGATTGACCTGGGGCATTGCCGCTCTGAATAGCCCGACGCTCTTGTCATTCCTGCCGGCGGCGGGATTGTGGGCCTGGTGGCGTCGATCGCAGCGTGGGAAAAGTTCGCTCGCAGGAGTCATTCTGGCATCGGTGGTTTTCTTCGCGTGCGTGATGCCGTGGCTTGTCCGCAACTATGAGACGTTCGGCAAATTCACTTTTCTGCGCGACAACTTCGGCGCCGAGCTTCGGCTGGGAAATGGTCCGGGCGCGAATGGAACGTGGATGGAATATTTGCATCCGTCGCAAGACGTCTTCGCGTTGCGCCAGTTCGAGAGCATGGGAGAGGTCGCTTACATTGCGATGCGGAAAAAACAGGCACTCGCCTACATCCGGGCGGACTACGGTCGCTTCGTGGTGCTGTGTTTGGAGCGCTTCATTTATTTCTGGGCTGGGCCGCCGAAGGCGACGCAGCCGCCGTGGATGAACGAGCTCAAGAACTCGCTGTTTCTCGCTTCGTCGTTTCTCGCGTTCTGGGGATTGATCCGGGCTCTCCGCTTACGGCGTAGCGGGGCCGGACTTTTCTTGTGGTTGATGCTTCTGTATCCCGCGATCTACTACGTCGCCTTCCCTGCTCCGCGGTATCGGGTTGCGATCGAACCTGAAATAGCGATCCTGGCCGTGTTCGTGATTACTGAGGCGCGGACCAGATCTAAGGTTCTTGATCAAGATCGATCTTGAGCACGTGGATGAGGTTGAGCTTCGGATCGAGGATTCCCGTGATCTTAACCTTGCGTCCTTCATAACCGTGAATCAGGTCGGCGCGGTCCAGGCGAAAAACATCTTTGCCCGCCGACAGCACCAGATAACCGCCCATATGCTCGATGCAGTAGTTCGTGCAAGTGTTTGCGGTGCCCCCCATTGATTTCGACTTGAGCATTTCCTGGTGCGAGCGGGTAAGCGAGTGGACGTTGAGAGCACACTGGCTGTCGGAAACTTCTCCGCGAAAAATTCTTGGGTTTTGAGCCATTACGGCCGTTGCCAACGTCAGTAGTCCTGCTGCGAAGATTAAGGTTCGGTTCATAGGTTGTCCTTAGCGCGAAAACCCTCACGGCAGCACGGTGAACTTCATGTGCATGCCTTCGTGGTCCTGGCTGCAAATCACAGTACAAACGACTTCGTACTGGCCGGGATCGGTTGGGGCCGTGAGCAGAAATTCCTGCTTGCCCGGCTTGAACAACAAGTCCCAGCCCTCGACTCGGGTGCGATCCTTGGCTCGCAGCAGGGTGAAGCCATGGATCGAACCATCGCGGTTCCACGATTTGGCACGAATCGCGGTCACGCGTAACAGCACTTGCTCGCCGGCTTTCACCGTGATTTCGGGAACGCTCTGGCCGGCGATCTTGTAACGGCTATCGTGGTCGGCAGTCAACTCGATCACGTGTTGGGCGCTTGCGTGCGACAAGCCGAGCGTCACGAACAGCCCAACGGCCAAAACCATACGAGGGTGCTTCGCGCCAATTGTCATCATCTGCTCGAAAAACCCACGTGGTTACTGCGTCATGTAGAACAAGACGAGTCGCATATCCTGATCGGTGATGGTGGCGCGCACGCGCATGTGGCGCAGCACGGTTTTCATCATGCGCGGAGGAAACTTCTGCGGAGCAGCGTGGCAGCGTCCGCAGTTGGCGTGAAACCGTTGTTCCCCCTGCAACCGCATTTCGTCGGCATTCGATACCTGAACAACTGCATTGGTCGCTGATTCCTTGCCCGATTCAGTTTTGCCGGATCTTTCGGCGGCTGACAAAAACGAGGCCAGCGCCAGGACGCTTAGCGAAGTTGCGAGTGCGATGCGGAGAATCGTTTTCATGGCTCCCCCACTCGTCCCAGCGGGATCAGCCAGCGGTATGCCACGCCGACGGACCACTGGTTGTAGTTCCCGGCCGAACTGAAGATTCGGCCGTAGCTGAAGATGCCCTTCATTCCATCGCGCAGGAAATAATTGACGCCAAAGTCGGCTTCGCGGGTATCGGCGCTGGGCAAGTCCAGATCGGCATCCGCGTCAGGACCAATCTCGCCCACGTGGAATTGCTGCATGCGAGCGGCGAATTCGGTCCGGCGCATGGCTTTTTGCCAGAAGTGCGCCTGGCTCAATCGGTAAGCGCCTTCGATCCAGTAACCGCTGCCGACAAACGAATGCGCGTACTCGGCGCGCAAGTTCAGCGGAGCCTTTGCCGGCTGCCATCCCATATGGAAACCGAAGGCGTTTTTGCGGTCATCCTGAAGAGTCTTCTGCCAGGAGCCGCCAACCTCAAGCCGCGGACCGGGAAAGAAGAATCCCATGCGGCCTCCGACATGACGCTCGGAATCGACGCTGCCGATGGCGATGCTGGTCGCCGAAAAATAAACGGCATAATTCATGTTGGCTTTCCCGTTGACGGGAAAGCCTCCGCGAAACATGGCGCCATCGCTGGGAGCCGTATTAATAGGGAGGATCAGTGGATCAGGTTGCAGGGCGCGAATCCAGACCGGGTAAAGACGCTCATTGAAGATACCGAACGGGGTCAGGAATCGGCCAGCGGTGACCGTCAGGTAAGGATTGGCGATGTAATCCACTTGCGCGTAGTCGACATGCTTGCTGACCGGACCTTGATATGGTCCGCCATCGGGCGGGCGCTGGAACTCTCCCTCGAACTCAGCCCGAGACTCGATCAGCCAGCGGCCGCCGAGAGGAACGAGCAGGACCGGGTTGATCTGGGTATCGATGACATTTTGGCCGCCCGAGACGAAACTGAAGGCTCCCGCGCTGCCGCTAAGAATAGGAACGGGCCGGTCGGAGTCAGGCGCTTGAGCGAAGGCTAGTCCGCTCGCCAGGACAAAGGAAATGAGGGCGGCTACGGAAACGGTGGCCCATCGCCGCACGGACGTTGTGTTTTGCAACGGATCCAACACCGGCTGAACCCCACTTACATCTTGTGGCGATTGTCGTTTAGGTCTACGTCTGCGGGGAACGTCACGGAGGTAACTTTCGTATCCAGTGGTGTGGGAATAGAGCTTGCGTTTTCCCGTTTATCACCAAATCGTCAGGACCGCGTCTAAGACCTTGAAACGGAGGGGTCATGAACCGCTATCGTTCATCTGTCACGTGGTTGGGTGCCGTTCTAGGAACCGTCTGCGCGCTAGTCGCATTTGCATTGAGCGCAGATGCAGCCGATCATCGCGGCGACTATACAGAAGAGTTTCACCAGACCTACGCCATCAGCGCCGAGGGCCGCATCGAGCTCGATAACATCAACGGCGACGTACACATTTCGAGCTGGGACCAGAATTCGGTCAAAGTGGACGCCATTAAATACGCCGATACGAAAGAAAAGCTGGAAGAAGCACGAATCGAGGTCAATGCTGGGAAAGACTCGATCTCGATCCGAACGAAATATCCGCATCACGAGAACAACAATCCCGCCAGCGTGGAGTACACGCTGACGGTGCCTCGCTCGGCGAGACTGGACGAAATCAAACTGATCAACGGCTCGCTCGATCTTTCTGGAGTAAGCGGTGAAGTGCGTGCTTCGAGCATCAACGGGAGGGTGAGAGCGCAGAATCTCGCTGGACGAACGAGTTTGTCGACGATCAATGGCCGTCTTGAGGCTCGTTTCGACCGGCTTTCAGGCGGATGGGTTGAGTTGAGTTCGGTCAATGGCGAGGTGGGGCTAACGATACCATCGGACGCAAATGCCGAGGTCGAGGCCAGCACGATTTCTGGCGGGATCCGCAATGATCTGGGATTGCATGTGAACAATCATCGCTTCGTGGGACACGACTTGCGCGGAGAGATCGGCAGCGGAGGAACTCACATCAAGCTGGAGAACGTTAACGGCAGGATCGAGATTCATCACGCCGACGATGGACACGCCATGAGCCCGGTCAAGGATCTGGGCAGCCGCGACCACGACGACGAGGATGACAGCGAGATTTGAGAGCAGGGGTCAGAGGTCAGTACCCAGTACTCAGTACTCGGTACGCAGTACTCAGTCTTCAGTTGGTGAGCTTTGGACTGGCGACTGAGTACCGAGTACTGAGTACTGAGTACCGTTCGCTCCTTCAGTAGATCGTGTAGGCCGGCGCTGGAGTTCGCAGATCCGGTTTTGAGGCCATCAGCAGAAGTGCGCCTTCGCGTTTGAATGCCCGCAAGTCTTCCAGGCTGTGGAACGATTTCGTCTTGTAATCGTCGGGCGTAGGCGTGTCGTCAGGAATGCGGCGTGCCTCGACGTTTTCAAAAGCATGCTTCTGTAACAGCTCGACGTATTCGGCTGCCGACCGCACGTGCACGGGCACGTTGAGCTTGTCGACCCACTGCAGCGAGTATTGATTGTCTCTGTAGAGATTTATCAGGATGAACAAGCGCCCTTTCGGCGCCATGACGCGGAATAGCTCCATCAGCGCGCGATCCTGATCGGGATAGTAATAGAACGACTCGACGGAAAGCACTTTGTCGAAGTTGTTTTCTTCCCAGGGAATCTGCTGCGCCGATCCCCAGACATACAGGATATTTTCGAAATCTTTGGAGGACTCGCGTGCCTGGCGAATCATCTCGTCCGACACATCGAGGCCGACGACCTGCCCGAAGCCTTCGGGGCCTTCTCCGACAAGCCTTGCGAGAAGCCGCGTGGCCCAACCCGAGCCGCAACCGAGATCGAGCACGCGCTCGCCAGGACGCAGGTTCATCAAGCGCAGCGTCTTCTCGGTGATATTGAGATGGTGGTTCTCCATCTTCGGGCCTTCGCCGGCCGCGGCCCACTGATTGAATTCCTGCTGCAGCTTTTGGTCGGGGGTGAGGGGCTTGTCGGGCATACAAGCTAAGGTAACATGCTAATCGTTGAAACATCCCAGAAGATGTGACATCCTATACGATGTCGGATGCGAAGGATCGTGGCAGATACGTCGGTGGTGGCGGCCGCCCTTCGTTCGCGACTAGGAGCTGGGAACGCGATTCTACGGCTGGTCGCAAGCCGAAAGGTGACACTACTGGCTACCCCTCCTCTTTTTCTCGAGTACGAAGAGGTGCTGAAGCGTCCGGAGCAACGTCTGGCACACAAACTGGAACTGGAGGCCATTGACGAGTTCCTGGGCGAGTTGGCGGCTTTGATTGAGCCAGTCGAAGTCCATTTCCTGTGGCGACCACAGGTCCGTGATCCGAACGACGAAATGGTTCTGGAGGCTGCCATCAATGGACGGGCCGATGCCTTGATCACGTATAACATCTCTGACTTTCAGGCAGCGCGAAGACGATTCCCGTTCGAGATCCTTCGTCCGGGAGAATTTCTAAAGCGAGTAAAGCAATGAGCAAATCAACCTATCCTCTCAAACTTCCTACTTCGATCAAAAAGGCGGCGCAGCGTTTGGCTCAGGAAGATGGTGTCTCATTGAATCAGTGGATTGCGGTCGCTGTAGCCGAGAAAATCGGCGTGATAGAAACTGCGGCGGAGTTTTTTAAGAAGCGTTCTGGCAAAGCAACCGGAAGCGGCTTGATGAAGTTCCTTCGCAGCGCGCCCAACGTCCGTCCGGAACCGGAAGACCTCAAGTAAACCGCCGCACCGACGGAGTTGCGAGATCCCTCGACCCGCTGGAAAACGCGCAGGCCTTCGGGATGACATCCTGCTTCGGCTCGATTAACCGTGCACGGTGACGCTGTCTAGACCACGTACTCGTCGACCTGTGCTCGCCGCGCGCATCTATGCTACCCTTCTCTTCCTCATGGCGACGCACCCCCAGAATCCGCCACCGGAGCCTTCTCCGCTGTATTGCCCGAACTGCGCCGCAGAGGTGACGGATCCTCTCACGTGCGGGGATTGCTCGGCCGTCATTTGCCGCCGTTGTGGTACGCCTCTGGAATCCCCGGACGAACTCGGAATCGGATAATGAACCCAGCTCAAGTCCTGCCAGCCGCGCAGCCGGAAGAAGTCAGCCCCGCATCACCCGAATCAAAACCGACGCTGGTGCGCGGGCTTGGCCTGCTTGACTCGGTGCTGTTGCTGGTCAGCGGGATCATTGGCTCGTCAATTTTTCTCACCGCCAAAGACATCGCCACACCCCTGCCGCAACCCGTGATGTTTCTGCTGGTCTGGGTGCTGGGCGCGCTGATCTCGTTGTGCGCCTGCTTTGCCTTCGCCGAGCTGGGCTCCATGTTTCCCGACTGCGGCGGCCAGTACATCTACTTGCGCGAAGCGTATGGCGACCTGATCGCATTCTTGTATGGCTGGATGCTGTTCGCGGTTGCCAATGGTGGCACCATCGCGGCGCTGTCGGTAGCATCTGCGGCGTACGTGGGCCAGGTGTTCCCGATCGTCTCGCAGGATCACGTAGTGCTTGCCATGGGAAGCATCGTGGTCACGCGCGCTCATTTATTTGGATTGCTGCTGATTGCCATTCTTACTTATGTAAACGTCGTCGGACTGCGCTGGGGAACGCTGCTGCAGAACATCTCGACCTGGACGAAGTTCACGGCGATGGCGGCCTTCGTCTTTCTCGGACTCGTCATTGGGAAAGGAAACTGGTCGAATTTCCGGGCGCACGGCATGGATCTGGACCTGGGCCTGGGACCGGCTCAGTTGATCTCGGCGCTGGGCGTGGGCTTGATCGCTGTTTTCTTTGCCTATGACGGATGGGTTTACATCACGTGGGTGGCGGGTGAGGTGAAAGAGCCGCGGCGAAACGTTCCGCTGGCCATGGTTTTGGGCGTTCTTGCGGTGGGCGTGATTTACATCGCGATGAATGTCACGTACATGTACGCTCTGCCGCTCAAGGAAATCGCCACGCACGAAACCATCGCGCATGCTGCGGCCGCGGTGCTTTTCTCTCCGCGAGCCGCGGTCTGGCTTTCGTTGATGATTGCGGTGTCGTGTTTTAGCGCAGCGGCGACCTGCACGCTCTCGGGAGCGCGCGTGTATCTCGCCATGGCGCAAGATGGAGTGTTTTTCAAGCGGATGGCGGTGATCCATCCCAAGTGGCGGACTCCGGCATTCAGCTTGATCGGGCAAGGCGTTTGGGCGGCTGCGCTCACCGTGAGCGGCCGCTACGATCAGCTTTACACGTACGTCATTTATGGCATGGTGCTGTCATACACGCTGACGGTGATTGCCATGTTCTGGCTGCGCTGGACACGGCCGGAGATTCCACGTCCCTACCGGTGCACTGGTTATCCGATTCTTCCGGCGATCTATGTGGTGATCGGGGCGGCGTGGACGCTGAACACAATCATTACGCGCCCGAGGGAGGCGTTCCTGGGGACATTTATTGTGCTGATCGGCGTTCCATTCTATCTTTTCTGGAAACGTAGTAACCGCAAGCCAGCCGCCGCGGAGTAAATGATGTTCGAGCGGTATACGGAGAAAGCGCGGCGCGTGATTTTCTTCGCGCGCTATGAATCCAGCCAGTTCGGCTCACCCATGATTGAGCCCGAGCATCTGCTGCTCGGACTGTTGCGCGAGAACAAAGCTCTCTTCTATCGATTGCATCTGGACTCGCAAGCGATCCGGGCGAGAATCGAAGCAGAGTTGCCGAAGGTGGCGAAGACATCGACCTCCATTGACTTACCGCTGAGTGACAACGCAAAGGCGATCCTGCACCAGGCGGCCACCGAGGCCGATGGGCTCAAGCATAAGCACATCGGGACTGAACACTTGTTTCTTGCCCTTTTCTCGGTGAAGGATTCCGTGGCCACAAAAATTCTGGTGCAGGTTGGTGCCGATCCGGAGGCCATTCGGAAAAGGCTTGCCGGCGAACAGGAAAACCAGCAGGGTTTGCTGCTGTCAGAGTCGCCTGCCGCACTACGCTTGCGGAGAATTTCTGAGGGGCGCACGCTCCAGACCGTCGAGATACACGGGTCGAAGCGGAATGCGGATTACATTCGGGACGTCGTCAGCATGGTCCGGTCCCATAACTGGCACTGGGAGAAGATGCTCTGGAAGCCATGTGACATCGTGATCTGCAACGAAGACGGCAAGGTTTCGTTCGAACTCCGACTGGCCGACGACAGCAAGAATTTCACATTGGTGAAGCAGGG
>Ga0335076_10001603_pt1 | contig 21986 bp, 33 predicted proteins | sample Lox_Sample_25_FD_206717 | JGI IMG/M metagenome (GOLD analysis project Ga0335076, IMG submission 206717) | Soil microbial communities from Loxahatchee National Wildlife Refuge, Florida, United States - Lox_Sample_2.5 | ecosystem: Environmental > Terrestrial > Soil > Wetlands | place: USA... | reverse complement strand
GACGGTCACGCTGGTAAGCCCTGTCTGTTGATCTCGTTCTGATTAAGTTCTTTTTGCCAAACGTGAATCACATCTTGCGTCAACAATCGGAGAGACTGCATATCAAGCGCCCTGCCCGTAGCCCAGGACTCTAAACCTTTGCTTTTCTTCCAAAATATTACCCATTTGAGATAATCATGATGTTGCCAGGGAATGACGATGGATGCTTGATGATCTATGTCACTCGGTAAATTGGAACAATCTGAACTCAATTGCGCTACAAATCCAAAAAAGAATCACTTTATTCAATCACACATATTCAAATAAGGGACAAATATCTACAGTACTAAAGATGAGATCTGATCCGCTGAGCTCCTTTCCATGATCCTCCAGGAGGAATCCTCATCCATTTCGAAACGTTTCCCGCTTCGACGCATATCTACCATTAGATCTTATCCGAGAAATAGACATGCCATGTTCTTCCACCCATCTTTAGGGTCAAAATCGCCCATTGACGCAGCTCCCGCAATGTGCGGATTCCAGATCACGACATCCTCGAAGGTGTGACGACTAACCGAAAAGATTTCGCGATCTTTTATATAAATCACAGTATCAAGGTCGACCTTCTCGTACACCCGGTCAGTTGGCCCGGTAATCTTTACTTCCTTTGAGGTTTCTTGTTTGTACTGTACCATTACCATAGTCGAAAGATGTGTGTACTTTGCCGTCAACTTTATCCTTATAATGGTGGCTCGTGAGCCCGCGAATGTCAATTGCAGAGACGTCCTACAGTCAGGCAGGTTACACACGAAAGGAGTAAACCGGCACGCGGAGGTAGGTATGCAAGAGCACATTGCATTCAAAGTGAGTGCCCCCAGGATTGTAGACTTCCATGATGTTCTTCAACGACCGTTCCTCGATTTCGATCGTATAGACCAGCTTGAAGTCTGAGCCCCATTGGCTTCGAGCCGTTGTGTCGATGTCCCTTTGGGTGAGTGTGAATGAAACAGAGTTGTCTGTGTGGCCGGTCAATCGCCATGTCGACGTACGAGCAAAACCATGTTGCGGAAGTTTGGCGGTTGGATGGTCGGTCGATTTCCCGAATACCTGACATCAGAATCATCCTGAAGACCAACACACCGGAAACACCTATGGAATCAACAATCAAATAGATCAAAGGGGTATACCAAGGGAATTCCTCCTCTGACCGCTGTTGACCCATCTAGTTTGGCAGCCCTGCTCATTTAGTCCCGAAAAGCGAAAGAGCGGACGCGCTTAGGAACAGGTTCTCGGTTCCATCAGCCAATTTCCATTCAATGACCGTTGCGCCATAAAAGAGAATCTTCACGAAAGCGCCGCTTTCGTGCTTCAGAACGACAAAGTCCTTGCTCTTCTCAATAGCCATGTTGCGCCTGAACCAAAGCTGAATCGATTCGTCAGTCAAGGCGACGTGATGTCGATCCCTTTAGTATGACGACCCCGGAGTCTGATCGGAACGGGACGGGCAACGAAGCCTCCGCTGTGAAAACCAAAGACCTGTGGCGTATCCTCACGCAGGGGAGTCGGGGACGAGGGACCAACGACAGGAAGGGTTGATTGACTGATGTTGACAACACATGATATCTCGGCTCCTGCAGGGCCATTCGCTCGGCCCCGCCAGAACCGTGTTATATGTGCTGTCTGTCACAGAAGCAATACACCTGTCCATCTGAATATCGTCAACAGCCCGATGGCTGCCATGATAAATCGCATATATTTTCCTGAATGAGAACGGTGTCTGGATGCCCGATATTATAAGGGTTCGGCATCTCTCCTGTACCGTGAGATGGCAGATGCTCTTCCATCGTCTCGCCACAATCTCAGCGAGTCTACAGTCTTCCGCGTTTACATAGACCTTTTGCCCTGGAGAGCCACTTATGCTCAAACCCCTACGGAGTTGTTTCCTATTCTGGACTTCTTTCGAGACTTTCTAGTCACGAAAGTTGAGTGGGACATACTGCTCTCTATAATCTTTAGACCATCAGTACGGATCTCCGCATTCGGGATGGGATGACCGTAACATTCATGGGCAAAAACCCTTTGAGAACAGCTCTTGGAACACCCAATTGATATGGCCGACGTTGGGCCGGACTTACTTGCATGACTTTTGCGTAAAACGATAAGTTTGGAGATGCAGACCGCTTTCGGGCAAAGCAATAGGTGTTGTATGATTGGATTCACTTCCATCTGCTGTTTGTTGTCATCGCCAGAACCCGATGGCTAGCAGACAGCCTATTGGCAATAAGATGGCGTTGCGATATCGCAAACGCTGTTTAGCAGCCAATAGCACAGCGAGGAATGGTAAAAAGTGTGTTGCACAACTGTTTGCGAATAGGTCGGACAAAGGATCTAAAATCAAATTATTGGACTTTTTCTTGCACATTTGTTCACCGGCTCAAGCCGTTGTTCCATAGAGTCCTTTATGTACAATTGATAAAATTATATCATCTTTGCGAAATCAAAGCGAAATATTTGAGAAAAAGGAAACTAAAAACACAGCGGAGGCCATCTCTCTACTGCCCTCGATATTTCCCGCGTACTCAGCGATTCCGCTTGAACAAGCCCTCGGAATAGATTAATTATACGCAGCCAAACCCCTCCTTTCCCTGCCTTTTGTGCGCGTGCCAAATAATGACCTATATGATAAATCATAGATAATAATAATCGGCAAAAAGCAAATATACTGCAAAGAAGGTATCGCATAACGACAGTTCCGAATATTATCGCCTTGACTTGCGATAAAGGACGTATGCAAGCGACGAATCGAAGTTACGACTCTTGTTGTTCCGGTTGAGGGCCCATGAGCCAGCTGGCGTCGCCGTCGAGATAATCCTCCCAATTCGTTCCATCATCGTATGGGTTGATTTTGTTCGATGCCAAGGGCTGATCCAGAAAACTTGACCAATCATGGACAGCGAACAAATCTGTGAGGTCCTCGCTGGCGATAGGAATGGATTGTGTGGGGAGGATATCTTGAGAGGGAATAAAATCGGGCAGATGGAATTGTTGAACGTGGTTTGGCAATTGAGTAGTAAAAGGCGCAATGGAAGGCTGATGGGGCTCGGGGACAAATACGTCAGTCGACGAGAGGGTGGTTCGGCTGTCCACGAGTTCACTCTTCAGCGGCACGGGGAAGGAAATCAGAGATTCGGAGTGCAAATTGGGCTGTTCGGCAGTCGACGGATTGCCCGAAAGCCGTCGGCTTCGATGAGAATTGTTCGCAGAGTAGGGGGCTGCCGACACGGATAGCCGTCGGCTTAGACTGGATGTAATCGGCGACTTTGTAGGTGAAGTCGAGTGGGAAGATGAGATGGATGGTGATAGCGGGGTCACGATGGACGGCGAGATCATCGTTGCGTTGTGCTGCACGTTCGTGGGAATCTGTGGAGGAGGGAAAACATACTGATTCGTCGTCAAGCTCAGCGGATACTGTTGAGCAAAGCGTTGGTAATAGTCACGCAGGCTCAGAGGTGGCTGCGTGGTGATAGCATTCAGATTGCCACCCGACGCGGCAAACGACATGGCATTCCGTAATGCAAATTGCTGCTCCCAGTAAGCTTGCATCCGCATTCGCAATTCCAGAGACGAGGAGCCGAGGCTATAGGCGAATCCCGGTGGTAAATCGTCTTCCTCTTCGTACATTTCCTCATTCCGCACGTCGGCTTCCGTGACTCGGAGGGCCTTTCCCGTCCGTCGTTTGTGGATTTCGGAGGCTCTTCGAGCCGATTCGAGCCGAGCCTCGATGCTTCGATCGCTGCGTCGAGATGCTGCAATGTATGCTCTACGGAGAGAACGCATGTCAGCAAAAGCGTTCATCGGGATCACGCAATGCGAGTTTTGTCATTACCTTTCTTGGTTTTCTTCATGCGTGCGCTCCGTCTTTTTGTATCCATCGATTGGGCGTGACATTTTTGATCCCGATTGCGGGCGATAAGCCAACGGACACTGCTTGCTGAACGGGATGAAGATGATCGAGGGAATGGTAAAGGGAGTGGAGACGATGCTGGAAACGAAAGATGGTGGAAGAAGACCGAGGCAAGTTATGTGGTATATAAGAGGAAATTGGTCGATTGCAGAGTGTGAATTGAGTGAGCGGAGCGGCTAGGCAGGCAGCTTAAATTATGAGTGGCGGAGAGTCAGCGTGTGTCACGCACGTACCTCCTCAACTGCAACGAATTACCCCGTGCGCTCAAACTGCGGATTTAATAAACGCACTGTCGGGAAAGGCGGCAACGTGAGGCCAGTGGGGGTGGGAGATTACCCTGAAAATGTGCAAGAGGGTCGTGCGCCAGGACGAATTGCTCGAGAGAAGGACAGGTCTGCCCGATTTAGAGCGAGCCAACCGAAACCTCCCTGCCCAAGGCAACGGAGTCATCCAATGTGTTTCCTCGAAACATTTGCGGGGCAATGCACAGCCCACAGCCAACGCCCCACATCTGCCGCCGGAGGATCGGCTAGCCAACCAAAACGGAATTATTATCTCAGATCCAATCGGTGACAGGAGCGGCAATTACCCGCCCGATCAAATTTCAGATCCTCGTCAATATGCTGACAGATACATTGGTAGTAAAATATCACCAGCTACCCGGGATCGACCTCGAATTTATCTCACTTTCAAATAACTAGCGCCCGGGGCTCTCTCCTAGGATCAATAGAGGAAAGTAAATCGGACGTTCATTGTTTATTGTAATGGCCACGCCGAATCGCTCGAAACACGCGAAGTAAGTGCGTCGCGTTCGAGCCCCAACCTATGGCCGAACAACAATTCCAAATTGTTTTCGTCACAAACGGCGCCGTGGCATATTGGACCCGTTCCCATGTTGTAAGTGGACAAATTATATATACCTTCCCCATTTGGGAGTGACTTCCGCCAACGGGGTCAAGGGGATTGATGGCAGCCAACGGTTACCGCACCCTTACGCGCCGCATCCCAAACGGTCACGTTGAGAACAACGCCCTCAAGATAGTTCTCGGGAACGAATTGCACTGCCCCGAATTATGATGAATTAAATCATCTCCGGGTGTCCGGTGTGGCTGGCAAAAACGGAAGACGAGACGGCTACCAGGAGCGTGGCCCCCTTTTCCCCTGCCAATGCGAGGCCGGTAGAAAGAAATCGAAAAATGTTAATTGAGAAAATCGGGGGGGTTTGGGGGTTGAGAAGGAGGAGGACGTCATGCACGTGTCAATAGAACACGGGACGACGTCCTGTAACAGTTCAGGAGTCCGTGGCGTTGTCACAAAACGTTCAACTGTATGAAATCAAAAAACCCTCACCATTCTCAATTAATTCTGGGAAATCTTGTCCGTTGGGGCCGAGAGAAACCTAAATTAAATTGAAACGAGGATTCCGACTTCCGTTGGATATGAAGACGGATAATAAACGACGAGGAGAGATAAGTTCTGATATATAGTGATCTGTGAAATTCCTCGCCTTGTTCTAAAAATATTCCAAGTCTCAAAAATAACAGGAATCAATTTCCGCCCAACCGGGCAAACCGGAACAGAAGAATATGTCTAAAACGCCAAGAACCTCGTCTCCACAGACCAAGTTTTGCGATGAGCCGATGCTCTTGGCGAGATGGCGGACACGTGATGCGTTGCCATGGCAAGCACACCATCGAGATCTGTGAGGCAACATCGGAGTTGTTGGCACCGAGCTCCCCGTTACAAAGTTTCTCCAACCTAACATGGCTACGAATATAACATTTCATGAGGGTAGCGTCACGCGTGCTGAGAGAACGAAATTCTTGGGTCATCCTGGTTTTACGATATGGATGACGGGGCTGTCCGCCTCGGGTAAATCCACGGTCGCTTGTGCCTTGGAACAAGCCCTCCTCCACATCGGGATCTCATCCTACCGGCTCGATGGAGACAATGTACGCCTTGGATTGAATAAAGATCTTGGTTTCTCCGAGACGGATCGAAATGAGAACATTCGGCGGATCGGCGAGGTTGCGAGGCTCTTTGCGGATTCAGGAACAGTCGCCATCACCGCTTTCATTGCCCCGTATAAAAGGGATCGGGATGTAGCTAGGGAATTGCATTTAAAAGATAATTTGGAATTCATTGAGGTATGCCATACCTGCGACAACTAATTGAGAATAGGTGTTCATGGACGTTCCAATTGAGGTGGCTGAAAAGCGAGATCCCAAAGGGCTATATAAGAAGGCACGCGACGGGATAATAAAGGAATTTACGGGAGTTTCTGCACCATATGAAGCACCTGAGAATCCAGAGATACATATTCTTGCTGATAGATCTTCGGTCGAGGAGTCAGTGAGACAGATTATTGCATATCTTGAAAGGAGGGGCTTATTGTCAGCCGATGGGGCGAATGGATGCGAGACGGCACCCTGAAGGGCGCGACTTTGAACGGGTAGACATAGATGGAGGCATTCACATTATCCATGATTCCGATAAAGCCATGCAACTATATTTCTATCTGTCAATGCGATGCCTTATACTCTTTCATTCTCATTCCAATTCATCATGTTCAAAGGTCGCCATTGTTGCCGACCTTCAGGTCCCCTGGCTCACGATCAATTTCGTTTTTCGACACTTCAGGTTATTGGTTTCAGTGTCAGATTCACTCGCGGGGCGAGGTCTAAGAACCGATTGTGGGGAGGAGCCCTTCATCATCGCTGATCTCACCCAATTCAGATTCAGTTGGATTCCTACCTCTTCTCCACCGGCCCGAACAGACTCATTCCGTTCCAAATCATCATCACGTTCATACTTTGTCCGTGACTTCGCCACAGCCACCCAAATGATTCCACCGAGAATCAACCCGGATCCGGAAATCGTACCAAAATCTGGGTTATACCCCACACAACCCTTGGCATTAGTTTCAGATCCATGGGAAACGAAAGACTAGGTACCTTCAAATGTAAAACCCAAAAACCATCTATAAATAGACCATAGTTACCCCCTTTCCAGCCCGTTCTCTTTGTAATCCCGCGGTCAACAGGAATTGCGTTACAACTCCGCTCAAGGAGATGACGATCCGCTCGGCCCAGTCAGCGAATGTCCTCGGGACAAGGAAAGGTTGTCTGATGATGTTGAGTCCGATTCCTGACACCAGCGTCGAGTATAGTGCAAAGATACTGACTGATATCAGTGGTGAGCCCAATTGTCAATGGCTCGAATCGTAGTATACGCTGCTGCTGCTACGAGAACGTCGTCGTTCGACATATAGTTAGGTTCTTCGGGCTTTTCCGAGTTTATTATTCCCTTCAGTATGTTGGATTGTCGGATGCCACGGTTCTCATTTTCCTTGCTCCAGTACCCGCGGGCTAGCTCGGACGAATATTCCTGAAGGCACCATTTTTGCGAACGAAATAGTATGGAGGCGCTCTCAGGTCGGTGTTATTCTGATTGCACGGCCGCAAACTTTATTCGGATGCGGATCTTCCTGGACAATTGATGCCACCGGATCGCAGCGATTAAGCGTGGTCGGAGTCAGCTCAGTGGAGACGCAGCGGAATCCCTTTTGGACCGAGAAGATAATCAGGCACGTTCGTATAATGAAGATATCCCAAGGCCCCGAGCCACGTAGTTAACATCCGCAGACATATGTATGATTTTTGAATTGGAGGATTGCCCATGATCAGCAATTTGGCACGGAGATTCAAGAACATTTGTGCCGAGGCGATGAAGAAGAGGCCCACATTTCAATCGAAAAATAATGCGATGGGTCCTTTTGGCTATGGACTCCCAGGGGCCATGGCTTCGAGGGGCGGCAAGACAATTTAAGGGTTTGACCATGCGGACGTGAGATCGAAGTGAGAGGTTGTTGACAAGCGTCGGGCGGCGGTCGAGGGCCGCTGTTGCCGCATCACATCGGATTTGCTCGTTTGATCCATTGGCGGAGAAGGAAACGATAAGAGTGTAATGTGTGGGTTATGAGGGCGGGCCGATTGTGCAATCCGATCGCGCTACCGAATATTCAGACGCCTGACTCGACGAGTTATTTAAAAGAGTCACGCCCCCTCCTTTTCTCCGCACAATTCACGAATTGTGGAAAATGCCAATTGATTTCACGCTCACACCCCCGCAACAGACGTTGCAAGATGCCGTTCGCCAATTTGCTCAACGACACTTGGTCAGCGGTTCTGAAAGATATTTGCAACTATTAACGGCGAAATCACGATTTCCGTCACTCTAAGCCAATCTATGAGAACGCTGTGCAATCTGGGATTATTGCCCGTCAGATCCAGGCTCTACTCGGTGGCAAAGGGTAATTGTGGGTCTCTCCTTGACGCCGGCATCATCTAAGAGCTGTGCGTTGTCGAATCGAGTGCTAATCTCACTATTCGGGTAGCGAGTTTAGCCTCGATCGATCATTTAACATCAATTCACGGCGGATTTATTCACATCTCTCCGTATCTCAGGTGGAAAAGTACTTTGTAACCCCGATACCAGGGGAGATCCGGAATTGGAACTGCCAAGGTATATGGCAGAGAATGTGCTGTTCAGCGTGGTTACCATATGATCAGGGTTGTAGGTATCAGTAACAATGATGTAAAGATGCCCTTCAGGACGTTGACGAAAGATGCGATTTGTATGCCATCTTCGACGTTGGAAATGTCGGCGTTAGAATGCGACTATTGCAGGCTTTGATAGCAGAGGCGGGATAGGACGCAGCTTGCGGCACGTTGTAAACTTTACATAGCATTCATTCCCCGGTCCAATTAATATCCATCGATAAGTACCCCACTAGATTTCAGGCACGTTCAGCAATGTCACTCCTGCGAAATGCTGCTTCCCAATTTTGACCATCGAATGAATCCCATTTAACATCCTCGAACCTTTCACGGTTGTCAACGCATCGAAAATTGACCTGCCAGACAACGATGAGTCACCATGCTCCAGAGTTTAACTCACCGAGTATCCATTCGGATTAGACCGGGGCACATAGAAAGGACTAATGCCGCATGTTCCGCAAAAATAATGTTTTGCCACTCCGCTGCCAAAAGTGTATGTCTTTATGGCATCCCAGGTTGTCTCGAGAGTGAATTTGGACTTGGGGACGATGAGGTGTTCGAAGCCTGTCACAAGGTGAGGTGCCTCTACCAACGTTCGGCTCACCTTTCTTGCTGCATATGGAACAATTGCAGATCGAAACTTTCACCCCTTTAAGTGGGGCCTCAAAGGAAAACCTCACGGTTTGGCAATGACAAGATCCACGATGCGGTACGTCCTCCGATTGCGACGTCATCGTTGGAGGCGGTAAAAGTTCAATTAGGTGCGCCGATCACAAGGACAAATGAATTGTGGCAAGTTGCGGCAAGTCTAAAAGCGACAATGCTATCATTTCTTTGCCAACTTTCCCAACCATTTCGGCATCTTCAAAACGCCATCACGAACACCACCATTCTCATTTCCTTTTGCTTTCGTTGAGGCCTGTTCGCCTAATAAATTCCGAGCGTGGCCCTCGATCTTTACAGCCTCACGCAACACATCGTCTTTCAACACTCTGCCTTGTACGGGTTGATTCCAGGTGAAAAGCAATTGCGTTCTGTGCGCAAACCCAGCGTCTCGGATCTTCACTTGACTATCCGCCAACAATCCATTCGGTAAAAAGTCTATTGTTAATTAGCCCGCATATCCAAAGTTGATTATATACGTAATTTGAAGGAGTGTCGTGGAGAGGCGATTTGTTCCCTGACGAAAGCGTAAATATCATTGACTGACTCGTCTGAGTTGAATGTGCCTTGGACTTGTGTTCCGTCAGGAAACCGAATTCGAATGTCGTACTCTTGAAAGGTGCGTTTTGCGGCTTTCTCACGTTCGACAGCCTCACGCATTTCTCGGGTCATGAGAGTTTTTTCGAACTGAGATTTGACGTTTGCGGAGAGGTACGCTTGATAGCCTTTGGCTTGTTCGGTGGTCATGTTGTACAAGGATTCGTCGTGTTCAACTAAGCTGTCAGAATGTTGTTAATAACAGGGGGCATACCATTTGCAGCAATGGGGGTGGAGCCGCTTGCCGCAGAATAGACTACTCGATGCCGGTTACCAGGGCCGACGACTCGGGTAGGAGGAATAGTAGTTATCTCCATTGACGGTGGCTGAGCGGCAAGAATCGGTGATTGAGATGACGAAGAAGCCGCGTTGAGGGTGACATCTCGCGGCGCAGGAGGGGAGGAGGGTGCAGGCTGTGGGTGCGGTGTGGGTACGTGCTGTCCCGCTAATGTTGGACCGGGTGGTTGTGGGGGTTGCTGTGGAGCAGTTGAAATGCCAGAAGGTTCAGCTGGCCGAAGCGGCACGGGTATCCTTTTCCCGGAACCAGTGGACGCCGGCGGAGTAGGACTCAAACCGGTGCTTGATGGTGCCAAAGCGGGCGAGGAAACGCCCGATCTGCGGAAGTCCAAGCGAACAAGGACATTCCCTCCAACACCCATGCCAGCCAATGTCGTTCCACCGCCTCCTCCAGATCCTTCTGTGATGCCAAACTCCCGACCCAGCACGCTCAAGACGGCCTCTTCTCCCTTCCTTCCAAACACCACGAGTTTGCCATCCGATTCTTGTTCAAAATGCAAAAGTACCTCTGTCAGAGTGGCCGTGGGCGGAAAGGTTCCTGTAAGACGAATCGGCGGGTCAGAGCACTGCAAAGCTAAAGTAATCGGTTTCATGGCTTGCCCAACGTCAGAAAGTGTCAAAAAAAAACCCCCGGCTATTGCGTACATTCGGTAGGATTTATTTTGTAGATATCGAGTTTTGCGCCAGCAGCAAGATTTGCAAGACGGACTGGGAGGGACAAGTCGACGTTGTTCTTCCCGTTCCTATTTAACAGGTATTCGTCAGCATCGGATTTAGCAACAGTTCTAGAATGCGGGAGAAAAGATACTTGAGTCCGAAGTTGTCAACGGACTTGATGCCAATTTTGTCGCATGCCTGGACGAGGATGTCCCGACACAGCATCGACGGCGTAGTTTTGACGACATAGCGCCGGTTGTTGTACAGCACAACAACATTCGACGCCATCGCTCCGGTCCCAGCGGTGAGCGGACGAGGACGCATATATGATATAGGGTCTGTGCAAAATTCGCGTTTATTCTCGCGTGCGAGTTAGATACCCATCGCGTTTGGAAGTTGGAACGGAGCCACCCGCTTTGCTGGGCATGCGGGATAAACATGAACACGCACTCATGCAGGGACGAGGAATCGAGAGACAAGGCGAGAGAGATGAAATCATGAAGGCTTGTCCATTAAAGTGCTGTGAGAATTTATCTGAAAATCATGAACGACACATGCTTGACATCGCACGCAAAACAACATCAAAAAACGTAATCAAACCAAGTACTGTTTCCCTAAATCTCCATCTCTCAAAGAGCAAACGAATTTTGTTCTTCCTCCTGAATTATTAGCCCGGAATCACAAAAGAACAATGTAATGAACCAGAAACCAAGAGCCGAGGAGGCAAGGGCGGGGGACCGAGGATTGTACCTGAGTAGGCCTCATCTTCTCCTTGACAACGAGAGGCTTGCCCGTGACACGACGATAAATATCCTTAACATCATCCGTTGTCGTTTCAAAGTGACTTGTCGCATCGTAACTCTTCGAAATGTAACAGCCGTCCCTGGTCCCGTCTTCAAGGGGGACATACAAATCCGTTACGCTTACAAACTTCTCGAGGATGGGCCCCAGGAGGTCAAGGCCTGGTTTGATTTCGATTTGGGGATTGTCGGTTTCTACGATTGTCGAGACGATGGCGAGATAGTGGCCCTTGGCGCAGACGTTGTGTGCGGAAGATACCTTTGCAATATAAATGTCTAAAATCCAACGAGTTAATAATCTTCAAGGACAGGTTGGTGTGATTGTTGGGGCGAGAGGGGAGAACCATGTCGTCGGGCAACTTGATTCTGCGGAATGACGAGTTGGACCGAATCCACATTGTCAGTGTTTGGGATGGGATGTTGAAGCAAGCAAATTGCACGAATAACCTTGCCGACACGACGAACTTTGCCAGGGAAATAAGAGGGATCCCCAATAACAATCTTGGCTTTGGCGACTTCCTCGCCGGAACGAACGCCGACGGCAACACCATTTTCATAGACGATCTCATCGACCGGTTTATCCAACATGTACGTGCCGCCAAAGATGGCGGAGAGTCTCGCAAAGCCCTGGGGCAGCTCTCCGAGACCGTAGAGTGGATAAATGTATGGAGATTTACCGTAACGAGCCATGGAATTTACGTAGAGCAGGATTCGTTCGACAGCCTCGCGGGCTGGTTTGTGGAGGTAGGCGTCGTCGAGGTACAAGGCCATAGCATGACCGATGAAATCCTTTGTCCCGGCTTCAAGACCAAATCTGGCATAAACCTGGTCCATCGTATCCTTGTCCAAATTGATTCCTAATGGAAAAGTCACCTCCGGCCTGCAAGCTGGTATAGTGTGTACCCTGGTGAGTTGTTGGATCTTCCTCCCTGTAACCACCAATATACTCCATAAACCTCTTCATCCTCCTCTTCTCAAAGATCCCCATCAAGGGGGAACGAACAGCCTACCGTCAGTTCACACTCGCTGACAGTGGTCATACCTCCATCTCGTTAGAGGGGACTTTGGCAATCCTTCCATCGCGATAGACATAACTACCGGCAATCTGCTTAAACTCAAGATAACGGGTGACATCCGTGTGCTACACAACGTTACCACTCGAGACCAAGGCAGAGCATACGACGAGCATGTTTGTCAGTTCTCCATTTGCCATGAGAAACTTGGGGATAATGTCGATTGACCAGTCGCGATCTTTTCCAAGGGAGGCGAGAGGTGTCTCGTTAGGACGATATTTCGCATAAATCTTCTCTCAACATGTAAAACCCTAAGTAGACAAACCTGAGTCAAATTCAAACTGGCACTCTCCCTGTTAAAGTGACACTTAGTATGCTATTTTTTTCTTTGGGGAGTACCCGCCATAGTACTGGTTGCGGTCGAGGTGGAGGACCTTCTTTCCCTCGACGCTGAGGAGGCCGGAAAGAAGACATTCTGTCAAGCCCGTGCCTGGTGGTGTCAGCCCCACAAAGAGCAATGCCTTTTATCGTACCGAGCACGATGATGTCGTATTCCTCATCCATCGCTGCCTGTTCCCGTTTTCCACCGGTCCCTCTTCCACACAATGCTGTCCCGCGCACGTAAGCCCCTTGCACATACGACGTGTCAACCCTAACCCTGTGCGCTTTTCTGGGATCCAACTCCAACTCCGGCCTCCCAGCATCACCAAGCGACCGACCCCCGCCCGACGGCAATCAGCGTCACGACAATGGCGGACTTCAACACCATGGAGTTCAAGGCTCCGGGCGACCTGTCCAAGGACAGGAACATGATGGCCCTCGGCATCATCCGCCGGCACATGACTCGCGAAGAACGCATCAAAGCAAAGGAGCGAGAAGAGGCCCGCAAAGCCGGAAACCTCGAGCCCGAACTCGATGACGAGGGAAAGGAAATTAATCCTCATGTCCCCAAATTCATTGCTGATGCCCCGTGGTACATGTCGGATGACACGGCTCGAAAGGCATCTCTCAAGCATCAGAAGTACCAAAACACCCTACGCCTTCTGCTTGATGGCCAACGCGGAAGCTGACTCGTCTTTGTAGACACGGGGAAGCAGGATACGATCGGCACGGGATGGATTCAGAGGAGTGGTATGCGCGTGGTGTACGAGCTGGTCCGGCCGCTACCAAATACCGCAAGGGCGCCTGTACAAACTGTGGTGCAATGACGCACACCGCCAAAGACTGCCTAGACCGTCCCCGAAAAATCGGCGCAAAGTACTCCGGGAAAGATATCCAGGCGGACGAAATTATCCGCAACTTTGACCAATCTTTCGAGGGTAAACGAGATCTCTGGAACGGCTATGATCCGCGAACATTCACAAAAACCATGGATGAATGGGAAAAACTCGAGGAAGCAAGAAAAGCCTTGAAGGAGCAACAAAAGGGCTCAGGGAAGGAGGACACCGAATTATCGGATGACGAGGACAAGTACGAATATGAACCTGACACCCCCGGCCAAGGTTATGATGAAAAGACCCGGACATCAGTCCGGAATTTACGCCTACGAGAGGATATCGCAAAGTATCTCCTTACCAGTAAATCATCCTCTCACTACGACCCTAAATCCCGCTCCATGCGCGAACTCCCCGATGGCTCTGCATCAACGGGATCATCGGATCCCAAACTCGCCACGGGAAAGCTGGAGTTTTCTCGAGCCAGCGGCGACGCCCTCGATTTCCAAAAACTTCAGAAATTCGCGTGGCAGAGTGAACGGATTGGCGGGGATATCCATTTGCAAGCGAACCCGACGGAGGCGGAGGTAAAACATCGGCAGCTACAAGACGAGGCGGAGAAGAATCGGACAGCTGTGCGATCGAATGTGTTGGAAAAATATGGTGGGGGGGAGCATCTTGTTGCCCCGCCACGGGAATTGTTGCAGGCTACTGAGCAGTTTGTGGAGTATAGTCGGACCGGCGAAGTGTTGAGAGGAGCTGAACCTGCTGTGCGGAAGTCACGGTATCCTGAGGATGGTAGGCTTTCGGCCCCAGTCGTTGTAATTTGACATGCTAACAGGAGTAGTGTTTCCGGGGAATCATTCCTCGGTTTGGGGGTCCTTTTTTAGAGGTGGCAAGTGGGGGTTTGCGTGTTGTCGACAGTTTCTCAAGCAATCGTATTGTACTGGTGCAGATGGGATTGCAGCCGATGAAGCTGCTCAGCGTCTTGCGCGGGGGGATATAGATCGGACCGACTCCTCTTCGGTTCCTGTCAACAAGTCGGACAATTCGAAGGCGGAGGTTGTAACGAGTGCCATAAAGGAACATATTGCGAAACGGAAGAGACCTGAAGAGCCCACTGCTTCGTCGTCGAACAAGAGGAGTTTTATGGTGACGGATGGGATGACGGAGGAGGAGTATGAGGAGTATCGGCGGAATAAAGTGGCCCATGATGATCCGTTGTTGACGATGCAATCCCTCGAGGGTGGGGTGTAAATTTAATGCTCGTATATAGTCTTGGGTTAGTAGCATATGGTACGAAGCACGGGTTTCTTGTTAATATCGCTCCAAACCTGCAATGTAATTATATACTGCCAGTCCATCTGCTATTAAAAACACATGAGATCCGGATGACGAGTTTCTTCTCGCGACATGAAATGATCTGCAGTCGCAACGACCAAAAGAAAATTTCGACATGGCAACAACGGAACTGCTCGTTGAGAAACACATTGAATACATAAAAGGACTAGACCATGTAACGGCTTTTATGACGTACCTGGCTGACAGAGCACCTCCGTCTGAATGGCGTCTACTGGGGCCTTACCGCCCTCTGTCTTCTTGGTAAACCGGAAGTCCTTGACCGGGAAGAAATGATTCGATACGTCAAGAGCTGCCAGACGGAAGAAGGTATCAACTCGTGCGTATCGTATCTTATTGCAGGTGGATTTGGTGCACACGAAGGACACGATGCACATATGCTGTACACTATTTCAGCCATTCAGATCCTCGCCATTCAAGACGCTCTATCCTCAATAGACCGCGAAAAAGTCATATCCTGTACGTCTTCGTATTGAAGGGGCTAATCAGAGACATTGTATCGTTACAAAACCGAGAGACCGGGGCATTTGCAGGAAACACAATCTACCCTGAATACGACACCCGCTTCGTCTACTGCGCCTTCCAAACTCTCCAACTCCTTAACGCCCTGGACAGAATCGACGTCTCTGCCGCTGTAAAATACATCCACAGCTGTCGAAACTTTGATGGTGGTTTTGGCCTGGCGCCCCACGCTGAATCCCACTCTGGCCAAGTGTTTACATGCCTAGGGGCCCTCGCGATCGTAAAGCAACTGCATGTCCCGGAAAACAAAGCTTGGCTGGATACATGTGCCCTGTGGTTGTGTGAAAGACAACTACCGAATGGGGGGTTAAATGGACGGCCTGAAAAGCTGGAGGATGTATGCTATAGTTGGTGGGTGATGAGCTCGTTGGCGATGCTTGGGCGGCTTGAGTGGATTAATACGGCTGCTCTCACAAAGTTTATTCTTTCTGCTCAGGCAAGTAAATGAGAGCTACGGTTGTTGATGGTAGGATCCAGAGAAGGGCGGGATTGCCGATAGAGCGGGAAATGTGACGGATGTGTACCATACGCATTTTGGGATTGCCGGGTTATCCCTTATGGGATATGAAGGATTGAAGCCGGTGAACGCCATCTATTGTCTTCCCGTCGAGACAACAAAACGACTAGGACTTGAAGATTAAATCAAGTTGAAGGATATTTCAAGCGTGAGGAGACATCATGGAGTTCGCACCAGAACGAGTAGATATGCTTATAAAATATTATATCGATTCCTATCTCATCTATAACGCCGATACCCTGTCTTCCATTCAGGTACAGCACAGAATGTCACACTACATGCGCTCTAAAGGCGTAAGACCCAACAACCTCATCCCGTTCGCCAACGTAATCTGCACACTTAAATAAACTGCATAACGTGCCTTCGCAACTTCCGTTTCCGCACCCTTGACAATCAACATCTCATACGCCGTACTCGCCAAATGCGTCATCTTGAACAAGTACGTCACAATTGTACTCGGTTCGCAGACCTTGAGTGATGTCCGCACCATCTCAGGATACTCTGCGAGTGCGCGAAGAACGGCAAAGGCATGCGGTTCCGTAAGGAGGGAAAAGTCTGCAGTACGGGCATCGTGAGGGTTTAATCCTGCCTTGCGGCCGATGGAGGCGAAGCGCGCGTGGGCATATTGGAGGTAGACTCCCGTATCGCCTTCGGCGGATAACATTCGTTCGTAGGAGAATTGATAGTTGTGAACCCTAAATAAATGTCACGTTAGGTAGAGAGAGTATTTTGTACCGTTTCGCGGACATATCTTGGATCATAATAGCGGCTTTCCCGACGATGTCGGCTGTGAGTTCGGGATTTTTGATTTGAGAGTATTTTTCTGGGTTTGATTTCATGATGCCATGCATCGTATCCCGTGCACGATCAAGGATTTCCTCAAGTTTGACCACGGTCCCCTTTCGAGTACTCATTCCAAGAACCTGATAATCGTCCGTCAGCCACCTCTCGCCAGATTCAACGGGGGAGATAAAGGGTGTTAACCATTCCAAAGTTGACATGCATACATCGTTTCGCCCAGTCATAACCCATCAACTCGAGAACCTTAAACAACTGCTTCAAATGCAAATCCTGCTGACTTGCAACAACATAAATCATCTTATCAAAATGATACTGATCATAACGTTGTTTCGCAGCACCGATATCCCGCGTCAGGTACAAACTCGTCCCATCTCGTTTTCGAATGAGCGGTTTTGCGAGCTTGTATTTTTCAAGGTTGATGAGAACGGCTCCCTTATCTTCCGTCAATAGACCTTTTTCCTCCAGGACTTCGGTTGCGTGGGCGATGGACGAGGGAAGGACTTTGGATTCGCCAGAATACTCATCATATGAGATGTTGAGACGGGCGTATGTTTGTGTGTATTTTTCAATGGAGATAGTTCGGAATCGTTCCCAGAGATGCAGTGCCTTTGGTTCGTCTGCCATACATTAACCAAATTACTCAAGAGAACGAGGATTGAGGACGCACGATTTTCCAAACGTTGAAAGTATTCTCGTGCTTGATTCTCAATGACAGATTCAGGGACATAAGTCTCTCCGGCAGCACCAGCAACCGCCCCAGCCACCTCTGTAGCATCGAAATCATCCGGATCAACCTCCTCCCCACCTTGCTCATTTTTAGCCTTCTTATCCTTCCCTGGTGGCGGCCACGTCACCCCATGTATCTTCGCATCCGCCACCTTTTCATCATACACCGCCGTATTAACTTTGACATACACCTCGTACAAATGCTGAATCGGATCCTCCTCCAACCGCGCCTCACTCCCATATTTCTCGAATCCCACGGCTAGTAAACCAAACTGCTTCCCCCAGTCGCCGAGGTAGTTCATGCGTGTCACTTTCCAGCCACAGGCTTCATGGACATTGGCGAGGAAAGCACCGATGATGGTGCTTCGGAGGTGGCCTGCATGGAACGGTTTTGCGATGTTCGGGGAGCTGAATTCGACGATGACATGTTTTCCAGCGTCGATGGTATTAGTGCCGTACTTGTCGCCGCGTTCGAGGATGTGTGGGAGGATCAGGGTTGTCACGGCTTTATTCGAGATGTGGAATTGCATGAAATTTCCCTCTGCAACGACCTTTTCAAGCAACGGGGACTCTCCAAACTACGTCACGCATCAACATATATATGATGAAAACGGAGGTAGGGTTTTGTCTACCTCAGCCTGCCACTTCTTGCTTAATTCATTTGCTTTGGCACCCTGAATTCGCAGGCGCGGAACAGCGAGAATAAAGTCCCCCGAATCAGGCTTCGTAGCCCGATCAAGCCCCGCAAAAATGGCCTCTTGCTCAACGCCGGCAAGGGGAGCAAGGCGCTCAGCAATGTGCGTTCGGAAGATGTCAAGCGGATTCTGGTCTGGATGTGCAGACGGGATAGCGGGAAGAGACTTGACGCCCAGATGGGCAAGACTCGCTGCGAGGCTTTCCATGGAATGAAAGAATCTGAACGACGTGCAATGAATGGAGTTTGCAGAGGTATGCTTTGGTATCAGAAAGAAAGATGTCCTTGTCGAAATGCTGAAGAGCCGACTCAGCATCCAACGTGGAACGGCTTTTAAAGAACTGGAAAGTTTCGCGCGGGAAAAAATTCTGTGGCTTAAGACACGCAGATCCGTCCCGAAAAGGGTGGGCGTTGCCTATTTGGGAAAGAGCTGCCTAATCTGGGAAGCCAGCACCAAAATTACGAATTGCTAAGGGTATCGTCTCTTTTGCTCCATCTCACTCATACATCAGGTCCAAAGAATAGCTTTTCCATCCGCACCGCCAGAAATAAGCCAAGGCAACCTTGGATGCCACTCAATTTGCGAGACTCCTAACACATGTTAGAACACCAATCTTCCGAACCTCTGCAGTTGACGTACCGATATGATTCGTAATACGGTGTCCCTTGAGGACTTTAAGAGGTACAATAACTGGATTCGAATCCACTGTGGAATCGGACCCTACGTCCGCCCAAAACATCTGCACAGCCCCTTCATCTCCCGCACTCGCAAACAGTTTATACCCACCCCGATGATAGCGTACATCCCGTACAGCCCGTTCGTGATACCGAATCGTTTTGTATGGCCGATCACTTAAATCTAAATCGAACCACGCGACACGTTTATCATAACTCCCAACAATCAAGTGGTCACCCAAGGGGTGCACGTCCATCGAAGAAATCCGTTTTACCCCCGTACGGAGCTTACGGATAAGGACTGGCGGTGTGAGGGAGTAATGGGAGATTGTGGTGAGGGAGGCGACAAAGAGGTGGGGCTGGATAGGGTGGAATGCGACGCATTGGATTGAGGTGCCTTTTGTTCTTGAAAAGGGAGGCTGGGATTGGTGGCGGGAGACTTGGTGGATCAACACGGCCTTTCCACTGATGCCTAAAACGTGTTAGCCGGATGACTCGAGGGTGTACCTTGAGGGGCGACAGTCGCAAAGTAATCTCCTCGTCGATGCCAGGTGAGATACTCGATCGTATTCGCGGTCTTGATGGTCAGAGCCACTTGATCATCCTTCCCCTTGGACCATTTTACGCCCGCGACATCATTCTTATTCCCGCCACCCTCAGCATAAAATCCTTTCTCACAAACTTCCCGGGTGCTACTCTCTTTACTCTCCATCCAAACAGGCGGAATCAACAGGTAAATCGTGTCGCCTACAACAACAGCAAGGACCCCGATATCCTTGACGGGATTCCAAGCCATCGCGCTGACAACTTCATCTTTCGCCGGACGAGGGTACTCCCATCTCCACACCTCTCTCCCGGTCCAGGTCTCCCAGACACGCACAGTCCCATCAAAACTTCCCGTAGCAACCCAACTTCCACCCGGATCCACACATACAGCCTTAACAGCCTGCGTATGTCCATCATAGACAACACCCACCCTCGAAGGGAACGGCCGTAATTCTCGTGGCGAAGGTAACTTTGGGATCAAACTATCGGGGTCAATGTTAAGTCGCTGCTTCATCACCCTCGGCGCCAAATACAGATCCAAACACCGCTCAAACCGTTCACGAATAAACTCGCCCCAAGCAGGGACAACCCGCAGTGTGCCGTAGCGCTTCGGTAAATAGTTCTTTTCCCGGTCTTCCGCATCGGCCGCTTCCCATTCTTGCTTTTCGGCGTCGGTGGGGAGGTACTCTGGCGGGGGGTGGTAACTTTCGTCGTGATCGGGCAGTTTGAGTTTGGGAGCGGGAATGTGTTGCGTCGTGGGGGGTTTAACTTCTCCTTGATTCAGTGGTGGGTCAGAAGACCAGATATCGTAGGAAGCAATTTGCGAGCGTGGTTTTGGAGGGGGTTTTTTCACGATTTTCCCGAGGCGGATGGCACGTACGATTTTCATGATTCGGACTGCTTCGTGCTTTGATGGGAGAAACCGGCGTTTCGGTTCTGGTGCAGCGGAAAGGGGGAATGGGTCTTCCTTGGGAAATCGATAGGGGTCATATAATTCCACGGCGTCATGAGGTAATTCTTGTTTTCGTATCCGCTTGATGATATCGAGTTCTTCTTCCGTGAGATTCTTGAGTTCCCCTGTGTCCTTGTCGATGATGCCCGTCCAACCAGCTGGGACATCGATGGTGTCGAGGAGAGCATCGAGGGCTGCGCCTGCGGCGGGTCTCATGATTCGGCGCCCGTTGATGTCGTAGCCTATGTGCGGCATTGAGGGCGGGTAATATTTTTCCATGTCGATGTTGCCGATTGTATTGATGTCGGATTGAGTCGAGGAGTCGGAGTCGTAGTGGGGGTCTATTTCGGGGAGGAGAGTTCTAGGATTGCCTTCTGCGTCGAGGACGACTCGTTCTTCTTCGTCTGAGGACAGGTAGTCCGACGACGAAGAATCTGAGACGAGATTTTCTGACCCTGTGTCGTCTTCCCTTCCATTTACATTTCCATTCGGCTTTCCGTTCCCGGAGGTTTCATTCGCGTCTTCGTTATCGTCTTCTGAGCCGGACGCCTCGTCGCTCTCTTCATTCTCGTCTGCACTTGAATCCTCGCCGTCAAGAGAAGCCAGGTCAAACTCAAGGTCTTCTTCACCATCACTTATTATCTCCGTATCTTCGATCTCAGCCGCCCTTTTCAGTCGCTCGGCCTTCTTGGGGGCCATGACACCGAGCGAGATTGTTTTTCAGAGAAAAGGCTCAGAGGATCGGCAAAAAATTTTCAATTTGTGCGCGGACCAATAGGGAGGCCGCTTGTTTGGGGTGCAACCGAGCAAGCAAACCTGGTTACCGAGAACGAATGGATTCAGCAAGAGATAGCAAGAAAACTGGAATTCTGCCAACCGAATAACAATGGAGATGATTGCGAAACGGGAAAATAATGCTACTGAATGGAAATACCAATGACCTTTAACCTTCAAGGATGCTAAATAAAAAACGTGCCCAAACCAGGAAGACCAAACGACCCAGGATATCCATTCCATTAAAACGCCAAATTAACGCTTGTATTTCTGGACAGATCAGCAGCAGACACCACATAGGGAACTTACGTCTTCGATGTTTTGCTGCTGATTCGAGTCCAAAGTGTTATGAATACCCATGAGCGTATTGGATACTGCTCCTGACGCACCGATGAGGGGACGAATGATGGCCACTGGAATAGCTTTGAGGACAGTCTTGCCGGCCCCGGCGGCAGATCCACTCTCCGCGACTTCCTGGGGAATTGCTATGACAGTCTCACCCGCTGATTTGGCATTACGGACGAGAGTTTCGACCGCTCGTTTGATGCCCTGTCTAATGTTGGCAGGCTGATCGGCATATGGGGACAAAGTGACGACCCGGGGATCTCCGTCAAACTCATCATCGAATTCGTCGTCGTCGAAGCGAACTCCCTCACGACCTGTTGACGCAGCTGGTC
>Ga0335076_10001601_pt1 | contig 21993 bp, 21 predicted proteins | sample Lox_Sample_25_FD_206717 | JGI IMG/M metagenome (GOLD analysis project Ga0335076, IMG submission 206717) | Soil microbial communities from Loxahatchee National Wildlife Refuge, Florida, United States - Lox_Sample_2.5 | ecosystem: Environmental > Terrestrial > Soil > Wetlands | place: USA... | reverse complement strand
ACGCTGGTGGAGTGCGGCGAGCTTGAGCGGATGGTGGCTCAGGAGTGCCTGCGGGGGGTGACGGCCAACCCCTCGATCTTCGAGAAGGCGATCCTCGGCTCGACCGACTACGACGGGGAGCTCCAGAGGTTGGCGCATGAGCAGCTCGACGCGATGGAGATCTACGAGCACATCGCCATCCGCGATGTCCAGATGGCGGCAGACGTCTTGGCCGGAGTGCACCGGCAGACAAACGGCCGCGACGGGTTCGTCTCGCTCGAGGTCTCGCCACAGCTGGCGCACGACACCGAGGCCACGTTGGCGCAGGTCCGCTCCTACTGGGAGCGGATCGACCGCCCCAACGCGATGATCAAGATCCCGGCCACCGTCGAGGGTGTGCCGGCGATCGAGCAGGCGCTATATGAGGGGATCAACGTCAACGTCACGCTGCTGTTTGCCGTCTCGGCCTACGAGGCAGTGGCGGACGCCTACCTCCGCGCTCTCGAGCGCCGCCGCGGCGACGGCCTCTCGCGGGACGTCAACTCAGTCGCGAGCTTCTTCGTCTCGCGGGTGGACACCAAGGTCGACCGCAAGCTCGCCGAGCTCGACCGACCCGACCTCCAAGGCAAAGCGGCGATCGCCAACGCGCGCGCTGCCTATCGCCGGTTCGAGCAAATCTTCGACGGGCCTCGCTGGGAGGCCCTGCTGCGGGACGGTGCCGCCGAGCAGCGGCCACTGTGGGCCTCGACCAGCACGAAGGACCCGCGCTACCCGGACACGATGTACGTCGAGGAGCTGGTGGCGCCGCACATCGTCAACACGATGCCGCTGCAGACGCTGCTCGCCGTCGCCGATCACGGCGAAGTGCGCGGCTCGACCGCTGAGCAGGACCCCAGCGCTGACCTGGCAGCCCTGGCGAAGGCGGGAATCGACCTGGACCAGGTGACCGAAGAGCTGCTGGCCGAGGGGATCGACCAGTTCGCGGACGCGATGAGACGCCTGCTCGCGGGCATCGACGAGCGCCGCGAAGCCGTCGTGCTCGGGCGGCCGCCGACGATCCGCGCAGCCATCCCCAGCGAATTCGAGCGACCCATCGCCGAGCGAGTCGGGCGTGCCGTCGCCGAGAATGTCGCCGAGCGCCTCTGGCGCCGGGACGGGTCGCTGTGGGGCGGGCCGGGCGCTCGCGAAATCGCCGACCGACTGGGTTGGCTGACGGTATCCGAGACGATGCTCGAGCACGCGCCAGAACTGCACGCATTCGCGCGGGAGTGCCGCACGGACGGGTTTACCGACGTGGTGCTGATGGGGATGGGCGGCTCGTCGCTCGGACCCGAGGTGATCCGCCGCTCGTTCGGGCAGATCCCCCACGGGCTGCGCCTGCATGTGCTCGACTCGACCCATCCAGACGTGGTGCTCGACCTGGAGGAATCGCTCGAGCTCGAGCGCACGATGTTCATCGTCTCCTCCAAATCCGGCGCCACGGTCGAGACGCTCTCGCACTACCGGCATTTCCGAGAGCGCGCTGGACCGGAGCAGTTCATCGCGGTGACGGACCCCGGCAGCCCGTTGGCGAAGCTCGCCAGCGACAACCACTTCCGGCGCCGCTTCCTGAACCCGCCGGACATCGGAGGGCGCTACTCGGTGCTGTCGTACTTCGGGCTCGTGCCGGCGGCGCTCATGGGCGTCAATGTCGAGGCGCTGCTTCACCGCTGCCAGGTGGCTGAGCAGAACTGTGCCCACTACGACTCGAGCGAGTCCAACTCGGGGCTTTGGCTCGGCGCCGTCGCCGGCGAGCTGGCCCGGCGCAGCCGCGACAAGCTCACATTTGTCATCTCGCCCCCGATCGAGAGCCTGGGGCTGTGGCTCGAGCAGCTGATCGCTGAATCGACAGGGAAGCAGGGGCGCGGGATCGTGCCGGTGGTCGACGAGCCGCTGGCGGCTCCGGAGGCCTACGCCCACGACCGCGTGATCGTCTACCTACGTAACTCCGACGAGCCGCTCGCGGAGCTCGACGAAGAGGTCGGGCGGCTTGCCGCCGCGGGCCAGCCGGCCCTGACGCTCTCCACGCACGGCCCCGCCGATCTCGGCCGGATCTTCTTCCTGTCGGAATTCGCCACTGCCGTGGCGGGCTGGGCGCTCGAGATCAACCCCTTCGACCAGCCGAATGTCCAAGAGGCGAAGGACGCCACCAACCGCGTGCTCGAGTCGGGCTCGACGCCTCCGATCGAGCCGGCCAGCGACGCACGGCTGCGTGAGCTGCTCGCGGATGCCAAACCGCCCGGCTACGTGGCGATCACCGGCTTCCTGCCGCCGTCGGCGCGGCTCGACGAGGCGATCGCGGAGCTGCGGGCCCTGATCCGAAGCGCGACCGGCGCCGCCACCACGTTCGGTTACGGACCGCGGTTCCTTCACTCCACCGGGCAGCTGCACAAGGGCGGGCCGCGTACCGGGCGCTTCCTGCAGCTGATCGACGAACCCGCGCGCGACGCCGACATCCCCGGCGCGGGCTACTCGTTCAGAACGCTGATCGCCGCTCAGGCGGCCGGCGATCTTCAGACGCTGCGGGCACACGGGCTGAGGGCCGAGCGGGTCAGGCTCGAGGGCGAGCCCGCATCCGCCGTTCGCGCGCTGGCCGAGCGGGTCGCGGCGCTCCTGGGGGTCTAGGCGCGCTGGGACGCGCTGGGAGGTGCGCCACCGGTGACCGCAGTCCTCGAGTCAGATCTCGCCGTCGAGAACCCTCTCGTCGAGGGGCTCGAACGGCCGCCCGTGCACTCGACCACCCTCGTGGTGTTCGGCGCCACCGGCGATCTCGCCAGGCGCAAGCTGCTGCCGGCCATCTACAACCTCGCGCGCGACGGCGCCCTTCCCGAGCGGTTCGAGCTCGTCGGCGTGGCCCGCACCGAGCAGCCGCACGAGGGTTTCCGCCAGCTGGCGAGGGAGGCGATCGAGCGGTTCTCGCGACGGCGGCCCGACCGGTACGTGCTCGACGGGCTGCTGCCCGAGATGCGCTACGTGCCGGGCGTGTTCGACGACGACGACGTCTACCGCGAGCTCGATCGCGTCCTGCGCGAATTCGACGAGCGGGCCGGCTACGCGCTGAACCGCGTGTTCTACCTCGCAACCGCGCCGCAGTTCTTCCCGCTGATCTGCGAGAAGCTCGGCGCGGCGGGACTGCACCGCTGCGAGCGAGCGGAGACCAGGATCGTGATCGAGAAGCCGTTCGGCCACGATCTGAGCTCGGCGCGCGAGCTGAACGCGTGCGTGCTCTCGGTGTTCGCGGAATCGCAGGTGTATCGAATCGATCACTACCTGGGCAAGGAGACCGTCCAGAACCTGATGGCGCTCCGGTTCGCCAACACGCTGTTCGAACCGGTGTGGAACCGCAACTTCGTCGACCACGTGCAGATCACGGCGGCGGAGAGCATCGGCATCGAGGGCCGCGCTGGCTACTACGAGCGCGCCGGCGCGCTGCGCGATCTCGTGCAGAACCACATGTTGCAGCTGCTCTCGCTGCTGACGATGGAGCCGCCGACCGCATTCGAGGCCAACCGTGTGCGCGACGAGAAGGTGAAGGTGCTCGACGCGATCGTGCCGCCGGCAGTGGAGGAGGTCGCCGCGATGGCGGTCCGGGCGCAGTACGGCGCCGGGGTGGTGGGAGGGGTGCCGGTTCCCGGGTACCGCCAGGAGGATGGCGTGGCACCGGACTCGCGCACCGAGACCTACGCGGCGCTTCGGCTGCATGTCTCGAACTGGCGCTGGGCGGGCGTGCCGTTCTATCTGCGCACCGGCAAGCGTCTGGCGCGCAAGCTGACCGAGATCGCGGTCACGCTCAAGCCGGTCCCGCACCTCGCGTTCCGCGGCTTGGGATCGGTTGGCGTGCAGTCGAACCAGATCATCCTCGCCGTCCAGCCGGACGAAGGCGTATCGGTGTCGTTGGGCGCGAAGATCCCAGGGCCGCAGATGCGGATCCGGCCGGTGAACATGGAGTTCCGCTACGGGACGTCGTTTCTGTCCGAGTCGCCCGAGGCCTACGAACGGCTGATCCTCGACGCGATGCGCGGCGACGCGACGCTGTTCACTCGCGACGACGAGATCGAGGCCCAGTGGGGGATCACCGACCCGATCCTCACCGCGTGGCACGAGGACGCCTCCTGGCCGATCCCGCAATACCCAGCCGGATCGGCGGGCCCGCGTGAGTCGGACGCTCTGCTCGACGGCGGACGGAGGTGGCGGCGTCTGTGAGCGTGCGGCTGGCGCACGGTAAAGCGCTGCACATGAGCGGGGCAGCGTGCGACAAACGGTCAAGCCGCCGTGACATTGACGACGGCCTTTCCAACGCTGATCGTGCTGTGTGCCCTTGCCGGCGCCGGGGCCGAGGCGAAGCGGCTCGTCGAGCGGCTCGGCCTCTGCCAACGCTTGCTAGATCGTCGCGGCGGCCTAACTCGGGCAGCATGACCTGGGCTGGCAGCCCCGTCCGGGATGAGCTTCCACCGGCTTCCTAACCGGCCGCGGGATGCGGCGTGGGCCTCCAGCCGGGCCCAGGCGTTGCGTCAGGTCGCACTCGCTCGCCACCTGAGCCGGCGCGCCGTCAAGCGTGCTCGCATCGAGTCGCTTGTGCTGCTGCCGGTGCTCGCGGGCATCTTCGTTGTGTACAGATATCGCCGTGAACTGTTCCCGAGAGAATGGGACACCGCCGTACGCGTGGTTGCCGCGCTTGCAATGGTCTCGCTCGGCTGGCAGTTCGCGCGGGACGTCGGTCGAGCTTTAGGCCCCACGCTGCTCCGCCGATTGGATCCTGGAACCGCGGGCACGGTGGGCTTCCTGGTAAGGCTCTTAACGATGACCGGGGCGATTACCCTGGCCCTGCGGATTGCCGGGATACGCCCCCAGGCACTAGTGCTGGGCGGTGCCGCCACAGCCGTGGTCGTGGGACTCGCGGCCCAGCAGACGCTGGCGAATGTGATCGCCGGCACCGTCCTGCTGAACGCGCGATCGTTCCGCGTAGGCGAGCGAATCCGGCTTCAGGGCGGCGGCCTGGCCGGCTCGGTCGAAGGCGTTGTCGCCTCGCTGGGTCTGATGTACACGACGCTCGCCGCTGGAGCCGACACGATCATGGTCCCGAATTCGGTGGTCCTCAGCGTCGCGGTGGTGCCGCTGCGCCAGCCGCCTGCGGTGAATGTGCGAGCACGGCTGCGTCCGGACTCGACGCCCATCGAGGTCGAGGAACTGCTGAAGGGCGCGATCACCACTCCAATCCGGGGATCGCCACGCATTACGCTGGAGGAGGTCGATGGTGATGAGGTGATCGTGCGAATCTCCGCGACCCCCCGCGATCCTGTGGACGGACCGCGGCTGGCCACCGAGGTGCTTCGCGCCATCGCTTCGGAGGTGGTCAGCCCGAGCCACTAGCGGCGCGCGCACGGCGTCGCTCGGCGCACTGGTGCCTCGCCACTCGGTGGTGTTCTGTCGTCGAAATCCACCGATGACCTACGAGCATGAGTTGCATGGCGCCACGAGAGGCCTATGTGTCGCTACGCGGGCCGCGGACCTGTAAATGCGTCCCTGATTGGCCTGACCTGCCGATCGACCGAGAGCGAGGCCACTATGTCCACTCAAACCGCTGCCGCACGGACAACACCGACCATCCCCCCCGGCACATGGATCGTCGACCCGATGCATTCGAGCGTCGAGTTCGCCGTCAAGCACATGGGGATCGCCACTGTGCGAGGTAGGTTCACCGAGTTCGAAGGCACCCTGGAGGTTGCCTCTAGGCTGGCCGATTCCAGGGCCTACGGCAAGGTGATGGTGGCCTCGATCACGACGAACGACGAGCAACGCGATGCCCATCTGCGCTCTCAGGATTTCTTCGACGTCGAGAACTACCCGGAGATCACGTTTGAGTCGACGCGCATCGAGGCCATCGACGACGACTCGTCGCAGATCTTTGGCAATCTCACGATGCATGGAGTCACACGAGAGGTGAAGGTCGATGTGGTCATCTCAGGGACCGACGAGGACCCATGGGGCAACACGCGAGCCGGCCTCGAAGCCGTGGGCTGCATCATGCGGTCAGACTTCGACATGAAGTTCAACCAGGCGCTTGGCTCGGGGAACATGCTCGTCGGCGACAAGGTCACCATATCGCTGGACATCTCTGCGGTAAGGCAGCCCTAGGGTCGCCGGCTCGGCGGAGCGGCACGATCATGCGGCTAGCCGTTCTCGGCATGGGAAGGATGGGCCACGCGCTGACGGAGCGCCTGCTCGCCGGTGGTCACGCAATCACCGTGTGGAACCGGACCCCCCACAAGGCCGATGACCTCGTTGCGAAGGGCGCGCGATCGGCTGCGACTCCCGCCGAGGCAACTCAGGTTGCTGAGGTGACCTTCATGTCGCTGGCGGACGACGATGCTGTGCGCGAAGTCGTTTCCGGACCCGATGGCGCGGCCACGGGCCTCGGCGATGGCGTCCTCGTCGACGCCAGCACCGTGTCCCCGGAGACCTCGGCGCAGGTTGCTCGGGCGGTGTCGGGACGATTTCTCGCTGCGCCGATTCTCGGCGCCCCGGCCGCCGTCCTGTCGGGCGACGCCGTCTACATCATCAGCGGTCCCCACGAACTCTACGAGAGGGTTCGCCCGGCCTTTGAGGCGCTCGCCGACGAGGGTCATCGTCGGGTTGTCGGCGAGGACCCAACGCTGGCGGCAACCCTCAAGCTGCTTTCGAACTACCTGCTCCTGTCCGGAATTGCGATCCTCGCCGAGACCATTGCTACCGCTCAGGCCGTCGGGCTGGCGGACGACCTGATCAGCGACTACTTCGGTCACCTCCCACTCGTCGCCCCGGCACTACGAAACCGCCTCGACGACATGGTGTCGGGCGATCACAAAGGATGGTTCGCCACCAGGCTCGGCGCGAAAGACCTCAGGCTGGCCGAGGGGCTCGCCCGCGCGCATGGGGTGCCGCTGCCGCTGGCTGAGGCGGTCAAGCGGCGCTACGAGCAAGCGGCGGCTGAAGGATGGGGCGACGCCGACATCGGGGCAGTCGTCGAGCTGGTCAGACGAGGCAGGACAGGCAGCGCGGCCGACGGGGCGATCTCTGGCGCCCAGCAACGCGTGGGGTGAGGCCGCGCCGGCCGGCTTGCCTCGTGCAGACCAGCGGCATTAACCATTCAGTGACGATGGCGAGCGTCTCCACCGCGGCTCAGAGCGTCTCCAGCGGCTGTGGGCCGATCGGGGGCGGAAACGCCTCCTCAAGCTTGATCATGTCGATGTCGCGGAGCTGCAGGCCGAGCGCGGCGCGATTCTGCCGGACGTGTTCGACCGTACCGGCCTCGGGGATTGCGCACACGCCGGCGTGGGCGAGCACCCAGGCGAGTGCCACCTCCGCCGGTTTCACCCGGTACTGGTAGGCGATCCCCCACAGCACCGGATGCTCGAGCAGGCGGCCTTGATCGAGTGGCGAGTAGGCCATGATCGGCATTCCGCGCCGCAGGCACCAAGGCAGCAGCCTCGTCTCGATCCCGCGCCGGCTGAGGTTGTAGAGCACTTGGTCGGTTTGAACGGCTCCGCCAGCCGGAATGTTCATCAGCCGCTCGAGATGCGGGACGTCGAAGTTGCTGACCCCCCAGTTGCGGACCAGACCGGCAGCGCGGAGGTCCTCGAATCCGGCCACCGTCTCCTGGAGCGGGATCATGCCCCGCCAGTGCAGGAGGTAGAGGTCGAGGCGATCCGTGCCGAGCCTGCGCAGGCTGGCCCGGCACGCGGCAGCCGTTCCCCCGCGCGACGCATGGGACGGCAACACCTTGCTCACCAGGAACACCTCGTCGCGGCGCCCGGCGATCGCCTCACCCACCAGCTCCTCCGCGGCGCCGGCGCCGTACATCTCCGCAGTGTCGATCAGCGTCATCCCGAGATCGATTCCGGCCTGAAGCGCCCGTAGCTCCTCGGAGTGGGGATGACGCCCTTGGCCGAGATGCCAGGTCCCCTGCCCGAGCACAGGGACCACATCCCCCGAGGGAAGCTTGACCTGGGGCAAGGTGATCACCGCCATGGTTCAGATCGGCCTGCCGCTGCGCAACGGCTCCATCGGCAGCTCGCCGGGGCGCACCCGCAAGGCATGGAACAGGTCCACGCGTCGGCCGCCGCGGCGCCGTTCTGCTCCGCGACCCGCCGATTGGCAACCCCGAGCTCGCAGTGGGTCGGACGTCATGGCTACGGAAGGCTTCGGCGACCCCCTCCCAAGAGACCCAGGCCGGGGCCGAGGACGTACAGGGCAGCCAGAATCGTGACGATCAGCGACACGATGTAGGGAAGGCCGAGCGCCGCAGTCAGCACCCACACGAGCGCGACGATCAGGATTCCTATGAGCAAGTGGATCATGGTCACCTCACTTCTTGGACCGCAGGTCTTTCCTTTCCTAGGCCACAGCGGCGGGCACCCAAGTCGGCCGCACACGTTGCTCGACAGGCTTGTGGGGCCATCACCCGCAGCGGGAGGTCAACGACTGAGCTGCAGCATTGGCCGGGCGCGCCGGTGGCCGGTCACGAAGTGTGGTGGCGGTAGGCGTAGGCGGCCTCGCGCACAGCGGCGTCGCTCTCCAGCGCGCCGCCGAGTGCGCCGCCGACGGTGGCCAGTGCGCTCACCAGCAGCGCGAGGCGCAGGTAATCGGCGAAGTCGGCGTGATGCCCGATGTCTGTGGATATCACCGACGGCTCGATCATCAGCCCGGCGGCGGCCAGGCTGAGCACGCACACCGCCACGTAGAGGACAACGATGCCGAAGCTGACGGTGATCAGGGTCACGATGTTGAACAGGATTGTCTGCTCTCTGACCCGCCGGTCCGGGGCGCGCTCCCACAACCTGTGCGCGACGATTAGCGTGGCCACAGCGATTGCGACGGTGGCCACGCAGACCGCGGCCAGTCGCGGAGCGGGCAGGCTCGAGGCGATTCGCCAGATGTCGCTGGTCACGATCCCGAAGGCGGCCGCGCCCAGCGCACCGATCAGAGCGCGCGACAGCCGCGTGGCCAAACGCCAGGGGTGATTGGCGCGGACCATTCCGGCAAGCAACCGCAGGTTGCCGGTCACGACGCGATGCACCAGTACAACTCCTTCGAGCGCATCGGCCCCCTCGACCTCGCTCGCGAACTGGAGCAGGCGCCGCTGTATCCGCCGGCGGTGAGTCGCCAGTCTCGGCTCCGATCCGACCGTGTCACCGGCGATGATCCCCACCGCGTCGACCACCGATTCGACCAGCCGGCGGGTCGGCATCGGCCCCAGTGCGGGCAGGGAGACGAGAGCGGCACCATGCGTCGGGCTCGAATGCGTGAGGAGCGGGCGGCGGCGGATCTTCAGCGGAAGCTCGGTCACGTAGACGACGAGATCCCAGTCCTCGTCGAGCAGCCGAGATCGCGCCGCGTCGACCAGATCGGGAAGCGTCGCCGGCGGTGTCAGCAGAAGCTCACGCACCATGGCCAGCTCCCAGTTCACCCCCGGATAGCGTCTCGACAGAGCCTCGGCGAGGTCCTCGGCCAGCTTCTCGACCACCGGCTCGTCGAGCGCCGGGGTGACCACGACCCCAAGGTGGATCCTGGCGTCGTCGCGGTTGGTCGCCCGCTCTCCGGGTGGGCTCTCACGCTCGGCGGTAGCGGTCATGGACGGGTGTCCCGCTCGGACCACGTGGCCCGCACTCTAGCGCCGCATCTCCTCGTCGGGCACTTCGACGAGCTCGACGCACCCGACGACGTTTCCGTTGATGAGGAACACGGCGTCGCTGCGCGGCTGATCGGGCACGGCGTAACCGAGGACGATGCAGCCGCGGGTGCCGAGCACCTCGGCCAGCGACTCGGGTGACCTCGCCAACCCGTTCATCTTTGGGCAGCCGGTATCGCTGGCGGCTGGGATGGACGCGAAAGCAGCGCGCCACTCTGTGCTCACTAGGCCTCGCCCAACCGCGATCAACCGTCAGCAGCGCGGCCGCCCGCCGCTTGAACGCTGCGGTCGCCGGCCTACCCACCCTTACTAACGCCAGACATCGAAAGGAGGACCCGGTGGCCGACCTGATCGTGATTGGCTATGACGACGAGGAGACCGCGGCGCGGGCCGCGGAGGAGGTCTATCGCCTGGCGGATGAGTTGATCATCCAGCCCGAAGCCGTGGCGGTGATCATCCGCGACAAGGACGGCAAGTACAAGGTCACGACCAACCACCACCCGGTGGCTGAGGGCGCCACCTGGGGAATGCTGTGGGGTGCCCTGTTCGGTTTGCTCTTCTTCGTGCCGGTCTTCGGCCTCGCGGTGGGCGCAGCCTGGGGCGCGCTGTTCGGGGCGATCGAGAAGGCAGGGGTCGACAAGCGTTTCCAGCAAGAGGTCCGTGACATGGTCCAGCCCGGCACGTCCGCCCTGTTCCTGATCGTGGACAAGGTCACGCCGGACAAGGCCCTCGAGGCGCTCAGCCAGTACGGCGGCAGGGTGATTAAGTCGTCGCTGTCGCTCGACGCAGAGCGCCAGCTGCAAGAGGCGCTTCACGGGGCCGATGGAGCCGGGCGCGTGCAGGAGCCCGCGCCGGCTTCGGCGTCGTCCTGATGCGATTGGTGCCAGGTCGGCGGGTGACGACGCCCCGGCGCAGCTGAGCGGTTCCCCAATCGAGCGTGGCGGATCGTGGACTCGGTGGCCGACCTCATCGACGTGCTGGGATCCTGAGCCGTTCCATCAGCCCGCCGCTCCTCGGTGGCTCCTCCTCGTCAGCGTCCAGGTCGAGCGGGTGCCTGAGTGCCAGATCGATTCGCGCCACCTCTCGGATCTGCGACAGGCCGGCGAGGATCCCGTCTACGTCAAGCGACGCGGGTCCTCGAACGTCGAGCCTGAGGCGCTCTGAGCCGTCGTCGAGAACGTTGGTCTCCAATCCCTCCACCCTGAGGCTGCGACGCCTCAGCTCGCCGAGCAGCGAGCGGATCGAGGCGCCGGGCACGAGGCCGAGCTCGAGGCTGAGCGTTTCGCCGGTGAATCGCCGCCTGACCACAGGCTTGAGCCTGCGCAGCGCGACCAGTGCCACGAGCGCGATCGCGGTTGTGGCCACGGCGCCCACGTAGAACCCGGCCGCGGCCGCCATGCCGATCGCCGCCGAGATCCACAGCGCGGCCGCCGTCGTCACGCCGTGAACTGTGACGCCGTATCGCAGGATCGCTCCTGCGCCCAGGAATCCGATCCCGGAGACGATCTGAGCGGCGATCCGCGTCGGATCGGCGTGGGAGGCGCTTGCGCCCGTGAACCCATAGGCGGAGACCAGTGTGAACAGCCCGGCTCCGAGGCCGACGATCAGATGCGTGCGGAGCCCCACGACCTGGCGGAACGTCAGTTCACCCGGCTTCCGAGGTGCCTGCAGAACCACGCGCGGGTAAGGGCGGCGACGCGCTCGGGCGCGCCCGGCTCCTCGAAGAGACGACCCGCTCCGGAAACGATCTCGAGCCGATACTCGCCGGCCAACAGAGCCCGGGCGCGCCGGTTCAGCTCCTGCTCTGTCGCTGAACCGCAGGTGTTGCATCACGGCTGGTGTTAGGGCACCCGCGGCCGAAGCCAAGGCGTTGCTCGCCGGCCGCGTCAGCTTCGTCCGAGCTGAGCGGCGAGGCGCCTGCCGGGTCAGTTGCCTTGCGCTGAGCCGTGGGCGGCCTAGGAACTACCTCGACCCCATCCGGGGGAATCCCGCCGGTGGCGGAGTGGTAGCTCAAGCCATCTTCAATCGAAAGGACCGGTGAACATGGCCACGCGCATCGTCTTCCTCGGCGGCCACGAGACCACGGTCACTGAGACCGAGGAGGAGGTCGTGCAGGCAGTCAGGCGCGATCACCCGAATCCCGTCAAGCTCGAGGGCCTCGACGGGCTGGTCGTGTACGTCAACTGGAGCCACATCACCTCGATCGGACCGGCGCCGGAGCCGCGCCCGGTCTGACGTCGGCAGGCTTTCCCTCGTCCGCCGGTGATTCGCGCACCACCTCCCGGGCCGGCTTGTCCTCGCGCAGGCCGAGATAGCGGGGGTGACGCAACCTCCCGTCCTCCGTCCACTCGGTGAAGGCGATCTGCGCGACCAGCTCCGGCTCGGCCCAGCGGGCGGAGCGGGGAAGCCGCTCGTCGGCGAACGGGGGGGACGAGCGCTCGCGGCACTCCAGCTCGTCCGCGAGACGATCGATCTCAGATCTGTCGAAGCCGGTGCCGACTTTGCCCGCGTAGCGCAAGCGCCCCTGCTCCCAGTACCCGAGCAGAAGCGCGCCGAGCCGTCGTCGGGCCCCGCGCCCGGCCGTCCAACCACCGATCACCAGCTCCTGACCGCGACTGCACTTGATCTTGCGCCAGTCACGTGATCGGGCCGGCGCGTACGGGCTGTCGGCGCGCTTGGCGATCACGCCCTCCCAGCCATGTGCGCAGGCATGGCGGAAGGCGGTCTCGCCGGCGCCGACGCGGTAGGGCGTCCAGCGCAGCCGGTCACGAAAACGGAACGCGCCGCGCAGCCGTTGCTTTCGCTCGCGCAAAGGCGCCGACCGGAGGTCATCGCCGTCGAACTCGAGCAGGTCGAACAGGTAGAGGTAGACGGCGACGCCGCTGCGGCGCGCCCGCTCCGGATCGTGGATCTGAATGCGGCGCTGGAGGCGGGCGAAGCTGGTCTGACCGTGCTCGAACGCGACGATCTCGCCGTCGGCGATCAGGTCGTGAACTGGGTCTGCCTCGATGGTTTCGACGAGTTCGGGATAGGTTGCGTTCATCGTGTGACCGCTGCGGGACAGCAGCCGCACGGCCCCCTGGTTGACGACCACTCCGGCGCGAACACCGTCGAGCTTGCGTTCGAACAGCCAGTTCGGATCCGAGAACGGAGCGCTGATAAGGATCGCCTTCATCGGTGCGTACTGGCCCATGGCGCCTCCGCCGCCAGCTGCTCGATCGTACGACCACTCAGGACGGACTCCGGCCGACCGGTCACAGGCTGATTTGACCCGTCGGCCTCGGCATCGCGCTTCTTGACGAGCAACCAGCGCTCGCGCCCACGGGCGTCGAGGTCGGTGCGGGTCAGCGCAAAGCCACCGCGCAGCTTGCTTCCGCAGAGCTCGACGACGAGATGGCCACGCTCGAGCGCGCGCTTCGCCGGGACCGGCTCGCCGGCGTGACGAGTGCGGTTGTAATACCGCCCGCGGTCCCAGACGATCACGGCGCCCGCGCCGTACTCGCCTGGCGGGATGATCCCCTCGAAGTCGGCGTAATCGAGCGCGTGGTCCTCGGCGCGGATCGCCAGGCGCTTGTCGCGCGGGTCCATCGAGGGCCCCCTCGGCACCGCCCAGGAGACGAGTACGCCGCAGATCTCGAGGCGAAGGTCGTAGTGGCGCGTACGCGCGGAGTGCTGGTGCACCACAAAGAGCGGTGCGTCGCGGAGGCTCAGTCCGCCACCTCCCCGTCACGGTCCACGTGCAGCGGGTTGGCGTTGACCAGGTGGCGGATGCGATCGCGCGTCGGCAACGTCGCGGCAAAGCGGATGATCCCTTCCTCGATGTCTTCGGTTGAGATGTTCGGAAACGGCCGCAGTTCCGTGCTCTCGACGCGGATGTAGCGCCACTCGCCGCCGTCGCTGACCACGCAATCCCAGATCCGCCCGCCGTCCTTGTACTCGGAGCGGACGACAGCGGCCCCGATCCGGGTCGGATTCTCTCGCGCATGGAACTCGGCGTGAGCGAGGTACTCGTCGATCGGGTCCGGATGTGTCAATGGTGCACTGGCTCCGCTGCAGACCCCGCTTCCTGGAGCAGTCGCTCGAGCTCTGACCCTTCGAGCTCCTCCCGCTCGAGCAGACGGTCCGCCAGCCGGTCCAGCATCGGGCGCCGCTCGTTCAGGTACGACATGGCGCGCTCGTCGGCCTGCTGCAAGAATGCCTTCATCTCCTCCTCGGCCTCGGCGATCAGCTGCGGAGAGCGGGCCTCGAGGTGACCGTCCTGGTCCAGGAACGTCGCCGGCGTCGAGATCGCCACCGGCCCGACCTTCGTCGACATGCCGAACTGCTCGACCATGCGACGTGGCAACGCGGTGGCCTGCTGCAGGTCGTTGGCTGCGCCGCTGGAGAGCTCGCCGAACACGAGACGCTCAGCGGCGCGCCCGCCCATCATGACCGCAAGCCGATCCTCGAGCTCGGGCTGCGAGATCAGGTATCGGTCATCGGCCGGAAGCTGCTGGGTCACGCCCAACGCGGCCACGCCGCGAGGCACGATCGACACGCGATGCACCGGATCGGCGCGCGGGGAGGCGAGCGCGACGAGCGCATGGCCGAGCTCGTGATAGGCGACCCTGCGGCGTTCCTCAGGGGTGATCACGCGCGAGCGCCGCTCGAGTCCCATCGACACACGATCAATGGCCTCGTCGAGCTCAGCCATCCCAACAGCCGACTTGTCACGGCGAGCTGCCAGTAGGGCCGCCTCGTTGATCACGTTGGCCAGCTCGGCGCCGGCGAAGCCCGGCGTCCGCGCGGCCACCCTGTCGAGATTGACGTCCGGAGCCAGGCGAACAGGGCGAGCGTGCACAGAGAGAATCGCGACGCGCCCGCGCCGGTCCGGCCGGTCCACCACGACCTGGCGGTCGAAGCGCCCGGGACGAAGCAGGGCGGGATCGAGGACCTCCGGCCGGTTGGTGGCCGCCATGATCATCACCCCGCGCGAGGAGTCGAAGCCGTCCATCTCACTCAGCAACTGGGTCAGGGTCTGTTCGCGCTCGTCGTGACCACCGATCGCCGACGGGCCCGCGCCGCTCCTGGCCTTGCCGATCGTGTCGAGCTCGTCGATGAACACCAGGCACGGCGCCTTCGCCTTCGCCTCCTCGAACAGCTCGCGGACGCGGGCCGCCCCCAGGCCGACGAACAGCTCAACGAAGTCCGAGCCCGACAGGTAGAAGAACGGAACGCCGGCCTCGCCCGCGACGGCACGCGCAAGCAGTGTCTTGCCGGTCCCTGGTGGCCCAGCGAGCAGGACGCCCTTCGGGATCCGCGCCCCCAAACGCGCGTAGCGCTCCGGCCGGCGCAGGAAGTCCACCACCTCGCGCAGCTCCTCGACCGCCTCATCAACGCCGGCGACGTCGGCGAACGTCGTGCGCAGATCGCGCCGGTCGTAGATCTTGTGGCGCGAGCGGCCGAAGCTCATCGCGCCGGCGCCGGGGCCGAAGCGACGGAACGCCAGCGCCCAGAGACCGGCGAGGAGAACGAAGGGCAACAGCCAGCTGAGCAGGAAGCCAGTGATGAAGCTGCCAATGGGGCTGGGTTGTGAGCCCGTGAACTGGACGCCCTTGCGCTCGAGCAGCGGGACCAGCGCGGTGTCGTCCGCTTGCGGCGGACGCGTCGCATCGAACAGCTGCTGACGGGTGGACCCCTGGTAGACGCCGCTCACATCCGTCGGTGAGATCGAGACGCTCTGCACCCGGCCCTGCTCGACCAGCCGGAGGAACTGGGAGTAGGGAATCACGGCCCTGCTCGGGCCGAACGGGATCAGCAAGTTGGCGAGCGCGAGGGTCACGATCAGGACCACGAAGGCGGTCGTCACCCGTGCCTGCCCCCGGCGATCGGGCGGCGGCAGCCTGGGTACGAAGCCGTGCCTGTTCGCATCCGTGCCTGCATCGTCTCGCGGCGCACCCGGGGCGTCGCTCCAGTGGCCGTCCAAGGTCACGGACGGTCTCCCTCAGAATGGTCCGGGTCGCGGCTCGGTCGTCGAGCGAGCGCGAAGCACTAGATATAGCCCGATGCAGAGGCCGACGGCGCCGACCACCATCAGGATCACGCCCATGTTCTGCAAGTTGACGCCCTCCACGTGCGCGGTGATTGCCCACTTGAGGATCGCGCCCACGGCAATCAGGATGAGGCTCCCGCCGATGGTCATAGCGTGTGCCCTAGGCCACGCGCGGCGTAGATCAAGGCTCGCACGGCGCTAGCGGCCTCGATAGCGCACGTGCGTAGCGTCACCGCTCACCTACTGACAGCTCGGCGTCATCTGGCGTCGCGTTAGGTCGGCGCGAGGCTTTCACAAGCCACTTGACCATGGCCCGCCCCGGCCTAAACCCGGACTACGACCGGCATGTCCGCTCGACCCACCCAAACGCTCCCGCGCACCCGCGCGGTACCGGATGCCGAGCAAGCGCACGCGGATCGCGTGCTCAGCGCCAGCACCGTCGACCGCATAACGCGCTTCCACGGCGACCGGCTGCCGGTCGTCTCGGCGTACCTCGCCGGGTCGGCCGGCCGCGATGGCCGACGCGCGGTCCGGGCCAAGGCGGACAGTCTCCTGCACCAGGTCCGCGGGCTGGTTCAGGACCGTTCGCTCGCTCACGCCGCGCGCGTGTCGCTGCGAGCGGACATCGCCCGGATCGAAGAGGTGGCGAGAACCGAGTTCCTTGCTCCCGGGACGGTGGCGGTGTTCGCCTGCAGTGGAGGGGGGCTGCTCGAGGTCGTCCGTCTCCCGCATGCGATCCGCGACCGGATCATGGTCGACGCGACGGCGTGGGTCGGCCCGATGCTTGCCGTCATCGACCAGTACCACCGTTGCTGTGCGGTGGTGCTGGATCACGAGTCCGCCCGGGCATGGGGGCTGTACCTCGGCGAGCTGCGAGAGGTCGGAAGCGTCGCCGGCACCGCGCTTCGGGACCCCGCCCACGCCGGCTGGCACGGCCTGTCCGAGGGGCGCGTTCGCAACAAGGCCGACGAGCTCGCCAAGCGGCACTTCCGCGGGGTCGCGGGGATGCTGGATCGTCTGTTTCGCGCCGAGCGCTACGAGGTACTCGTCGTGGGCGGCCACGAACACGAGCTGCCCGGCTTCCTCGAGTTCCTGCCTCGGTCGCTCCGGGAGCGCCTGGCGGGCACCTTCTCGATCGACCCGCACACGGCCGGCTCGGCGACGGTGCGTCCGCCCGCCGAGGCGATCCTCGAGCGCTACGAGCTCGAGCACCAGCGCCGCGCGGTCGGAGAGCTGCTCCAGGCCTCCGCCGCGGGCGGCCTGGGGACGGTGGGGCTCGAGCCCTGTCTGGCCGGCGGCTCGGTGGCGGCGATCCGCACGCTGCTTGTCCACGACGGAGCGATCTCGCCCGGGGTGGTGTGCGAAGCCTCCGGGTGGCTGGGGACGAAGGCGGAGGCCTGTCCGCTGTGCGGGCGACCCACCCGGAGCACGCCCGACGTGATCGACGAGCTGGTCGAGGCGGTGATCGACGAGGGCGGCTCGATCCGGTATGTACGGGCCGACACCATCCTGCGCGACCGCCTGACCGCCGCGTGGCTACGGTTCGCGCTCCCGCCGATCGGGGAGAGAGCATGAGCGCGGTGCCCGGCAGCTGGCCGGCGCGTTGCGCGCATCTGTCGATGATCCCGCGCCTGCATGCCCACGTGGTTGGCCACCCGGTCGTCGAGGCGTACCGGCCGCCGGCGGGCTGGCGATGGTGCTACTTCGACGAGACGTACATCTGAGCGAGGCGAACCGCCTCCAGGCGTCCGTGGAGAAGCCCGTGCACCTGGCGAATGGCGATCGCGCCGTCGCCGACGGCAGCCGCGACGCGCGGCGTCGAGCCACTCCGGACATCGCCGGCCGCGAACACGCCCGGCACGTTGGTCTCGAGCAGCTGCGGTATCCGCCTCGCTCCATTGCCGGCCTCGAATGTCGCGCACGCGGCGGCGTCCTGGCCGGTGAGGACGTAGCCACCGTCGTCGAGCGCCACGCGGCCGCGCAGCCATCCCGTGTGCGGATCGGCGCCGATGAACACGAACAGCGCGCGTGCGTCGATCCGGCGTCGCTCGCCAGTCTCGGTGTCCTCGACGATCACCGCCTCAAGCGCGTCGTCGCCGACCAGCTCGCGCACCTCGCAGTGTGTGAGGACGTCGACCGACGGCGTGCTCGCGAGCCGGTCCGCGAGGTAGCGGGACATGTTCTCCTCGAGAGCCCGCTCGCGAACGACCAGGCTCAGGTGCGGCACGTAGCGCGAAAGGAGCAGGGCAGCCTGGCCGGCCGAGTTCCCACCGCCCACGGCGACGACCGGATTACCGCGGCACAGCTGCGCCTCGACCTCCGTGGCGGCGTAGTGGACACTCGTTCCCTCGAACCTGGGCAGATCGGGGAGCGGCAGCCTGCGGTAGCGCACCCCGGTGGCGATCACGACCGCGCGGCCGACGACCGGCGCGTCGTCGCGAAGCTCGAGGCGAAACGTCCCGTCGAGCGGCTCGAGCGCGATCGCCTCACCGGGCACAGCGATCCCGGCGCCGAACTTCCGTGCCTGAATCGTCGCGCGCTCCGCGAGCTCGGCGCCCGAGATTCCCGCGGGAAAGCCGAGGTAGTTCTCGATCCTGGATGAGGTCCCGGCCTGACCACCGGTCGCAAGCGCCTCGAGGACGACGGTCGAGAAACCCTCCGAAGCGCCGTACACGGCGGCCGCCAGCCCGGCTGGACCGCCGCCGACGATGATCAGATCGCAGGTCGTGTCCGAGACGGCCGGGGGGCGCAGCCCCAGTGCGCGGGCGAGCTCTGAGTTGCTCGGGTTGCGCAGCACGCGCCCAGGGCCGAGGAGGACGATCGGGCACTCCTGCGGGCTGAGCCCGAGCCGGCGCAGGATCTCCTCCGCGCCGGGGTCGGATTCGAGATCGACCCAGTGGTGCGGCAGCCGGTTGCGGATCGCGAAGTCGCGCAGTCGCCGCGTGTCCGGCGAGTAGCGCGAGCCGATGATTCGAAAGCCGATCCCCAGGCCGATCAGCACCGAGCGACGCATGACCAGGGCGCGGAGGATCAGATCCCCGAGCACGAGATCGTGCGTCACGATCTCGCGCAGCCGCTCCTGCGGGACGACCAGAACCTCACCCGGCTCACGCACGACCGCGGTCACGAACACGGCCTGGCCAGTGATCAACCCCAGCTCTCCGAGAAACCGTCCCGGTCCGTGGACGCCGATCACCCGCTCACCGGCGCCCGATTCCTCGACCACCGCCACCTTCCCTGCCAGGATCACGAAGAAATCGCAGTTCCCGTCGCCCTCCCGGTAGAGAACATCTCCCGGCTCGACCCGCCGGTGCTCACCGACCGTCTCAAGCGCCCTGATCTGCTCGTCGCTCAGCCTCGGAAACGCGCCGTAGAGGTCCGGCGACTCGGTCAGAACCGGTGCCTGCATCGCCATCAGGAGCGCTCCAGGCAACGGCGCTCTTGGCGCTCGGGCTTGGCGGCTGGCTCGACGGTGGCGTGCATTTCCGGGCTTCCTTGAGGGCCGATTAGGCCGCTGGGCGATCGGCGCAACCGCGGCCGCTCGACTTGAGGCGTTCCCGCGGCGTCCTAGCGGCAACCATGAGATCGGAGGCTTCCGATGGGAGCCTCGAAGCGACACCTATGGAGGTTCGATGGCGACGACATTGGTGGAGCCGTTTGCGCCCTGGTTGCGCGGGCTGGGAACGGTCCTGCATGACCAGGCGCCCGTGGGGGCATTCATCCCCCCGGCGGACCTGTTGATCGACGACGACGGGGTGACCGTCTACATGGATGTTCCGGGCCTGCGCTCGGAGAACCTGGAGATCGAACTCGAGAACGATCAGCTGACGGTCCGCGGCGAGCGGGCGTTCCCCTACCCCCGCGAGGACGGGAAGGGACCGGTGCGCAGCATCGAGCGCGGGTTCGGGCGCTTCGAGCGCAGCATCCGCGTGCCGCGCGGCCTCGATCCGGAGTCGATCGAAGCGTCCCTGTCCGACGGCGTGCTGACGCTGCGGATCCCGAAGCCCGAGACGATGCGCCCGCGGCGGATCGAGGTCAAGGCCCAGGAGAATGGGTCGCGTCAGGAAGCGAGCGCCGAGGAGCGCCAGACCACGGCGGTTGGCGCATGACGCGAGTTGTGGCCGTCCGCGCAGGATCCTGTGCGGACGGCCCGGGCCGGAGTGCGCGTCGCGGGTTGATTCGCGCGACCTGCGAGCTATCTGCTGGCTGACAGCTTGACCCGAGGATCCAGAGCGGTTGAGGAGTTTCAATGGCACACAGTGCAACCAGCCTCAAGAGCACATTCGCAAGCGTCAATCCGTACTCGAACGAGGTTGTGCGCGAGTTCCCCTCGCTGACTCGCGAGGAGATCGATCGGGCGGTGGGTGCCGCGTATCAGGCCTTCGGTGCCTGGCGCGACGAGACGGCGGAGCGGCGGGCGGCGGTTGTCGGCACGGCCGCCGAGCTGATGCGCGAGCGCTCAGAGGGGCTGGCGCACACGATCACGCTCGAGATGGGCAAGCTGATTGGCCACAGTCGTGCCGAGCTCGACCTGACGATTCGGATTCTCGAGTACTACGCGGAGAAGGGCCCGGAACAGCTCGCGGACGAGCCGCTGGAGATGGACGACGATGGCTGGGCGGTGATCCGCAATCAGCCCCTCGGGGTCCTCCTGACGATCCAGCCGTGGAACTTCCCGGCCTACCAGGCGGTTCGGATAAGCGCTCCAAATCTTGTGCTGGGGAACGTGATCCTCCTCAAGCACGCGCCGAGCGTTCCACAATCCGCTCTGGCGATCGAGGAGCTGTTTGCCGATGCCGGTGCGCCGCCAGGGGTGTTCACAAACGTGTTCATCGACGTCCCCGATATCGCGAGGATCGTCGAGAACCCGCTCGTGAGGGGCTGCTCGCTCACGGGCAGCGATCGCGCGGGGTCGGCATTCGGCGAGGGCGTTGGCCGCAATGTGAAGAAGGCGGTACTCGAGCTGGGTGGGAGCGATCCGTTCATCGTGCTCGACGGCGACGACCTCGAGCGAACGGTCGAGGCCGCGTTCGTCGCTCGCATGCACAACATGGGGCAGGTCTGCACCAGCGCAAAGCGGATGATCGTGATGTCCGACGTGTTCGACACGTTCGTCTCTGCCCTCGCCGCGCGCATGAGCGCGCTGGAGCCGGGGGATCCCGCCGAGAAGGAGACGACACTTGCGCCGCTGTCCTCCGAGGCGGCGGCCGAATTGATCATCGAACAGGTTCGCGACGCAATCGACAAGGGGGCATCCGTAGTCACCGGCGGTGATCGGATCGCTCGTCGCGGCGCGTTCGTGGAGCCCACCGTGCTGACGGGCGTGACGCCGGAGATGCGGGCCTACAGCGAGGAGCTGTTCGGACCGGTCGCCGTCGTGTACCGCGTCGACTCCGACGACGAGGCGATCGCCCTCGCGAACGACTCTCCGTACGGCCTCGGCGGCGCGGTCTTCGGCAGCGACGGTGAGCGCGCGCAGGCGCTCGCGGACCGGCTCGAGACAGGGATGGTGTTCATAAACCATCCGACGGCCTCAGAACCAAACCTCCCCTTCGGCGGCGTCAAGCGCTCGGGCTTCGGGCGGGAGCTCTCCCGGCTTGGCATTCTCGAATTCGCCAATCGGAAGCTCATTGCCACCACACCGACGGAGGCACCGATCAGAGACGCCCTCGGCTGACCCGCCTGCGCAAGAAGTTCCTGGCGGACCCGCCCACTGCCTGAGCTCGCGCTGGATTCGTGGCGGCTAGGAGCTCGGATACTGCCCCAGCGTCGCCTCAACGGTCGCGGACGCGCCACCAGGAGTGACAATCGCGATCGTCACTGTTCGCCCCGGCTGGAGCGTGGCGAGCACTCTCAGACGTCGCCGCGACCCGGTCAACGCCATCGATGCGGCGGTCGCATCGGCGGCGGTTCGAATACGACCCCCGAGCCCAGCCCCTGCGCGTCACGGGCGCTGAACCCGACAGCCGATCCCGCGCACCGTCCCAATTCGGCGACGGATTGGCCGACGAGCTCGTGAAGCCGACCCATCCCGTGGCGCAGGCGCCCGGCGCGGTCATCTATGAGGTGCCGATCGGCGCGCCGTCGTCACGCGTCACGGCAGTCGGCCAGCCCACGCATGCGAGTGATAGGCCACCACCGATCGAGAGATAACGGCTTGAGCTCGGCCGGTCGTGTCCTAGGGTGAGAATCGAACAGGGTGGCACTTGAAGTGCACCCCTCTCTCCTCTCCGCCCCGGCAGGCGGATCGCTCTCCGCGGTCCGGCTGCCGATTATG
>Ga0335076_10001600_pt1 | contig 21994 bp, 16 predicted proteins | sample Lox_Sample_25_FD_206717 | JGI IMG/M metagenome (GOLD analysis project Ga0335076, IMG submission 206717) | Soil microbial communities from Loxahatchee National Wildlife Refuge, Florida, United States - Lox_Sample_2.5 | ecosystem: Environmental > Terrestrial > Soil > Wetlands | place: USA... | reverse complement strand
GACGTCCAAGTACTACCAGGACATCAACCTCACCGATACGTACTGGTGTGCCGCGGACATCGGCTGGATCACCGGGCACAGCTACATCGTGTACGGGCCGCTGGCGCTGGGCGCCACGAGCGTGCTGTACGAGGGCGTGCCCACCTACCCGGATGCCGGCCGGCTGTGGCGGATCGCCGAACGGCTCGGCGTGACGATCTTCCACACCGCGCCTACCACGATCCGGATGCTGCGCAAGCTCGGCCCGGACGAGCCGGAAAAGTACAACTACCACTTCAAGCACATGACCACGGTCGGCGAGCCGATCGAGCCCGAGGTCTGGCGCTGGTACTACCAGGCCGTCGGCAAGGGCGAGGCCGTGATCGTGGACACCTGGTGGCAGACGGAGACCGGCGGTTTCCTCGGCGCCACGCTTCCCGGCCTGCAGCAAATGAAGCCCGGCAGCTGCGGTCCCGGCGCGCTGGGCGTCTACCCGGTGATCTACGACGAGGACGGCAAGGTGGTCGAGGCCGGCAGCGGAAGGGCGGGCAACATCTGCATCCGCAACCCGTGGCCCGGCGAATTCCAGGACATCTGGGGCCAGCCCGAACGGCTCGTGGACACGTACTACCGCAAGTACTGCCGTGATCCGGAGAGCAAGGACTGGCACGACTGGCCGTATTTCGCCGCCGACGGCGCGCTGCACGCCGCGGATGGCTACTTCCGCATCCTGGGCCGGGTGGACGACGTGATCAACGTGGCCGGCCACCGGCTGGGCAGCAAGGAACTGGAGTCGGCCAGCCTGACCGTGGAGGAGATCAGCGAGGCCGCCGCGGTCCCGGTGATCGACGAGACCCGCGGCTGGGCCGTGGAGATGTACGTGTCGCTGAAGAAGGGCTTGCAGCCGACCCGCGCGGTGGAGGACGAGGTCACGGCGGCGATCGAGCACGAGATCGGGAAGATCGCCCGACCCAACCACGTGTGGATCGTGCCGGACATGCCCAAGACGCGGTCCGGCAAGATCATGCGTCGCGTGATCGCCGGGATCTCGAACTTCGCCGATGTGGGTGATGTGTCCACGCTGGCGAACCCGGAGATCGTGGACGACATCAAGCACCACATCCAGAGCGAGAAACTCGCGCACGGCGAGGTCCCGCGCCAGCTGACGCCAGAGGAGATCGCCGAAATCCTCGCGTTCGGCAACCAGGAATAGCGGCAGCGGCCCGGCGCCGGCGGCGGGTGTCAGAGCGGAATGTTGCCGTGGGCGCTGCGTCCGGCGGGGCGGTGGCCAGTGCTTCGGCCAGGCGGCGGGGTCGATGATTTCGTCGACCACGCCGATGGCCATGGCACGGTCCACGCCGCCGGCGATGCGTTCGTGCTCGGCGACCAAGCCCGGTCAGTCGGTCCTGGAGTCGGCCAGAGCAGCGACCTCGTCGGTGTAGGCGCGCCCAAGCACGGTGAGGAAGTCCCGTGTCGCCTTCGCCTCAGCCTCGTCGATCTTGGACAGCGCGAACCCGACGTGGATCAGCACCCAATCACCCGGCGTTAGCGTCCCCGGTTCGAGCAGGCCGATGTTGATGGCCCGTCGAACCCCACTCACGTCGACCTTGGCCAACTCGGGGAGATCCGCGTTCAACTCAACGATCTCCCCAGGGATCCCCAGACACATGTGCTCACCCGCTCGCCGAAACACGTCAATGGTACGGGCGCACCCCGCGCGACCAAGCAGGGCCGAAAGTCCCGCGATCAGGGGCCATGTGACCCATGACACAACAAGCCGCCGCGCGCGACCATTGCGGCAAACTCTCCTCGGCTCCCCGACGCGTGACCCCAGAGGAGGAGATCATCTGAGGGCGGTGACAGGGCAAGAACAGAGGTGCTTCGGCCGCGTCAGCGTGAGTGTCGACACGATGCCGCTTACTGCCGAATCAGAGGTGCGGTGTACGACGTGCGGGGGTGCTCGGCTTCGGGCGGGCGAAGAATTCGACATCTCGCTGCGATCGGTGGAGATGGAAGTATGACATGCTGACAGATCGGCACGGGCTGCTCGCCTCTCTGCTGAGCCCGACGCCATCGCCGTCCGACAGCGCCGATATTGCGCTGCTGCGCGGGTGTGAGCAACGCCTCGACGAGCTGGAGAGCATGACGCCGTTGAGCGGCCTGGACCTGAAAGATCTGCTGGCCGAGCAAGGGGTCAGCCGCCGCGCGTTCCTCGGCTGGGCCTCGGCGACGACAGCATTGCTGATGCTGCATCCGTGGTTCGAGCCGCTGGTCGCGAGGGCGGCCGAAATGATGAACCGGGTGCCGGTGATTTGGATCGAGGGACAGGACTGCGCCGGCAACTCGGAGGCGTTCCTGCACGCCAGCGGCCCCAGCATCGACGAGCTGCTGTTCAATGTGATCTCGCTGGAGTATCACGAGACGCTGATGGCGGCCGCGGGGTTCCAGGCCGAGGAGCGCAGGCAACAGGCGGCCAAGGATAACCGGGGCAAGTACCTGCTGGTCGTCGAAGGCTCCATCCCGCGCGGCCTGAACGGCGCGTACGCGACGATCGGCCCGAACGCCACCCCGTTCGTCGACATCGTCACCGAGCTCGCCGCGAGCGCGGCGGCCGTGATCGCGGTCGGCGCCTGCGCCTTCGACGGCGGGCTGCCGGGGGCCAATCCGAACCCCACCCAGGCCGTCGGCGTCTCGGACGTCGTCAAGGGCAAGCCGCTGGTCAACATCGGGGCCTGTCCCATCAACCCGGTGAACTTCAACGGGACGCTGCTGCACTACACCCTCACCGGTCAACTGCCCGAGCTCGACTCGCTGCTGCGGCCGAAGTTCGCGTTCGGGTACCGGATCCATGACAACTGCGAGCGGCGCGCCCATTTCGACGCGGGCGAGTACGTGCAGCAATGGGGTGACGAGGGCGCGCGCAACAACTTCTGCCTGTACAAGATGGGCTGCAAGGGGCCGATGGCCTTCAATAACTGCTCTATCGTCCGCTACAACGAGGGCACCAACTGGCCGGTCGGCGCCGGACACGGCTGCATCGCCTGCGGCTCGCCGGGCTTCTGGGATCGGTACGCCACCGAACGGCCGATGGCCGAGGCCAAGGTCCGGGCACCCGGCTTGTTCGGCGGCGGCGTCGAGAGCGACATCGACAAGTTCGGTGCCGGGCTGCTCGTGGCGGCCGGTGCCGGCATCGCCGTCCACGCGGCGCTCACTGCGACAGCGCGACGCCGCGACAGACACGGCAAGAGACCAGGGCCCGAACCTGCCGAGGAGGCCTGACGTTATGACTCAACACATCGTCGTCGACCCGATCACCCGCATCGAGGGCCACCTGCGGATCGAGGCCGTCCTGGACGACGAGAACACCATCACCGACGCCTACTCCGCCGGAACCATGTTCCGCGGCATCGAGCTGATCCTGAAGGGACGAGACCCGCGCGACGCCGGTCTGCTCGCCCAGCGGATCTGCGGGGTGTGCACAGGCGTGCACTACAACGCCAGCATCCGCGCGGTGGAGAACGCGTTCCGCGTGACCATACCGAAGAACGCGCGCTTGGTGCGCAACCTGCTGTACGGCAGCCAGCTCCTGCGGGACCACGTAGTGCACTTCTACCAGCTGCACGCCCTCGACTGGGTCGACCTGCTCTCCGCACTCAAGGCGGACCCGGCGAAGGCGGCCGCGGTGGCCAGGGAGTACACCGACAACCCGTGGAACTCCGGCGAGTCGCAGTACCGAGCGGTACAAGCCAAGCTCACCAACTTCGCCAAGCAGGGCAGCCTGGGCATCTTCGGCAACGCGTACTGGGGCCACCCGGCGTACCGGCTGTCGCCCGAGGAGAACCTAGTCGCCGTCTCGCATTACCTGGACGCGCTCACCGTGCAACGCAACACGGGGAAGATGACGGCGATTTTCGGCGCGAAGGACCCGCACTCGCAATCGACGGTGGTCGGTGGCGTCACCTGCGTCCAGGACGTAGAGAATCCGGAGCGTCTCGGGCTGTTCGGCTCGCTGCTGGACGAGACTGCGCGGTTCATCGAGACGGCCTACCTGCCGGACGTGCTGATGGCGGGGAAGGCGTACGCGCAGGAGGCGGCCGCGGGGGTAGGCGCCGGGCTGCGCTCCTATCTCGCCTACGGCGGCTTCGAGCAGGACGACACACCGCTATATGGGGCGAAGACGTTGTTCCCCGGGGGAATCGTGCTCGGCGGCGACCTGTCCACGGTGCATCCGTTCGATCCGACCAAGGTCGCCGAGGACGTGACGCACTCGTGGTATGAGGGCAACGCGACGCTGCATCCCTACGATGGCGTCACCGAGCCCCACTACACCGGCCTGAACCGGCGCGAGGGCGTCGCCTACCTGAAGACGACCGAGAAGTACAGCTGGCTGAAGTCCCCCATCTACGACGACAACCGGGTGGAGGTGGGGCCGCTGGCCCGGCTGATCGTCGGCTACGCATCCGGCGACACCAACATCCGCAGCCACGTGGACGCCGTGCTGAAGGCGGCTGGCTTGCCGATCGGCGTGCTGTTCTCCACCGTGGGTAGGACGGCGGCCCGGATGATCGAGGCGCGGATGGTCGCCGAGGCGATGAAGGGCTGGCTCATCGAGCTGCAGGGCAACGTCGCGGCCGGCGACGTGCGGACGTGGACCCCGTTCGACTTCCGGCAGGTGTCGACGAACGCCCAGGGCTACGGCCTGGTCGAGGCACCCCGCGGAGCGCTCGGCCACTGGGTCCGGGTCAAGGACGGGAAGATCGTCAACTACCAGGTGGTGGTTCCCACCACCTGGAACGCGTCGCCGCGTGACGGCAAGGGCCGGCTGGGTGCCTACGAATCGGCGCTCAAGGGGGTTCGGCTCGCCAAGCCGGACCAGCCGGTGGAGATCCTGCGGACCGTGCACAGCTTCGATCCGTGCCTGGCCTGCGCGGTGCACGTGGTCGACGCGCGCGGACGGGAGATCGGCGCGTACCAGTTGCAGCCGTCCGGGGGAGGTTCGTGATGTCTGATGCCGGACCGTCCGTGCGCCGGGTCCACCGGATGGGCGCCTGGCGGCGGATCATCCACTGGAGCAATGCGCTGTCCATCGTGGCGGCTGCGGTGACGGGGATCTACATCGCCAACCCCTTCTACGTCGCGAGCTACCCGTACGTCATGGCGTGGAACCGCACCATCCACCTGACCGCCGCAGTGGTGATGGACGTGAGCGTGATCGTCATCGCCTACCTGTACTTCTTCAGCCGCGTCGATCCCACCGCGCGCGAGCAACTGCGCCCGAACCGGTCGAACCTGCTGCGGCTCCAGGAGGCGTTCCTCAACGTGCTCATGCTGAACCGGCGCAAGCGGTTCGACTCCAGCCGCCCCGACCCGTTCAACGCGCTGCTGTTCGTCCTGTTGCACCTGATGGTCGTCTTCCAGCTGCTCACCGGCTTGCAGCTCTACGTCGTCGGAGAGAGCCGCATGAGCTCGATCGGCGCCTGGTGGCCCTGGCTCTTGCACGTCTGCACCGACTGGACCCAGTCCGTGTTCGGCGGCATCGGCGGCGTCCGGCTGGCCCACCACGCCATCATGTACCCGATCATCGCCTGGGCGATCGTGCACATCTACTACGAGGTGTGGCGAAGCATCATGTGGAAGGAAGGCGACATCACCATCTCGTTCGCAGGGTACAAGTATGCCCCCGCCGAATCGGAGTGATGTCGCTGTCCTGGGGATGGGCAACATCCTCTACCGCGACGAGGGCGTCGGCGTCTATGCCGTCCACCAGCTGCGGGCGGCCTACCGGTTCCGGCCAGCGATCGAGCTGGTGGACGGCGCGACGCTCGGCTTCGCGCTGCCGGACTACTTCCACGCCGGCGCCCACCTGTTGGTGTTGGACGCCCTGCTGGCCGATGACCGGCCCGGCACCGTCTACCGACTACCGGCCGGGGAACTGCTGCGGCTGGGGCCGGACACCCAGCCCACGGCCCACGAAGTAGATCCGGTACGGCAGCTCAAGCTCGCCACGGCGCTCGGCGAACCGCTTGACCTCGCACTTGTCGGGATCGTCCCCGCCGACACCAGCGGACTCGAGGTGGGTCTCACCCCGCAGCTGCGCGCGGCGTTCCCCGCGTTCATCGAAGCCGTGCTCGCCGAGCTGCGGCAGCGGGGCGTCCACGCCGACCGCGTCCGGTCCGTCCCGTTGGACGAGGTCATCGGCGGGCTGGTCGAGGGCGTCCGATGACCACGCCCGCCACCGAGACGACACCGGACCCAGAGCGCGAGATCACCGAACTCCTCCAGCGTCGCGGCAAAGCCGGCGTCGCCGCCGCGGTGGCCCACCTCTCCGTGCTGGGCACGAAAAGCGGCATCGGCCTACGCGACCCGGAAGGCCACCTCACACCGGTCATCGAGTTCCTCCCGCTGCCGATGCGCGGCGCCGACCTACTGGACGAGATCGGCCGCATCGACGAGAACGCACCCCGCCTGGTAGCCAACTACCAGAAGGCGTTCCCGGACGCGACCGAGCGGCTGATCGCGTTCGGCGCCGACCTGGATGACCTCGAAACCCCCGCGCTCGGCTGGCTCTTCCTCGCCTGCGGCCTCGTCCTCTCCTTCGACGACGCAGACCTGGCGGCGGCCCGCCACACCGTCGGCGGCGTCAAGATGGACACCATCGTGATCGACCAGAATGGACGCTACCTGTTCGACGGACGGCGCCTGCTGCGCAGCCTGATGAGCTACCGGATCGCCGATGCGCCCACGGCCCTGCTCGCCCCCTCGGTCTTCGAGTCGCTCGGCGAGTTCGTCGCCGACGCGATCCGGCGGCTGCTCCGCGCCCGGCCCGCCGATGTCGTTGTGTGCGCCGGCGACCTGTTCGCCGGAAACCAGATCCTGCGCAGCCGCGCCCAGAGCGATCTAGCACGATCGCGCGTACCCGCGCTCTTCCCACCCCGCGTGGCCTGATCACAGGCAAGTCCCGATCCTGCGGACGGTGGAGATAAGCCGGGCGAACCCGCGACGGTGCAGGCCGTGTTCTGCCGGTCGGAGGGCATGCGCTACCGGCCGGCCCACAGGGCAGCGCCGGCCGCGCGGGCCGCAGTGTAGCTGGCGACGGCAACGAGGAGCACGGCGAATGCGACGCTGAGCTTGGCGGGGTCGACGCGGCCCGCAAGACGACTTCCGGCGAGAGTACCGCCGACCGCGGCGAGGGTGAACGCACCGAGCAGCGGCCAGTCGAGGTGCGTGACCCTCAGGTGTGCCGCCGGGTTGGGGTTTCGTCCCGCACGGTGGCGCTGCAGTGGCGATTGTGATCGCCAGCATCGGCGTGGCGGTGATCGCGGCAACCGTGGCTCTCGAGTTGCACCGCAATATGTTCGGTTGGATGGTTACCGCGCTCGTCGGGACTTTCGTGGAGCTCAGCGCCGCGGTGTAGATCTGGGGGCGTTGACGCTCTCGACGGTGCCCAAGCGGGCGGGCCGGACGTGGAGCCACAGCGGCGAGCGCAAGAGCGAGCACCCGGCACCAGGTTGGAGTGCGACAAGCGCCCCGCCAAGGCATCGTCGAGGAACCCGCCGCACGCCAACGCAAGCTGTGAGGCGTTGGTGATGTGCATGTCGATCTCGACGTCGGCAAGGTGCGGCATTGAGGACCGCGGCGGCAGAGCGTTGGTCGATCGCGAGGGTGATGGCGTCCCACTCGGTGACGATGTCGACGAACTTCTCAACCAACTCCGTATTGAACAAGGATTCCTCGTGCAGCTGTACTGGTCCCCAAATGGTCCCGAGCGACCCGCGTCGCGTTCCGCCGAACGCCGGCATCGCAGCAGGTCACCGCCTATTTTCTCTGGTCGGGCTGACAGGATTTGAACCTGCGACCACTTGACCCCCAGTGTCATATTCGGCGTACGTGGGTGTTCTGGGACATCCCGTCTAAGCAGTTCAGAGCTTGTTTCCGTATGTCGGCGGATACTCGCGGACAGGCACAAATTGAGGGCCGTTGCTATCCGCGTTGCTATCCACTGCTCCCCTTCCGAGGCACACGCTCCAAACCGAAATGCCAAACATCCAAACGTGATTCGTCTCAGCATGACCGCTTAACCATAGGACAAGTACGGATCCGGTCCGCGACCTCGTCGATGCGACCGTGGAGTCGATGGACAATCACGCGCCCAGCAAGTTAACCCCAGCCGCGAGTTGCTCTGAAGACTGCACTCAGCCGGGGATCCAGCAGCCACCGGTGTCGCGGTAGGCAGCTTTAGCCAGCTCGGTGAGGGCGGATTTCAGCTTGTTCATCGAGAACCAGCGGTGACGGTAGCTACTGAAGGCCATGTCCTTGATCATTTCGACAGTGAAGCGTCGGTAGCCTCCCGGCGTCCTCAACGGCTGCACGGCGGTGCCATTACGCAGGACGAACTCGTTATTGCGCACCCGCTGGTCCAGCCAGGAATACGACCTCCCTAGCAAGGCAGCAGCCTCGCGGGCTGAGTAGGTTGGCTCCAGCCCGGCGATCTGTGTGATCGGATCGGCCAACATTGATTCGGACCTCCTTTGTGTGGGGTGCGAGCACTGGTGGCAGCCGAGGCTGCACACCACCTACACATTTCAGGTACGAAGCACACCGAAATCACTTACGCAGTTCCCACACATTTAGGTAGAAACAGACATAATTTCATTGCCAAGTAGGGTATCTGTGCAATTTATGTCAAGTACAAGTATGCTCTCTGAGGACCATTTAAGCCCAGGAGGGATCGAGCACTTAGGGCTGTGAGCTGCGACTTTGCCTCGCAAGCTGCGCAGAACCTTCACAATTTTTCGACGTCCAAGTATACCTAATCTCGCGCGGTGGAATCTTTATTTTGCGCAAGTTCTGTGTGCAGTTGATCAATGGTCTCCAGGTTGGTTTAGGCCCCCCATTGGGGGCCTACCTAGGCGGACCAGTACTCCAACATCGGCTCGTTGCTCAACACCGTCGAACCCTGGTTGATGACCAGCGCGCCGGGAGAAACCGAGTACTGGACCCCGTTGTTCGCCCTCCCCGCTGGCGAGCTGACCGCGCCGGGTAGCGGCGGGGCCGTTTTAGACGCGCGTGGTTTCGATGGCCGCGCTCATCGCGGTCTGCGACTCGACGCGCTGACCAAGGGTGGTGGCCGTGAGCATGAACAGTGTGTGCCCGTCGGCACCGCCCACTTCGCACGCGATCGCATGGCGACCTGGGGTGTCGATGGTTGCCGTCACCGCGCCACCCGCGATTACGCGGACGAACCGGTCGAACGCCGGGCTCGCCACCCAGACGCCATCGTCTTCATCGATGGCGATGCCGTCGGGAAAATCCTCGAGCTGGGCCCACACTCGGCGGTTATCAAGCGAGCCGTCGCTCGCTAGGTCAAACCCAGTGATGCACCTTCCGAAACTCTCCGCCACCAGCAGCGTCGACCCGTCGGACGTGATCACCATGCCATTGGCAAATTGGAGATCGTCGGCCACTTCGCAAGCCGAGCCGTCCGGGTCGACACGCAACAGCGCGGCTGCCACCGGCTTGTCGCCTCCGGCGTAGTCGTAGCCGAACTGGCCAACGAAGGCATGGCCGTGGCGATCGACGCACATGTCGTTGATTTCGTGGGACGCCAATGGGCTCAAGTCGGCGTGCACGGCAAGGTCCGAACCGTCGAAGCGCATCACGCTACGACGGGCCATCGAACAGATCAACATCGAGCCATCAGGAAGCCAGCCCAGCCCCGACGGCTGCTCGAGCTCGACCAGGGTGAAAACGTCACCGTCTTCGCTGACGCGCAGCACGGCGTCACCGTGCATGTCCGAGACGTACAGCGCGCCATCGTGCCAACGCGGACCCTCCAAGAATGAGCGCCCCGTGACCAGGGCATGGATGTCAGCCATGGGCGCGATCCTAAGACCGCATCGATTGGACCCTCATGGCCGCTCGTCGAAACGTCACCCGAGACATCGACGTCGAGTACGACGAACACGCGGTGACGATCACCCCGCCTGAGCGGGAAGCGGCGGGCGTCAAGGCCGTTGCCGCGTGAAATTCTTCGCGCCCGCGACGCGGGTCTCTCGCGATCCACTCGTGCCGGGCTTGTCGCTTTCGTCAAAAGCCCCATGGCCATCTCGCCGGTCCGTAGCAATGCGCCGTCGATTTTGGTCCGGCATACGGCCCGGCCTTCTCCGAAGCACACCGTGCCGGTAGCGCGGTTGCCGTTCGCTCACGTTCGGAGGCGTGCGAGCGACTCTCGTGGCCTTGATCGACGATAACTAGCCAGGCGACGAGATTGGACCGGCGGACATGGAAGTTAGGGACGGCGAAGCCGTGAATCTTGCGCGTCGACCCTCAGTCGGTTTCGGTCGCGGTGAAGGCCAACATCCCCTTGTGGAGTGTCCGACCACCTATCCTGTGAGAACCGGGGGCCGGGATTGGCGGAGGGTCGGGTGACGGCCATAGCAGCGTGCCGGACGTGTGGCACCGAGCCGCGAGAGGGCGCGCGATTCTGTGAAGGCACGGGATTGGCATGACTACATCCGGCACGCCTTCTGACGCCTTCGACGGCACCAGGCACGACATCGACGGGCTTGGTGTGTTCTGTGTGGACACCGCCCCGGCCACAAGCGCCCGCCCAACGGTCGTCGCCGTGCATGGCATTCCTGAGTCGTCGTTCGCGTGGCGGGATGCCGCATCGGCGGTCGGCGACAGCGCCCGCATGGTCATCCCCGACCTGCCTGGGTTCGGGCGGTCGGACAAGCCCGCGAACTACGATTATTCGCTTGCTCGTCAGTCGCGGCTCTTGGAGGCGCTGCTGGAGCGTGTGGTGCCCGAGGCGCCGATCCACCTGGCCGTTCATGACATCGGCGGACCCGTCGGCCTGATGTGGGCAATGCGCAACCCCGACCGCCTAGCGTCGTTGCTTATCCTCAACACCACGCTGTTTCTCGAGCTATTTCGCCCACCCCGTGCGGCGCTCGTGTCTTTGGTCCCGGTGATTGGTCCCCGAGCGGTCGCCGCGACTCTGTCGCGTGAGAGCGATTTCAAGCGCGGATTCCTGCGTGCGTGCGCTCGACCTATCGATCCCGCCACGCTCGACGAGTTGTATGACCCCTACCGCCAGCCCGACGCTTGCCGCGCTGCCGCACTGACCTGGGCTGCCTATCGTCGCGGGCTTGGCGCCGTCGTACGTGCACGTCGGGAACTCCCGCGCATTACCGCGCCTACGACCGTCCTGTTCGGCGCTCGCGACCCGTATTGCACTCCCGCCAGCGCGCGCGCCTTCGCATCACGCATTCCAAATGCCCGTCTGCGCCTGCTTGACGATGTCGGGCACTTCACTCCGACGGAGGCACCTACCGAGGTCGCCGATGAGCTGAAGATCTTGCTCCAACGGGCGCAGTGATTACACGCCAGCGGTGAGCCAGGTCAACCCCAGGAAGCGGTCAGACCGATATGAGACGAGATTGAGCAGCGCCTCCGGACACTTTTGGCGGAGTTTCGAGGTTAAACAAGACCTTTAGATGGAGGAGACTACGAGAATGAACCGCTTCGACATCACGCAGACCAACGCCGCCGTGGAGCGACTTATTGAGACGATGGACAACCCACGGCACCTCTATTTGCTGCACGCTTACAACCGCCACCGCTACCTCGAGATGGCTGGCCGCTTCGAGGAGATCTTCACTCCTGAAATGACGGTCGAAAAGCCCGTCTACCACTTCAACCTGCTGGATACGACCACCACGCTCGACGGGGCCGAGGCAGTCAAGGAGGTCTATCGCGAGTGGACCCGCACGGGTCAGTGCATCTTCTACCAGGCGGCGACGAGAAGCTTGCGGTGAGTAACGTCATGATCGTCTCGACGTCGACGCTGTACCAGCAGTTTCCGGGGGCCATCCTTGCTGCCACCGGTGCACCCGTCGACCCCGACGTTACCTACTTGGTGAAGATAGCCACGCACATGATCTGGCCGTACGACGACCGGGGGCGCTTGGTTGGTGAGGATGTGTGGGAATACGACGACTCGGTCCGCGAGATCATCCCCCTGGATTCGGCAGATGTCCTCAACGCTGAGCAATCCGCTAAGTTGCTCGCGCCGCTCATCAAGCCACTTCCGACCAACAACCCGTTCACTGTGTCGGCTGTGGTCTAGCCCATTGACGAAAACACTTGGCTTCGAGGGGCATATCGCGTGGGCCGAGGCCATGCTATGACGACGACAGGCTTGGTGTGCTCATCGTGTGGTATCGAGCTGCCGCAAAACGCGAAGTTCTGTTTGGAATGCGGTGCGGCAGTGCCAACAGCGGCGAAACCCGCTGAGTACAAACAGGTCACGGTTCTGTTCGCAGATGTGGTCCACTCGATGGACCTCGCGGCTGCCGTCGGGGCGGAGCGCCTGCGCGAGATCATGGCCGAGGTGCTCGATCGGTCCGCTGCCGTGGTGAAACGCTACGGCGGCACGCTGGACAAGTTTACCGGTGATGGGATCATGGCGCTGTTCGGCGCGCCGGTGGCGTTGGAGGACCACGCGCTGCGCGCGTGCCGGGCTGCATTGGAGATCCATAGCGGCATCAGCGATCTGGCTCAAGAGGTTTCCCGCCGCGATGGTGTCGAACTTCAGCTGCGGATCGGGTTGAACTCCGGGCAGGTGATCACCGGGGAGATCGGTACGGCTGCGATGGGTTACACCGCAGTCGGTGAACAAGTCGGTATGGCGCAGCGGATGGAATCGGTGGCCCCACCCGGCGGGGTAATGCTCAGCGCGGCCACCGCCGGGCTGGTGGATGGCGTAGCGGTTCTGGGTGAGCCTGAGCGGGTTTCGATCAAGGGTGCCGACGAACCCGTCATCGCGCATCGGCTGTTGGGCATGAGCGAAGAGCATCGCCCTGGTCGGCGTATCGAGTCGAATCTGGTCGGTCGGCGATGGGAGATGTTCGCCGTTGAGGATCTGCTCCAACGCGCTATGGAGGGCCACGGCGCAGTTGTCGGCGTGGTGGGGCCACCGGGTATCGGTAAGAGCCGTCTGGTCCGGGAGGTGGCGGCGATGGCGGGTCGCCGCAGCGTGGAAGTGTTCACCACCTTCTGCGAATCGCACACGAGCCAGGTCCCCTTCCACGCTGTCGCCCGCCTGCTCCGCGCTGCCTTTGGTGTCGAGGGGCTTGACGGGCAGACCGCTCGCGATCGCGTGCGCGACCGGGTTCCCGACGCAGACCCCGAGGATTTGGTGCTTTTCGATGACCTGCTGGGCATCGCCGACCCGAATACTCCTTTACCGGCAATTGATCCCGATGCACGTCGCCGAAGGTTGACCGCGCTGGTGAATGCCGCGTCGTTGGCCCGCGAAGCCCCAGCGGTCTATGTCGTTGAGGACGCTCATTGGATCGACGAGGTCAGCGAGTCGATGCTGGCCAACTTCCTCGCGGTGGTCGCGCAGACGCCCTCGCTGATGCTGCTCACCTACCGACCCGAATATCGCGGTCCATTGACCCAGTTGACTGGTGCGCAAACCGTAGCCCTTGCGCCGCTGAGCGATTCGGAGTCTGCCGCATTGATCACCGAACTGCTCGGGCGGCACCCCACTGTCGGCGAGGTGGGCCAAACAATTGCCGAACGGGCCGCAGGTAATCCGTTCTTCGTCGAGGAGATCGTGCGTGAACTCGCCGAGCGCGGTGAATTGGTAGGAGAGACCGGGGCATACATCTCGACCGCAGAGGTCGCTGAGGTGAGCGTGCCTGTGACGTTGCAGGCCACGATCGCCGCGCGCATCGATCGGCTACCGCCAGAAGCAAAGCGCACGTTGAGCGCTGCGGCGGTCATCGGCTCGCGGTTCAGCCGGGACCTTCTGGAAACCTTGGGCATCGAACCAGTCCTTGGAGACTTGATGGAGGGCCAGTTCATCGACCAGGTCAGCTTCACCCGCCGACCCGAGTATGTGTTCCACCATCCGCTGATCCGCGCGGTGGCCTACGAAGCTCAGCTCAAATCGGATCGCGCAGAGTTGCATCGGCGCGTGGTGGTAGCGATCGAGCAGTGTGATCTGGCTTCGGTTGACGAAAACGCCGCGCTGATCGCCGAACACCTGGAGGCGGCGGGCGATCTCCCCGCCGCCTTCCACTGGCACATGCGCGCCGGAGCGTGGTCAACCAACCGCGACACCGCCGCAGCTCAATTGGGCTGGGAGCGCGCGCGTCTCGTCGCTGATGCGGTGCCGGGCGACCACCCAGACCGTCACGCCATGCGCATCGCCGCCCGCACCCAGCTTTGCGCAAGCGCGTGGCGGCGGTTCCATGAAGATATTTCCGCCCGTTTCGAGGAACTGCGGCAACTGTGCACTGCAGTCGGTGACAAGCCATCACTGGCGATCGGCATGACTGGAATGGTGGTCGAGCATGTCCTGCACGCCCGCATTCCAGAGGCGTCTCGGCTGGCGTCTGAACACATGGCGCTCGTTCAGTCCATCGGCGATCCGGGGCTGACCCTCGGGGTCTCCTTCGGTGCATGCGTCGCCAAGATCCAGGCGGGCGAGATGATCGATGTGGTCAAGTGGTCGGACACGGTCATCGACCTGGCTGGTGGTGACCCTGCCAAGGGCGGCTTCCTTTTCGGATCGCCGCTCGCGATCGCATTCGCCTTCCGTGGCCTCGGCAAAGCCACGCTCGGCCAGTCGGGGTGGCGGCAAGACCTGGACCACGCACTCAACATTGCCCGCGAAACCGACCAATTTGCACGGGCGGGCGTCATCGCCTACAGGTACACACCCACCATCAGTCGAGGGGTGCTGCTGGCCGGTGACGCCGCCCTTGACGACATTGAGACAGCACTGCGAACCGCCGAGCGATTCAGCGACGACATGGCGCTGGTCGTTCTTCGAATGGCGCTGGGTATCGCGCTTATCCACCACGATTCAGCAGACCGCCAACGGGGATTCGACGTGCTGGCAGAGCTTCGTGCGACCTGCGTCAAGGAAAAGTTCGCCCTCAATGCCGTCTCCGTTTTCGACATATACGCGGCGAGACGAAGTGCAGAACTCGGTGATGCCGATAGCGCCGTAGCCCAATTGCGGGCCGTCACCGACGACATGTTCGGCACGGGAAACCTTGGGAATATCGACGTAGCCGCCACAGCTCTGGTCGAGACACTGCTCGCGCGAGGCGGCCCAGATGACTTGGCCGAAGCCGAGACAGTGATCGACCGGTTGGTGGCTATTCCGAGCCATATCATGCCTGCAATGCGCGAAATCACCATGTTGCGGCTGCGGGCGCTGCTGGCGCGGGCGCAAGGCGACGCCGCCGCCTACAAGGACTTCACGGATCGTTACCGCGCGATGGCCACAGAACTTGGCTTTGAGGGGCATATGAAGTGGGCCGAGGCGATGCCATGACGGTCGCTGCCCCATCAGGGGTGGTGACGTTCCTGTTCACCGATGTGGAGGGGTCAACCCGTCGGTGGGAGGCCGACGCCCAGAACATGCGGAATGCCCTTGCCGCACATGATGAAGCCTTGCGGTCGGCAATCGAAGCCCACGGTGGGTTCCTCTTCAAGCACACCGGTGACGGTGTATGCGCGGCATTCTCGTCACCAAAGTCTGCTGTCGAGGCTGCTGTCGATGCGCAGCGGGCGTTGGAACTCCCTGTGCGGATGGGGATCTCGACCGGGGAAGCCGAACTGCGGGATGGCGATTACTTCGGTCCGGTGCTCAACCGGGTGGCGCGGGTGATGGCCGCTGGCCATGGCGGTCAGGTACTGCTCACCGACTCGACCGCCGCGCTGCTGACTGGCGTCGATCTGATCGCGCTGGGGGCACGGCGGCTGCGTGATCTGTCCACCCCGGTGGGGGTGTTCCAGGTGCGAGCCGAGGGCCTGCGGTCAGAGTTCCCTTCACTGCGTGCCCTTGATACTCCGCTGGGCAACCTGCGCCCGGCGGCCAGCAGCCTCATTGGACGCGACGCTGAACTGGAAGAGGTAGCCACTACCGTGCGTGAGCACCGGGTGGTGACCTTGACCGGGGTTGGCGGAGTGGGCAAGACCCGCCTGGCCCTCGGGGTCGCCGCAGAGCTGGCCGATGAGTTTCCCGACGGCGTCTGGGTGTTCGAACTGGCCAGCGTCACCGACGCTGCGGCGGTCCCTGATGCGGTGGCCGCCGTGCTCGGGATCACCCAGCAGCCCGGCAAGAGTGTGGCCGAGAGCGTGGCCGCCGCGCTCGAAGGCCGGGTCCGGCTGCTGGTCTTCGACAACTGTGAACACGTTCTGGACGCTGTCGCCGATCTGATCGAGGCGATCCTGGTGTACTCGACGTCGGTGCGGGTGCTGGCCACCAGCCGTGAGGGCCTCGGTGTCCCCGATGAGCAGGTGTGGCCGGTGCCCTCGTTGGACCTTGAGGCGGGACTCGACTCTGCGGCTGTGCGATTGTTCGCCGAGCGGGCGCACAGCGTCGCCCCGCACTTCTCCCTGAGGAAGCCGGAGGAAGCAGAGGCGGTGCTGACCATCTGTCGTCGCCTCGACGGACTCCCGTTGGCCATCGAGCTGGCGGCCTCCCGCATGGCGTCCATGAGTGCCGCCGAGGTCCGGGATCGTCTCGATCAGCGGTTCCGGCTGCTGGTCGGCTCTCGGCGCAGCTTGTCCCGCCACCAGACACTGCGCCACGCGGTGTCATGGTCCTACGACCTCCTCGGCGAGGACGAGAAGATACTTCTCGACCGGTGTTCGGTCTTCGCCGGTGGCTTCGACCTCCAAAGCGCATGCGCGGTAGCAGATTGTGGGGATGAGTACACGGTCCTGGATCGCCTCGATGCGCTGGTGCGTAAGTCGCTGCTGGTGGCCGACCGATCCTCGGGGCGGACCCGCTACTCCATGTTGGAGACCATCCGCCAGTTCGCCGAAGACCAACTGGCCGCCAGCGGACAGGCCACCGAAGTACGTGCGTCACACGCCCAGTACTTCGCCGGGCGTGAAGCCGACGTCCTGACTCTGTGGGATAGCAACCGCCAGCGTGAGGCCTACGACTGGTTCAATATCGAGCTGGCTAATCTGCGCACTGCGTTTCGGTGGGCTGCCGACCATGGCGATCTTGATGTCGCCGCCACCATCGCCACCTTTGCAACCTTCCTCGGCTTCTGGGTCGAACTGTACGAGCCCACCTCGTGGGCCGAGGAACTCATCCAACCTGCAAAGGCTGTCGACCATCGGCGGCTAGCGCAGCTGTATGTGATGGCCGCGCAGTGCTATGCGGCAGGTCGCGTCGAGGACGCCGTTGGCTACGCCGAGGCCGCCTGGCCGCTCGTCGAAGGCGGACATTTCGACCAGGTTCCGTTCGAGTTCGAATCCTGGTTGAGCGGTGCGTATGTCACGAGCGGCGATACCAAGCGGTGGATCGAGTGGTGCCGGACCGTGATCGCACGAGACGGGGGCGCACATATCGTTGCGCGCGCATCGTTGGCGATAGCGTTGGCGGTGTCGGGTGCACGTGACGAGGCTTTGGCAATGTCAGAGGGCCTGCTTGCCTCCGAGGCCGCAACCGACAATCCCAACACGGTTTCTTTCGCGCTCTTCGCGCTCGGTTTCGTTCAGCGCGACGCTGATCCCCTTGCCGCGTACGAGCTCCACCGGCAAGGACTGAAGATCGCTGAGGACAGCGGCAATCAACAACTCGTGTCGCATCACGCGTCGATTTTGTTCTTGCTTTCCACCAACCTTGAACCCACCGACGCGATGGACTTCGCACACTGGGCGATCCGCAACTACTACGACTCCGGGAACTTTTCGATGATGTCAGGCACGCTGGCAATCCTCGCCACGTTCTTCGAACAGCTCGGAAGGTACGAACCGGCAGCCACCATCACGGGATTTTCTGTGACACCCTTCTCGCGGACCACCTTCCCTTGGATCGACACCACGGTCACCCACCTGCGCGAAAATCTCGGCGATCAGACCTACGAATCGCTCGCCCGCAAGGGTGAGACGATGACCACCGCCGCGATGGTGACGTACGCATACGCCCAAATCGAGCAAGCCCGAGCAGAACTGAACACTGTCGCGAAATAGACCAAATTGCGACAAGATTCCCGCGATTCGCTCGACGAGCTGGCCGTCCTGGACCCGCCGCATCGGCGTGAGGTGGCCGCAGCTCTGGGGACTGTGGCCGACATGTACGCGGGGTAAGTACGAAGAAATCCTCGCCCGGTGGGATCTCCACTTGGAAACGGTGTGGCGTGCAATTGAACCGGCGTTGTCTCCAGGTTGACTAGGACAGCTACGGAGCCTGCTCGGCTCGCTTAAGCCGACCGAACAATTGCGATCAATGGAGTAGTCGATTACGCGCGCCTGCGTGGTCGAACGGTGAAATACTACTGCATTCGGGAAGGATAATCGCCATGGTCGAGACGGTCGAGGTCGCGGCGCTGCCGCTGGCACCGCGGAATCCGCTGCCCTAGTGCCGCTGGGGGCGTCTCGGAGACATGTGCGTACAGTGCACTTACACGCAGCTCGCGGCGTCAGTGACCCCGGCCCGAGCGCCAGTAAGTGCTTCCGACGGTTATTTACCCTGACCACGCACTGCTAAAGACGCAGGGCCTGAGCTGTTGCTGTGGCCACTTCACCGCGCAGATTCGTGATCGGTGGCAGATTGTCTCGCGGATGGATTGAGTTGGCGAGCAGGATTACGTAGGTATCTGAGCCTGGGTCGATCCAAAGCGTGGTTCCCGTATAGCCGGTGTGGCCAAAGCTACCGATGGGAAAGATCTTGCCTCGCACGGAATAGGCCGTATCGATATCCCAGCCAAAGCCGCGCAGGTTTTGTCCGTTGATCGCCGGATAGCGCGGAGCGAGCAGCGGATCTGTTTTGTTTGGTGTCTTGGCGATGGCTTCTCGGCTGGCACGGTTCGCTGCGTCGAGTTGTTCAGCCGTATGTCCGGGCTGCTGCGGAGTCGTCATTAACTCCAGGGTCGCTTGCTTCAGCGGAAAGCTGCTCGGGCGGTCCGCAAGCCGATCAAGCAGGGCCTGCGCATAGAGGCTGACATCGTGCGCCGTCGAGAACACACCGGCATGCCCGGCCACCCCACCCATGCGGCGCGCCGTCGGGTCATGCACCGCGCCCCGAAGCAGGTAATCATAATCGGGATTCTTGCTCGGATCGGTTTTGCTTTCGTCGTCATGTGTTGTTGGTGCGATGCGCGACAAAAGACTGGTGCTCCAGGTCGCCCCCGCAGGACAGGCGACCAGCACGCGCCCTTCTGGCGCGGGAGCCCACGCAATCGCGGCTCCTCTCATCTTGTGTGGACCACATGCTTTGGCTGGCGGAAGATAGTGGGTGTCTGCCATGCCAAGCGGCGCAAATACGTTTTGCTGAACGTATACGTCTTCTGCCTCGCCGGTGACTTTCTCGATCAGCGCGCCAAGCAGGATGTAGTTGATGTCGGCGTAGCGGAAAACCTCACCGGGACCCGACTGCAGCGGCGTGGTGAGCGCACGATGAATGCCTTCTGTTTTAACGGCTCCGTCCAGTCCCCACGGATCTTTGAGGCTTACGTCTCCCTTGTCTCCCGCTACGCCTGAAGTGTGCGTAAGCAACATGCGAACCGTCACCTCTGCCCGCTGTGGATCGTTCGCCGTGTTGAAGTCAGGCAAATACTTCTGCACGGGATCGTCGAACTGAACCTTGCCCTGTTCGTAAAGCTGCATGACGGCAGTCGCCGTCGCGAGGCACTTCGTCAACGACGCCATGTCGAAGACCGTGTCCTCGGTCATCGGCTCTGCAGGTGCAGGCGATCCATCTAGCCCCGGTTCGCCGGCCAGCTTGCGGGAGCCAAAAGCCTGGTGGAAGACGATCTTTCCGCCGTGGCCGATCACAACCACAGCACCCGGCAGCCTATGTGCCGCAATCGCATCGTTCATCAGCTTTGACACTGTTGCGAACTCAGGTGCCGGAGCCGCATCCGGCGCCTGCGTTGCCCGCGCGCTTGTGGGATCAGTCGGCGCCTGCGTTGCCCGCGCGCTGTCGCTTACCGCTGTGTGCGCTGAATTGCCACGTGAGCAAGCCGCAGCGAGTGTAAGCAAGACAGTTCCGACAGCGATCGCCTTTCGCACAGATGGCTTACCGAACATTAACCGCTCCGGGTTTGACGCCAGCTTCATGGTTGAGACATCTACGGCCCAGCCTATGTGACCGTTGCAGTCCGCGGTCATGATCTGCTGGAAAACGGCGACTCCTACCGGTAACCCTGCATATTCCGTCGTATTGCTGGACCGTGCAGCGGGAGAGCGCAGTTGGACTGACTACGACGGTCGCCGCCGCGCACGCAGCCTCCGGGCACAGGGCAACCGTTTTCTAGGGCTCTGACGCTCGGGCTCGATGGCACCAATCCACGGTTCTCGCGGAAGCCCTCCGTCACCATGCTGACCTAAAGGCTCACAGGCACCACAGAGCTATCGGGATCAACCACGACGAACCCGACCAGTCTGCGCGACGGCCCGCGCCGTCAACAAGAGTGACCAGCGCCCAATCTTCGCGCACCACGGTGCACCGCCACGACGGCGCCGCGTTGCTGACCTGCGATAACCCGCAGGATGCGCACCAGCCGGGGTTGAATCCGCCCGTGCAAGCTCCGCCAACCGGATGGCGAAGATGGTCGCGTCGGACGATCGCCGGTAGGAGGCATCGGTCTATCAGCGCGGTTGGTCGAGGTAGCGGCGCGCGCCCCAGTAGTCTGCGTCCAGTCGAACCGGGGTGATGCGCACTGGTGCGGTCTTGTCGAATGCCTCGACCATGTCGCCGTTCCCGGAATACATGGCAACGTGGTAGATCGCGTCGGGATTGTCGGGGTCCCTGCCGCCGTGCGAGTAGAAGAGCAGATCGCCGGGTTGCAACGCGGATTTGTCGACGGGGCGGCCCCGGCTGTCGGCGGCTTGCGGGCCGGCATCGCGCGGCAAGGTGATGCCGTACACCTGGTAGATGGTGGAGGTGAAACCGGAGCAGTCGAACCCGAACCCGGCACGGCCGCCCCACAGGTAGGGGACGTTCACGAACACGGCGGCGTACCGGACCAGATCGGCTCCGGTGGGATGCGGTATGTCCATGGGCTTTTCGTAGACCGCCACCGTTCGGGCATCCAGCCACTTCGGGCCGCGATCGGGGGTGGCCACCTGAACGGCCTTGTCGGTGCGGCTCAGGACGGGAAGCCTGGTGTTGGTGCTGATCTCGAGGTCCTGATCGGAGAGTCCGGATTCGCGGTACAGCCAGGTGGTGATGCCGCGATCGGCCAGCGCGAAGGGAGCGTGTTCCTTCAGTGCGCCGTAGCCCGGGTCGGTCGTCAACTGGGCCTTGGGAATCCAGCCGGGATAGCCCAGGGAGTCCTTCGGTGTGGGCTGGCCGGGGACCAGTACCTCGTCCCAGTCGCCCTGCTCCCCCACCACAAAGACGCGGTCGCCGAAGAGGGCCTGCGTGTGGTTGAGATTGTCCGAGGTGAGCGCTTCCTGCTGGGCCAGCGTCATGTCCGACAGCCAGCCGCGAATATCGACCGGATTTGTAAGGGCGGGATGGTCGACTGGACGCGGGCTTTGCGGCGTGGTCCACACCGTGGCCACCGAAACGGCGACATAAGCGCTGCGCGCCTCCGACGACCCGGAGAGGTTGGCAGGGTCAGCGGTTACGGATACTGCCGCCAGCCCGCTGGACAAGACGCCGGTGGACAAAACACCGGCAAGCACTGCTCGGGTCGCGGCGACGGTCACGTCCGTCGACGTTATCGGAGTCGCGCTGGTGTGTCCGGTCGGCGCGCTGGAACACGTCACAGGCAAGGATGTCGATGGCGTCGGACGCCGGCACAGGGTGATTATGGGCTCGACGGCACAGGCTCGACGGCACAACTCGACGGCAAACGTCGCTGTGACAATTTCGGATGCCGTCGAACGTGTGTGCATTCGGTCGAAATGCGAAAGCGGAATCTGTCAACCTGAATGAGGCACTGTTGAGCGGTATTTACTGAGTGGCCTCCTCGGTGTCGTCTGGTTTGTTGATCCATGAACCGCTGGGCAGTTTCGGCGG
>Ga0335076_10001599_pt1 | contig 22000 bp, 15 predicted proteins | sample Lox_Sample_25_FD_206717 | JGI IMG/M metagenome (GOLD analysis project Ga0335076, IMG submission 206717) | Soil microbial communities from Loxahatchee National Wildlife Refuge, Florida, United States - Lox_Sample_2.5 | ecosystem: Environmental > Terrestrial > Soil > Wetlands | place: USA... | reverse complement strand
GAAAAGGCCAGTGGCAATGGTGAAACAAGCCAGATTTCATCGAAAAAGAGCCTATTATCGACCTGACGCAGCACCCACCGTTACCTCGGACATCTGGCCTCCTGCAATTGAGTGCGCTATGAACTCATCATGCCTAAACCCTACCCCGCTTTCCCGTATCCGGGCGGCAAGGTCAACCTGGCCCCTTTGATCGTGAGGGCATTTCATCCATCGGCAACTCGGTTGGTGGACGTATTCACCGGGCGGGGAAACCTGACATGGGCGGCGATGTACTACCGACCGCAGCAGTTCAATAAGTTCTGGATGAATGGGGTAGGTACGGCGGAATTTCTTCGCTCATTCGGGCAGTTCTATCGCCTCAAAGAAGCGTTCCTGAACGCTATCGGCGAAGAGGAGCAAAAGAAGCTTGGCTGGACACTGACGCCAGCACCGACGAGTCCACAACACTATCGCATCCTCAAGTCCCGCCTCAATCCCCAAGCTCGGCCTGTCGCTAGCCAGATAATGCAGCACCTTGCTCACAAGGATGCGATCCAGATGGAACCCTACGTGACGTTTCAGGGTGGGTCGTATGCTGCGAACTGTGCCAAGGGTTCAAACAGCAGTGCTACCGCATGGCGTGGTGGTGTGTCACCACAAGGTTGGCGGAAGAAGTGCGAATTTGCGCATCAGTACATCCAGAGGTACCGACCTCGCATCACCAGTTGGGACTTCAAAAAGGTATTGTCTCGATGTACCAGCCATGACATGGTGTACCTTTGACCCGCCTTACCACGGCTGTGCCACCCGCACCTACTCGCCGCTATCCGATGAGGACTACACCGAGCTAGTTCGGCTGTTGTTGAAGGCACCTTACCGATGGATCATGAGCGAGTACCCGAACAAAATCTACCAACCTCTGACAGACAAGTTCGGCCCTCCGCTTGAGATACCTGTCATCAAGCACGGTACTCGCCCTGCAAGCGATGGCAAACGGCCCGATGCCATCGAATGCCTGTGGGCCAACTACGACATCAGAGGTATACTTTGCCCGGAGGGAACCGTGGACATCAACCATGCAATTGAGCAGTTAGAAAAGCGCAGAGAAGAAATTGATGTTGCCATCAGAGTCCTGAAGTCTGAGTTGGGTAACGGTACCAGTATGGCGATGAAGAAGGGGAAACCCTCAGGATCGCCTGCGGGTAGGCGCTCAAAGTCAGCGAAGAAACATGGTCGCCAATGGAGCCCCGAAGCTCGTGCAGCGATGTCTGCGAGGCTCAAAGCTTCTTGGGCCAATCGGAAGAAAGGCAAAAAGGCCAGTGCTGCAACAGCTTAACAGCTAACCAAAACACAGCCATCGCTTGTATCCTTAAGGCATGGTAGTTGTCCCACGGCCTGCCTGCCAACAAGTACTTGATGAAGCCTCGATCCCCAAGGTCGAGGCTTTTCGTTCTCCGGATAGTTGTTGGCCTTACTCGAACCTGTCTGCCTGTGGTTGAATCTGGCACTACCAAACCATTTATTCCCCCGCAACATTTGAGGAGGACTATGAACGACGGAACTGATGCACCTGTTCTAGAGGAGAAGAAAACCGAGAGCAAGCTTGTGGGTAAGAAAGCTACCGCCAAGAAGAAGGCGAAACAAGCACCGGGGAAACGAGCAAAAAAGCCCGTCACCCACCGACGGCCAAAGAAGAAGGTCGCCAAGAAAGCAGCGAAACGCCGGGCATTCCCCTATGCCAGAGTTGCAAAACTTTGGGCGAAGGGGCGAACGGTCAAAGAAATCGCCAAGGCTACTGGCTACTTCAACTCCAAGAGCGATGACCCGTGCCACAGGCTGCGGGTCGCTTTGACCGCCATGCATCGGGGCTGGAAGGACTCCAAGGGAAAGACCCATAAGCTTCCTCACCGAGTTTCCCCCAAAGCTCTGAAAGCCGCCACCCGTGCAGGGAAAAAGGTTGCTCGTGGATAGGCCCGGCAAGCCGTTCTTGGCGCTCCGATACGGGCTGCGCCAATGTGCCGTTTGTCAGGGAATCTTCACCCATGCTGAGGCCCGTGAACACGGTTCGGTTCCGTGTGCCCCTCTGAGAGATTTCACGCTGGTCATCACAACAACCATCGCACGAGGCGATGCTGCTGAATGTTGAGATTCGCCTAGCCTGAAAATGACTATCTACAAACGAGGCGGCTGTTGGTGGGCGGATTTCAGTCTGGGAGGCAAAAGGTACCGCATCCCACTGAAGACCTCGGATAGGCGTGAGGCGGTGCGAAGGGAAAAGGTTCGCATTGCCGAAGGTCAGAACAGCGGCGGTTTGGTGGCATCGAACGTTGCTAAGCTGGCGGTGTCCGAAGCGGCAGACCTCTACGTCGGTCGGCGCAAGTCAGAAGTCTCTAGCTCGACAATGCGGCTAGAGCACGATGCACTGAAGCAGGTCAGGCGGCATCTCGGCACTGCATTACTCGGTAGTTTGACGCCAGAATCCATATCGACCTACGTCTCATCGAGGAAGGCTGAAGGCATTGCCAATAGGACTATTAACATCGAGGTCGGCGTGCTCCGTCGAATCCTAAAGCAGTTCAAGCTGTGGCATATCGTGGGTGACAACTACAAACCCCTGACAGAGAACAAGACTATTGGTCGGGCTCTCAGCCCCGAACAGGAACTCAAGTTGTTTTCGGTCGCCAGCAGCCGACCTGAATGGAGCGTGGCGTTCTGGGTCTCGCTGATTGCGGCCAACACGACCGCTGGTGGGTGTGAAATCAGGAACCTGAGATTACAGGACATTCAAATGGAGGCGAAGGCTCTCTACGTCAAGGTCGGCAAGAACAGATTCCGAGTCAGGACTATTCCCCTCAACCGAACCGCTTATTGGGCGGTCGAGCGACTGCTCGACCGGGCACACAAGCTGGGTTCGACCAACCCAGAGCACTACCTAATTCCGCTGAGGCTCGGGGGCAAACAGTACGACCCGACCAAGCCGCCAAGCCGCTGGGGCTGGAGAACTGCGTGGCGCAAGATGACCAAGGAAGCCGGACTGGCAGGATTGAGACCCCACGACCTCCGGCACCATGCAATTACAAAACTGGCGGAATCGCCCGAAGCGAGTGAACAAACCATCATGGCAATCGCCGGACACGTGAGCCGAGAGATGCTGGAGCATTACAGCCACGTCCGGCAAGAAGCGAAGCGGAAGGCAGTTGAGTCGTTGGACAACGACACAATTACGTCACAATTGGCAAAATGGGAGGCACTGGCGAACCAGAGCAAAGAACCGGAAACCAACAAAAGAAAACCAGTTGAATGGTCGGGACGGGCAGATTTGAACTGCCGACCCCTCGCACCCCAAGCGAGTGCTCTACCAGGCTGAGCCACGTCCCGACTGTTACGCCAATTCGGCTGGTTGCGCCGACGGCGGTGGGGTTTCCATTGCGATTTTACACCAGAATTATGATGATCAACCGGTTGTGAAGAGGTGCAACCCTCGGAGTGGCGGTTCCTGTAGTAGGGATCCTTCGACTCGCGCAGAGAACGCGCTCGCTCAGGATGACAGGGTGTTCGAGACGAAACATAAGGTCCTTCGACTCGCGCAACAATCGCGCTCGCTCAGGATGACAGAGTTTCGCGGGTTGAGCGGACCGGGGACTTCGACCGCGCCCTTGCAGACCCGCTATTCCAGGTCTCTCCAGTTCGCGCCTATACCCATCTCCACCAGAAGCGGTACGGATAAGTCGTGCACCTGCTCCATGTGCTCGCGCACCAGGGAGCGCATGACGTCTCGTTCGTTTTCCGGGACTTCAAAGACGAGTTCGTCGTGAACCTGGAGGGTCATTCGCGATTTCAGTTCGCGCTCGCGAATGGCAGCGTCGATTCGGATCATGGCGATCTTGATGAGATCGGCGGCGGTGCCCTGCAGGGGGGTGTTGACGGCTGTGCGCTCGGCGAAGCCGCGCTGGTTGGCATTTTTGCTGTTGATATCGGGGATGGGGCGGATTCTGCCGAAGAGCGTCTTTACCTTCATCTCGCGGCGAGCCTCTTCGAGGGTCTTATCGATGAATGCGCGCACGCCGCTGTATTTTTCGAAGTAGGCGCTGATGAACTGCTTGGCTTCGCTGGTTTCAATGCCGAGGTTTTGCGACAGCCCGAATGCAGAGAGGCCGTAGACGATGCCGAAGTTCACGACTTTGGCCTGGCGCCGGTGATCGGCCGTGACCATGAGCGGCGGCACGCCGAACACTTGCGAGGCGGTGAGCGTGTGAATGTCGTCGCCGCGGCGGTAGGCTTCAACCAGGAGCGGATCGCGCGAGAAATGCGCGAGCAGGCGAAGCTCGATCTGCGAATAGTCGGCGGTCAGAAGAACGTGGCCTGGTTCGGCAATGAATGCGGCGCGGATGCCACGTCCGAGTTCGGTGCGGATCGGGATGTTCTGCAGATTCGGGTTTGCCGATGAGAGTCGCCCGGTGGCCGTCCCGGTCTGGCCGAACGTGGTATGGAGGCGTTCGGTCGAGGAGTTGATCAGAGCAGGAAGGGCGTCGACGTAAGTGGATTTCAGTTTGGTGAGCTGGCGATAGTCGAGCACCATGCGGGCGATGGGATGATTCTCGGCTAGCTCTTCGAGTACATCGACGGCTGTCGATATGGTGCGTCCCTTGCCGTACTTCACCGGCTTGGGAAGACTCATGCGGTTGAAGAGCACGTCGCCGAGCTGCCGGGGCGATCCGATGTTGAACTCCATCCCCGCGACTTCGTAGATTTCTTTTGATTTGGCGGCGATCTCGCGCTCAAGTTCAATCGACATCCGGGAGAGCGCCCGCGTGTCGATTTTTACGCCAGCCTGCTCCATCCGGGACAGCACGGAGACCAGCGGGAGATCGATCTGGTCATAAAGTTCGAGAAGGCCTGCCTGCTCGACTTCCGTTCGCAATCCGGCCGTCAGCCGACCCGTGATGTCGGCCGCCTCGGCGAGGCCGCCGGAGAGCTTCAGATTGAAGCGGCGTAAGGCGACATCTGGCAGACGGTGGGACGAGTAGGTCGGATCGAGCAAGTACGAATAAAGCATCGGATCGTGGTGGACGCCATTGAGAGAGATGCCCAATGGCGCGAGCGAGCCGATCGCGGACTTGTAGTCGTGAATCGACTTTGGCGTGGAGTCGGAAGTCAGGATCGAGCGGAGGTTGGCGGCTGCTTCTGCGGAATCCAGCGCCACGGTTGTGGAAGAGCCTGCTCCCGCCGAGAGGGCAACATGACACGTGGGTTCGGAGAGAGCGCTTTCGGGTGATCCGGCGAGAGAGCTGTCCATGAAAGAGAGCTGCGCGTCTTGCGGCTTGCCTTCTTCTTTCTCGACGTCTTCTTCCTCAGACGCCGGTTGCGCTTCCCTTTCTTCTACTGCAATGGCGAGTGCGGCACCTGGCGCCAATGAGTTGACGACGCGGTCCACATCTGCCGCAGACTTCGCTTCAACGTAGTGAGCGTCGGTGACTTCTATCACCGGAAGCAGTTCTTTCAACAGCGTGGTGAATTCAAGTTCGGTGAAGAGCGCGCGGAGTGAGTCAACCGCTGGATCTCCGGCGCGCATGGTCTCGACGTCGAAGTCAATGGGAACATCGGTGTCGATCGTCGCCATTTTCTTGCTGAATAGGACGGTGTCGCGATTGTTCTGCAACGACTCGCGATAAGTTTTGCGCTCGACCTCGGCGGCGCGGTCCAAAGCCTGCTCGACGGTGCCGAATCGCTTGATGATCTCGACCGACCCTTTGTCGCCGATGCCGGGGGCGCCGGGAATGTTGTCGATTGAGTCGCCGCGCAAGGCCATGACGTCGACAACGCGTTCGGGCGGCACGCCAAGAATCTCTTCGACCTTGGCGCGATCGCAGATCAGGTTGTCCTTTGGCGGATTGAGCACCTGCACCTTGTCGTTCACAAGCTGCAGCATGTCTTTGTCACTCGACACGATGTAAACGGGATGCGAAGCGTCGGCGGCTTTGCGGGCGAGCGTGCCGATGACGTCGTCGGCCTCGAAGCGGGCGACTTCAAGGATCGGAATGCGATAGGCCTCAAGCGCGCGACGGATGTAGGGAACTTGCTGCGCCAAGTCTTCAGGCATGGCTGCTCGATTCGCCTTGTAGCCTTTGTATTCCACCTCAGTGAAAGTCTGTGTCTTGATGTCGAACTTGCGGATGCTGGTGACGGTTTCGGCTTGCTCGTCGCGGAAGGTTGGTCCGGCGACGTCGAAAACGGCGGCGAGAAATTCCGGAGAGAAATCGTCGCGCAGCTTGCGCAGCATGTTGACGAAGACGTAGGTCGCGGCGGTGGGTAATCCGGTCTTGGTCGACATGGGCCGCTGCCGCGCCATGGCGTGATAGGCGCGGAAGATGAACGACATGGTGTCGATGAGGAAGACGCGCCCGTGAGGGGCTTCGGCCTTGGACGAAACGACCTGAAGCGGCTTCCGGGCGGCGGCATCCGAGTTGGGTGCCACGCCGGACAGAGACGACGCCGATTTTTTACGAGGAGGCAACTCGCTTAGTTTAGCAAGTAGGGAGCGTTCATGGAGCTGCGGCTGTCGTGTCAAAACCTGGAGCTAGAGCCCCGACTCATTTTCGGCCCTGTTCGGCGTGGTAGCAACAGCAGGTTCCTCACCGCCGCTACGCGACGGTTCGGAATGACATCAGCAGAGGGGAAGCGCAATACTCGAACGCAACCCGGCCGTTCGGAATGAGAGCAGTAAAGGAAGGCGCAATACTCAGACGCAACCCGGCCGTTCGGAATGACAGCAGTAGGGGAAAGCGCAATTCTCCCCTAGAAATCGACCCGGAAATTTGCTTCGACGACCTTCTTGGTCTTATTTGCTCCGGTGTCGCGGAACACCAGGTAGTACTTCACCGGCTGATTCATCGAGGCGGGCAAATCGAAATTCACCGACTGGTTGTGCGATGCTTCCACGGAAAATACTGCTTCGCTCGGGCGATTGGCGAGAAAATCGGTGTGTTGATCCTCGTTGAGAATGAGGAAGTCGAGATTGGCCGAATCATCGGAAAGGCCATGAACCTTTCCGGCGAAGGATTCGAAGATGCCGTGGAGATGAGGTTGCGCGGCATGGGCGGGGATCTCAAAGGGGAAGACAGCAGATCCCTTCAGGTTGAAAGTTTTCTCGAGCACTACCTGAGTTGTGCCCACCGGGGATGGGGCGATGTGCTCGGAAGGCGTCGTCGCGGCCGGCGGCGCTTGCGGCTTGTTGCAGCCAACGAGGGCGAGAAGAGCAAGCAGCGTCAGTTGCATGTGCCGCGGCATCAGCTTGAATGCTCCGATGACTTCCCGAACATGGTATTGAAGTGCAATTTGATTTCGCCGCAAGTGCCCTGCTCCGGTGAATATACGACGCAGGAATCGAATGGCCGCGAATAAACGTGAAGGCTTACCGCGCGATGGTTAAATTCGCGCGCATTCACCACGCGGTGCACGGGATCAGCGGGATCGACGGCACACGGCTGCGAAATGTTCATCTCGACAGTGTTCAGCGGCTCCAGGTGGCAGGTCCCGCCTTCAACGTCCTGATACACAAGGTGAAAATTCTCGACGTGCAGGCGACCGAGGGGAACGGCCATCCAGCAGTTCTGGTCGCGATGATTGTGCACGGAACTGGCCTGACCGACTTCCCAGCAAATGGCCATCAGTTCGTAGAGAGGAGTGCGGTCGATGAGGTTGCGGGTGTAGTGCTGGCGGTCCCAGTTGAGATAGGGCGCGAGAGATTCCGCGTCAACGGGCGTATCGCGAAGCAAGAGGCGCAACTGCTCCGTGGTGTCGAAAGCGGCAGCGGGAAGCCGGCGCAGGCCTTCGATCAGCGTCGTGATTGGGACCAGTTTGGTTGTGGTGACCACGCGGTAATTTAGAAAAGTATAGCGCAGGGGAGATGTATTCGCGCTAAGGTTCTCTCCCCGCTTCCATGATTTCTTTACTCTGGTTTTGTGCCACGGCGGGATAGGCAGTGCTCTTGCGGCGGCGCAAATCATTGGGCAATTCCGAGCGCAGCAGCCATAATCCGGCGGCGACGGCTGCAGCCCAGGTGATGGACACGAGTGCGAGTTGCATCACATCCGTCAAGCGGCTGCCGTGAGTCGAGCCGCTCAGGGGAATCACTTTCGCGACTTCGAAACTGATGGCCCCGGCGACAACGCCAGTGAGAGCCGCCTTTCCTAGCTCATCCCAGCGCAGTTCTCCCAGCGGGACCAGCTTGCGGAAGTGAAGTAGCAGCGCCAAAGCGAGAAGATTGATTCCGATGCCGATATCAGACGCCCATGCCAGGCCCACAACACCGAAGGTATGAAAGCAAAATGAATAGACCGGCAAAGACAAGAGCGTAATCACGCTGACCGCGACCATCGGCGTGAGAGTGTCGCCCGCGGCGTAGAAGGCGCGGGCATAGAGTCCCTGGGCTGACCACAGCACGAGTGAAAGAGAAAACCAGAAGAAATAAACGGAGCTGGTCTGGCTGTCGGCAAACAGGAACTTGCCGCGGCGGTAGACCAGGTCGATGAGCGGGAGGGCGGCGACCATCATCCATCCGGTGGCCAATATCGATGCGGCCGAAACGCGGTACACAGAGTCGTTCACGGTATCGGCGAATTCCTTGAGTTTCTTTTCGTTGAACAGACGGGCGAAGAAAGGCAACGAGGCCTGGCCGGTGGCTTGTCCGAGGATTGCGATGGGGACGGCGAAGAGTCGTTTAGCGAAAGTGAGCCGGGTGATGTCGCCGACGCCGCCCGAAGCGTAGTGGCGAAGAATCCAGTCGTCGGCTGTTACCAGGGACACGCCGAGCATCAATGGGACGGAAAGTTTCACCCACTCGCGAAAGGCCGGATTGCTGACGTCGAAAGACGGACGGTATCCGGTGCCGATACGTGCGGCTCCAATGACGCTGGCGAGAAAGGGTCCGGCGACGCTTCCGATCAGAGCTCCGTAGGCAAGGGACTGAATGCCGAAATGGCGGCCGCCAATGACGCCTCCGAGAATGATGAAGACGTTGTAAATCAGCGGTCCGAACGCAGGAAACAAGAACAGGCGGTGCGAGAGCAGAACAGCGGAGACGACCCCGCCGACGTAGAAAAAGATCTGAGCGGGCAGAAGAATGCGCGTGAGGTGCACGCAAAGGTTGATCTTGTCGGGAGTAAATCCTTTGACGAACCAGCGCACGAATTGCGGGGCAAAGATCTCGGTGGCGATGGTACCGACGATCATTACCGCCGTCATTACCGTGATGATGATGGAGAAGGTTCTCTGCGCGTCGGCGTCGCGCTTCTCGGCCAGAAATCGGGTGTAGATCGAAATGAAAGTGATTGAGGCGGCGCCACCGGCGACGATGTAGTTCAGGAAATCGGGCAGGGTGAAGGCGGCGACGTAGGCGTCGGTCGATCCCCCTGCGCCATAGGCCCACGCGATGTAGGCATCACGCGCGTAGCCGATGACGCGGGAAAGCATCACCGCCGTGATCAGCAACAAGGTTGCTGAAAACGCGGTGTGCTGGTGCGAGGGACGGAAAAAGCGCAGCAATTTCGTCATCGCGAGCCGATCGGAAATCCAATCTTATCGGAAGACCGGTCGCGGGATGTTGACCGATGAAGTCCGCTGACGAAACGAAAGTTTCGTCGATCCGACTCTGCATGCCGCGCGTTGCTGCGGGAGCCGGCTATTTTCCGGGCACGTAGACCTCGTTTGGGGCAACCAGGTCAACGCCGTGAACTTCAGTCGTGACTTTGATTCTCTGCATGCCGGATTTTTTGGGCGGCCTGGCCAGGAATGTAAGCAGATACTGGTGCCTCAACCGGTGAGCCAGGTCATCGAGATAGGGAGCAAAAGCTACCGGTGGTCCATTGAAGCCGATGTAATAGGCTTCTCCGCCGGTCTTTTCCGCGAGCTCGGACAGATACAGCTGACCCCAGTAGGTGAGCCAATAACTGTGTCCGAAGTGGCCGACGCCGGGAGTGTACATGGCGAAGACCTGAACATCGGCGCGCTGTGCGTCTTCGATGGCCTGCTGCAGATACGGGTCGAGCAAGTCGCCGGAGCCATAGTAGCGGTCAATGCCATCGGTGGCCATGAAGACTTCTCGGCGCGCATCGCTTTGCGGCCAGCGCTTGATGAGATCGCTCACGGAAAAGTAAGGACTTGCATTAGCACCGGGCGAACCAATTGGCAGACGCAGGGCTTTCATCGCCTGATCGTGGTCAGTCGTCAGGTTTTGTTCGACCCGAGCGATGCCATTTTGCATGTACGCGACGCCAATCTTGGCCGAGGCAGGTTGTTCGCTGATGAACTGTTTGATGTCTGAAAGTTGACTGCCCAAGCTGGCGCTCGAACCGTCGTCGAGCAGAATGAAGAGCTCTAAGGCCGCATGGTCGCCCTCAGCCGGTACCCAATCCGTGACAGTATCGCGTTCCTTGCCTTCATAGACCATCACGTCTTGCCGGTTGATGACGGGTGGATTCGCTCCATGGTGCGATTCCACGGTGATTACGGTATGAGTAGGTACACCAGTGCCGGCCGGTTCCTGCGCCAGCGCAATTGCGCAAATGAAAATCACGGCGACAGCCAATCCAAACTTAGTAAGGCTTTGATTTCGATTCATGCACTTTCCTCCAGATCCCCGCCCGTCCCCGACCGTTTAGGCGGAAAGACGTGGACAGTCAGTTAGATGTGGGAAAGAGGATGGAGATACGCATCACTCTATTTTTAGAAAAGCACGTCGAGGTGCGACTTAGCATCGCCACGCGCGCACACAAGAGACGATGTTGAGCTAGGCCGAAAGTGACCAATGAATCAGCCGCTGATCTTGATCACGATTTTTCCATAGTTCTTTCCATCCTGCAGTAGCTGGTAGCCTTCGACCGCGCGGTCGAGTGGCAGAACGTGTCCGATCTGGGGCTTGAGTTTTCCCATCGCGATCCACTGGGAAAGGTGCTCCCATGCGGGGTCCATGATTTCGCGCTTCTGCGACAGGTAGGTTAACCAAAGACCCTGGACGATTCCCGACTTTGCGTACATGGCGCGCAAATCGAGTTGCGGCGCTTTGCCAGTAGCTGTTCCATATTGGATAACTCGCCCGAACGGGCGCAGGCACCGCAGGCTTTTCGCCGTATGCTCGCCGCCCAACATGTCGAAAACTGCATCGACGCCTTCGCCTCGGGTCAGGTTTTTTACGGCCTCCTCGTAGTCCTGCTGCTTGTAATTGATGGGATGCTGCAACCCGAGCTGCGATACGCGCGCCAGTTTCTCTTGGGAGGAGGACGTTCCGTACATCTCGATCCCTAGTAGTTGTCCGATCTGAACTGCCGCGGTGCCGACGCCTCCTGCCGTGGCGTGGATCAGGACTCGCGGGCGGTGACCGTCTGACTGGGGCTTGGTCATACCGGCCTGCCAATAGCCGAGATAAGCGGTGAAGTAATTGACGGGAAAGGCGGCAGCTTCCTCGTAACTCCAGCCGTCGGGAACCTGCCACAGCATGTGGGGGTCGACGGCTGTTTTTTCAGCGAATCCCGCCCACTGGGCGTATCCCATCACGCGCCGTCCGCTTTCCAGTTCTTTGCCTGCGAATTCCCGACCAGCGACCAAAGGCGGCGGGGGAGTGCCCGGATAACCCCCTTTGGCAGTCATGAAGTCGGCAAAATTCAGGCCCCCGGCCATCACGCTCACCAGAACCTGGCCTGCTTTCAAGGCAGGCTCGGCAACGTCCTGGACAACGAGGGAATCCGGGCCGGAAAGACGGGTGATGACCAAAGCTTTCATGGGTGAGAGTGTAGTCTTGTCCCGGTCTGGTCGGCAAAGACCTGCAACCGCTTTGACTGCGTTTTTACACGCATATGGAGAGGGCAGGTATATACTTTTGTCGCTGGTTTACTGTTCCTCCGGCCGCGCCCCATTCGGCCGGAACGGGGCGTACTTTTATCCCCTAATACAAACGCCCTGTTTAGCGAACGGCTGATTCCCGCCGGGGCGGCGGGGAAAAGGCACGGGTGCACCACCGTCTGTTACCGGATCGCTGCATCCGCGGGGAGGTCGCCGTGGATATTATTTTTGTACGTCTTCTTTTTGTTGTAGTAGTAGCGCTTACCTGCTTCGTTATCGATCCTTTCAGCCTGGCTCGTCCGGCGGACGCCGGAGTCGGCGCGCTGATTGGGGCCGCCATCGTTCTGTTCGAATGGAAGCTGCGCATGGTCAGCCTGAAGCGGCTGATCGGTGCCGCGATCGGCAGCATTCTGGGAATCTGTGGCGCATACCTTTTTGCCCTGGTAATTCGCAGCAGCGTGCCGGCTGGGAACAATCAGAGTTTCCTGCAGATACTGGTCATGCTGCTGATGGCCTACGTCGGCCTGGTCGTAGGGGCAAACAAGGGCGATCTGCTCAACCTTGCTGCCCTCGGCGGAATCTTCGGCGGCGAGAAACAGTCCAAGAAGAGCTACAAGATTCTCGATACGAGCGTCATCATTGATGGCCGCATCGCAGACATTGCCGAGACCGGCTTTCTAGATGGCGTAATCGTCACCCCGCAGTTCGTGCTGCGCGAGTTGCAGTTGGTGGCCGACTCGGCTGACTCGCTCAAGCGTAATCGCGGACGCCGTGGGCTCGACATTCTGCAGCGGCTGCAGAAGGTCGCCAACCTGCAGATTCAGATTGTCGAAGATGATTTTCCGGCGGTTCGTGAGGTCGATCTCAAGCTGATCGAACTCGCCAAACTATACGAGGGCAAAATCATCACTAACGACTTTAACCTGAACAAGGTCGCGCAGCTGCAGGGCGTGGAAGTCCTGAACATCAATGAGTTGGCCAACTCGCTGAAGCCGATTGTTCTGCCCGGCGAAACCATGCGCGTCTTCATCCTCAAAGAAGGTAAGGAGTACAACCAGGGCGTGGCTTACCTGGACGACGGCACAATGGTGGTCGTCGACAACGCGCGAAAGATGATCGGGAAGACGATCGATGTTTCGGTCACGTCAGTATTGCAAACGACTGCCGGCAAGATGATCTTCGGCAAGTGGGATGAGCGTGCCGCCTACGCGCGTCAAACGTCTCCCGTGGCCGCGACGACAGCTCCAGTCCCGGTACCGCTGCCGACTCCATCGGCTGCAATCCCGACCGCTACCGTCGAGCCTAAGACCGCGCCCTGACTAAAGCGCTAAGCGGATTATTCAAGGCTGGGATCGCCCTGCCTGCATCTAAACATTGGGGATAGTCTGATCGTGGCGACCCTTACCACATCTCGTACTCCCGGCTGGTACGGTATTCCCGTCCGCGTCGCGCTCGTCACTTTCTTGCTCAGCTTACTCACCTTCGCCGTTGTTCTGTTGTTTTCAATTGTGGGAACCGTTGTGACAGCCGCGCTTCGCGGAGTTCATCCAGATATGCGAATGGCCTATCGGCTCATCGCGATTCCCACCGCATTGCTGACAGGCGCAGTTGTGTTCGCGGTCATGCTGGTGACGGAGATTCGCCGATACCGCCAGAATAAAACTTTGTCCGCGCTGGAAAAGCTGGGATAGCGAATGGCTCCCCGCATCGCGATCCCCGTTCCACATTCGACTGACGTCGACTATGCCCGCCGAGCCCTGCCGCAGTATGAAACGGCCATCATGGCGTCTGGAGGAGAGCCGGTCCAGATCGACCCTGACCGAGATGCAAGTGAGATATTGGCGCTCCTCGAGGATTGTGGAGGAGTGCTGCTGCCGGGGAGTAAGGCTGACGTCGATCCCTCGAAGTTTCGGCAACCGCGTTCTCCACGAACTGCAGCCGCGGACCCGCATCGCGAGACGATCGACAGTTTGCTGATACAGGACGCATACAAACACCGCAAGCCGCTACTTGGAATCTGCTACGGACTACAGAGCCTGAACGTGTTCCGCGGAGGATCACTCGTGCAGCACATCCCGGATTTCCTTCCGGAGGCAGTGCGCACGAAAGTGAATCACGAGGCAGGCAAAGCAGTGGCGATTGCGCACAGCGTAGCAATCGACGCAGACTCGCAGCTTGCGAAAATTGTCGCGGACCAGGAAGGATCGCCATCGGAGTCCGGCTTATTTTGTATCCCGGTGAATTCTTCGCATCACCAATCGGCGGATCAGATTGGTGAGGGGTTGCGCGTTGTCGCGCGGTGTCCGGACGATGCAATCGTTGAGGCGCTGGAGGGAACTGCTGCCGATCACTTCGTACTGGCAGTTCAGTGGCATCCGGAGCGTTCGGTTGGTGAGGATGAGGCCTCGCGAGCGATCTTTAGAGCGCTGGTTGGGGCTGCGCGCTGAGCACTACTTCGCGGCGGCGGGCAAGTATTCTTTCGGCAGCGGGTTATCAGGACGCTCGTCGTCCCAAATGTTGGACGCAATCCACCACCGCTTTCCGTCGTAAAACAATTCAACGCTATTGATGCCGCGAGCGATGATTGGTCCGTCGAGTCGGTTGCGGCTTTCATAAGTACTGAAGACGTGAGCGATATTCCCGAAGCGCTCCGTCACGCGGTGAATTTCCGTCTCGTAAAAGCCATCTTTGACCAAGATGGGATTTGCAGCATCAACAAACTGTTGATGGGTGGCAATCTGTGCCTTGGGTTTTCCATTCTTGTCTTCCGCCATCGCGACGAAGCGAATGTCGGCGATGTACAGCGTTCGGTCGCGAGACCACTGACGCGCCTGCCCGGCTGGCCCAGAAATTACGTCGTAAAAGGCTTTCATGATTCCGTCGATGCTGGAGACATCATCTTGGCGCGGATCGATAGAAGGCACGTCGACATGCTGTGCGGGCGGTTTTTGCGCCGCGCAAGTTTGAATCAGACAGAACAAAACCAGGGACGGCCAAGAAAGTTTTCGAAATCGTGTCATCAATGCCTCCAGAGCAGCGCATCATCCTAGCAATGCGCTGCAGAACCGGCAATCTCGCTGCCGTCGCGCGGGGTCAATTGCGGGGAATTCGTGACGGGGACGGCTGTGGGGCAGTGCCTGAAGGCGGGGTTGGGTGGTGCCGGCGGACAGCGGTGCTGCTGCTACGTCGCTCGAGGGTTTCGTTTTCCTATGTCTCGCAAAGGCGGCGAGACATGGGGCATCCACGCTACAGGTGCTTTGGATCGAGTATCTGGCGGTGCTAACATTTTGCTGCTTGGGTGGCTTCCCTTACATGCTAAATGGGCGAAATGTTCGGGGTCGTTTGCTGGTGATTGTCTTTGCGCTGCTCGCATGGCCGGGCTTCTTCTTTGCACAAGATCAGGCGAAGGGATTCGAGGAACTTTCGCGGCAGGCTGATACGGCACGGCTGGAGGGCAAGAGCAGCGACGCCATTGACAGTTATCAGGCTGCGCTGAAGATTCGTCCGGAATGGCCTGAAGGATGGTGGTACCTGGGTACTCTCTACGCCGACACGGGACAGTTCAACGACGCGATTGCGGTTTTCAAAAAACTGATTGATGCCAATCCGAAGCTCGGACCGGCGTGGGCTTCTTTGGGCCTGTCTGAATTCGAACTGAAGGATTACCAGAACTCGCTCATCCATTTGCGGCAGGCACAAGAACTGGGCTTTGCAGAAGTCCCGTACGTGGAAAAAGTGGCGACTTATCATCTGGCGCTGCTGCTGAACCTGAGCGGTGAGTTTGAGGATGCATTTGGGCTGCTGGCGTCCGAATCCGGAAAAGAACCTTTGGCACAACAGAGTAAGGTCGCGCTGGCAATGTCGCAGCTTCGAATTCCGCTGCTGCCTGAGCAGGTGGATCCGGGCAAAGACGCGTTGCTCGCCGATGCCGGCGACACGGCGGAGTTGCTGGTCGCCGGAAATTTTGACCAGGCGTTTCAAGACTTCCAGCGGATGCTGAAGGATTATCCGAACACGCCGTTTCTCCATTATGCCTATGGGTCGGCGCTAGATTTTCATGCCCGATATGACGAAGCCGAAGCACAGCTGCGAGAAGAAACGCGGATCACCCCACAGAGCGCGCTGCCTTACATGCGCCTGGCTGCAATCGCTTTGAAGACGCAGCGTCCGGCGGATGCTGTGCCGCTGGCGCAGCGTGCGATGGAACTTGCGCCTGAGTCGGCGACGCCCCACCGGATTCTGGCGAAAGCTCAGACGGAATTGGGGAAAACAGAATCCGCCGCGGAGGAGAGCGCCGCCGCCGAGAAACTTGAGCCAGAAAACCCACATGTGGATGCTGAAGTCGCACGCATCTACGCGAACAGTCCTGTTCCGATCGAGAGCTTCGGTTCGAAAACTGCGACTCCCTCGGGAAACTTTGAAGAGTTGACTGGCAAGGCAGAAGCAGCGGCGAGGGCGGGACGAACCGAAGAAGCCATCGCTTACTATCGGGGCGCGATCAAGCTTCGGCCTGAGTGGGACGAAGGTTGGTCGCAGTTGGGGAGCCTCTTCTATATTGTAGGGCGCCATGGTGACGGCATCTCTGCGTTGAAAAATTCCCTGCGGATCAAACCTCAACGGGCGGACGCCTGGGTGTTCCTGGGCCTGTGCGAGTTCGAAACCAAGGAGTACAGGAATGCCGACCTGCATCTTGAGCGTGGCCGCGAAGTGGGATTTCACGGAACGCCAGAGGCGCAGAGAGTCGCCAGCCTGCGGTTGGCGGAGTTGCGAACCTGGAGCGGTGACTTCGATGGGGCGAAAGATCTGTTGATTCCAGAAGTCGACCGGAACCAGTTGAGTCCAGCGACGAAAATGGTTTTAGGGTTGATGCTCCTGCGGATCTCGCGGCTTCCCGAACAATTGGAGCCGGCCCGCGAAGCGGTGGTGCGCGCGGCGGGAGATACGGCTGCACTGCTCTACGCAGAGCGATACAACGAAGCGTTCCAGGGATTTCAAAAGATGTTAAAGGATTTCCCCAATACACCTTATGTTCACTATGCGTATGGCTCAGCTCTGGAAAGTCTCGCGCAGCACGATGAAGCGGAAGAGCAGCTGCGCGAGGAGGTCAAACTAGCTCCAGAAAATGCCCTGCCCTATGCGCGCATGGCAGAAATATTGTTGAAGACGGGACATCCGGAAGATGCGTTGTCGAATGCCAAGCGAGCTGTTGAACTTGACGCTCAGGCTCCCGGAGGCCACGAGTTGCTGGGCCGCGCCCTGCTGGAAACTGGAAAAACCGAAGAGGCCGTCAAGGAGTTGGAGACGGCAAGCCTGCTGGCACCGAACTACCCCGAAGTGCACTTCAATCTGGCACGTGCGTACAGCAAAGCCCGGAAGCCGGCTGAGGCGGAACGGGAGCGGGCCATTTTTGCGCGACTGAGTGCGGCTGAAGAATCGCCAAACGGTTCGCCAAGCGATAACCAGACGTTCATCACTCCGCTCGAACAGAGAGGCCCGTCGCCCACCGGCGGGAAGATGCAGCCTTCGACTTCCCAGAGGTGAGGACGATTTTGCTGATCGATGCCGGGGATAGCACCGCGGACTTCTTGACGGAGTTCTAGCGAAAGCGGCGGATGAATAGCGTGTGGCACTCGGAGCGATAGAAGCCCACCGCGTACATTGTGGCTTTTCCCTTAGTTGAGTAGATCACCTGACGGATGCGCAAGACTGGAGTGCCGCGGCGGACACCGAGCAACTCGGCGGCATCGGAATCAGCAGCGGTTGCATCGACTTCCTCGTCGGCATAAGCCAGTTCCACGCCATAGTTCTGATGCAGCGTGGCAAACAGCGAAGACTTCCCCAAGGGCGCACGAACCAGATCGGAGAACTCTGGCGCCGGAAGGTAACAGGTCTCCAGAGCGAAGGGCTCGTCGTTGGTTTCGCGCAGGCGCTCAACCTTAACCATCTTGCTGCCGGCCGGTAAGCGGAGCCGCCCCGCGACCTCTGGCTCGTTTTCGATGATCTTCATGGCGAGGACGCGGGAATGAGGGTTCAAGCCGCGGCTCGACATCTGCTCGGTATAGCTCATCAGCTTATTGAAGTGGATTTTGGGAGAGGCGACAAAGGTTCCCGCACCGCGCCGCCGTTCGACGATGCCCTCGCGCTCCAGACCAGCCAGAGCGTGGCGAGCCGTCATCAGGCTGACACCCTGGGTCCTGGCTAGTTCGCGTTCGGATGCGACAGGGTCGCCTGGTTTGAGTTCTGCAGCCTCGATGCGCTTGCGAATGACATTCTGAATTCTCTTGTAAACCGGGGTGCCGTTCCGATGAGTGCCAGCCATGAGATGACTTTCCGAACCCGCACTGCGGCTCCGCCATAACCTGCCTTGCCAGGCCGCAATGTTGAAGATGTTCATGTGCTATATAGCTCAAATATCCATGGATGTAAAGGGGTTTAAGAGGCTTCGGCAAAGCGCAAATGGGGTCGGTATTCTGTGAGTTGCGTCACATTATGATGTGATCAGAATCACAAAATGCTACCAAGTCATACTCTACAAAGGAACTCGAGTGCAATGCCATATTGGATTCGAAATGCCGAAGAAAATGCATTTTCTTCTTGACGATGGACTTTCCTCTGCTATATAGCATAATCGAAATGTGTTAGGCGTCTGATACTTCACCTTACGGACAGCCCTGGATTCAGCATGCCGTGAGTAGTGAAGGGGTAACGGTTCGGTGCTTTCGGGTCGCACTCGTTCCCAAGATGCGCACGACTAAAGAAAATCGGTATTCTAAGCGACTTCTTTCGAATTCGACGGCGCTCTACTGCGTGCGTAGGGCGTTTGCTGGCTCAACAAAATCGGTCCCATCCGTCGCTTTCCAGCGGCTGGGACTCTCTGCGGAGTGAACGAAAAATGAAACAGCGCAGCATTCGGTTCTTACTATGTGTGTTCGGTACCCTTCTGCTGCTCGCGCCGGTTTATGCTCAAAAAATCACCGGTACGATCAGCGGGAGCGTGACTGACCCATCGGGGGCGGTGGTGGCAGGCGCCACAGTCACAATCACCAATTCCGAAACGGGACTCTTACGAACAGCAACCACCAACAGTGCGGGAGAATATAGTGCCCCCGACCTGCCCCCAGGCATGTATCGGGTGCTAATCAAGACGGCGAACTTCAAAGAATTCGTCACCAACAAAGTTGAGTTGCACGTCTCCAGCGAGGCGGTAGTTAACGCCCAGTTGCAGGTGGGCAACACCTCGGAAGTGGTCACGGTGGAGGCAAATCCGATTCAGGTACAAACGGACGACGCCTCTCTCGGTGAAGTCGTGGAAGGCGAGCAGGTTCGCAACCTTCCCCTCAACTCACGGAACTTTGTGGAGCTGACGCAGTTGGTGCCCGGCGTTTCGCCGGCGAACAGCTTCAACATGGTTGGCAAAGGCCTCGCCGGCGGCGTGGACTTTGCGGTGAACGGAAACTCCATTAAGGACAATCTGTTCCTCGTCGATGGCGTGAACAACAACGACATCGGATCGAACCGAACCATCCTGATTTACCCCTCGCTCGATTCGATCGCGGAATTCAAGATGGTGCGCAACTCCTACGGTCCGGAATATGGGCAGGCAGGTGGCGCGGTGGTCACCATTGTCACCAAGGGCGGAACCAACCAGTGGCATGGCGGATTGTTCTACAGCGGCCGCAATGACAAGCTGGATTCGTATGATTTCTTCTCGGCGCAGAACGCCGTGGCGGACCGGCTTGCCAATCAGATCAACCCGGTCACCGGCACCGTTTACAGCAGCCCCAACCAGGACAAGCCGATTCTCCGGCACAACGACTGGGGCTATCACCTCGGCGGGCCGATCAAGAAAGACAAGCTGTTCTTCTTCTGGAACCAGGAGTGGAACCGCGAAATTCGCAGCGTATTTCGCCAGGGATGTGTTCCCAACTCGGCAGAACGAGGCGGGGACTTCAGTGGTGGATTGACCTGCGGCGACTTCGTGAGTAGCCACCTTGATGGCACTACCGGTGGCCCCATCGGCATTCCGAGCGTGGTTACAACCGCGCCCGGCTCCAACATCATCGCCAACCCTTCGAAGGCGGTCACGGATCTGATGGGATTCTTCCCTCTTCCCAACCAAACCTGCGATCTGACTCCGATCGGAGCCACCGCAGCAGCCGGAAATAGCGCTAGCTGCAACAACTGGAAAGCGAACCTGAGCTCCGCGGTGTTCTGGCGCGAAGAGAACGCCCGTGGCGACTACTACCTGACCAAGGCCAATGCGGTCATGTTCAAGTACACGCAGGATAGCTGGTCAAACCCGGCTCCGAACCTCGGATACTGGGGCGACGATAGCTTCCCGCAACTGCAAAGCAACTGGGCGCAGCCTTCGAAGTCACTGGTAGGCAAGCTGACCTCCACGATCGGATCGCATCTGATCAACGACGCGGCGTTCGCCTATTCCAATAACCGCATCCTTATCACACCCGGTGGGACCGATCCGAGTTTGACGGGAACGCTTACCACCGATTTTCCAACTCTGTTCCCCGAGAACCTGAAATCGCACAAGCAAGGCGTCCCGCAAATCAACCTTGCGGGTAATGGCGGCACTCCGCAGATGATTGCTCCCTGGAACAACGGAGAGAATCTCTATAGCGGACGTGACGATCTATCCTGGATTCGTGGGTCGCACACGATCAAAGCCGGTGTATTCCTTGGTTTCAACCGGAAATTCGAATACAACGGCGGCGGCAGTTCGGAGCGCCTGAGCGCGAATCCATCGGATGGCAACCTCCTGTTCGCTGCGAACGCAACCCAGTTTTGCCCCTCTGCTGCGCTTTGCCGCACAGGCGTCAATCTGGCGAATGCGTTCATTGAGGGGAATACGTTCAGTAATCTGAGCGAGTCCTCCAGTGACGTCCTCAACGACGTGCATTGGCGCGATTACGAGGTCTATGTTGGAGACTCGTGGAAGATCAACCGCAAGTTGACGGTGGATTTCGGAGTTCGCTACTCAATTCTCACCACGCCGTACCAGGCGAATGGGTTGATGACGAACTTCCAACCGAATCTGTGGAGCGCGACCGAAGCGGTCGCCAATCCTGGCGATGCCTGCAACGGATTGTGGATCGTTCCAGGAAAGAACCCCTGCACGAGCGCAGACAGCACCTACGGCGTAAACTTCAGCGCCGGCGTTGCTGGACCGAACAAATACCTGAGAAACCAGAACTATCACCAGTTTGCCCCACGTCTCGGGATCGCATATGACCTGTTTGGCGACGGCAAGACTGCAATCCGCGCCGGTTTCGGTCAGTTCTACCAACGGGACCGGACTGCTATTTACACCTTAACTAGCAACGCTCCATTCGCTCTCACAGCAAGTGCGGTTCCGCGCACTTTAGATGGGCCATCTTTCACGGCCAGCGCATTGGGTGCATTGGCATCAACCTCGCCGGACGGCGGATTTGACGCATCCAACAAAACTCCGTACACGATGCAGTGGAACGTGGCGGTCGAACACAGCTTTGCTAAAGAGACCAGCCTGCAGCTCGCGTATGTCGCGAACCGGTCAGTCCATCAGTTGACCACTTCCGACATCAACGAGGTTCCACAAGCCCTGTGGACAGAGGCTGCCTTCGGCAACGCGCCTACGGCAACAATTGATCCGAATGCTCCGGCATCGTGCTTCGTAGCGGGTGCTGCAGCGCCGAACTGTTACCGGCCGTTCTACAACTTCGGCTTCCTGCCGTGGTGGGGTCACTACGGTGATGCTCATTACAACTCCCTGCAAGCTCTATTTAAAGCACGGGTCAGCAGGGCGCTGGTGAACCTCGCCTACACCTACTCACACTCGATCGGTGATGTGCCGCAGGACGAGTCCAACGGCACGCCCAACTTCCAGACCCTGACGACCGCAACCAACCCGAGTCTGGATAAGGGCAACACCGAAATCAACCGGCCACAAATTTTCATCGCCAACGTGGTCGTGCCTTTGCCCGAACTGAGAGGCTCAAACAGAGTCCTGAGGGAGACTGCGGGTGGCTGGCAAGTCGCCACCATCCTTACAGCCGAGTCAGGTCCGTCCACGACCATCTTTACGTCCGGGATTGGCGAGAACACCTCACTTCTCGCGAGTGGCCAAACCTCCAACTCTCTTAACGCCCTCTACGGCACGGGCAATGCTGGTCCGTCTTGGGCACCTGGTTCC
>Ga0335076_10001598_pt1 | contig 22006 bp, 21 predicted proteins | sample Lox_Sample_25_FD_206717 | JGI IMG/M metagenome (GOLD analysis project Ga0335076, IMG submission 206717) | Soil microbial communities from Loxahatchee National Wildlife Refuge, Florida, United States - Lox_Sample_2.5 | ecosystem: Environmental > Terrestrial > Soil > Wetlands | place: USA... | reverse complement strand
CCCCTCGCGAAACATCTATGCATGGCTCTTCGTCTATACGAGTGCAGCCGGCAGTCGGGCTGTAGCGGATGTAAGAGATTCTTGTAAAACAAGAACCCCGCGGTGGCAGCCGCGGGGCGCGTGACACTCAATTATTCCGGCTGGTGAGGCAGGACGAAGAGGTGTCGTTCGTGAGGCTACTCCTCTTCCCTCCAGCGTGTCAACCGCTCTTCCTTCCGGGCCAAATATGCTTCCGGTTGACTCTCGAAGTTGGAAAGGAATCACTCATGAAAAGCAAATCGCTCCTCGCAAACCTGGTCCTCTGCGGTGCTCTCGCCGTGGCCGTGCCGGCGTTTGCGAAGCCCATGTCCACCACGGTCCCGATCGGCCACAGCGTGAAGGTGGGACAAACCGACTTGAAGGCCGGCGACTACCGGTTCCTCATTGACGGCAATCACCTGACTGTCTTTGTCGGCAAAAAGAACGTCGCCGAAGCTGAAGGCAAGTGGGAAGAACGCAACGCCAAAGCCCCTTATACAGAAATTGTTTCCGCGGCCGACGGCAAACTGATCGAACTTCGCTTCGAAGGAAAGAAAACGGTATTCGTTTTGAATCAGTGAAAGGTAATCCGGTGAATTTCTTCCGCCTTCTTCGAGAGAGGCTGACGCTTGGTCTAGCCTCTCTCGCTTTGTTCTCTGGCTCGCTCTTGAAGTGGCAGTTCCCCGTGCATGCTGCCACCGAAATGCTCGCCACCGCAGTCTCTCTTCTGCGCGCGAGAATTCTCTCGCCTGCGGCCTCGCTCGTACGCCGCTAACGAATCAGCATACAGTCCCCGTAGCTGTAGAAGCGATACCGCGCATCAATGGCGTGACGATATGCCGCGAGAATACTCTCTCTGCCGGCCAACGCCGCCACCAGCGCCAGAAGCGTCGACTCGGGCAAATGGAAATTCGTCAACAACGAGTCCACCACCCGGAAGTGGTGTCCGGGAAGTATGAAAATCTGCGCCTCGGCTCTTCCCGGTGCGACGATCTCACTCTCCTTTGAGGACGCCGCACGAGCTGCCGCATCCTCGAGTGTTCGCACCACCGTCGTCCCGACGGCCAGCACCGGCCGTTTTTCGCGCTTCGCTGTGGCGATCCTATTGGTGGTGTCCGCGCTGATCTCGTAAGACTCCGAGTGAATCTTGTGATCTTCCAGGTTCTCGGTGTGCACTGGTTGAAACGTGCCAAGTCCGACGTCTAGCGTGACCTCGCATATCTCGCAACCTCGTTTCCGGATCCTCTCAATAATTTCGGTTGTAAAATGAAGGCCCGCGGTGGGTGCAGCTACCGCCCCGGGCTGCTGCGCAAAAATCGTCTGGTAGCGCTCGCGATCCGAGTCTTCGTCCGCGCGATCTATGTACGGAGGCAGCGGCACGTGTCCGAGCCGCTCAATGTGAGCCGCCACGGTGTTCTCGTCGTGCGATTGAAACCTCACGGTTCGTAACCCTAACTCTCCGCGCGCCAGCACCTCGCACGAAAGCTCTCCCGAGCCAAACCGCACTCGCTCCCCTACCGGCATTTTGCGCCCGGGTCGCGCCAGCGCTTCCCATCGGTCTCCCTCTATTCGGCGCGTCAGGAATACTTCCACAGTGCCGGTCAGATGCTCTCTCGCAGTTTTGCGCGAAGCCGGCTGTGCATGTACACCGCAACGAGTTCCAAACAGTCGCGCGGGAAGCACGCGCGCATTGTTGAAGACCAGCAGTTCATCTCCGCGCAAGAGATCAGGAAAGCTGGAGAAGAAGTCATCTTGCCAAGCCCCGTTTTGTCGGCTCAATAACAACATCCGCGAACAGTCTCGTGCTGCCAAGGGGCGCTGCGCGATCAGGCCCTCTGGGAGGTCATAATTGAACTCATCTACCCGCATAGGAGCACTATACCGGAACCCGCCGGGATTCGGAGGCACGCGGCCTGTCTAAGCGGGATCCTCGGCAGGTAAATGCAGTAAATATAAGATAACAAACAACATGAATCCGCGTACAGTCGTTAGAATAATACTTGACAGTTACACACTCATATTATATCATTTCATTGACATCAGTTATTGGAGGACTTCTCATGAGAGCATCACTTAACCGCTTTGAACCCTTCCGCGGGGTTTCTACTCTGCAGGGCCAACTCAACCGCCTCTTCAACGAGGCTTTTGAACGTTCTGCCGAGGAAGGTAGCCTGACACCTTGGGCTCCGGCCGTCGACATCTACGAGACCGAGCATGAATTGGTGGTCAAGGCGGACCTGCCGGACATCAAACCCGAGGAATTGGACATTCGGGTCGAAAACAACATCCTGACGATCCGCGGCGAGCGCAAGTTCGAGAAGAAAGTGAACGAAAACAATTATCTGCGCGTGGAGCGCACCTATGGTTCGTTCAGCCGCAGCTTCTCGCTGGCGAACACTGTGAACTCGGAAGCCATCAAGGCCGAGTACAAGGATGGCGTTTTGACCCTTACGGTTCCGAAGCGAGAGGAAGCCAAGCCCAAGCAGATCAAGGTCAATGTCAACCAGCCAGCCATGGCTGCGGCAGCGGCCAAGTAACGCTGTGATGGTCCAATCCGCGCAGCGCGCGGTGAGATAGCATAAGGGGCTGGCCAGAATGCCGGCCCCTTTTCTTTAGAGAAGAGTTGAAGAGGAAACTATGTTGCGTTTTGACAAAATGACCGTGAAGGCGCAAGAGGCGATTCAGGAGTCGCAAGAAATTGCCGCGCGCCACGAGAATCAGGCGGTAGAACCGCTTCATTTGTTGGAAGCTTTGGTGCAGCAACCCGATGGCGTCGTGCCTCCGCTATTGGCACGCCTCGGGATTCGCATCGAACTGCTTACACAAGACCTGGAACGGGAAATCAATCGTCTTCCCAAAGTGCAAGGCTTTGCCCAGCAGCATCTGGGCCGCGCACTCAACGACGTCCTGGAAAAGTCCTTTGATGAAGCTGCGAAGTTCAAAGACGATTACGTCTCTACCGAACACCTGTTCCTGGCCATCGCGGGCGCAGACAGCGACCCGGCAGGCCGCCTGCTAAAGAAGCACGGCGCCAGCCACGAGGCAATTCTCCAAGCCCTTGCCGGCGTACGCGGCAGCCAGCGGGTCACCTCCCAAAATCCGGAAACCACATACGCTGCGTTAGAAAAATATGCTCGCGACCTCACGGAGTTGGCGCGACGCTCGAAGCTCGATCCGGTGATCGGCCGGGATGAAGAGATTCGCCGCGTGATGCAGATTCTCGCCCGGCGCACGAAGAACAATCCTGTGCTCATTGGCGAGCCGGGTGTCGGTAAAACAGCGATTGTCGAAGGACTCGCGCAAAGAATCGTTTCCGGCGACGTGCCGGACGTATTGAAGACGAAGCGCCTGGTGGCGCTTGATCTCGCTGCACTGGTCGCGGGAGCAAAGTATCGAGGCGAATTCGAAGACCGTCTCAAAGCCGTGCTGAAGGAGATCGCGGAAGCGGAAGGCCAGATCATCCTCTTTATCGACGAGCTCCACACACTGGTCGGCGCGGGTGCCGCCGAAGGCGCTATGGACGCGTCCAACATGCTGAAGCCTGCTCTGGCGCGCGGTGAACTGCGCGCTATCGGCGCCACTACACTGAACGAATACAAAAAGTACATCGAAAAGGATCCCGCACTCGAGCGGCGCTTTCAGCCCGTTCTCGTAAATGAGCCCAGCGTCGAAGACACCATCGCCATTCTCCGAGGCTTGAAAGATCGCTACGAGGTCCACCATGGGGTGCGCATCAAGGACTCCGCTATCATCGCGGCTGCCACGCTTTCGCACCGCTACATCTCCGACCGGTTTCTTCCGGACAAAGCCATCGACCTGATCGACGAAGCGGCTGCAAGTCTGCGCATGCAGATCGATTCGCTCCCGACGGAAATCGACGAAATCGAGCGCCGCATCCTGCAGCTAGAAATCGAACGCCAGGCTTTGTTGAAAGAGACTGACGCTCATTCCGTGGAACGCCGCGCCATTATTGAGAGGGAGTTGGCGCGCCTGCGGGAGGACTCCAGCGGGCGTAAGGCGCGTTGGCAGGCCGAGAAGGAAGCCATCGCCAAGATTCGCAAGCTCAAGGAGCAGATTGAGCAGCTGAAGGCCGAAGCGGAGCGTTACGAGCGTTCCGGCGAACTCGCCAAAGTTGCGGAAATCCGTTATGGCAAGATCGCCCAGGTGGAAGTCGAGGCCCAAAAAGCGCAAGAGCGGTTTGCGGCAATGCAGAAAAGCGCGCGCATGCTGAAAGAAGAAGTCGACGAGGAAGACATCGCCAAGCTGGTCAGCAAGTGGACCGGCATCCCTGTAGGGCGTTTGCTGGAAGGCGAAGCCCAAAAACTCGTGCACATGGAAGAGCGTCTGCGCCAACGCGTGGTTGGCCAGGAGGATGCGCTCGCCCGCGTATCGAATGCCATTCGACGCAGCCGCGCCGGCCTCTCCGACACCAAGCGGCCAATTGGCTCCTTCATTTTCCTCGGGCCCACCGGCGTAGGAAAAACCGAGCTGGCGCGCGCCCTGGCGGAGTTTCTGTTCGACGACGAAAAGTTGATGATCCGCATCGACATGTCGGAATACATGGAGAAGCACAGCGTTTCGCGCTTGATCGGCGCGCCACCGGGCTATGTTGGATACGAAGAAGGGGGACAATTAACGGAACAAGTCCGCCGCCATCCCTATTCCGTGGTGCTTTTCGACGAAATCGAAAAGGCGAATCCCGACGTATTCAATGTATTGCTACAGATCCTGGAAGACGGGCGCCTGACCGACGGAAAAGGCCGCACTGTCGATTTCCGAAACACTGTGCTGGTGATGACCAGTAACGTGGGTTCCGCAGCGATTTACGAGCTGGCGGGCAAGGATCCCGAGAAAGCTCGCAAGGAAGCGATGGAAGCTCTGCGTCAATCGTTCCGGCCGGAGTTTATCAACCGAATCGATGAAATCGTCATATTCAATCCACTTGGCAAGGAGCAACTCGAAGGCATCGTACTGTTGTTGCTGAAGAGCGTTGAGAAACTTCTTGCGGAACGGCAGATTACCATCGAGCTCACTCCGCCCGCCAAGGAGCTATTGCTTCGTGAAGGCTACGATCCGGCTTATGGCGCGCGGCCGCTCCGGCGTACGATCCAACGCTTGATTCAGGATCCACTGGCGCTGCAGATCTTGGAAGGGCACGTTCTCCCGGGCGATCGCGTGCGCGTGGATCGCGATGGCTCGAAAGATGCGATGCGGTTTGAGCGGGTGACAGACAAAAAACCGGCCGCTGCCGCGAGGAAATAACAATTCGAGAAGAGCGTTCGCTTGACGCTCTTCTCTCTCGTTCCTAGACTGAGTTTCGCGGGGGCACAAAGAAAGGTCGCATCCATGAAAGTGCTTCGAACAGGCGTAATCCTCATCGGGCTCACTGTCCTTTTCGTGATGATCGGCGGAGCCCTGGGCGGCCGAGGCGGCATGGAAATCGCACTCGTCATTGCCGCAGTCATGAACTTCGTTTCGTACTTCTTCTCGGACAGGATCGCGCTCGCTTCCAGCGGAGCTCAACCCGTGACCCGCGAGCAGTTGCCGCGCTTGTACCAAGTAATGGAGCGGCTCTCAGCAAAAGCTAACATTCCGGCGCCGAAACTCTACGTTGTGCCGGACGCAGCGCCAAACGCCTTTGCGACTGGCCGCAATCCTCGGAATGCTTCTGTAGCGGTCACACAGGGTTTACTGCAAATCATGAACGATGACGAACTGGAGGGTGTCATTGCCCACGAACTATCGCACGTTCGCAATTACGACATCCTGACCAGTTCGATCGCGGCTACCGTCGCCGGAGCAATCACCTATATCGCCCACTGGGGCATGTTCTTTGGCGGCGGCGATCGCGACGACGACCGCGGCGGCGGCGGACTCTCTCTCCTGCTTATGATGTTTCTCGCCCCCTTTGCCGCCCTCTTGCTTCAGCTCTTTCTCTCACGGACACGCGAGTATGCCGCGGACGAGACCGGCGCACGCATGGTCGGCCAGCCTAACGGTTTGATCAGTGCGCTCGAAAAACTCGGCGCCTATAACAGGCGAATTCCCACATCTGCCATATCTCCCAGCACTTCCTCGTTATGCATTGTTAAGCCCTTATTCGGCGGAGGCACCCTCAGCTCCCTATTCAGTACCCACCCACCCCTCGAAGACCGCATCGCCGCCCTCAAGCAGATGATCTCCACTCCCCTCCGCTAACTTGCACAGTTGAGGGCGAGTCAGCACCATCAAAGGTAAACTTTTCTCGTTGCAATATTGAGATTCTTCGATGTGGCGAAACCTGTCTCGCCCCTAACCGTCTTGGGATCAGTCGGATGTACGAAGGTACAGGGTTCCCGCCCCTTTGGCGGGCGAAATGCACCGTCGATGGGCGTTAACGGTCTGAGCCGCGGGGACTGAGGGGAGACAGAAGCAATGAGCTGTCGCGACACTATCCATTTAATTTGTATGTACTTAGAGGGGAAACTGTCCCCGGCGGTGCAGACCGAGATTGAGCGCCATTTGACAGGCTGCTCGGACTGCCGCCTAGTGCTTGAGGCTGCAACGACTACTCTGGATCGCTATTTCAACCCCACCAAGCTTAGCTCTGACTCACAGGCAGCCTAGTTTAAGGCGAACTATTTCATGAAGTTATGGGCGACTCCCGGAACGGCGGATCGCCCTTTTTTATTGGGAAGCGGCCTGTACGACTTCACTGAAGCGTTACAGTAATTTCCTGCAAAATTTACGCTAACAAATCCCAAGAAGTAAAGTTTACTGGTACTAGTACCTATTTATCCCACCTCGGCTTTGCGTGAAATCCTCTCTAAGCAACTCTGCTCTCTCGGGTTAGCGCTCATCCTTGAAGCTTAAACGAGTTTGGTTCCCTAGGTGCCCTTTTCCACAGCATCAGGGCCGAATTCCCCAAAGGAGACGATGTCCATGAGTGAGTTTCAAGATTCCAACTTCCAGAGCACCACGGCGGTACCTCGCTGGGTAGGGCTGGCCGTGGCGGTGCTGGGCGGGGTCTCGCTGATCGGTGTCATTCTCGGGTGGAGCGCATACAGCCAGTCGAAATCCGCGGAGCAATCCATCCAGGCAACATTAAAGCAGCAAAACGATGCGCTCAATCAACGCATGGCGAAGACCGATGAACAGAATCAGCAGCTGCAGAGCGATCTCAAAGTAGTTACCGACAAACTGAACGTGACGCAGGAAGATCTGCAAAAGGCGCGGACCCAAGCCAAGCAGTCTGTGGCCTCTTACAACAAAAAGTTGAGCGGTTTGGAAAGCAACGTGAACACGCAACTGGCTACCAAAGCGAGCACTGACGATCTAAACAAAACCAATAGCGACGTTACGGGCGTGAAGAACGACCTGGAAGATACCAAGGGTAAACTGGAACGCGCCCAAGGCGACATGGGAGTGATGAGCGGCTTGATCGCGCGGAATCATGATGACGTGGAAGAACTGAAACGTAAGGGCGACCGCAACTACTACGAATTCACGATTCAGAAGAGCAAGACAGCGCAGCACGTCGGGCCGGTCCAAATCTCATTGAACAAAGCCGACCAGAAGCGTTCCAAGTACACCATGACCGTTCTGGCAGACGACAAGACTATCGAGAAGAAGGACAAGACGGCTGGCGAGCCCGTGCAGTTTTACGTAAAGGGCACTGCACGTTATGCACCGTATGAAATCGTGGTCTTCGAAGTCGGCAAGAACCAGATCAACGGTTACCTGTCGACCCCGAAGTCTGCCGGCTCGGCTACTTCCGCGAGCAACGCACCCGCAGCGCAGTAAGGCTTTTTTCCCTTGAGAGAAGCTGGAGAGGGAGAGTCGTAAGACAACTCCCTCTCTTTTTTTGTATAGAATGAGTTCCCGCCCGAAGGTCTGGGAATGGTGGCGATTCCCGAGCCCGAACCGCCACAGAATTGATGGTCGCAGTGAATCTCAGAAGGGGAGGAAGTATGAAATCAAAATTCGCAGCCGGTCTTGGCCTGACATTGTGTGCCGCTATTCTGACCATGGGCGCTGATGGCAGCTGGACCGGATATATCTCGGACAGCAATTGCGGCGCTAAAGGCGCCAACGAGAAACACGCCCAATGCACCGCAAAGTGCGTGGAGAAGGGCGCGAAGTATGTTTTCGTCAACGACACGGACCACAAGGTATACGCGATCGACGCTCAGGACAAAGTAGCCGCCCACGCCGGGCACCACGTCACCGTAACCGGCTCAGTCGATGGCGACAACATGAAGGTCGCCAGCGTGGCCATGGCCAAGTAAGAATTCATATTAAACGCTTTTAACATGGGCAGAGCTGCGGCTCTGCCTTTTGTTTTATCTCCGTGCGTATTTCGTTTACGATGAAGATCTGCCATGACTACAACCTGTCTGCATGTTGGACGTGCTTTTACACCCGCTGGTGAAATCCGTGACGCCGCGATTGTTTTTCGCGATGGTGTCATTGAAGCAATCGCTCCCCGCTCGAACATCGTTGTTCCCTCCGGCGCACATGAAATTCTCGCGAAAGACAAGATCGCTGCGCCGGGTTTCATCGATGTGCACATTCACGGCGCGGGCGGCCGCGATGTGATGGAAGGTACCACTGAAGCTCTACGAAAGGTCGCCACCACGATCGGCTCTCATGGCACGACTTCCTTCCTGGCGACCACTGTCACCGCCGACCCGAATGCGATCATTCGTAGCAGCGAGGGCATTGCGGGCTACATTGCTCAGCAACATAAAGACACAATAGCGGGCGCGGAAGTGCTGGGTATTCACTTCGAAGGGCCGTTCATTAGTCCAGTCCGGCGCGGTGTACACCCCGCGGAATGGTTGAAGCTCCCTTCTGCGGAATTGCTAGAGAAATTCATCTCGGCATCCCAGGGAAACGCGTTGCTCATCACCATCGCTCCGGAATTGCTCGGCGCCATGCCGTGCATCGATGCGGCCCGAAAAGCCGGGATGGTAGTGGGCATCGGCCATACCGACGCGACCTATGAGCAGGCTCGGGCGGCCGTGGCTCGCGGTGCCCATCATGCCATCCACACTTTCAACGCCATGCGGCCATTTACTCATCGCGACCCGGGTGTCATCGGCGCGGTGCTGACTTCGCCTGACATCAGTGCGGAACTGATCGCCGACGGCGTGCATGTCGACGAAACGGCCATGCGCATTCTGCTTCGGGCCAAGGGTGCCGGCGGCGTAGTTCTGATTAGCGATGGCATCTCGGCCACCGGAATGCCCGACGGCACCTACATCTTGGGAGGCTTCGAAGTCACCGTGATCGATGGCGTGTGCCGCAATTCCGAAGGAAATCTCGCAGGCAGCACGCTGACGCTGGATCGCGCACTGCGAAACATCGTCAATCTAGGAGTTCCGCTCGAAGATGCGCTCGGCATGCTCACCGCCAATCCCGCCAAGGTGCTCGGTATCGAGCGTAAGAAGGGCCGGTTGCACGCCAATGCAGACGCCGATATCGTTCTTTTGAACGAGCGACTGGAAGTCACGCAGGTGTATACCCGCGGGTTGCCGGTTTAGCGAAAACGGACTATAGATTCATCGGAATGCCCAGTTCGTCAGCGAGTTTCTGCGCGCGGAATGGGCTGCAGGCAAAATAGCGATCCCCGACCTTCAATGTCGGAACTCTTCGCTTGCCGTCGTTCACGCGGATAACCAGGTCCTCGCTGTCGGGATCATCTTCGATATCGATCTCTTGAAACGACACGCCGCGTTCCCTGAGGAAGCTCTTCACCCGGAAGCAGTCCGGGCACCAATGCGTACTGTAAATCACCAGTGGAGATTGTGTGGGATCAGGCACGTGGACTTAGCGCACCTCGATGTGCGCGCCGCGATACTTCCGGGCGACCTGGATACGGATCAGCGCGCGCTGCAACGCCACCACAGCGCGGTCCCAGTCGATATTTGTGTCATTCGAAGCGAGGCGCTTTTCTGCACGGGCTTTTGCCGCTTCCGCTCGCGCCAGATCGATTTCCTCCGCCCGTTCGGCGGTCTCCGCCAGAACCGTCACGCGGTCTGGAAGCACCTCCGCGAATCCGCGATGAATTGCCAAGGAGATGGGCTGGCTCGCGGTGCCCTGCTGATAACTGAGCTCGCCATGCCCCAACTCCGTCATCATCGGCGCGTGTCCCGGTAGGATGCCAAACTCCCCATCCACGCCCGGAATGGTCACTTCCACCACGGTTTCCCGCAGTAGTTGCCGTTCCGGCGTCACGATGATCAGCTCTATCTCTTCAGGAAGCATGTTGCGCCTTACGCTGTCGCCTTCATCTTCTCGGCTTTTTCGTGAACTTCGTCGATGGTGCCCACCATGTAGAATGCCTGCTCCGGAATGTCATCGTACTTGCCTTCGACGATTTCCTTAAAGCTGCGGACCGTATCTTCAATCTTGACGTATTTGCCTTCGAGGCCGGTGAACTGAGCCGCCACGAACATCGGCTGCGAGAGGAATTTCTCGATGCGCCGTGCTCGTGCCACCGTGCGCTTGTCCTCATCCGACAGTTCTTCGATACCCAGAATCGCGATGATGTCCTGGAGGTCCTTGTAGCGCTGCAATACTGACTTCACCGCGCGGGCCACAGTGTAGTGTTCTTGGCCAACCACGCGGGGATCCAAAATACGTGAAAAGCTCGCCAGCGGATCCACGGCAGGGTAGATCCCGCGCTCCACGATTTGACGGCTCAGGTTCGTGGTCGCATCGAGATGCGTAAAGGTCGCGGCAGGCGCCGGATCGGTGTAGTCATCGGCTGGCACATAGATGGCCTGCACCGACGTAATCGAACCCTGCTTCGTCGAAGTGATCCGCTCCTGAAGTTCGCCAATTTCTGTATTCAAGTTTGGCTGATAACCCACCGCCGACGGCATACGCCCAAGGAGGGCGGATACTTCCGAACCGGCCTGCACGAATCGGAAAATGTTGTCGATGAACAGCAGCACGTCCAGGTGCTCCTGGTCACGGAAATATTCCGCCACCGTCAGGCCAGTCAACCCGACGCGGAGACGTGCGCCGGGTGGTTCGGTCATCTGGCCATAAATGAGGGCAGCGCGGGATTTTTCGGAGTTGCCCGGAACGACTACTCCCGACTCCTGGAATTCAAGCCAAAGATCGTTGCCTTCGCGGGTGCGTTCGCCCACTCCTGCGAATACAGACACGCCGCCGTGTTGCATAGCGACGTTGTGAATCAGTTCCTGAATAAGAACAGTCTTGCCGACACCGGCGCCACCGAACAATCCGATTTTTCCGCCCTTCAAGAACGGCTGAATCAGGTCCACGACCTTGATTCCGGTTTCGAACATTTCGAGCGTTGTGGACTGATCCTCTAATGGCGGAGAAGGCCTGTGAATCGGGTATTGAATCTCGGACTTTACGGGGCCCAACTGGTCCACTGGCTTGCCCAGAACGTTCAGCACACGCCCTAGCGTCGCCCGTCCCACCGGAACCGAAATCGGAGCGCCCGTATCCACCGCTTTCATGCCCCGAACCATGCCTTCTGTCGGCTCCATGGCCACCGCTCGCACGCGGCCTTCGCCGAGGTGCTGTTGCACTTCCGCGGTTACGTCGAGTGGCTCAGGTAAATTGAATCCTTCGCTGGTGATGTGCAGCGCGGTGTAAATCGACGGAAGATGACCCTGCTCGAACTGGACGTCGAGCACCGGCCCGATCACCTGGATCACGTGTCCCACATGTTGGTCCGCCATCATTTCTCCTACGCGGTGGACGAAGCCCCGCTGACAATTTCGATAATTTCTTTGGTAATAGCTGCTTGCCGGACCTTGTTCATATGCAAGGTCAGCGCGTCAATGACATCGCCAGCATTCTTGGTAGCGGCTTCCATCGCGGTCATGCGCGCGGCGTGTTCGGCGGCGCTGGATTCCAGCATGCTGCGAAGTACCTGTGTTTCCACATACCGGGGCAACAGGCGATTCAGCAACTGGTCGGCTGGTTGTTCGTAAATGTAGTCGATCTGCGAGGAGGCCTTTTCGTCTTCCCCCTCGTCCGCGATCGACTCGATGGGGAGCAGTTTCTCGGTGATCAACTCAGCTTGAATGACGCTCTTGAATTCGCTGAAAATCATGTAGACGGCGTCGATTTTCTCTTCGCAATAAAGATCCGTCACCAGGTTGGCGATTTCCCGTGCCACACCGAGATCTACGCGTGCCAGCACGTTGACGTATTCGCCCGCGAACTCCATGCCCGCCTTGCGCAATGCGTCCCGGCCTTTTTTTCCGACGGGAATCGCCAGCAGCTTCTTGCCTTGCCGGCTCCGGAAAAACTTCGCCGCCTCTTTCAGAATGTTCGAATTGAAGGCGCCAGCGAGTCCTCGCTCACCAGAAAGCACTAGGACCAGAATCATCTCCTCAGGCCGCTTCTTCAGCAACGGATGATGGGGCGATTCAATGCGCGACATGATCGATCGCAGCAACCTTGCCAACTCCTGCGCATACGGCCGCGCCGCCAATGCTGCTTCCTGCGCCCGCCGCAGTCGTGCCGCGGCCACGAACTTCATCGCGCGTGTGATCTGCTGCGTGTTCTTCACAGAGCGGATGCGGCGTCGGAAATCGAGTAATGTGGCCATTGAGGTCTCTTCCGGAACTATCGCGCCGCGGCTTGTGCTCCAATCGTTGCCATAAAGCGGTCCTTGAACTCATCCACCGCTTTTTTGATACTGGCCTTAATGTTGTCGTCGAGCGCCTTTTTCGTAGCGATTTCTTTCAACACACCTGAGTAGTTGGTTTCCGCGAATTGCAGAAATTCCTTCTCAAACCGGCGCACTTCGTTCACCGGAATCGAATCAATCGCCCCGCTGGTTGCCACATAAATCGCCAGCACCTGCTTTTCCACGGGCAGCGGCACGTATTGATCCTGCTTCAGCACTTCGGTGAGCCGCTGGCCGCGCGCCAACTGCGCCTGCGTTACCTTATCCAACTGGTCCGCGCCGAACTGCGCGAACGCCGCCAGTTCGCGGAATTGCGCCATGTCCAAACGCAGCGTGCCCGCCACTTGGCGCATCGCTTTGATCTGCGCATTGCCGCCCACGCGGCTGACCGAGATGCCCACGTTGATGGCAGGGCGGATGCCGGCGTTGAACAGGTCGGACTCCAGATAAATCTGCCCGTCCGTAATCGAGATGACGTTCGTCGGAATGTACGCCGAAACGTCCCCCGCCTGCGTTTCAATTACCGGCAAGGACGTTAGCGAACCGCCACCCAGCTTATCGTTCAGCTTCGCGGCGCGCTCCAACAGCCGCGAGTGAAGATAGAACACGTCGCCAGGGAATGCTTCGCGCCCTGGAGGGCGCCGCAACAAAAGCGAAATCTCGCGATACGCCTGCGCGTGCTTGGAAAGGTCGTCGTAGAACGTAACCGCGTGGCGCTTGTTGTCACGGAAAAACTCGCCCATCGCACAGGCGGCATACGGAGCGATGTATTGCAGCGAAGCCGGTTCCGCAGCCGATGACGCCACGATGATGGTGTAGTCCATCGCGCCGGCGTCGGTGAGAACCTTGACCACCTGCGCGATCGTCGAGCGTTTCTGCCCGATGGCGCAGTAAATGCAGACCATGTCGCTGCCCTTCTGGTTGATGATAGTGTCCAGGATGACAGCGGTCTTTCCAGTCTGCCGGTCGCCAATAATCAATTCGCGCTGGCCGCGGCCGATCGGAATCATCGAGTCGATGGCTTTGATACCCGTTTGCAGAGGCTCGCGCACAGGCTGGCGGTCAAGCACCCCGGGCGCGATGCGTTCGAGCGGATTGCGCAGCTTCGACGGAATCGGGCCTTTATCGTCGAGCGGCTCGCCGAGTGGACTCACTACGCGTCCGATTAATTCATCGCCCACCGGCACCGACATAATCGTGTTCGTGCGGCGAACGATATCGCCTTCCTTCAGTTCAGACGATTCGCCCAGAAGCACGCAGCCGACTTCCTCTTCTTCCAGGTTCAGCGCCAGACCGAAAAGGTTGTGCGGGAAAGCCAGCATCTCGCCATACATGGCCTTTTCGAGGCCGTGCACACGGGCGATTCCGTCGCCCACGCTAATCACTGAGCCGACTTCGTCCACCGACACCGTCTGCTCATAGTTCGCGATCTGCTCGCGAAGTATCTTGCTGATTTCGTCTGCCTTGATGTTTGCCATACCTGCTCCGTTCCCGAATGCCTATTCCGCCGTCAATCGTTCGCGCAAACGATCCAGCTGGTTGCGAACCGAGCCGTCATAAATCGTATCCCCAATGCGGACGACCGCCCCGCCAAGCAAACCCGGATCGAGTGAATAACTCGCCTGGACCTTCTTCCCAGTTACACCTTCGAGATTCCGTAGAAGCGTCGCTTTTTGGCTGTCGTTGAGCGGCGCCGCTGAAGATATCTCCGCCTCCACTATCCCCTGGCGCTGCCGAAGCACCAGTTCGAAGGAAACCGCGATTTCGGGCAACAGGTGAGTTCTCTGGTTATCGACGATTACAAAAAGGAAATTTCTCAAAATGCGGCTAGCACCGAGTCGCGCGACGAGTTTCTCGATCACGCCATGTTTAGCCTCTCGCGATACGGCGGGGCTGGCCATGAAGTTACGCAATTCCGCCGATTCCGCGTGCGCCGCCTCAAAATCGGCCAACTGCTTGCGCGTAGGTTCCGCTGCTCCTTGCTGCAGCACCACATCGGCGAGCGCGTTCGCGTATTGGAGACTCGCGGACTTCAATTCGGTCTCCTTTGCAAACTCTGGACAAAGCGGCTGATCATGCTCTCCTGCACAGCGGGAGTCAATTCCGCTGCCAGCAGCGATTCCGCACGATCGACAGCGAGCCTAGCTGCCAGTGCCTTCAGTTCCACACGAGCGGCGCGTTCCGCGGCTTCAACCTCCGCTTTAGCCGCGACCTGGATCTTCTCGGCGTCTACCTTAGTGAGCGCCCGCAGACGATCGAGTTCTGCGGAGGCATCTTTCTGCGCCTGCGCGCGGAATTGCGCTACTTCCTGTTCCAGTCGCGCGAACTTTTCTGCCGCTTCCTTCAGCTTGCGCTCAGCTTCCAGCTTTGCGGCAGTAGCTTTCGTAATCGCGGAACTGATGTTGTCGGCATTGCCGCGGAACCACGGACGAAGTGCTTTTGTATAGACCCAGTACGCCAGGCCCGCCAAAATCGCGAAGTGAATCCACTTGAAAATGACGGTGACGATTTCCGGAGGGCCGCCAGTTTCTGATGCGCCCGCCACGGATGCGAAAGCCAATGTAAGCACTGACGCGGCAAGCGATGCTGCCACTGCACGAATACCCGGCTTCATCGCGCCTCTCTTGCCGGTCCACTCGGCCCGGAAGGCACTTGCAGCACACGTCGAGCAATTTCCAACGCTAACTGCGACGCCGTCGCTTCGATATCTTTTTTCGCCGCCGCAAGTTCGTTTGCAACCCGGTCTTTCGCTTGCGCGACCTCGGCAGACGTTTGACTCCGCGCTTCTTTCAAGAATGCCGCGCGCTCATCCAGCAACTTCTTCCGCTCGGCTTCCTGTTCCAGGTAGACCTTGGCTTTTGCCTGCTTGAGCGCATCCTCATACTGCCTTACCTTCTCGGTTGCGGCCGCTTGGGCAGTCTCCGCCTCTTTTTGCGCGCCGAGTGTGAGCGCTTTCCGCTCGGCCATTACTTTTAGAATTGGCTTAAAAAATAGAGAGCGCAGAACAAAATAAAAAAGGAGGACGATGATGGCTACAGGCACAGCCCGAATCAACAGATCCCCAAGTTGGTGAATCAAATCGGTCATTCAGTTGTTTCGCCTAAAAAATCAGGTGGGCAGCCACGCCGTGCGCCGACCCAGTTTGAGCGTAACGGTGGGCTTTGCGCTGCCTCACAGAATTATCATTTATAACATCCAGCGGAGAGGGCCGTCAATGAATGGGGAGCCGCGCGGAATCGCGGTTTTCCGCGATTTTCACAGGTGTAACAGCCATCTTGCCGGGCGTGTACCTGTCCATGGCTTGGCAACGCCGTCCGCGACCGCACCGACAACAGCTATAATCCGCTTTTGGACGCGCAGATAAGGACCCGCATGACCAAGAACTGGAAGACCAAGCTGATTCACACTGATTCCGAAATTCCGAAAGGATATCGATCGTTAGCCAGCCCCACGTTCCGCGGCTCGACAACGCTCTTTCCGTCTGCGTCGGCTGTAACAGACGAGTGGGACCAGAAGCGCGTCGGCTACACGTATGGTCTTTACGGAACACCGACCGTCATGGAACTGGCTGCGCGTGTCTGCGAACTCGAGAATGGCAAGCACACCATTCTCACACCCGGTGGGCAAGCTGCCATTTCCCTGATTAATCTTGCACTGCTGCAGGCGGGCGATCACATGCTCATCCCCGCCAGTGTCTATTATCCGAATCGCAAGCTCGCCACTCGTCTGCTCTCCCGGTTTGGCATCTCTACCGATTTTTATGATCCGCTCATCGGGCCCAAGATTGGTGAGCTCATTCAAGAAAACACCAAACTGATCTGGTGTGAGAGTCCCGGCTCCATCACCATGGAATTGCAAGACATTCCCGCCATCGCCGAAGCCGCCCACGCCCGCCACGTGCGCGTCGCGCTCGATAACACCTGGTCCGCCGGAATTCTCTTCGACGCGTTCGCGCACGACGTCGACATCACCATGCAAGCCCTGACGAAGTACATCGGGGGCCACAGCGATCTTCTTCTCGGTTCCATCACAGTCCGCGACGATTCTCTGTACCAGAGGCTCGGCGCTGCGCAACAGGTCATTGGCTGCGCCGTGTCGCCCGATGATTGCAGCCTGGCCTTGCGCGGCTTGCAAACGTTAGGCGTACGGCTTGCTGCAATTGAAGTGTCCGCGCTTGAAATCGCGAAGTGGTTGGCTGCCAGGCCGGAAATTGAGCGGGTCTTGCACCCCGCTCTGGAAAGTTGCCCCGGGCACGAATTCTGGAAACGCGATTTTCTTGGATCGTCGGGCGTGTTCTCCGTTGTATTCAAGCCTGGTCCGACGTATGAGCAGATGTTTGCCTTCGTGGATGCCCTTAAGTTATTTGGGATTGGCTATAGCTGGGGCGGTGTCGCAAGCCTGGCGGTGGCCTACAGAATGGGCCGCACGCCCGGCCGCCCTTCTTACGATCACCGCATCGTGCGTCTTAATATCGGATTGGAAGCCACCGCGGATCTCATCGCCGACATCGAGCAGGCGTTACGAACGGTTCGCTGACTAGTCCGCTGCTCTCTGGCTCAGCATCAGAAAAAGCGTCAGATAGTTTTTCAGATTCTGCGTGATCAGGAAATTCTCCTTCACATGCTGATGGCCCTGTTCGCCGAGGCGCGCTGCAATTTCCGGATGCGACAACAGGAAACGTATTTGGTATGCCGTTCCTTCCACGGAGTGCGCAAGGAGGCCGGTGTGCTTGTGGATCACCTGTGTGGGAATTCCTCCTACTGCGGAAGCCACCACCGGCTTTTTCTTCCACAGCGCTTCGGAAACCGTCAGGCCAAAGCCTTCCCGCAAGCTCTTCTGAATGACAATCGTCGATGCCCGTTGTAGCGCGTTCACTTCCAGTGGCGCCCAGGCCGGTAACTCCAGGACCTTGATGTCGGGATCGTTGTCCGCGGCCGCTTTCACTTCGCGCAGAACCACGGCGCCTTCCGGGTCGTCCGAAGCAGAACCTCCCGCCAGGACAAGCTGGCAATCGAAATAGCGCCGCACGATGCGGTACGCCCGAATCACACCCACCGGATCCTTCAACCGGTCGAATCGCGAAATCTGCGTTAGTATCGGCCGCAACGGGTCGATCTGGTATCTCGCGAGGACGTCGGCGATGAACGCCGGGTCCAGGTCTTTGTTTTTTTCCGCCAGCGGATCGATCGACGGATACACCAAATATTGAGGGATTGGAAGTTGTCGGGCAAACTCCGGCGACGAGAACAGCGCGCCGTTATATCTCGCCACGTAGGGTTCGAGAAAATCCCAGACCACTCGGTTGGGATGCGACAGGTCGATGTGGCAGCGCCAGATCCAGTGACCTTTTCCGGCGCGGCGCGAGTTAATCATTCCTGCCGGCTGCGGATCGTGGATCTCGATGAACTCTGCATCCAACGGTATACGCTTCAGGTTCTGTTCCGTATAAGCACGGTAGACTTCAAAATGCTTCGGATCGGGGTGGTATGGCTCGCCATGTAGAGCGTTATGGAACGCCTTGGTCACCTCGAAAAAGTCTTCCCCGCCTGTCATCACTTCCCAACGGATATTCAGTCCCAATTCTTCCGCCAGAGGTACCAGCCGGTTCAACATCTCAGCCACGCCGCCACCAACGGCGGTGGAGTTGACCATTTCGAAGGTCCGGCCCGCCAGCGGCTTAGCCAGGGTGCGCAACTCCTCGATTTCCCCTTCCCCGATTACCGCAGCGTAATCTGTTAGCGGAGTGCGGCTAGCTACTGGCACCGGGCTCATGCTTCCTCTTTTCTCTTTCAATCAAGCGCAACACCTTGTCACGCGCGCTGTCCAGGGTATTTGTATAGATGTCGATTCGATTGATGTAGTCAGCCAGAACCTTCAGTCCGAGCGAGTTAGCCAGCCAGTGGGAGAAGTCATTGGTGCGGAGCTGCAACCGCAGACGCGACGCGATGAAGTGAAAATGAAAAGCGGCATGGCTCAGCCGTCCTACACCATCATGAAATTCATCGAGCGTCCGCGCCTGCACGCCAAACGGCAGCGTTACCTGCAAGCTTTCGCAAAAATAAAAGCGTTCCAGGGTTTCCTGTTGTGCGAACTCGGGATGCTGCGCGATGTAGTCCCGGACGACCCGGCAAAGGTCATCACGCAGCGCTGCAATCGAAGTGTAATCGCGGATGTCGAGAGCCGCGAGCTGTTCCGCCAGGGCGTCCCGGTTGGCATCCACCAACACCCATTGCGCGAAATCGTTCGAGAAACCCTCGGTCAGGAAATGATGACTGCCCAACGTCTGAAACGTATGGTGGAAAATCGATGCGTCAGAGCAATGCTCCAAGCCGTTCAACAAATCGGCCAGTGTCCCGGCCGAGAAGTTGCCGATGCGCGTCAAATTCGCCACCGTTGAGAATTCGAATGGTTTTTCCGCAACTTGCAAGCGTGTCTTTCCTCCATTAGATGTGAATTGGATTCCCAATCCCGCGTTCAGGATGCGCGTGCCGCTTCCGCCCTGTCCGTGGTATCCACGCGGATGTCCGTCAAATCGGACAGCAGACTGGCCGCCCATCGATAGATATTGTGTTCGCATACGAGTTTGCGCATCCGGCTCATGCGTTCGAATTGTTCTTCCTCGCTGAACTCCAGCGCTTGATGGATGGCGTTCGCCATCTGGTCCACGTCGTACGGATTCACCAGAATTGCATCCGTCAACTCACGCGCGGCCCCCGTAAAGGTGCTGAGAATCAATGCACCGCGATTGTCGTCCCGGGCCGCTACGAACTCCTTGGCCACCAGATTCATCCCGTCGTGCAGCGAAGTCACCAGGCATACGGAAGCCGCCCGGAAATACCGCTCGATTTCTTCATGAGAATGGTGGCGCTTCAGCAGTACGATTGGTTTCCATCTTCCTGCTTGAAACCGCGCATTGATCCGGTCCGCTTCCGCCGTCACTTCATCCAGAAATTGCTTGTAGCGCGGAATGTCCGTGCGGCTCGGAGCGCCAATCTGCACGAACGAGAACCTGCGTTCATAGACCGGATACAGCTCAAGAAATCGCTCCACACCGCGAAACCGCTCGAGGATTCCCTTGGTGTAATCCAGTCGGTCGACGCCAACGCCTAACAGTGATGCCTCGATTCCGAGCTCGGCGAACAGCGACGCCCGTCCTTCCCCGGTGATCCTAATCACTGGCGTGGAATGGTGTTCGGGAGCGAACGCCACGCTGATCGGGTAGGGACGCACTCTTGTTACGTGTCCCTTCCGGCTAATCTCGAAGCGGTCCCAGTCCGATAGCGCCTCGACGGCGCGATCCACGGTCTGCAGAAAATTGTTGCAATGCGTCTGAATGTGGAAACCGATCAGATCTGCACCCAGCAGACCGTCAATCAGTTCTTTCTGCCATGGACAGATGCTGAACGCTTCCGCGTTTGGCCAGGGGATGTGCCAGAACATGGCCACGCGCGCGTCCGGCCGAGCGTCTTTCACCATGCGTGGCAACAATGCAAAATGGTAGTCCTGCACCATCAGGATGGGAGATTTTGTTCCCTCCATTTCCTGCAACACCGCGTCCGCAAAGCGGCGATTCACGCGCTGGTAGTACATCCAATCCCCAGGCCGGAAAACCGGCCGCGTATGCGCAATGTGACAGAGCGGCCAAAGACCTTCATTCGAGAACCCTTCGTAGTACCCTCGCTCTTCTTCCTCGCTCAGCCAAACACGGCGCAATGTGTAGGAGGGACGGTACGGAGGAACCGCGATGTGATCATGCTCGTCCACAACATCCCGGTCTGCGTTGCCCGAACCGTTCGCGATCCAGGTTCCCTCGCACGCCTGCAAAACGGGCTCTAGCGCCGTTACCAGTCCGCTCGCCGGCACTACCACTCTCAACTTCTGATCCTTTTCGTCATAGACGTGCATGTACGGCTCGCGGTTCGAGGTCACGAATAGCGCATCACCCTGCAGTTTCGTTTGCAGGCTCACCCGCAGCCGCTCTGACGTCCACAACGACAGCTGCGATTCACGAAGCTGCGCTTCTTCTTGAGCTGCTGCACGCGCAGTGCTTAGGTCCCGAGCCAGGTGTCGAGCTTCCGCATGAATCTGCGCGAGCAAATCTACCTCTGGAAGCGGTTGCGCCATGTGCGAGGGATCGGAACGAAGGTGCCGCAGCCAGCGAGCCGTCTTGGCAAGAGGCGCTGTGAAATTCGACCGCACCAGAAACAACGTCAGTGCGCTAATCAGAAGTGCCTGGAATAACGTCGTGAGTAGTGAGTCGCGAAGCGTATTCCGAACGCGCGTATCAATGAAACTCGTGTCGTATACAACCGCCAGGCTACCTGTCACGTGTTTGTCGCGCTCCAAAGGTAGTGCGTAAATATAGAGCGATGCCCCGTTGGGCGAAAGAAATTGGTCTGCGCCCGCGTTTCTCTTCTCGGCGATCTCCCCAATCGCGGGCCGGCTAGCGAAGGTGTCGGATAAGTCCGGCGTGATTGCGACCGAATGCCCCGATGTGTCGTAGACTCCGACGCCCAGAAGGTGCTCGCGCTGCCCATACCGGTCCACGATCCGGTTGAGTGTCTTGTCGTTCGGTCGGCCACCCGATTCCAAGCTTTCCTGAATGTTTTCCGCTAACACCCCGGCGCGCCGCGACAGATCACTCTGCAGGTTCCGGCGCTCCGTCCGCACCTGGTACGAGGCGTAGAGCAAAGATACACATACGACGCTGACAGCTAAAGGAATGACCAGTTTGAGCGAGGTGCGGATGGGAACTCCTCGGGACAAGAATTGCAACATCGCTACGACGACTCGATCGCATATCAGACCGCTAGGCTTGCTTCAAAACTCAAGTCGGTCTGCTGGGTAAAGCCGGCTTCTGAGAAATTATCCTTAGGGCAGGCAAGTGTCTTTGGCTACTGCAGAACTCCCAAGAAACGTGTGTCGCGCTCCTGTGGTACGGGAGTTGACCATACTGCGATCGTGACGATGACGAGCAGGAACGTTGCACACGCTAAACCAGTTCGCAATCGCATAAACCCACACCTCCCCTTGTGCCGGGCAGTATTCTCAACGGGCAACTCGACCGCCAAAGCCCAAACAATTCGCTGAGAGCAACTAGTTACTTGATTTTGTGCAAGATACAGCCCCCAACACCTTCAGGTTCGCTTGTACAGGAAAATGTGGAGGCGATGAAAATATTACGCAGCTCGGGACCTCTTCGGGGGGAATCTCCGCGTCCGTGTTCAGGCTACCGCTGACGGTGAACACGAACGCGGTCATCCCGTTGGTTCAGAGCGGAGGCTACCTGTAGGGCGCCTCCTTATAGCTCGAACTGAGGGAGATTTT
>Ga0335076_10001596_pt1 | contig 22009 bp, 14 predicted proteins | sample Lox_Sample_25_FD_206717 | JGI IMG/M metagenome (GOLD analysis project Ga0335076, IMG submission 206717) | Soil microbial communities from Loxahatchee National Wildlife Refuge, Florida, United States - Lox_Sample_2.5 | ecosystem: Environmental > Terrestrial > Soil > Wetlands | place: USA... | reverse complement strand
CCGGAGCACACGCAGCGCATCCAGATTTGCCACGCGGCGGAGCCGGTGGCGGACGTCGAGGAACCAGCGGTGGTGGCCGAACATCTGCACGCCGAAGAGGTTCCTGCTGCGTCAAAGATCGAGCTGCATGAAGTAATCGCCAGTACGGTGGAAGTGGCGCAGGCCGTGATCGCGGCGCATGAGCCAGAGCCGGTGCCGGAGCCGGCGCCCATGCCTTACCCGCGGACGGAGAGAATCGAAGCGTATCAGGCACCCGCGCCGGAAGAATCTCAGCCCGAAGCGGCGCAAGCCGCCGCGCCTCCGCCAGTCGAACCCGAGCCGCCCCCGATGGTTGTGCCCGAGCCGCCAATTCCGGTGCATGAGGCCTCGATGTCCATCGTCGCCAGCATGCCGGAGCCGGTCGGAGTGTCCACGGAAGAGATCGCGGCGTCGGCTACGATGCACGCCGAGGAGCCCGAGCCGCCCCCGGCGCCGCACGTGGCAGAGCCCGTAGCGGAGACCGCGGTTCCCCCGGCCGAAGAGCGGATTCACGTATCCATTGGCCCCGACACCTACGGGGCGCACGAGATTCCCGAGCCGGTTCACGCAGCAGAGGCGGAGGAGCCGCCAGTTTCCGAGCCTCCGCTGGCGACGCCGGTGGCGCCGCACGAAGATCACCTGGTGCAGGCCTTCGTGGCCGAACTGGCGGGCGCGCCCATCGCCGCCCCCGAGCACCACGAGGCCGATGGCCACGATGCCTCCGCCGGCCACATCGCGGAAGCCGCCGCCGCAGCGGCTGCCGTTGTTCCCGCTGCGATGTCTTCCTTCAGCGCCCATCCTCCCGTGGCGACGCGCATTGACGTGGATGCCGTAGCGAATGCGGTGGACCGCGTGCTCGAAGACCTCAAGCCGGAGTTGATAGCCCGCATCGTGCGCGAGATGCGCAAGCCGTAGATAGACCCCGACAACATCACTTGAGTCGCTACCCGTTTCTGCGCCTCCCAGCCTGCTTTTTCCCTCCGCCCCTCATCCTGTAAACTCAAGGATTCAGCTTCGCCGCTCTAATTCATATGCCGCACGAGCTTCCCAAAGCGTACGAGCCGGGAGCGATTGAAAATCGCTGGGCCCAGTATTGGGTCGCGGAGAAACTCTTCTCGGTCAAAACTCCCGCGCCGGGCGACACCACACCGGTTTTCACCCTGCTGCTGCCGCCGCCCAACGTGACCGGCCGCCTGCACATGGGCCACATGCTCAACCAGACGGAGATGGACATCATCATGCGCTGGCACCGCATGCGCGGCTTCCTTACGCTGTGGCTGCCCGGCACCGACCACGCCGGCATCGCCACCCAGATGATGGTGGAACGCCAGCTTGCCAGCGAGGGCATCAAGCGTCGCGATCTCGGGCGTGAGAAGTTCATCGAGCGCACCTGGGCCTGGCGCAAGCAATACGGCGGCGCCATCCTCGATCAGATGAAGCGCCTCGGCGCCTCGGTCGATTGGGACCGCGAGTACTTCACCATGGACGACAACCTCAGCGCCTGCGTGCGCGAGGTCTTCGTCCGCCTGTACGAGGACGGTCTAATCTATCGCGGCAAGTACATCGTCAACTGGTGCCCGCGCTGCATCACCGCCATCAGCGACCTGGAGACCATCCACGAGGATGTCGCCGGCAAGCTCTACGAGATCAAATATCCGGTTGTCGGCACCGGCGAGTTCATCACCGTCGCCACCACCCGCCCCGAGACCATGCTCGGCGATACTGCTGTGGCTGTGAATGCGGCCGACGAGCGCTATAAGCATCTCCACGGCAAGAAAGTTCGCTTGCCGCTGATGAATCGCGAAATCCCGATCATTGTGGACGAGCTTGCCAAGCCCGAGTTCGGTACCGGTGCGGTCAAAGTCACGCCGGCGCATGATCCCAACGACTTCGAGGCCGGCCTTCGTCACGACCTGCCGCAAATTTCGGTGATGGACGAAGTCGGCCGCATGAACGAGAACGCCGGCCCCTACGCCGGCCACGACCGCTTCGAGGCGCGCGAAAAAGTCCTGCACGACCTGGAAGCGCAAGGCCTGCTGGCCAAGGTGAAGGACTACACCATCCCCATCGGCAAGTGCGACCGCTGCAAGACCATCGTCGAGCCGCGGCTTTCGACCCAGTGGTTCGTGGCCGTCAACAAAGAGCCGAAGCGCGGTGGGCTGAGCATGGCGCAGGCGGCGGCCGACGTCGTCCGCAAGGAATACATCCGCTTCACGCCCGAGAATTACCGCGCCATCTACCTGAACTGGATGGACAACATCCACGACTGGTGCGTCTCGCGCCAGCTCTGGTGGGGACATCGCATTCCTGCCTGGCACTGCGCCAAATGCGGCGAGATCATAGTCGCGCGCGAGGCGCCGGCGAAATGCGGCAAGTGCGGAAGCGCGGAGTTGGAGCAGGACCCCGACGTTCTCGACACCTGGTTCTCCTCGGCCCTGCTGCCCTTCACTACTTTGGGATGGCCGGAGGCCACGCGCGATCTGGGGGCGTTCTACCCAACCTCGCTGCTGATTACCGGCTTCGACATCCTCTTTTTCTGGGTGGCACGCATGATCATGATGGGCTGCCACTTCATGGCGCCGCCCCATCGGCCGGAAGGACTTTCCTCCGATGCACGTGTAGGGACGGGTCTCCGACCCGTCCAGGCCGACTCGGAGAGTCGGCAGCACGCTAGCGATGAAGCTCTGCGCGAATCCGTCCCCTATCGCGAGGTTTACATCCACGCCCTCGTCCGCGACGCCGAGCGCCAGAAGATGTCGAAGACCAAGGGCAACGTGCTCGACCCCATCGAGGTGATCGAGAAGTACGGCACCGACGCCACCCGCTTCACGCTGGCGGCCATGGCCTCGCCGGGTACCGACATCGCTTTCAACGAATCGCGCACCGAGGGCTATCGCGCCTTCGCCAATAAGATCTGGAACGCCGCCCGCTTCATGTTCATGAACGTGGACCGCGCCGCCGAGGCGGGAGCTTGGAGCTTAGAAGAGTCTGCGAAGAAACCGATCAAGAGATCCATTGGTCTGGACGGTTTCGAGCCTCAGACCCTCGATGACCGCTGGATTCTCTCGCGCTTCAACCGGGTTGCGCAGGACGTCCACGAGGCGCTTTCGAGCTATCGCTTCCACGAAGCGGCGCACGTCATCTACAACTTCTTCTGGGGCGAGTTCTGCGATTGGTATCTGGAATTGATCAAGCCGCGACTTTCGGCATTTGAAGGTCCCGCTAAGCAGAGCGCGGCTGCTACCTGCGCCAATCTGGTCACGCTCTTCGAGGCTTCGCTGCGCCTGTTGTCGCCGATCATGCCGTTTATCACCGAAGAAATCTGGCAGGCGGTGTACAACGGCAAGCCGCCCCTAAAGTCAATCGCGCTGTCGGTATATCCGCAAGCCGATCCCGCGCAGGTGGACGTCGCTGCCGAAACCGAGATGGCGATCCTGCAGGATCTGATCGTCGCCGTCCGCAACATTCGCGCCGACCTCAAGATTGAGCCGCGCCAGGCTGCGCCGGCACAGATCCACGCCGACGCTGCCACTCGCGCCATCATCGAGCAAAATGCAGGTGCGCTGCAGCGCCTCGCCAACGTGGACAAGTACGAGTTCGTCGAGGAATCGCTGGCCAAGGCGGCGGGAGCGCGCACCACCGCGCGCTTCGACGTTCGCGTGCTCTACGAGCGCAAGGTTGACGCCGCCGCCGAGTGCGACCGCCTCAACAAAGAGTTGCAGCGCATCGAAAAGGAGATTGGCAACGCTCAGCGGCAGCTCGGCAATGAGCAGTTCCTGGCCAAGGCTCCGGCGAATGTGGTTGATGGAATTCGCAAGCGCGCGCAGGAACTGGATACTATGCTGGAGAAGACCCGCAGTGCGATGGCAGAGTTAGGGTGCGCCAAATAAACGACATTCGCAGATTCAAGCTAACGGCTAAGAGCTAAAAGCTAATAGCTAAGAGCTACCGATGGACTGGAACTCACGGCGGATCACCGCCATCCTGGAGAACGCGCTCAACGAAGATCGCGCCACTCGCGACGCGACTACCTACGCCTGCATCGACCCCAACCAGCAGGCCATGGCCACCATCATGGCCAAGCAGGATTGCGTGCTCGCCGGTCAGGGCGCCATCAACCGCATTCTCGAGGTCTATAGCGTCCTTGACGGCACCGTGCTCACCCCGCCGCAGGTGCGCAGCCACCCCGAGATCTTCGATGGCGTGCGCATGCACAAGGGACAGTTCGTCGCCACCATCCGCCATAATGCCCGCGTCATTCTCTCCTGCGAGCGCGTGATCCTGAACCTGCTGCAGCGCTTGAGCGGCATCGCCACCATGACCCGCCAGTTCGTGGACGCCATCGCCGGCACCAAGGCGCATATCCTCGACACCCGCAAGACCGCGCCCGGCCTGCGCGTCCTCGACAAGTATGGCGTGCGCTGCGGCGGCGGCCAAAACCACCGTCTCGATCTCTCCGATGGCGTGCTCATCAAGAACAATCACATCGCTTTGGCCGGCGGCATCGCCCAAGCTCTGGAGCGGGCTCACAAGAACCGCCGTGGCGAGCAGCCCATCGAAATTGAAGTTCGCTCAGTGGCGGAACTCGACGAAGCTCTGCAGCACGGCGCCGAGGCCGTTCTGCTCGACAACATGCCGGTGGAAGAAGTCCGCAAAGCAGTGGAGCGCGTCAGCCACCATAGCCGGCGCGTGCCGCTGGAGTGCTCCGGCGGAATCAGTCTGGGAAACGTGCGCGCCTACGCCGAGACCGGCGTGGACTACATCTCGGTCGGGGCGCTCACTCACTCGCCCGCCGCCGTGGACATGAACCTGCGCACCCAGCCGGAGTGAAGTTCAACCTCGGATGTCGCGGGCTAACAAATGACCTCCGCTCTTGTCGCCCTGAGCGAAGCCGCATCGGCGGCGCAGTCGAAGGGCCTTGCGGTTGGACCGATCCGCGTACATCCGTGCTAGTCCGGGGTTGATTTAGTTTTTCCTCCCTGCCATCACCCGTGGAATCCCCTGCAGATCCGACACGCTGCGCACTTCAGCCCAATCGGCCAGCAGTTCGCGTATCGCGCGCTCCTGCGAGAAACCCATTTCCATCAGCAGGTATCCGCCCGGTCGCAGGACCTCACGCGCCTGCGGGATCAGCCGCCGATAGACATCCAGCCCTTGCGGCCCGCCGAACACGGCGAGATGCGGCTCGAACTTCCGCACCTCGCGCTGCACCTTGTCGGCCTCGGATTCGCCAACGTAGGGAGGATTCGAGACTACGAGATCGAAACTCTCAGGCGAAATTCCTTCCAATAAATTTGTCTGCCGAAACACGACGCGTCCATCCAGCGCAAGCCGCGCCGCGTTCGACCGCGCGATCTCCAACGCCTCGGCGGAAATATCGACGGCTTGCAACTCCGCTTCCGGCAAGTCGCTGGCCAGCGCCAGCACGATGCAGCCGGAGCCGGTCCCCACGTCAACGATCCTTGGGCGCTCCATCGCGCGCGCCAGCTCCAGCGTGGCCTCCACCAAGTGCTCGGTCTCCGGACGCGGGATTAGCACCATCGGCGTCACAATCAGGTCCAGCCCCCAGAACTCCTGGTGTCCGGTGATGTACTGCGAGGGCACACCGCGCGCCCGCTCCGCCAGCGCCTCGTCATAGCGCGCTGTTTCATCCGCCGTGAGCTCGCGCTCCGGATGGGCGTAGAGATATGCGCGATCGCAGCTCAGGGCAAACATCAGCAACACCTCGGCGTTCATCCGCGGCGAGCCGACGTCAGCCGCGGTCAGCCGTGCGACAGCATCGCTCAGGGCTTGCTTGAGCTGCATGGGAGAAGATTTAACCACAGAGGGCGCTGAAGGGATGAGCCACGGATTGGTGCCAATTCGCGCGGACCGACTGAGTTCAAGATCACAACTCGTTGTCGCCCTGAGCGAAGCCGCTATGCGGCGGAGTCGAAGGGCCTTGCGGTTTGCTCGTCCGAGAAAATTCGCGCGAATCTGTGGTTGGCTTTACGAACTCACCATCGTCGCTTCCTGCTTCAGCTTTTCCGCCCGGAAGTGCGTGGTCAGCGCTTCGATGAACGGTAGCAGCTTGCCATCCATCACTTCACCCAGTTGATGCATGGTCAGCCCGATGCGGTGATCGGTGACGCGATTCTGCGGAAAGTTGTAAGTCCGAATCTTCTCGCTGCGGTCGCCCGACCCCACCTGTGAGCGGCGCTCTTTCGCCAGTGCCTGCTGCTGCTTCTCCTGCTCGACCTCGTACAGCCGTGCGCGCAGCACGCGCATGGCTTTCTCGCGGTTCTTGATCTGCGACTTTTCGTCCTGGCAGCTCACCACAGTGTTAGTCGGGATGTGGGTGATGCGCACTGCCGAATACGTTGTGTTCACTGACTGCCCGCCAGGCCCGGAAGAGCAGAACGTATCAATGCGCAGGTCTTTGGCTTCGATCTTGATGTCCACGTCCTCCGCTTCCGGCAACACCGCGACGGTGATCGCCGACGTGTGCACGCGTCCCTGCTGCTCGGTTTCCGGAACGCGCTGCACGCGGTGCACGCCGCTCTCGTACTTCAGCTTCGAATAAGCGCCCTTGCCTTCAACAATGGCGATAACTTCCTTCAGTCCGCCCACGCCCGACTCCGACGACGAAAGCACCTCCACCTTCCAGCGCTGGCCTTCGGCGTAGCGTGTGTACATTCGAAAGACCTCGGCGGCAAATAGCGATGCCTCATCGCCGCCCGTGCCGGCGCGAATTTCAAGCACCACGTTCTTCTCGTCGTTCGGATCCTTGGGCAGCAGCAGCACCTTCAGCTCTTCTTCTGCCGTAACCAGCCGAGCCTCGAGCTTGTCGAGTTCCTCCTGCGCATACGCGCGCATGTCGTCGTCCTTCTCCTCGGCGATGAGCTGCTTGCTCTCGGCGATGCCGCGCTTCAGGTCTTTGAACTCGCGGTACTTTTCCACCATCGGCGACAGCTCGGCATGCGCCTTCGCCGTCTTCTGGTATTTGGAGGAATCGGCAATGGTCTCCGGCGAGGCGAGCGCTTTGGTCAGCTCCTCGTACCGGGCTTCGATTTGGTCTAATCGTTCAAACATAGTCGTCAGTCTTTGGCTTGAGCACTCAGCAGTCAGCACTCAGCATTCAGTGGCTGCGCTCAAAACTCTAAGCCGGATGAACGCACGGCTCGCACGCAAGAGCGTTGCCTGTTTTGTAATTTGATCCGCGTCGATCCGTGCAAATCCGCGGTTAAATTGGCAAGGAAAGTGTGCGGGGGAGCCCCGCTAGGCCAGCACCAGCTCGCCGCCGCGCTCGGCTTCCAGCGCCATGGCTTCGTCCAGCGCCCTGATCGCGCACTCCACCTGGTCGTCCGACGGAGGCTGCGTGGTGATGCGCTGCAGCCACAGCCCCGGCTTGGTCATGATCGAGAACAGCGAGCCGCGATGCCGCGCCGCGAATCGAATGATCTCGTACGACACGCCGGCGATCAGCGGCAACAGCGCCACGCGAATGGCGAAGCGCGCCCAGAAGGTGGTTACCGGCACCAGCGTGTAAACCCCAATCGAGATCAGCATCACCGTCATCAGGAAGCTGGTGCCGCAGCGCGGGTGCCAGGTCACATATTTCTGCACCGCCGAGGTGGTCAGCGGGTCCTTGGCCTCGAACGCGAAAACCGTCTTGTGCTCAGCGCCGTGATACTGATACACGCGCCGGATATCTTTGAAGAGTGAGGTTCCCCAGATGAACAGCAGGAAGAGAGCGATGCGAATCACGCCATCGACCAGGTTGAAGATGATCTGATTGCCGAACGCTGGGTTGACTCGCTTCATCTCCGTCGCCGCTACCAGCGGCAGAAACTTGTACATAAAGATGAAGAAGCCGACCGAAAAAATGATGTTCAGCGCCGCCACCCAGCCGCTGATTTCGACCTTCTTTTCCTGGCCTTCCTGAATCTCACCCAGCGCCACATTGGCCGAATAGCGCAGTGCGCGGAACCCCAGTACCATTGCCTGGCCCAGCGTCATCACGCCGCGGACAACCGGCCATGCCATCCACTTGTGTTTTTCCGAGGGACGCTCCAGCGGCTCGCAGTGAGTCATCATTTCGCCGTCCTGCTTGCGGACGGCAATCCCCCACGCATGCGGCGAGCGCATCATTACGCCCTCCAGCACGGCTTGGCCACCCACAAGGATGTCCTCGCCGCTCTCCAGTGCCGGCAGCAACTGAAGAGCCGCCAGGAAACGAAGCATTTGTACCCAGAAACGCATAGTCCTTAGATGAGCTTAGCGTGAATCCCGCTTCGCCGCTACCGTTAAGGTGCATGGCGCTAGCATCTCTCGTTAAATCAACAACATCCGCATTTCAGGCTAGGCGCCAATTTTTTTCTCGGCAGGTGATGTTTTGGTCTAAGCTGCGGTTGTCGTGAATAACAACGGCGCACCTGGCACGCTGGACTCTCGTCTGGAAGCACTCATCCTGGAATTGGCTGCCGTCGAGCGCGAGATGCAGAGGCAATCCGCGCTGGGCAACGCCCAAGGGCCCTCCATTCCATCGGAACTCCTGGACCGGTTCAAGGCAGCTGTCGACCGCGTCCGTCTGCGCGTCTGGGCTTACATGGACACGCGCTATCCCGGCCTCGGTAAGGACATGCAGCATGTCCTGCAGCAGAGACGCATGGAGCGCGCTGCCGAGCTTCTGTTGGCGATTCGCGAGGAAGCCCTCAGCGAAGGAATGGTGCTAACTGGCTCGGTCGAGGCGCTGGCCGAGCAGGTCCAGGCATTTCACCAAATGCTCACGTCCGGCGGACATCTTCAACCCTGAGCCCTGCCGGGAATTGGGCGCATCCAAGCTTGCGGGTGTAACCTCTCAACCTGCATGCATCGCCTCACCTTGGCGGCGGAAGCCATCGCCGCTACCACCAAAAAGACGCAGAAGATTGCCCTGCTGACGGAGTATTTTCGCCTCCGCACGGTGGAGGAATCAGCCGTCTCTGCGCTGTTCCTGAGCGGCCGCGTTTTTCCAGCGTCGGAAGAGACAACCCTGCAGGCGGGCGGTTCGCTCCTCTGGCAGGTCTTGCGCGACCTGAGCGGCGCATCCGAAGCCGCAATGACCGCCGCCTACCGCCGCCATGGCGATCTGGGCTCGGCGGCATTCGAGCTTCTCCATTCGGTGGCGCCTCCGCAAAGCGTGTTGAACGTGCTCGAGGTCGCGGCCGAGCTGCGCCAGGTAGCGCTAACTCGCGGCGCTGCCGGCAAGGCTCATCTCCTGCAGCAGTTGCTGGTTCGCGCCACCGCGATCGAGGCCAAGTACATCTTCAAGATCGTCACCGGCGAACTGCGCATCGGTCTGAGAGAAAGCCTGGTCGAAGAGGCCATTGCCAAGGCATTCGAGGCCCTCGCCGCCGAGGTGCAGCGCGCCAACATGCTGCTCGGCGACATCGCCGAGACGCTGCGCCTTGCCAGCGGACACTGTCTCGAACAGGCGCACATGCGGCTCTTTCATCCCATCGGCTTCATGCTCGCGAGCCCGGCGGAGGATGCGGTCGAGGCCTTCGGATACTTCCAGCACGCCCAGGTTGAAGATAAGTACGACGGCATCCGCGCCCAGGCACACTGCTCCGAGGGAGAAGTCCGTCTTTTCTCGCGCACGCTCGACGAGGTCACGGGCACATTTCCCGAACTAGTGTCGCCGTTGTCCGCATTCAGCTCCGACCTGATTCTCGACGGCGAAATTGTCGCCTGGCAGAAGGACCACGGCATCGGCCGTGCCCTGCCCTTCTCTGAGCTGCAGAAGCGGCTCGGCCGAAAGAAAGTGACGCACGCGATGATGCGCTCCGTGCCGGTGGCGTACCTGGTCTTCGACGTCCTCTTTGCCGACGGCGATCTGGTTCTCGACAAGCCTCTCAGCGAGCGCTCTGCTCGTCTCGACGCTCTGTTTAGCGCCGCGCGCCGCAAGGTCACTGCCCGCTCCCGCGCGCCGCAAGGCGAGCTGGGTTTCGAGCCGGCAATCGAGAGCGAGTCAGACGGATCGTTTGCTCGCGTCATTCGCGCCCCCATTACCCGCGCCGATTCCGCCCAGCATCTCGACGAGCTCTTCGAGATGGCACAAGCTCGCGGTAACGAAGGACTCATGATCAAGGACATCAATTCCGTATACACGCCTGGGCGCCGCGGCCGCTCCTGGCTCAAGCTCAAGCGCGAGTTAGCCACACTCGACGTGGTGGTCACCGCTGCCGAATACGGTCACGGCAAACGCGTGAAGGTCCTGAGCGATTACACCTTTGCAGTGCGCAATGGCGATCGGCTGCTGAATGTCGGCAAAGCTTATTCTGGGTTGACCGATGCGGAAATCGCCGAGCTCACCGAGTGGTTCATGCACCACACCATCGTGGATCACGGCTTCGTGCGCGAAGTCGAGCCCACGATTGTGCTTGAAGTCGCCTTCAACGCGGTGATGAAGTCCGACCGCCACAACAGCGGCTTCGCCCTGCGCTTCCCGCGCATTCTCCGCATTCGCTGGGACAAGGCCGCCGCCGAAATCGATACTCTCGATCGCGTGCGCGAAATCTTCGAGAGGCAAAAGGTCGCCTACACACCCACTCAGAGCAGCTAGCGCGATTACCTGATCGGGTGCCTCACATTTGCGCCGGAAATGTGGAAATCGCCGAGACACTTACTTGTGCTTCGCGTACTCTCCGGCGCCCATCAGGTGAATAGAGACGTACGGTTCGTTGCCCACCACCCAGCTATCGTGCCCCGGGCTGACGTAGAAGAGGTCGCCCGCCCGCATTTCGTAATACGTCCCCTCGTCCATGAGCACGGCCGCGGTGCCGGAGACCACCATGCCGACGTGCTCCACCGGGCAGCTCTTCTGCCCCGCCGCCTTCCCCACGTGCTCAGACCACTTCCACCCCGGCTCGTAAGTGGCGCGCCCGATCACCATATCGCCCAGCTTGATGGTTTCGAACTTACCCTTCTCGAAGGTCCTGGTCTCGTCCGGCTTTTCGAAGCGTCGCAGATCAACCTGCTTCAACATACCGGCTAGATGACCACTCGTTTCACGAGGTCACACTTTTTACTGCCCCGCGGCTTTCAGCTGGCCTGTCTGTAGCTGCGACATCAGCTCCTTCACCGCGCGGTCGAGCTGGCTGTCAACGCCCTTATAGCTCTCTCCAACCGGGCGCTGCACCTCAACGTCCACCTTGCGCGGATGGAACTCCATGTCCGAACCGTCGTTGGCCGTGATGCGAATGAAAGGGATGCGCAGGTTCGAACCATCCATCAACTCTTCGTTGCTGGTGTAGATAATCCATCCGGCGGTCGGCTCTCCCACCACCTTGCCCAGCTTCATCGTGCGGTAACCTTCGGTGAAGTCCTCGGCGTCGGAGAGCGAGTGCTGATTGGTTACCAATACCGTCGGCAGCTCGAGCGAGCGTTGCCCGAGAATGGTCCTGGCTGGCGCTGGCTTGTCGAAGCCGCGGAACGTCATATTCAAGTACGGACGCCGAGAGAAGACATCCAGGACATAAGCATTCACGAATCCGCCATTGTTGTTGCGGATGTCGATCACCACTCCCTGCCGCAGGTGCGTCTCAGCGTCGAGATCGAGGAAGAGCTGATTCAGCGAATTCTCTCCCATGTCGGGCATATGCACGTAGCCCAGCTTGCCGCCGCTGATCTGCTCCACGTACTTGCGATTGCGGTTGACCCAGTCGCGATACAGCAGCCCCTTTTCGATGGTGAGCCGCACCGGCTTGAGCGTCACCTTTCGAGTGCTCGAGCCCTCGGCGGCGCCAATCGTCAACACCACTCGCTTGTCGATCTTGTACAGCAGTTGCTCGTCGAGGTTGGTGGCCGGACCCATCGCAACCCCATCCACCGCCGTCAGATACTCACCGTGTTTGAGTCCCGCCACGTCGGCGGGGCTGAGCGGAATCACCTCGCTGATCCGCAGCTTCCCCGCGGTCTCGTACTCCGCAGCGTCAAAGTGCAGGCCGAGCCGCCCGGTGTTGGTGACGTTCTCCTCGAACGGCGGATTGATTCCCGAGTGCGAAGCATTCAACTCCCCGATCATCAGTCCAATAATGCGGCGCATCTCATCGGCCGTACGAGCGCCTTCGATGCGCGGCGCGTACTCGGTGCGCAGTTCCTCCCAGTCCGCACCGTGCATCTTAGGATCGAAGAAATTCTCGTGCAGCAATCCCCAGGCCTGATTGAAGACCGCGCCCTTTTCGCGGGCGAAATCCACGTCCATCTCCGCTGTGACCGACAGCGGCTTCGGCTTCGGGGCTTCGAGCGTCACGCTGTGGATCTTGCCATCGTCGAGATAGAAGACCTCTTTGCTGTCCGGCGTGAAAAACAGAGAGCTCTTGCGCCCATTGGTGGCGGTGAGCTGCTTGGCGACCGGCGGCTCCTTCGCAAGCTCGTCCAGTGAGTAGGCGTACACATTTTCCTGTCGTCCCAGGTTCGCCACCAGCGCCATCCACTTGCCGTCCGGACTTATCACCTGATACGACACATCCGCGCCCACCGGCAGCAGCGTCATGCGGTTGCGAATGCCCTCGAACACCACTTCGGTCTTCGCCGCCTTCGGTCCTTTCATCTCCTCCGGCTTGGCTGGCTCGGTCTTGGCGCTGTCGCCCTTGTCCTTGTCAGCGGGCTTGTCGTTCTGTGCGTTGTCTTTGCTGTCCTCTTTGAGCGGCGTCACGCTGGGCGGCTTCTCTTCCTTGAACAGATCGCGGAACTGGTCTTCGCGGAAGCGCGGCGTGTGCGGCACCAGGTCGATGCGGGCCACGTGGCTGCCTTCGGTGCGCTGGCCCGTTGTCATCAACAGGTACTTGCCGTCGGGGCTCCAGGCAATACTGTTGCTGAACACGTTGGCCAGGAAGCTCACCGCGTGCGCGTCGCCGCCATCGGCCCGCACCACGTTGGCATTGCGGAACATGCGGGCGCTGTAGCTGGTAAAGCAGAGCCATTTGCTGTCGGGCGACCAGTCGAAGGGCCGGTCCGATCCCAGCGGCGGGCGGTCGAGATACCCGCTGGCCACCACGCGCTCGCTCTTCGACGCCAGATCCAGCACTACCAGTTCTTTCCGGCTGCGCTGGAACGCAAGCAGCTTCCCGTCGGGCGAAAACATCGGCGTGTCATCCTCGCCGGAGCCGCGGGTCAGTTGCTGCTCCGATTCATCGCTAAATGAGTACAGATAAATATGGTCGTGGCCGTCGCGGTGTGAAACGTAAGCGATGCGCTTGTTATCGGGTGCCCACGTCACCTGCATCTCGGGCGCGGCCGTGTTGGTCACACGCGCCGCATCTCCGCCATCTTTGGCCGAAGCCGCGAACACCTCGCCATGCACGATGAACGCCACCTTCTTGCCGTCGGGCGAGAGCGCCATCTCCTCGATGTTGTCGCTGAATTTGCGATGTACCACTGACGCCGCAGCCGGCGCGCCCCGCAGCCGAATGTTCACCTCGCGAGCGCTGCCGCCCTTGGGATCGAGAAGCCAGATGCCGAAGTTGCGCTCGAAAACGATATAACGCCCGTCGCGCGAGATCGAAGGCCACAGCACGCGGCCCGACTCGAACCTGGTCAAGGCATGCGCCTGCCCGCCGACCGCCATGGTCCAGATATTCTCGTGACCGCTGCGGTCGGACATGAAGTAAAGGGTGTGGCCGTCGGGCGCCCACATCGGCCACAGGTTCTTGGCGCCGCCCTCCACCAGCCGCTCATAGCTGTGCGTGGCTGCGTCCTTCAATACCCAGATTTCCGATTCGTCGATGTGGCTGTGTCCGTCGCGCCACCATTGGCCCGACGCGATGCCACGCGCGGTAAATGCCACCTGCTTGCCATCTGGAGCGGGGGCGGCGAAAAATTCGCTCAGGTAGCGGTCGTCGCTGACCGGCATGGGCGTGCCGCCGTCGGTGCGCACCCGGTAAATGTCCCGCATGCCGGAAATATCGTGGCTCGATCCGGAGAAGTACACCCAGTGGCTGTCGGGCGACCAGGCCTCGACCTGTTCGAAGGCGTCATCGTAGGTGAGGCGCTTCAGTGCGCCGTTGGTCAGGTTCAGCGCGTACACGTCGCCGTTGCCGGTCCGCGTCGAGGTGAACGCCAGCCACTTGCCATCCGGCGAGTACAGCGGCCGCGATTCATTTGCGGGATGCGCCACCAGCAGATGAGCGTCGCCGCCCGCCAGCGGTACGCTCCAAATGTCTCCGCCCGAGACAAACGCGATCTCCGAGTTGTCCGGCGAAATCGATGGCTCGGCATAGGATGGAAGCCCCGACGTTTGGGCTGCGGACAGAACCGCCGTCAGAATGGCGAAGAGTGAGCTGATCACAAAGCGATGGATGCGCATGCAAATCTCCTTGGCGGGCCGGTTGCAGGGAGCCAGAGGCGCTGCCGGTATGACAGTCTGAATCGGAAACGCGCCATTATAAGCAATCGCCCGAAAAACCCCGCGCCGTTGGCGCCGGCAAATTCCGCAAATGCTTCCAAGATTCAGAGGCCGCCGGGCGCCGGGTGGCATCTAAGTTGGCGCAGGGTACCGGGGCCCAGACGTCCTCCCCGCCCTAAGGAGCTTGCATGGCGCACTACATCAGTCTTCGCGACTACCACTTCACCGCCGACGTCGATGACATTCGTGGCGCGATCGTTTACGACCGCAACGGAGAAACTCTCGGCAAAGTGAAAGACGTCATTTTCAACCACCAGACGGGAGAAATTCGCTACCTGGTTGTGGACATGGGCAGGTGGAAGATCCTCGTCCCCTCCGGCCGCGTCTTCCGCTCAGTTGCGGACGGCGCCAACTTCGAGACCAGCCTCTCCCGTTCCGACGCGGACCAACTGCCCGAGTTCGACGGCTCCGCTCTGAAAGACGAGAAAGGCTGGGCCGATCATGACCGCATGCACGAGGATTACTGGAAGAAGTACGACGAGCAATACATGAAGGAATATGAGGCCCTCTTCGAAGAGCGTGGCGGCGTAATGCACCGCAAGGAGTCCGATCGCATCGTTACCCCCGAGCCGGAGGAGCTACCCCCTTCAGTGCAAACGGGCGGAAGCGGCCGCCAGGCGCTGGGCGCCTCTGAGCTCTTCCCGCAACGTCTCGAGAATAAGTTCGCCGGCCTGAGCGGCCCGATGTTCACCGACAGCTATTCGGGGACGCCCATTGCCGAGACGGTGCGCCGGCCATCCGTCGCGGGCGAGAGCACCCTGGACGATGAGCCTCAGGCAGCGAATCCGCGATGGGCCGGCTTCCAGGAGAGTGTGCGCAAGCATGCCGGCAAAGTCCGTTCCGAGGGAAGCTGCACCTGCTCTGTCGCGAAAATCGCGTAGCCAGCACCACGATTTCTCAACAAAAAGCCGCCCACTTGGGCGGCTTTTCGTTTGCTCGTAACGGCCGTGCCGTTTGATCCAGCAGTGGGCCAACGTCGCCTCGCTTGAGGTTGCCCCACCCTTATCGCGCGCGATAGGGTGGGGAATTACCTACTGCAGCAGGCTTCCGTTGGTCTCTTCCTCCTCCGGAGGAATCACGACTGCCGCCGCCACCTTATCTCCCGCTTCCATCTGCAACAGCCGCACGCCCTGGGTCGATCGCCCAGCCTCACGAATCTGGTTCGTCGGGATGCGGATGATCTTCCCGAACTGGCTGATGATCATGATCTCCGAATCCTCGCGCACCAGCATGATGGTTCGCACCTTGCCATTGCGCTCGGTGGTCTTGACATTGATCACGCCCTTGCCGCCGCGCGACTGCAGGCGATACTCCTCAATCGAGGTCCGCTTGCCGTAGCCGTTCTCGGTGACCGACAGCACCAGGTCGGAGATGATCTCGCCGCTCTCGGTGAGAGCCTCTTCGTCTTCGGCCTTCTTCTTGCCGTTGGTCTTCTGTTCCTTGGGCGTAACCGCCATGCCGACGACGTAGTCGCCCTTATCCAGGTCCATGCCGCGCACGCCATAGGCCGGGCGTCCCATCGCCCGCACATCGTTCTCGTCGAAGCGAATTGCCATGCCGTCGTGCGTTGCCAGCAGTACGATGTGTTGCGCGTCGGTCAGGCGGGCTGCGACCAACTCGTCCTCTTTCTCGATACCGATGGCGATAATGCCTCGCGACATCACGTTGGAGAAGTCCACCAGCGGCGTCTTCTTCACCGTGCCCATGCGCGTCGCGAAGAAGACATACTTGTTCTCTTCTTCGAGATCGCGCACGTTCAGGATGGCGCGCACACTCTCGCCCGGCTGCAGCGCCACCAGGTTCCCGATGTGTTTGCCTTTGCCGGCCGCGCCGACGTCGGGGATCTCGTACACCTTCAGCCAAAACACTCGACCGGTGTTGGTGAAGATCAGCAGGTAGGCGTGGGTCGAGGCCACAATGAGCCGCTCGACGAAATCCTCCTCGCGCGTGCTCATCCCCTTGCGCCCGCTCCCGCCGCGCCGCTGCTGCCGGTAGGTCGAGATCGGCGTGCGCTTCAGATAGCCGGAGTGCGAAAAAGTAATCGCCACCTGCTCGTCGGCGATAAGATCTTCGAGTTGGATTTCCGCGGCCTCGTCCAGGATCTGCGTCCGCCGCTCGTCGCCGTACTGCTTCCTGACCTCTTCCAGTTCCTTCACGATCACGTTGCGCAGCTTCTTCTCCGAGCCAAGGACCGACTCGTACTCGGCGATGCGCTCGCGAATTTCCTTCAACTCGTTGGTGATTTCATCGATCGAGAGCCTGGTCAGGCGGTGCAGTTGCAGCTCGAGAATCGCATCCGCCTGCTTCGAGGTGAACGGCTTGTCGGCATCCAGCTTCGGCTTCTTGGTAGCGACGCCGCTCAGGTTGATGTCGATCTTCTTGCCGGCGAAGTAAGCGGTCAGGTTGTCGCGGGCTTCCGCGCGGTTGGCGCTGCCGCGAATGATCGCGATCACCGCGTCCAGGTGATCGAGCGCAACCGTGTACCCTTCCAGAATGTGCTCGCGCTCGCGCGCCTTGGCCAGCAAATACGCGGTGCGCCGCCGTACCACGTCCACGCGATGATCGATAAACAGCTGAATCGCCTGGATGAGCCCCAACTCGCGTGGCTGCCCGTTCACCACCGCGAGGAAGATCATGCTGAAGCTCTCCTGCATCTGCGTGTGCTTGTAGAGCTGGTTCAGGATGATCTGCGGCTCGGCCCCGCGCTTTAGCTCGATCACGATGCGCATGCCGTCGCGATCGCTTTCGTCGCGGATGTCGCTGATGTCGTCCACCGTCTTGTCGTTCACCAGGTCGGCGATGCGCTCGATCAGCCGCGCCTTGTTCACCTGGTACGGGATTTCGGTGACGATGATGGCCTGTTTCTCTTTGCCGCCGACGTTCTCGATCGCCGCCTTGGCGCGCATCATGAAGCGTCCGCGGCCGGTCCGGTAAGCCTCGGCGATTCCGCCACGCCCGTGAATGAACGCGCCGGTGGGGAAGTCTGGCCCCTTCACGATCTTCAGGATGTCCAATAGCGACGTTGCCGGCTGGTTTACCAGCGTGATCGTCGCATCTACGATCTCGGTCAGGTTGTGCGGCGGGATGTTCGTCGCCATGCCGACCGCGATGCCGTTCGCGCCATTGATGATCAGGTTGGGAGTCCGGGTCGGCAGAACCACTGGCTCGATCGTGGTGTCGTCAAAGTTGGCGACGAAGTCGACCGCGTCCTTGTCGATGTCGGCGAGCATTTCCTCGGCGATCGCCGCCATGCGGCACTCGGTATACCGGTAGGCCGCCGGAGGGTCGCCGTCCACCGACCCAAAATTCCCCTGCCCATCGATGAGCGGATAACGCATCGAGAACGGCTGCGCCAGGCGCACCAGTGCGTCGTACACCGCGCCATCGCCGTGCGGGTGATACTTCTTCAACAACTCGCCAACCACGCCGGCGCACTTCGAGTGCTTGCGGTTGTGCAGCAAGCCCATGTCGTGCATCGCATAAAGAATGCGGCGGTGCACTGGCTTGAGGCCGTCGCGTATGTCGGGAAGCGCGCGGCCGATGATGACCGACATCGAATAGTCGAGATACGAACGTCGCATCTCCTCTTCAATGTTGATCGGCTGAATATTCCCTGCCCCAGCTCCGCCGCCATCGGGCGGCAATAGGGGTGGCTGCTGCGGATTCTGAGGATCGTCGGGCATAAAAATTGGAGTGCGGTTCGAGCACACCATGCCTGTCCCCGCGGTTCACTGCGGGACCTCTTACAAATCAGCTAATTGCTTGAAATTACAGGCATTTATGTGCGGGCCAACCACTGAACAGTATAACAGAGACGCGGCAAGTTTGTGGGCACTGAATGCACCCGGATTGTGTGAAGAATCAGTGCCGCAGGCACGCCATACAAAAGCCCGGCTCGCACCGGGCTTTGCCAACTTCTTACTCCCAACTTAATCCATGTTCACGGAACTCGGCAGGTTGAACTCTACGCCGCGATCGTCGTTGGCTTTAACCGTCGCCGGAATATCCAGATCAGAAAGCGGAATCTTGTGCGCGACAAACGTACCGAGGTCATAGAGCGTCTTTCCCACAATCGCGTAGTTGCGCACTTCCTGCTCGTGGCCGTCTTTATAGACCAGCACCACCGGGATCGCCTCGCGCGCCGAGTCGGCCTGCGCGGGCGCCGCAGCCGGAGCAGACTGGTTCGCCGTTGCCATCGAACGTTGCGTGTAGGTCTCGGCGGGGCGGCGCTCAAAAATTGTCGGCGCCGGCGGATCGGGCTCGGCCACGTTCGGGTCCATCGCCATCTCCCCGGTGCCTTGTGCGTACTCGTACGGCACCGGCACAGCATAAGGGACATACACCGCGGTGGCCGCGCCGCGGCCATGCCGATGTCCATTGCCGTTATGGGTATTGAACCTCTGCCCGAATTGCACCGTGCCGGTTGTGAAGTTTAACGTGGGCGTGAAGTATGGGTTGGTGCAACCCAGCGCCGAGGGAATGAGCGCGGAGTTGGTGCAAGTGCCGAAGCCCGCCGGTCCCAGCGAATTGATGCTGGCTGGCACGCCGGGCGTGAAACTCTTGCCTCCCATGCCAATGGATGTGATCGATGCCGGCGCTCCTTTGATCTGAGCGACCGCCGCGGGCGCCATCAGAGCTAGCGCCACCACTGCCGCAACCGCTATCGCTGCCCGCTTCATGGCTGGATCATAGCGCTTCCCGGCTGCCTAAAACCAGTAACTCCACCGAGTTACCGAGGTACAGACACGCCGTTTCAACGCCTGCCCCCTTTCAAAAGAACCCTGTATTTGGATGTTTGTTGCGGGCCTCAAGACACGCCTTTTCGCCGGCTGTAAAGTTCTGTCACTCCGGTCGTCTGCTCTGGCCTCCGTTCAAAGCCGCATCAGGCCGCTGATGCTGAATCCCGCGTGCGCCAGCAGCACTCCGGCCAACAAGCCGACAATCAGGCCGCCATACTTGCTCTCCAGCAGATCGGCAAACACTCCGGCGATGAAGACGAAGGCGAACGGCAGCGCGATCAGGAAAAAGTTGAACCCTCCCAGGTGCGGCGCCAGGATGCCGAAAAGCATCAGGGCGACGAACAGCAGCAATGGCGCCGTGGTGCCGAAAAATCGCGTTCGTCCCCAGCACGCGTACACCACCAGCGAGATGAGCAGCAGCACCAGCACTCCCGGCATCCGCAAGAAGAAGAGCAGCAGCAGCGACCAGGTCACTGCGCGGGTAAACAGCTCCGGGCTGAAGCGAAACAGTCCGGCGTGCCGCAGGGTCTGCTGCAGGGAAGCGAAGTGGAAGCCGTAAACCGTCCATAGAACCAACGCTCCCACCAACCCTCCGGCGAAGAATATCGCCAGCGCGGCGCCCTTTCGCTGGGGCGAGAGATAGAGAAGAAAGAACAGCGCCGCCGGGACGATCGGCAGCAACAAGGCAGTCTGCGCTCCCGCAGCGATTCCGAACGACAGCCCCAGCAGCACAATCCGCCGCCAGTTCCAGAGTACAACTTCCCGTGGCGCATAAAGTGTGTGCGCCACCGCGATGGCGGTGAATACCGCTCCAAAACTCCCCCAGCTTGCGACAAGCGGTGCGTTCACGCTGGCCGCTCCCGAGACCATGGGCGGGGAAAAGGCGTAGAGAGCCAGCGCAACATAGCCACCGGTGTTCCCGCAAAGACGCCTTGCCACGTACCACAGCGATGCGCCCAGGAATACGCCGACCAGCAGAAACGGCAGGCGCGCCATCCACCGCCATTCCGGAGGGTAATCGATGATTGCTGCCTGTTCGGCGGGAGTGTTCTCAGGCGACTGATCGCGCAGGACCGGCGCCGCGCCCAGCAGCGCAGGCAGTGGGGCGCGAATCGCGCCGGGGGAGCCGTGCACCCCGTGCCACATTCGCATCCCCTCAGTGATGGTGAGGAGTTCCAGATCGCTCAACTTCAGCCGCGACATCAGCCATACCGACTGCCCCGCAAAACACAGCAGCAGCATCCCGGCAATGATCTGCGGCGTCCCTACCGGAACGCCCAGCAACACCCGTGCGGGACGCTGTCGACTCGCATGCTCCGCTGCATTGGCGGACGACGCGATTGGCCGTGAAGATGACATCGGTCTCGTTTCTATCACGCGGGACCCCTGGGACCAAGCGCACGGCCCGCCCGCGAAAGATCGGCCCGATACCCATTTGGACAAGGCCTGAGCCCGCATTCCTCCTGTACAATAAACAGAACGTCCGCTCCCAGGCACAACGTTTCACAATCCTCTTCTTGCCTTCGAGCGGATCGAGTTGCGGTCATGAAGAAAATTGCGCCTTTCCTCATCCTGTTTGCCCTTTGCTTTACCGCCTTGGCCGCCGATACGGTGGTGGAAGACATCGTTGCCCGCATCAACAACAACATCATTACCCGCTCCGACCTGCTGCACGCCAACGAGCAGGCGACGCAGGAAGTGCGCGAGAAGATGGGCAATACAGCCCAAGCGGAAGAGGAGATCAAGAAGGGCGAGCCCAACGTTCTGCGCGACCTGATCGACCAGCAGTTGCTGGTGCAGAAAGCTACCGACGACGGCATCACCGGCGACACCGAGCTGATCAAGAAGTTGGATGAAATCCGCAAGCAGATGGGCCTGAAGGACATGGACGAACTGGCCGAGGCGGCCAAGAAGCAGGGTATCTCGTACGAGGACTTCAAGCAGAATCTCCGCAACCAGATCGTGACCCAGCAGGTCATCAGCCGTGAAGTGGGCTCGCACATCCAGATCACCAAAGAGGAAGTGCAGAAGTTCTACGACGACCACAAGTCGGAGTTCGAGCGTCCCGAGCAGGTGCGGCTGAGCGAAATCCTGATTGCCCCCAAAACGCCGCCGGCAGCGCCCAATGCCGACAAGAACGCGCCTCCGCCGCAGCCCACCGAAGCCGACGTGCAGGCCGCCGAAACCAAGGCCAATGAGCTGCTTGCCGAGATCAAGAAGGGCGCCAAGTTCGAGGACATCGCGGTCAAGTACTCCGACGGCCCCTCGGCCCAACAGGGCGGCGATCTCAGCTACTTTGACCGCGGCAAACTGGCCAAAGAACTCGAGGACCTCACCTTCGGCATGAAAGCGGGCGAGGTCAGCAACGTCATCCGCACCAAGCAGGGCTTCGTCATCCTGAAGGTCACCGAGCACAATCAGGCGGGCTTGCAGCCGCTGAAGGATGTCGACCAGGAGATCAACCAGGCGGTTTATCTGGACAAATTGCAGCCCGCCCTGCGCGACTATCTGACCAAGCTTCGCGAAGACGCTTTCATCGACATCAAGCCCGGTTTCGTGGATACGGGAGCGAGCCCTAACCAGCACAATCCCATCTACACCACGGCGGCTGCCGACACGACTAAGGCCAAGCCGGCCAAGAAGAAAAAGAAGCTCCTGATCTTCTAGCGATACTCCTCCGGCTTGATCTGTTTCGGATGGGCACGGCTTCAGCCGTGCCGCAACGACGCTATAAAAGTCGCGGCTTTAGCCCTGCTCCCCGCACCGGTCCCCGACTCATCACCGCTCTCCCGCGCCTATAATTGTCTCCCCCACAGGAAGGCAC
>Ga0335076_10001593_pt1 | contig 22040 bp, 18 predicted proteins | sample Lox_Sample_25_FD_206717 | JGI IMG/M metagenome (GOLD analysis project Ga0335076, IMG submission 206717) | Soil microbial communities from Loxahatchee National Wildlife Refuge, Florida, United States - Lox_Sample_2.5 | ecosystem: Environmental > Terrestrial > Soil > Wetlands | place: USA... | reverse complement strand
GGACGCGCAGGTCGAGCTGTTGATCTGCGACTACGATGGAGCGCTCAAGGAATCCCGCGCGCTCGGCCGGGAAGCCGTGACTCAAGCGCGCGCGGCGCTCATCGAGTCGCGCTTGCGCCGGCTCAATGAGCTCGCGAAGCCTCTACGGGCGAAAGGCATCGACACGACCGTCGACGCGCGCTGGGATTATCCGCTGTACCACGGGATCGTCGCCAAAGCGGTCGAGTGGGGAGCGGACCTTGTCGTGAAGGATACTCACTACCACACGGCCCTCAAGCGCTCGATCCTCACGAACACCGACTGGAGCCTCATCCGCAACTGCGCGGCGGCACTGATGCTCGTGAAGCCCCGCACCCCCGCGCCGAAGCCGTGTATCGTCGCCGCGATCGATCCGCTACATGAGCGCGACGCGGCTAAATCGCTCGACAAGAAGATTCTCGCTACGGCGTCCGAATTGTGCGCGACCACCGGCGGCGAGCTGCACGTGTTCCACGCGTTCGACATCACGCCGGTGATCGCGGCTTCGACCGAAGCGATGATGATGCCGATGGCGCTACCCATCGTCGAAATCACCGACGCGATGAGCGCCGAGCACACGGCCGCGGTTCACGAGCTGACCGACGCGATGCCGCTACCGCGCGAGCGCGTGCACATCGTGCAGGGCGGCGCACGCGAGCAGCTGCTCGCGGTCACCGACCGGTTGCGCGCCGACGTGGTCGTGATGGGGGCCGTATCGCGCAGCGGCATAGAGCGCCTGTTCATCGGCAGCACGGCGGAAGAGGTGCTCGATCGCGTGCCCTGCGACCTGCTGATCGTCAAGGCCGACGGCTTCACGCCCCGGCCGTGACGCGCCCTCCAGCGCGCCCATTCCCACGGTATCCCCCGCCGACAAAGGGGAGTAGACTGTACGCTCTATACGCGAGAGTAATCTCGAGCGAAGAATGGACGTTTCCGGCGAGTTGGCCAAAACGCTACTCGAGCTCGCGCCGGACGCGACGGTCGTCGTGGATACGGACGGGACGATCGTGTTCGCGAACGCTCAGGTCGAGCAGACCTTCGGTTACCACGCCGGGGAAATCGTCGGCTCTTCGGTGGAGACCTTGCTACCCGAGCGGTTTCGGCCCGCGCACCCTACGCACCGCGAGCGATTCGCGAGTCAGCCGAAGCCCCGGCCGATGGGCGCCGGCCTCGCCCTGTACGGCCGCCACAAGAAAGGCCACGAGTTTCCGCTCGAGATCAGCCTGAGCCCCGTGATGACGCCGGCCGGCCCGCTGGTCGTCGCCTCCGTGCGCGATGCCACGGTGGCGTACGACAGGCAACACCAGCTCGTCGAGGAGAACCGCCAGAAGAGCCGCTTCATCGCGGCCGCGAGCCACGATCTTCGCCAGCCTCTGCAAACTCTCAACCTGCTGAATCGCGCCGCGCAGCGTCAGGCGGGCTCCAACGTTGCGTTGACCGACGTGCTCGAGCGCCAACAGCTCGCACTCGACTCGATGGCCACGCTACTCGCCTCCGTGCTCGACATCAGCAAGCTCGACAGCGGCGCGGTCGAGTCGCACCCGACCACGTGCGCGATCGACGGGATCTTTGCGCGTTTGCGCTCCGACTTCGAGCCGCAAGCGGCAGACAAGGGAATCGATCTCTCGATCGAGCGTTCGGGCGAGAGCGCGTTCACCGATGCCGAGCTGCTGCGCCGCCTGCTCGCGAATCTCGTTTCGAACGCGATCCGTTACACGCTTGCGGGCGAAGTTCGCGTATCGTGCTCGGCGAGCGGGGACAAGCTCCATATCGAGATCCGCGACACGGGCATCGGCATTCCGTCCGACCAGGTCGAGCGGGTGTTCGAGGAGTTCTATCAAGTCGATCGCGGAACGCAGCGGCCCGAAGGCCTCGGCCTCGGCCTTTCGATCGTGCGCCGGCTCGCGAACCTGTTGCGGTGCGAGATCAAGCTCGACTCGGCGCTCGGCAAGGGCACCACGTTCCGCGTCTTCGTCGACAGAAGCGTGCTGCAGGCGGAAGCCGTGGAACGCACCCGCCATGGCGAATCGGCGAACACGGGACGCGTGCTCATCGTCGACGACGAGCGCGCCGTTGCCGACGCCACATGCTTGCTTCTCGAGCTCGAGGGCTACGAGGTCTCCGTCGCGAGCTCGGAGCGCGAAGCGCTCAAGCGCGTGTCTGCGCGCTTGCCGGACTTGATCGTGAGCGACTTTCACCTGCGCGGCGGCGAGACCGGAGTCGGCGTCGTGACATCGGTCCGTAAGCACATGGGCGATCCCATCCCCGTGATCTTCGTGACGGGCGACACGGCGAAGGCGGCGCTGGTGGACTCGAAGATCGACAACGCGGTGTTGCTGAACAAACCCGTGCGCGCCGACGACCTGATCGCGGCCGTCCGCGAAGGCATCGCAGCTCGCCGGCACCGCTCCCCCGACTAGCTTCGCCGTCCTCGAGCTCGCGCCCGCTCGGGCGCATCCGTGCAAGTACGTATGGTCCACGGCGACCCAGGTCGCGAAAGATTGCGCATCGACACGCGCGAGCGAGCCATGACCGTCAAACGAGTATTGTTCCGTTCCGAAGCCCGCGAAAAGGTGCTGCACGGCGCCGCCCAACTCGCCGACGCGGTCCGAATCACCCTCGGACCGAAATCGAAGTCCGTCCTGATTCAGAAGAAATGGGGCGCGCCCATCGTCTGTAACGACGGCGTTACGATCGCGAAAGAAATGGAGCTCGAGGACGCCGAGGAGAACCTCGGCGCCCAGATGCTGCGCCAAGCGGCCGAGAAGACCGGCGACGCCGTCGGCGACGGCACGAGCACCGCGACGATCCTCGCTCACGCGATCTACGCGGAGGGCACGCGCAACGTCGCGGCCGGCGCGAGCGCGATCGACCTGAAACGCGGGCTCGATCGCGGGCTCGAGTCCGCCGTCAAATCGCTCGCGTCCCAAGCGAAACGCGTAGAGACCCGGAAGGAAAAGGCCCAAGTCGCGACGATCTCGGCGCACAACGATCCGGCGATCGGCGAGCTCGTCGCCGACGCGATGGAGAAGGTCGGCGGGGACGGGGTGATCACGGTGGAGGAGGCAAAGACCACGGAGACGACGCTCGACGTCGTCGAGGGCCTGCAATTCGACCGCGGCTATCTGTCCCCCTACTTCATCACCGACCCGACCGCGATGGAGGCGGTGCTCGAAGACACGTTCGTCCTGATCTGTGACCGCAAGCTCGGGATACTGAAGGACGTGATCCCGTTGCTGGAGCAAGTCGCGAAGTCGGGCCGCCCGATCTTGTTCATCGCCGAGGACGTCGAGGGCGAGGCGCTCGCGACGCTGATCGTCAACCAAATCCGCGGCGTCTTGAAGAACGTGGCGGTCAAGGCGCCGGGCTTCGGCGATCGCCGCAAGGCGATGCTCGAGGACATCGCGGCGCTCACGGGCGGTCAGCTGATCTCCGAGGAGCTCGGCTTCAAGCTCGAGGACGTCGCGCTCGAGCAGCTCGGCCGCGCTCGGCGAGTCGTCGTCGACAAGGACACGACCACGATCATCGGCGGCGCCGGCGACAAGGCGGCGATCAGCGGCCGCGTGCAGATGATCCGCAAGGAGATCGACAAGACGACGAGCGACTACGACCGCGAGAAGCTCGAGGAGCGGCTCGCGAAGCTCGCCGGGGGCGTCGCGGTAATCCGCGTCGGCGCGCCGACGGAATCCGAAATGAAGGCCAAGAAAGACGCACTCGACGACGCGATCGCCTCGACGAAGGCGGCGGTCGAAGAAGGCATCGTCGCGGGCGGCGGGCTCGCGCTGCTGCGTTGCTGCCCCGCACTCGACGCACTCGCGGAAACGTGCAGCGGCGACGAGCGCACCGGCGTGCAGATCCTGCGTCGATCGCTCGAGGCGCCGACGCGCCAGATCGCCGAGAACTCGGCCGCCGACGGCGGCGTGGTCGTCGACCGGATGCTTGCAGGGACCGGCAACGTGGGCTTCGACGCGGCGCGCAAGGAATACGTAAACCTGTTCGACGCGGGCATCGTCGATCCGGCGAAAGTGGTGCGAATGGCGCTCGAGAACGCAGTCTCGGTCGCCAGCGTGTTGCTCCTCACGGAAGCGACGATGACCGAGAAGCCCGAGAAACGCGACGATAGGCTGCCCGCCGAGCCGGCGATGTGAACACGGAGATGTCGATGGTCCAAACCCCGGTCCGACGAGGCCGCCCCCGACGGCTGCTCGCGCATGGCAACCCGCGGCTCGCGGAGGAGATCCACGACCCGTATCGCACGCCGCGCAAGGCGCGCTCGCCGGCACGCTGTAGCGACTGTGGCGCGACGTATCGCAAAGGCCGCTGGACGTGGGAGCGGCTGCTGCCGGCGCCGCCCGCGAGCCTCGTCTGCCCTGCGTGCCGGCGCATCCACGACCGTTACCCGGCCGGTGAGATCACGCTCGGCGGCAGCTTCTTCGTGGCTCACGCCGACGAGGCGCTGAGCTTAGTCCGCAACGTCGAGGACGCGGAGCACCGCGCGCATCCGCTGCAGAGGATCATCGCGATCACGCGCAAAGGCGGTCAGGCGATCGTGACGACGACGGACCTCCACGTTGCGCGGCGCATCGCGCACGCGCTAGAGGACGCTTGGGGCGGCGAGCTCGCGACGCACTACGACGAGGGCGGCTACTTCGTGCGGATCGCCTGGGAGCGTAACGACTGAGATCCGGCGCGACGCGACGCCGCGAGGTCAGCTCCCAACGACTTTCGGGCCCGCAAGGTCGCCGTCGCACGACGGCCTGGCGCGCGAGTCGCGCTCGTTGGCCGAGTCCTGGTAAGGTGTCGGCGGTCCGCCGACCCTCTCGTCGGCCCGGGGAGCGTCGAATGAAAGCCACATTTCTTGTCTGCCTACTCGCGGCAGCGACGACGACCGTGTCCGCGCAGCCTGCCGTTCCGATCGCCTGCGACCGAGCGTGCCTCGACGGTTTCGTCGATCGCTACCTCGACGCGATGCAGGCCCACACGGTCAGCCCCGAGCTGTTCGCGCGCGAAGCGAAGTTCACGGAGAACGGTATCCGCTTGCCGCTCGGCAACGAGGGGCTCTGGTTCAAGATGTCCGGCAGGGGCACGTACAAGTTCTACGTGCCCGACGTCGAGACGCAGCAGGTTGCGTTCATCGGCACCGTGCGCGAGGGCGGCACGAACCCGAACGACGGCACGCTCGTCGGTTTCGCGCTCCGGCTCAAGATCCTCAAGAATCGGATCACCGAGATCGAGCAGCTCGCGATACGACCCGAGACGCCGCTCGGCGGCGCGGCGGCCGCGGCCACTACGGCACCCCCGCGCTTCCCGCCGACCGGTGAGGCCGTCGAGAAGATGGGCGCACCGAACGCGATCTTCGCCGAGGTGATTCCCGAGGCGAAGCGCCCGTCACGCGAGGAGATGATCAAAACGGCGAACTATTATTTCGCCGGCCTGCAGCGAAACGACGGCAAGGGCTATTACCCGTTCACCGACGACTGCGACCGCTACGAGAACGGCATGAAGACCACGAACATCCCGCAACGTGACCCCGCCACCGGCCAAACGGTGACGCGCGGCTGCAAGAAGCAGTTCGAGGAGTCGCTCAAGGGCATCGTCTCGAGGATCCGCGATCGGCGCTTCGTCGCTGTGGATCGCGAGCACGGGGTCGTGTTCTCGTTCGCGTTCTTCGACCACGAGAACATCAACTGGACGTGGCAACTCGCGGAGCTCTTCAAGGTTCAGGACGGCAAGATCCGTCGCATCGAGGCGGTGTTCCACCGCGCGCCGTATGGGATCAACTCCGGCTGGAGCACCTACGAGCAGGGCATGTCGGAGGAGCCGCAGATCGTCCGCTAGCCCCCCGGCGCGTTCGCCGCCAGCACGATTGTCGCTAGCGCTTATTCGCGAGCTCGCGCTCGGCGGCGGCGACGTTTTGCTTCACGCGCAAGAAGCTATCGGGCGTCACCGACACCGAATCGATTCCCGCGCCGACGAGGAACTCGACGAATGCGGGCCGGTCGCTCGGCGCCTGCCCGCAGAGGCTCACCTTGCGGCCGTGCTCGTGCGCCCTCTCGATGACCTCGCGGATCAGCTTCGTGACCGCCGGATTCTGCTCGTCGAACAGGCTCTTGAGACGTGCCGAGTCGCGGTCGACGCCGAGCGTGAGCTGCGTCAAGTCGTTGCTGCCGATCGAGAAGCCGTCGAAGCGCGCGGCGAACTCGTCGGCGAGAATCACGTTCGACGGAATCTCGCACATCACATAAACCTCGAGCCCGTTCGTGCCGCGCTTCAAGCCGTTCACCGCGAGCGTCTCCAGCACGCGATCGGCCTCTTGTGGCGTGCGGCAGAACGGGATCATGACGATCACGTTCAGAAAACCCATCTCCTCGCGTACGCGCTTTAGCGCCGCGCACTCGAGCGCGAAGCCGTCGCGGTAGTCGTCGCTGTAGTAGCGGCTCGCGCCCCGCCAGCCGAGCATCGGGTTTTCTTCGCGAGGCTCGAAGCCCGCGCCGCCGATCAATCGCGCGTATTCGTTCGTCTTGAAGTCGCTGAAGCGGACGATCACGGGGCGCGGATGCTGCGCCGCCGCGATCCGAGCGATGCCGGAAGCGAGCTGCGCGACGAAGAACTCCTCGCCGCTGGACCAGCCGCGCGTGAGCGCATCGATCGCCGCGCGCTCGCCGCGGCTCAACGCTTTCGGCCGGAGCAGCGCGAGCGGATGCACCTTGATGTCGTGGGTCACGACGAACTCGATCCTCGCAAGCCCGACGCCGTCCGCCGGCAATTGCCACCAGCGCAGCGCCGCATCGGGGTTCGCTAGGTTCAACAGCACGTGCGTGCGTGTCTTCGGCACGGCAGAGAGATCGAGGTTCTCGACCGAGTACTCGGCGATGCCGTCGTAGACCGCACCGATGTCGCCCTCCGCGCACGACACGGTGACGCGCTGGCCGTTGCGAAGCACGCGCGTCGCGTTGCCGGTGCCGACGATCGCCGGCAGCCCGAGCTCGCGGCTCACGATCGCCGCGTGCGACGTGCGGCCACCGTGGTCGGTCACGATCGCGGCCGCGCGCTTCATGATCGGCACCCAATCGGGATCCGTGATCTCGGTGACGAGGATCGAGCCCGGCACGAAACGGTCGATCGCCGCGGCGCTCGGCATGCGGCATACGGTTCCGGTCGCGACGGCGGCGCCAACCGCGGCGCCGGACAGAAGTAGCTTGCCCTTGCGCGCGAGCGAGTAAGTCTTGAGCTCGGCGCTCCGGCGCCTCGCTTGGACGGTCTCCGGCCGCGCCTGGATGACGAACAGCTCGCCGCTTCGGCCGTCCTTCGCCCATTCCATGTCCATCGGCTTGCCGTAGTGCGCTTCGATCTGCGCGGCCCAGCGCGCAAGCGTCAGTATCTCGTCGTCGGAGAGTGCGACCGCCGTGCGCTCCCCGGCACGCGTCGCCACGAGCCGCGTCGTCGCGCGCCCGTGCCCATAGACGAGCTTGCGCTGCTTGCTGCCGCGCTTGCGTTCGATCACCGGTCGGCCGCCGCCTGCGAGGAGCGGCTTGAACACGCGGTACTCGTCGGGATCGACGCTGCCCTGGACGACAGTCTCGCCGAGCCCGAAGCTGGCATTGATCACGACGACGCCCGGGAATCCCGTCTCGGTGTCGATCGAGAACATCACGCCGGCGGAAGCGCGATCCGAGCGCACCATCGGTTGCACGCCGACCGAAAGCGCGACCTTGAGCTGATCGATCCCGTGGTTCTCGCGATAGCTGATCGCGCGATCCGTGTACAGCGACGCGAAGCAGCGCCGACAGGCCGCGAGCAAGGCAGTCTCCCCGCGCACGTTGAGAAACGTCTCCTGCTGTCCGGCGAAGCTCGCCTCCGGCAAATCCTCCGCGGTAGCGCTCGAGCGAACCGCGACTTCACGCACGCCGCCGCGGCCGCCGCGAAGGTTCCGATAGGCCAACGTGATGGCTCGACAAAGCTCGTCGGGGAGCTTCGCGCGCAGCATTTTTGCGCGAATCTGACGGCCCGCGCCCGCAAGCGGCAATTCCCCGGCGGCGTAGCGTTCGATCAGCGCCGCGATCTCGGGCTCGAGGGCGTTCGCATCGAGAAACGCGCGGTAGGCAGCAACCGTCGTTGCGAATCCCCCGACGCAGCGGACGCCCGCCGAGCTCAGATGCCGAAGCAACTCGCCGAGCGAGGCGTTCTTGCCGCCGACGCGCGGCACGTCCGCGAGAGTGACCGATTCGAGCGGGACGACTAGACTCTCGCGCGCCGCCGCCACCGCCGTCTCAGTCGCGATTCGAGGCAATCTTGTCCTCCTGGATCGAGCGGAGGTAGTCGACGAGCTTCGCGATCGTCTTGCGCATTTCCTGCTGCGCCGAGACGTCGCCGCCCTCCTCGACCCAGAACTCGTAACCCCAAACGGGCATCGTGCGCGTGCCGTGCGCGTCGATTCGCGCGCCGCGGCCGTCGATCGTGTCGCGCACGAGCTGCGTCGGGAAACCGCCGTAGCGGCGCGAGATCTGGGTGAGATCCGGCACCATAACCCCGAGGCTACGCGCGACCGGGCCGTCGCCTCGCGCCATGTCGCCGTGGCAACTCGCGCAGAAGCGACCGAAAATCTCCTCGCCGCTGTAATCGGCGAGTGAAACGGCCTCGAAAGCGTTCGCGCTACACGCGACGATTAGCGCCGCGGCGGTGGTAATTCCAAGACGTCGGAATCTCATTTCACTTACCTCCATGATCTAACGGCCCGGCACGACGAAAGTCGCGGGTTTGATGATGACGAGATCGCACGGAAGCCGGTCCAACACGCGCGCGGCGGTGCTGCCGATCAAGACCTTCTTGATGCCGCGCCGCACGACGGAGCCCATGACAAGGAAATCGGCCTTCTGCGATTCGGCCGCATTTTGGAGACACTGGTGAGCGAGCCCTTCGAGCATGTGCACGTTCGTGCCCGGCACGGGGTGATCCAAGAGAAAGCTCTCGACCGCTTGCCGATGCTCCGCCGCGACCAGCGCACGCACGTTCGGAGGCAATTCGACGCCGAGCGGCGTCTCGACCGCGTGGACGAGATGCAGCCTGCCGCCGGTTTTCGCGCAGAGCTCGACGCCGAATTCGTAGATCGCGTCGTCGAGCCGCGCCGGCTTGTCGTGCTCGTGCACGGGATCGATCGCGGCGAGCACCGTCGGCTCGGCGGCGATCTCGCGCCGTTTCACGAGCAGTAGCGGCACCGGACAGTCGCGAATCAAGTTCCAATCGGTGTTCGATAACAGCGTTCGCCGCAGCAGCGTGTGGTGATGCGTGTCTTTCGCCACCAGCCAAGGCCGCCGCGATAGCGCGTGCTTCACGATTGCTTCGTCGAGCGGGTAATCCCAGGCGACGTCGACCGCGACTCTCAACCCTCGTCCCCGCAGCGCGCTCGCGAAGTTTTCGAGCCGGTGCCGATGCCGGAGCAGGAGCTGCTCACGCGCGCCGGCCTCGGGTATCCACACGGTCGTGATACGACCCGAATCGATGTCCGCATCGTAGTCGCACGCGAACAACTCGAGCGCCGCTCCGGTCTTCTCGGCCAACCAGGCGGCGCGCTGAAGCACCGGCTGCTCGTCCTCGGTGAGCGGGTCCACGACGACCAGGATCGTTTTCTCGGAGCGCTTCGTGCCAGCCATTGGACCCCCTCGGGACTGCCGTGCAGCGTGGCGAAGTGTCGCCCCTCAAACCAGTTCGGGATTTACCTATCGGCGCACCCGCCGGTCATGGGGAATCTACGTATTCACTCCGACCTCCGCTACGCTGCAGCATGGGACTGTATTCGGAGGTGCATATGACGGTCAGCTCAGTCTGCAATTTCAACGTGGCATCCATCGAGCGGGACGCGGACGTCGTCGAAGCCGCGGCGCGAATGCGCGCCCAGCACGTCGGCGACTTGATCGTCGTCGAGGAGAAGCCGGGTGGGCGCGTTCCGGTCGGAATACTGACCGACCGCGACATCGTGGTCGCCGTCGTCGCGAAACGCGTCTCGGCGGCCTCGGTCACCGTCGGCGACGCGATGAGCGTCGCGCTGCTCACCGTGAACAAGGACAATGGCATAGAGCACGCGTTGCGCGAGATGCGTCGCGCCGGCGTGCGCCGCGCGCCCGTCGTGGACGAGGCGGGCCTGCTCGTCGGCGTGCTATCGATCGACGATGTGATCGATCATCTGGCCGTGCAGCTCGAGCACATCGCGGACATCATCCGTATGGGGCAGCAGACGGAAGTCGACGAACGCCGTTGACTCCGCGGGGACCTGGCCTACGAAAGAAAAGGCCGGGCTGCATCGCGGCCCGGCCCTGTTCGACGCGATCGAGCGCCGCGCGCTAGATCGAGTAGCCTTCCATCCTGAACGGCAGCGTGCGAATCCGCTGCCCGCTCGCCGTGTAGATCGCGTTCGCGATCGCGGGCGCGGCCGGCGGGAAAGCCGGCTCACCGCAACCGGTCGGCGAATACTCGGACTGGATGAAGTGCACCTCGACCTGCGGCGCCTTGTCGATCCGGATCAACGGGTACTTGTCGAAGTTGGTCTGCTCGGCACGCCCGTTCTCGAACGTGATCGCGAGACCCATCGCGGTGCTGAGCCCGTCGGTCACCGAGCCCTGCACCTGATTCTCGGCGCCGCTCATGTTCACGATCGGCCCGATGTCGGCCGCGACCCAGATCTTGTGCACCGTGACCTTCTTGTTCGCGTCGACGCTCACGTCCGCGACCTCGGCGAAGTGCCCCGCATGGCTGAAGTGGAAGGCGAGCCCGAGCGCGCGGCCTTTCGGCATCGGCTTGCCCCAACCCGACTTCTCCGTCACGAGCTTGATCACGTCGGCCGCGCGGCCGGTGTTCAGCGAGCGCGGATTGCCTTCGATCGCCATCCGCGGCGCGCCCATCACCTCGAGCAGGAAGTCGCGATGGTCGCGATTCGCCGCGACCGCGCATTCGTGCAGGAAGCTCTGGATCGCGAACGCGATCGTGTTCGAGCCCGGCGCCCGCCACGGCCCCGTCGGGATTTTCGACGCGATCAGCGACTGCTGCATCCGTTGATTAGCGACGAGCGGCGCGGGGAACTCGGTCGGAGCGATGTTGCCGCCCGTGACCGTGTTCTTGCCGTCGCGCGAGAACGTGATGAAGTGGTTCTGATACGCGGACAGCTTGCCGCTCTTGTCCACGGCCGCCTTGAACGAATGGAACTGCCCTGGGCGGTAGTAGTCCCAGCCCATGTCGTCCTCGCGCATCCATTGCACTTTGACCGGCACGCCGCCGGCCTGCCTCGACACCGCGGCTACTTCGCACACGCTGTCGTTCGCGAGTCGCCGGCCGAAGCCGCCGCCGCCGCGCAACTGGTGCAGGGTCACTTTCTCTTTCGGTAAACCGAGCAGCGCCGCGACCGCGTCGACCGCCGCCTGCGGGGTCTGCGTCGGCGCCCAGATCTCGATGCTGTCGCCCTTGAACCAAGCCGTGCAGTTCTGCGGCTCGAGGTCGGCATGCGACACGTAGTGCACCGTGTACATCGCCTCGACCGTCTTGCCGCCCTTGAACGCGGCCTCGACGTCGCCGGCCTCGCCGAGCGTTTGCGCCGCGGGCTGCGCCGCGATCTTCTTCGCGTCCGCGACAGCGCCCTTCCAGCTGTCTTTCGAGGCGTCGGTCTCGTCCCAATCGATCTTCAGCTGCTTCTTCGCCTGGAACGCGGCCCACGTCGTGGTCGCGAGGATCGCGACGCCCGACGACACGGCCGCCGCACCCGGACCGAACGCGATCGGATCGCCCTGCCGGTCGACGACGAACGCCTGCTTCACGCCCGGCAGCGCCTTGATCTGATCGAGATTCGCGCTCTTCACGCGCGCGCCGATCGCCGGCCCCTTCGTGAAGCTCGCGAACAGCATGCCGGGCATCCGCGCGTCGATGCCGAACAGCGGCTGACCCGTCACGATCTTCGGGTTGTCGACCCCCGTCACGCGCGTGCCGAGAATTTTGTACTCCGCGCGGGTCTTGAGCCGCACGGAATCGGCGCTCGGCACGGGCAGAGCCGCGGCCGCCGAGGCGAGCTCGCCATAGCTCGAGCTACGGTTCGAGGCGCGGTGATAGGCGACCGACTTGTCCGTCGTGATCTCGGACTCCGGCACCTTCCACGTCTGGGCGGCCGCGGTCACGAGCATCGCGCGCGCCGTCGCGCCTGCGCGGCGCAGCAGGTCCCAGTTCGTCGGCGTCGAAGTCGAGCCGCCCGCGACCTGCGGGCCATAGAGCTTGACGTCGATCACGGCCTGCTCGACGTGCACCTTACTCCAGTCCGCGTCGAGCTCCTCCGCGACGATCATCGGCAGCGACGTCTTCACGCCCTGTCCGACTTCGGGGTTCTTCGCGAACAGCACGATCGTGCCGTCCGTCTTGATCTGCACGAACGGATTCGCGTCGAACGACGCCGCGGCGGCCGGCTTCGCCTGCGCGAGCGCCTTCTGGGCGGTGGGGCCCAAACCCATCGCAAGCACGAGACCGCCGCCGGCGAGACCCGTGACCTTGATGAAGTTACGCCGTGAGACCTTCGCGGCCTCGAAGCGCGCGCGCTCGAGATCCTGCAGATACGGCGGGACGTACGGATCGGGTTGGAAGTCGTGCGCGCTCATGACGCGCCCCCGGCTTTCGCGATCTTGTCGGCCGCGTTGTGGATCGCCTTGCGGATGCGCGTGTAGGTGCCGCAACGACAGATGTTCGGCGCCATGTCGTTGTCTATCTGCGCGTCCGTCGGCTTCGGCACGCGCGCGAGTAATGCCGTGGCGCGCATGATCTGGCCGGCCTGGCAATAGCCGCACTGCGGGACGTCTTCCTCGATCCAGGCCTGCTGGACGGCAGTGAGCTTGCCGTTTGGCCCCGCTAGCCCTTCGATCGTGGTGATCTTCTGATCCGCGACCGTCTCGAGCGGCAGCTGGCACGACTGAATCGGCGTGCCGTTCAGGTGCACCGTGCACGCGCTGCACTGGCCGACGCCGCAGCCGTACTTCGTGCCGACCAAGTTGAGCGTGTCGCGTAGTACCCAGAGCAGCGGGGTTTTCGGGTCGACGTCGTCGCCGACCTCGTAGGACTGCCCATTGACGTTGAGCCGATACATTGCAGCCTCCTGAGCGGTGCAACCGAAGGATTCGTATGAACGCGAGCGAGAACAGAAAGTCTCGGTGAATTCGTTGGGGCGCGCAACGGTCAACTCCCTGTCGGCGCTATGTTTTCTTGGCTATAGCGAGCCACTCGCAGCTCCGGGCGGGAGCGTCAGCGATCCGGGTCGAGTCGCGCTTCGCCGCAGTCGACGCGCGCTGCGCTTCGACGCGTATCTAGAGAGTGCGTGGACGGCTGCTACAATCGCCGCCACGCTCGGGGGGTGTTGAAACTAATCCTGTCGGCCCGGCGCGCCGCCAAAATGGCGAGCCGCCGGCCGTGCGGGGCGGTGTCGCGCACCTAGGTTCACCAGGCGTTCCGCGGCTCGATCGCCGCGACGAAAGGACCGCTTAACATTTATTGAGACAAGGAGACTGACCGATGAGAACGTCGTTTGTACCCGCCCTGCTGAGCGTCGCCTGCGGTGCACTAGCCGGTGTCGCGGCGGCCGCGCCCGTGAGCTACGAGATCGACCCGCAGCACACGTATCCGAGCTTCGAAGCGGACCACATGGGCGGCATGTCGGTGTGGCGCGGCAAGATCAACTCGTCTGCCGGCAAGATCGTGCTCGACAAGCAGGCCGGCACGGGAACCGTCGACGTCACGATGGATATGAAGACGATCGACTTCGGCATCGACGCGCTGAATGCCCACGCGCAAACGGCCGACCTTTTCGACACGGCCAAATATCCGACCGCGACTTACACCGGCAAGCTGGCGAAGTTCCAGAACGGCGCACCGACGGAGGTCGACGGCACGTTGACGCTGCACGGCGTGACCAAGCCCGTGACGCTGAAAATCAACAGCTTCATGTGCAAGGAGCATCCGATGAAGAAGAAGGAGTTCTGCGGCGCGGACGCAACCGCGACGCTCAACCGTGACGACTTCGGCGTCGACTTCGGCAAGCAGATGGGATTCAAGATGGGCGTGACGCTGCGGATCCAGATCGAGGCGACGGCGACCTAATCGCGTCGTGGCTTACGGCCGAACCGACAAGTTCGGCTCGCCTTGGCTCGACCTCATTCGCCCCCGCGCGCCGCGTGCGCCCGGGGGCGAATCGTCTTTTGGCGACTGTGTCTTGTTCGCAAGCCGAGCAGTTTGGAGCATCCGCCGAACGGCCCCGGTCTCCCATGTTGGCGCGGACGGTGTCAATATCAGTACATTCGCCGGGACCGGGGGGCAGATCGGCGAGTACAACACCAAGCCGTCGTGTCGACGGCCACAATGCCATCGCCCCCGGGAGCTCGATCAAACCTCTTGGGGATCAGTAAGCGGGGGAACCACATGTCGACCTATTGCGTGCTCGCGCGAGGCGGAGCCTTTCGGCGGACGGTCGCTTCGATCGGACTGGTACTCGGCATCCTGGCAGGCGGAACGCAGATCGCCTCTGCTCAGCAACAGCAGCAGCAGCAGAAGACGGACGAAGAGATCGTCGTAACCGGTTCGCGTGTTCGACAATCGGGGTTCGACTCTCCCCAGCCGCTCTCGGTCATCGACTCGTCGACGATCCAAGACCTCGGCATCGTCAATACCGGCGACGTGCTGCGCCAGATGCCTCAGAACACGGCGTTCTTCACGGAGACGAACGTCGGCATCGGTAACTTCAACGTCGGCTCGCAGCTCGCGAATCTGCGCGGCCTGAATCCCTTCTTCGGCACGCGCACGCTGACGCTCGTCGACACAAAGCGCGTCGTGCCGACCAGCGAGGGCGGCGCGATCGATCTCACGCTGATCCCGTCGATGCTGATCTCCCGCACCGAGGTCGTCACGGGCGGCGCGTCCGCCGCGTACGGCTCGGACGCGATCGCGGGCGTCGTGAACGTGATCCTCGACACCAAGCTCGACGGCTTCAAGGCGCAGCTCGACTACGGCGAGACGTCGAACAGCGACGGCGGCGACACGCACGGCGCGGTCGCATTCGGCAGCGGCTTCGCGAAGGACAAAGGCCACTTCATCGTCGGTGCCGAGTATCAGAATCAGGACGCCATCGGCCCGTGCTCGACCACGCGCGACTGGTGCAAGGAGTCGTGGTCCGTCGGCACGAACGGCGGATTCAACACGCCGGCCGGAGTCGGTAACGGATTGCCGAACTTCGTCGTGGCGCCGAACGCGAAGTTTCCGGTGTCCGACGGTGGCCTCATATCGACTTGCCCGAACGCCATTTGCTTCCAGCCGGGATTCGTGCCGCTCACGCAGCAGTTCAACTTGGCTGGTACCGCCGTATCGGCCTACAACCCGGGCATGTTCCCCGGCGTGTTCTCGCGCACCGGCGGCGACGGCTCGCTGCTCGCTTACAGCATCTCGAACATCCGCCCGTCGGTCGAGCGGTACTCGGCGCTCGGCCACATGGACCTCGACTTCACCGATTCTCTGAAGTTCTTCGTCGAGGTCGCACAGGCGCACAGCGATGCCGTCAGCGACCCGGCGAACGGTGGCCTCGGCCCGATCGCGGGGTATGTGATCCATCCTGACAACGCGTACATCACGCCGGCCGTCGCCGGGGCGATCCCAAATTTCGCAACGAACGGCGCGACGTTCGCGCGCATCTTCGCCCCAAACGTCTTCTCGGCCCGCAACACGACCGAGAACACGACGCAGCGCTTCGTGACCGGATTGAGCGGCGACATCGGCGGCAGTTGGGATTGGGACGCGTACTACACCTACGGCACGAACACCAACCATCAGAAGCTGTTCAACAACGCGGTCGGCAGCGTCGTGCCGGGCGCGCATGCGTATGACTTCCTCGGCTGGGCGCTCGACGCCGTGCACTCGGTCGCGGGCGATCCGAGCAGCCCCATCGTGTGCCGCGCGACGCTGCCAGGCCCCGGGTTTAGAGCGAACGCCGCGGGCTGCGTGCCGATGAACTTCTTCGGCGTCGGCAACACGACGCGGGCGTCGATCGACTACGCGTTTCGCACGCTCGTCGAAGACTCCGACCTCTCGCAGAACGCCGCCGGCGTGAACTTCCGCGGCGACCTCGCGAAGGGCTGGGGCGCGGGCGCGATCTCGAGTGCGTTTGGCGCCGAGTGGCGGCAAGAGAAGTCGAACACCACGCACGATCAGGCGGATCAGCCATGGTACAACGACTACTTCTTGAGCTATGGCGGCGATCGCGGCGGCACGATCGGCGTGCAGGAGATCTACGGCCAGATTCACATCCCGATCGTCAAGAAGTTCAGCACCGACGTCGCCGCGCGCGAGACGCATCACGAGGCGTCGAGCATCGACCCGACGCAGGGCTCGAAGAGCCATGACTTCTCGAGCTGGAAGGCGTCGGCGCTTTTCGACCCGCTCGACTGGCTGCGCTTCCGCGCCACGCGTTCGCAAGACGTCCGCGCCGCGGGATTCCGCGAGCTGTTCCTCCCGCGGACGACCGTGCCCGCGACGATTGGCGGGTTCCCGAACGCGGTCAACAACCCATGGAACGGCAATGCACCCGATGCGTTCCTCAGCACGTCCGGCGGCAACCCGAACTTGAAGCCGGAGACAGCCGACACGTCGACGCTCGGCGTGGTCTTCTCGTTCGAGCGGTTCCGTTTCTCGATCGACTGGTACGAGATCGACATCAGGGACGCGATCACACCGGGCGGCACGGGCGGCTTGAGCGCCCAGCAGATCGTGAACGCGTGCTTCGCGGGCGGCGCGGCGGCTTGCTCTGCGATGAGCGGCGAAGGCACGGCCGACATCACGGCGGTCGACTCGAGCTCGATCAACATCGGCTCGTTCCTGACGCGCGGATTCGATCTCGAGGCCGATTACACGCTGCCTATGGTCGGCAAGGGCAACATGAACATCCGCGTGATCGCGAGCAACCTCTACGACATGATCATCAACACGGGCCTCGGTAACCCGGCGTTCAACTATGCGGGGCAGAGCGGGCCGGTCGCGTCGTTCGGCGGCTTCAACACCTCACCCGACTGGGTGGCGACCGCGTTCGCGACCTACACGCGGGGTAAGTTCAGGAACACGCTCGAGCTTCGCTACATCGGCTCCGGCACTTTGAACGCGATGTACTTCGACAGCCCGATCGGCAGCGCGAGCAACACGAAGATCAACTCAATCAGCGACAACAGCGTCGCCTCCGCGTACTACCTCAATTGGTCGGGCTCGTACGACCTCCGCAAGGGCGGAAACACGCACGGACTCGAAGTGTTCTGGGCGATCAACAACCTGCTCGACAAGAATCCGCCCGTCGCGCCGGGCGGCAACTTCTACCCGACGAACCCGGTGTTCTTCGACACGATCGGAGCCCGTGTCCGGGCCGGAGTGCGACTGAACTTTTGAGCTCGATCCAGCATGATCGTCGAGCCGCGGCGTTCCTCGCGAACGCCGCGGCATCGGCGAGCACGCTCGGCAGGAGCGTCGCGGGCGCGTCGCGCAAAAGGTGGTGCTTCGCGTTCGGGTTCGCGGTCACCGTGCTCGCGAGTGGATGCGCCCCCAGCGGCGAATCGACGGCGCCCGTCGCCGCCGTCCCGACACGAGCCGGTGCAGCCGCGAGCCCGGAATCGGCTTCCTACAGGATCGACGGCCGAGTCATCGCGCTCCGTGACGGTAAGCACGACGAGCCCGCGACCCCGAGCTCGGGGGCACGCAACACGGCGACCGTCTGGGGCAAGCCCGTCGGCGCGGACCTCGACGGCGACGGCGACCAAGACGCCGTCGTGATCATCGCCACCGAGCCCGGCGGTAGCGGCACGTTCTACTACGTCGCCGTCGCGGAGCTCGACGGCGGCGCTTATACGGGCTCCGCCGGCGTGCTTCTCGGCGATCGCATCGCGCTACAGCGGGTGAGGTTCGCCGACGGCGTCGTCACCGTCGACTACGCGGAGCGCAAGCCCGGCGAGCCGATGTCGACGCCGCCGTCCGTCCCGGTGAGCAAGCGCTTCGTCTATCGGAGCGGCGTGCTGGAGCCGCTCGAGCCTGACAAGCACTTCTGAGCTACCAGCTCCAGCTGAACCCGAAACCCGGACCCGCCGCGGTGAGACGCAGCACCTCGCGCGTGCTCTCGAAGTCGACCTTGAGGTAACGATAGCCGCCGAACGCCGTCAGCCGATCGCTGAAGCGATAGCCGAACGCGGCGAGCACGTGCGTCTGCGACTTCGACTCGAGATTGAAGCCGCCGTAATCGCCGCGCGCGTCCACGTACCAGTGCCTGCCGATGGGATGCGAATACTCGACGCCGACGAACGGATCCGCGATGGCCTTGCTCACCGCCCCGTCCGGCCCCGGATTCAGCTCGACGGACACCTTGAGGTCGATGCCCCGCGCGCCGGCGAGCACCGCGAACCCGAAGTCCTTTGTGAGCGCGTAGACGGCGCCGAGCTCGTAGATCTCGCCGCTGACGCCGAGCGAGGTCGTGAGCTGCGAGCGGGTGAAGTCGTCGCCGTAATCGACGTAGAGCGCGTCGGCGAACCAGCCCCATTTCGCTGCGCGTGCGTCGAAATGCACCGACGCGTAGCCTTTCAGGTTTTCGAGCGCCCAGAACGAATAGTCGGAATCGGTCGATCCGTGCGCGCCGTCGGCGCCGAGGTCGCCCGTGATCGTCGCGACCCAGACGTACGGCGACACCGTGTAGCGCCAGGCCGAAGACGATGCGGCGGCCGAATCGGCTTCGGCCGCCGCCGCGGACTGTGCAGAGGCGAACAGTGCCGCACCGGCGCAGAGCGCGCCAGCGCGAAGAAGCCGGCTCAACGGCAAACCGTCAAACCTTCTCGATCTCCTCGAGCCGCTGGCGCAGCAGCGACGCCCAGGCTTGCGCGAGCCGATGGACTTCGGTCCAGGCAGTGACCTTGTTGACTTCGAAGGCGAACGGCGACTCGGCCGCGCGCCGGTCGGCCGCTCTGCCGAGCACCTCGTTGCTCTGCGAGTCGCGGAGCTCGATGACGAGCGTCGCCTGACCGACCGAGGTGAGATACACGCCGCCGCGGCCGCCGAAGGTCGCCGAATCGACGTCGGTCGGCACGCTCGAGACGACGTCGATCACGCCGCCGACCAGCAGCAACACGTCGGGTCCCGGCTTGTCGACGATCTGATAGCGCTTGAGCTTCGACAGCTCTCTCGTGAACTCCTCCTTCAGGATGTCCTTGAACATCTGCTGAGCCTCGGGCGAGATCGGGAACTCGCTCGCGCCTTGTCGGGCCTCAAACGAGCTCACCGGCTTCACCTTCTTGAAGGACACGCCGGCGCTCGCGATCATCAACTTCGTGTACGGCGTGAGATCGAAGTCGGGCTTCACCCACGCGGCATCTGCGACGCTCTTCTTCACGCGAACCAGGCCGTCGTAAGAGACTTCCGCGTTCGGCCCCGTCTGGATCTGCGGCTGCTTCGGCGCGGCCATGCCGATGCCGACGCAAAGAGACGCCGCCGCGACAACCGCGACCTTCATCGAGTTGCGACCCACATTCGAACGGATCATGTTTCCCCTCCCTTGAGCTTGTCGTTCTCGTTGCCGGCAGATCGCCTCGATCAGTGCTCGGCGGTCAACGCGACCCGGCCTATCTCGGGAATGCCCAGTCGCGAAATGGTGCTCACCAGTAGATCCGGTGACGACTTCTTTTTCAACGTGATTCGGTATTCGAGAAGCACACGGCCGTTCGGCAGCGGGGACGAACCGGCCTTCTGCCATTCCTTCGCGCAGAGCGGCAACACCACGGCGAGTCGCTCGTCGACGCGGGCCGCGTCCGACGCGTCGATTTGCAGGCCCACGGTGCGCCGCGGCGCGGGCGGCGGGACCGGCGCGTCGGAAAGCGTCCAGCCGTCGAGCCCGCGAGGCTGTCGCGCGAAACGCGCGCGGCTCAGCAGCAGCATCGTGAAGTTGAACACGATCGACGCGACGAGCGCCACGACGAGCAATTGCACGCCGGCTGCGAGCCCGATGCCGATCATCACGAACAGGAACACGCCGTCCATCGCCTCGCGCAGCTGTGCGCGCCAACGGACGACGGCCGCAAGCCCGCCGAGGCTGAAAGCGAGCGCGAGGCTGTCCTTCACGATGAACACGGCCATTGCGATCGCGATCGGCAGGAGCAGAAGCGCGCGGCCGAAGTCCGGCCGATACGTCTCGCCGTCGTTCGTCCACTGATAGACGCGCGCGACCGGATACGCTACGAGCAGCGCGCCGATCAGCGCGAGGGCGATCAAAGACAGCAGATCGGGATCGGTCAACGGAACCGTCAGCGTCGAGAGCGAGCTCGGGCCCGCCGCATCGATCGCGGCTTTCGAGACGACCCGGCCGCGCTCGCGAATGATCGCGTCGTCCAGAGACGGGAAGGCTCGGAGCAGGATGGCGTACAGCGACCAAATCGCGGCATAGTAGACCGCGAGCCGGAGCATGACGTTGTCGAGAACACGGCGCATTTTTTTGGCTCTTCTCGATCAGTAATTCTACCTACAAAAAAGCGCCCACGCCGGCTCACGTCTGTTCTATGATCGGCGCGCGGGGTGGCTTCAAAGCATTTTTCCGGCGAGGGGACTCTCTTCATGGTCACGAATAATAAGACTCCGGTAGTCATCGTCGGCCTGGCTGCAATCGTGTGGCTCTTTCTCGCCCCATCGTCCGCGAAAGCGCAGAGTGCCGACCGCGAGCGCGCTAGCGTCTATATCGGCACGTTCATCACGGACCGCAACACGAGCGCGCGCGTGGACAGCGACGCCGGCAACCCCGGAACCGACGTCGACCTCGAAGGAGACTTGGGCCTCAAGGCCTCGACCTCGGTCATGCGCGCTGGCGGCGACGTTTGGCTCTCGCGCCGGCAAAGACTCGATGTGTCGTACTTCGACTTGTCGCGCAGCGCGAACCGAACGATCGACAAGACCATCAATTTCGACGACAAAACGTTCCCGATCAACACCGTCGTCAGCACGGACAATCACTTGACGATCACGAAGCTCGACTACACGTTCGCGTTTCTGACCCGGGAGAATTGGTTCGTCGGTGTCGACGCCGGCCTCTATGTGATGCAGACGGGGCTCAGCCTCAGCGAGCCGAAGCTCGGAACCTACAGCAGCCAGTCTCTCACCGCCCCGCTCCCGGTCGTCGGCTTTCGCGGCGAGTACGGGATCAACGACCGGTGGACGCTCCGCGGAGCCTTCCAGTGGTTCGGCATCACCTTGACCGACGTGAGCGGGCACTTTACCGACACGTACGCTGGCGTCGATCGCCGCTTCGGCAAGCGCTTTTCGGTCGGGCTCGCGTACGACACCGTCTCGCTCAACATCGATGTGAAGAAGACCGAACACCTGAAGGGCAACCTCAACTGGGGCTACAACGGCTGGCTGCTCTACTTCAGAACCGATTTCGGGGGCGGCGTCTCGAAGCGTTGACGCTTCACCGACGCACCGTCCTCCACTAACGATCCTGCGAGCGCGACATCACGCGCCCGCTGGAAAATTCGCGGGCATTGGCGCATCTTGGCGGTTGCGTCGCACGCGCAGTGACTCGAATAACTCGAAGGAGAACGACATGAAGCGTTCCATGGTGGCGTCGGTCGGTCTGCTGGCGAGCGGCGTGGCGCTCGCCGACAACGTCGAGGGCGCCGACCGGCTGCTGTGCGCGCCGGAACAAATCATGATCTGCGTCGAGGAAGCCGACTGCTACCCCGCGCACGCCTCCGACCTCGGCGTGCCCGATTTCGTCATCGTCGACCTGAAGAACAAGAAGATGCAGACGACGAAGTCGAGCGAGCAAACCCGCACCACCGCCTTCTCGAGCATGAGCCGCAGCGGCGGAAAGATCTTTCTGCAGGGAGTGGAGAACGGCCGCGCGTTCAGTTTCGTGATCAACGAAATCACCGGCAGCCTGACAGTGGCTTTATCGCGCGACGGCGTTGCCGTCTCCGTGTTCGGCTCTTGCACGAACGCGAAGGTCGAATAGC
>Ga0335076_10001592_pt1 | contig 22041 bp, 18 predicted proteins | sample Lox_Sample_25_FD_206717 | JGI IMG/M metagenome (GOLD analysis project Ga0335076, IMG submission 206717) | Soil microbial communities from Loxahatchee National Wildlife Refuge, Florida, United States - Lox_Sample_2.5 | ecosystem: Environmental > Terrestrial > Soil > Wetlands | place: USA... | reverse complement strand
TCTTCCACGATTGAACGATCGCTATACGCAGTACAACTCGACCCTGATAAGGAAGAGGTCCCAGGTTCGAGTCCTGGATCGCCCACTCTTAGGAAAGCCCCGCAAAACAGGACGTTTGCTGAGATCGCACCCAATCGTCGCGCTCCGCTCGAGCCGGCATTTGGGTGCAATACGGGTGCATCAGGATTTTCGGGGGGACACATCGCGGCCCACTCGGACCGCGTAACTGCTGCCCTTCGAGACACGAGCGTCAGCGCTGTCGCAGCTCGTCGGCCGGGGCCGCGCACTCGCGTCAGCGGGGTGGGGACGGCATGACGGCCATCGGCCACACGCACGATCCCGTCACGATCTCGGACCGCCGCGAGCTGCCCTTCTTCATGGTCTACACGCGCGCGGTCGAGGCGATCCGCGAACACGCCGTTGGTCCTCGCCGCGTCCGCACGATCGGGTTCTACGGGCTGCTCTGCCAGCTCGCCAACGAACAGCGGGCCATCGGGCAGCAACGCCGCGTCCGCTACAGCTACGACCTCCTCGCCACCCGCGGCGGAGTCTCCAAGGGAAGCGTCGCGAAGATGCTGGCCTGCCTCGAGAAGGCCGGAGTTCTCCAGAGGGAGACGCAGGCCGACCCTGAGCGTGGCGGCACCATCAGCATCGCGCATCTCCTCATCCACGAGCACAGCTTCATCGCCGTGACGGTGCCGATGGCCGACCGGCTCGCGGCGCCTCGAGACGGGGGCCATCTGCTGCGAGATCTCGGGCTGGTCGTCGTTCTGCTCGAGTTCTGCGTCCGGCAGGGTCCGGAAGGGACGTGGACCCAGGCGCAGGTCACTCGCTCGCAGATCGCCCAGCACTCAGGGCTGCACGTCGAGCGCGTCGACGACTGCCACCACATCCTCGAAGCGGCCGGTCTGCTCACCATTGAACGTCGTCGAGCGAGCAACGGCGGTCGGAACCTGCCGAGCATCTACACGGTCCATGAAGCGCCACTCAGTCAGGGCGGTGAAACGGAACCGGCTGGGCGCCAGAACGGTACTGGCAGGGCGGCGGGGCGAAACGGCCAGGGCGGTGAATCGGAACTGGCTGGGCGCCAGAACGGTACTGGCAGGGCGGCGGGACAGAACTGGCAGGGCGGAAACGCCGCCACCGGCATGGCTGATTCGCCGCCCTCTAGCGCGCGCGCAGGTGACGGCGATCCAGAAGAACAACGAGAAAACTTCCAGGGCGGTCAGCCGGAACCGGCCGAGGACAGGTGTTCCGTGGGATACGGGACGAGCGAGTGGGTGATTGAGGCGTTCATCGATGCCTGGAAGCCGGCCCTGGGCAGCAGCCCGGCAGTCCGGTACGGCCGCGACACACGGCGCTGGCACGAGGCGGCGGACCGACTCCTCGAGCGCCTCGAACCTGAGCGCATCGCGGCCGGGTTCTCGCAGATGGTCGCCGACCCATACATCGGCGCAAAGGCCACCACCCTCCCCGACTTCGATCGGATCGCCGAAGAGCTGATCGCGAAACGCTTCGCCTCGGGCAACGGCGACCGGCGGGACACGAAGTTCCCCGCAACTGCTGACTTGGGATCACCCGACGCGAGCGGTCTCAGCTGGCCGGCTGCCAAAGATCACCTCGCCCGCGCTATTCAGCGACACGGGCGCGACCACCGCGCGGCGGCGCTCGCCGAGCTCGCCGCCATCCACCCCACCCTCGAGCGTTTCGTCCTGACCGCCCGCTGGACCGTGCTCTGCGAACACCCCCTGCACTACTCCGAGCGGCAATACCGAGACCTGTGGTCCGAGCTCACCGAGCGGAATCACGACCACCAGGAGCGGACCGCGGCATGACATCGGCCGTCCACAACGCCGCGCACGCTCAGAACCTCGAGGCCGAGCGGTCAGTGCTCGGCGCCGTTCTCCTGGACGAACGCCATCTCCACGCCGCCCTCGACGTCGGCCTCCAGGACGACGACTTCTACCGACCCGCACACGGGCGAGTGTTCGCAGCGATGCGGGCGCTGCACAGCGCCGGCGAGGCAATCGATCACCTCACGGTCACCGCACACCTCCAACGCAACGGAGAACTCGACGATGTCGGCGGCTCAGCGAGTGTCGATGAGCTCGCGGGCTGGGTGCCGGCGGCCGGACACTGTCGCGAGTACGCCGCGATCGTGCGCGACCTCGCGCAGGTCCGGCGGCTCATCCGCGCGACCTACGAGATCCAGGCTGCTGCAAGCGCACCCAGCTCGGGGTCTGACGAACTGATCGAACGCGCTGAGCAGCTGATCTTCCTGCTCCGCGCGAGCACAGTCCGAGGGCGACAGCGGCTTCTCGCCGACGCTGTCACCGACGAGGTGGACCGCCTCGCCCAGTGCTCGCAATCGGGCCGCGCCGTTCCCGGACTCACCACCGGGATCGCCCCGCTCGACGAACTCCTCGGCGGGCTCCAACAGGGGCGCCTGTACGTCCTCGCCGCACGACCGTCGATGGGCAAGAGCCTCATCGCCCTTCAGATCGCCCGGCACGTCGCAGCCGTCGAGTGCGGTCGTGTGCTGTTCGCGTCGATCGAGATGAGCGACTCCGAGACCGCCCAGCGCCATCTCGCCGCCGAATCAGGCGTCGCGCCGAGCCGCATCCACCTCGGGCGCCTGCACGAACACGACTGGCCGCCACTGCTGAAAGCCGCGCAGGCAAGCGTAGGTCTTCCGCTTCACCTGCTCGACGACGGCGACCTCTCCCTCCCCACGCTGCGCGCGCACGCCCGCCAGGTCGCGGTCCGCCACGGCCGGCTGGAGCTGCTGGTCGTCGACTACCTGCAACTGATGCGCGCCGAGAAGCCGAGCGGCAACCGCGTCGAGGACGTCTCGGCGTTCAGCCGCGGTCTCAAGCGCCTCGCACGCGAATTCAGCTGTCCCGTGATCGCTGTCTCCCAGCTCTCTCGCGCAGTCGAGCAGCGGCCCGACAAGCGGCCGCTCCTGTCCGACCTGCGGGACTCGGGACAAGTCGAGGCGGATGCCGACTGCGTCCTGATGCTCTACCGCGACGACTACTACGACCCCGACTCCGAACGACCCGGCGAGATGGACCTCATCGTCCGCAAGAACCGCCAAGGCCAACTCGGTCAGATCGCCACCCGCATCGACGAGCAACTCCGCTACTCGCCCGTCTGACCACCAAGCAATGCCCAAAGCCTCGGCTCATACCAACGACACCCTCTCAGGAGACGCGCTCATGACTGCACGGCACCATCGAACCGAGGCAAGGTGATGTACCGGCTCCTCGTCTGGTCCTCCAAGGGCGGGGTCGGCAAGACGACCTCCGTCGCGAACCTCGGACCCGCGCTCGCGCGACGCGGCAACAACGTCCTCCTCGTCGGGTTCGACGCCCACCAGCCCGACCTCGAAATGACCTTCGGCATCGAGGACGACGACGACGTCACGCGGATCGAGGATCTCCTCGCGGGAAGCGCCGACCCGCTCACCGCCGCGATCGAGATCAACGATCCAATCGCCGCCGCGCGCAACCACAAGCCAGGCGGATCGCTAAGGATGCTCGCCACCTCTGGGCGCCTCCTCGCCCTCACCGCCGATGTCGCCGCGACAGGTCGCTTCGACGCGCTCGATCAACTCCTGATGCGGCTCGACGAGACCGCCGACATCGCACTGATCGACACCACCGGCGCCGTCACCCCACTCACCCGCATGGCAATGTTCGCCGCCGACGGGATCCTCTTCTGCGGCGAGCCTGGCGTCTACGAAGCCAAGACCATCGCACGGCGCCTCGACGAACTCGACGAGCTCGGCGTCGAGTCCGGGCACGCGATCACAGCGGTCGGGATGCTGTTCGTTCGCACTAACGCTCGCTCCCGTCAGTTGCGCGCATGGGCGACCGCGTTCGCCGACGCCGAGCAGTTCCCGTCCGGCCCGTTGTACGTGTTTCAGACGCATATTCGCCAACAGAGCTCAGTTCGCGACCACCCCGGATACGGAGTACCGACCGTCTTCGCTGACCCGCGAGGGCGGGTCGCTCAGGACTACGCGGCGGCCGCCAAAGAGCTCGAGGGGCGCCTCGCGCAACTCGCCCAGGACCAGGCCGCGTGAGCACCGTGACGCGCGTCACGCACCCCGAAACCCCCGGCAACTCCTGCGATCTACGAAGGAGGGAGACGATGAACACCGACGACAACATCCTCGAATCGGCGCGCAATACCGGCTACCACCAGATGGCCGACCACGACCAACACACGCTGATCGAGCGGCTCGAGTTCGCCGTCGACAGCGACCGACAACTCGCCGCGGCGCTACGCGGAGCTGCGGCCGCGCTCGAAGACGCCGCCGGCCGCTACGAAGCGCTCGCCGACGCGACCGACCCGGAGGCCGCCGTCGGCTACCTCGTCAACGACCCGGAGACCAGCAGCGAGACCGTGTGGTGCGTCGTCTGCATCGCCGGGCTTGCGCACGCGGATCACTCGCCGATCTGGCCGGAGGGCACAGCGGCAGAGGAGCCGTGCGCCCAGTGCGGGCGAGCGCTGATCGACATCGCAGCGGGCATTCGATGACCGCCGACCCCTACGAGCAGGCGCGCCCCGCCCTCGACGGCATACGAGAGACAACCGAGCAGCTTGGCGGCCGGCCGGCTGTCGCCGGCTCGCTCGCCCGCGTTCACGATTCGCCAACCACGCAAGCGGTCGCACCAGGCTGATGCCGACCAAGAACACCGTTCCCACCCGGATCCTCACCCGGCCCCGGCGTTCACCCCCACCGCCGAGCAGCGCACTGTTCGGCACGCTCGCCGACCAGGGCCGGCTACGAACCGTGGAGTACACCGCCGTTACGCCGAACCCCAACCAGCCACGCAAGCTGTTCGACCAGGACGCGCTCGAGCGCCTCGCCGAATCGATTCGCGCTCGCGGGTTGCTCCAGCCGCTGATCGTCCGTGCGACCGAGCCCGGAAGCTTTGAGATCATCGCCGGCGAGCGGCGGTGGCGCGCGCTTGGCATCATCGAAGCGGCCACCGTCGACGTTCTCGTCAGCGAAAACCAGGACGACGCGACCGCACTGCAGGACGCCCTGATCGAAAACGTCGTGCGCGAGGACCTCAGCCCGATCGAGAAGGGCCGCGGGTACGCGAGCCTGATCGAAGATCTCGGCCTCACGCGGGAAGAACTCGGCCGCCGACTGGGCGAATCGCGCGTGACCGTCAGTCACCACCTCCGCCTGCTCGAGCTCCCCGACGACACCCAGGAACTGATCAACGCGCGCGAGCTCAGCTACGCCCACGGGCGCGTACTGCTGATGACCGACGACCACAACGAACGGCGCCGGCTCGCGCGCGAAGCCGTCGCCAACGACTGGTCCACCCGTCAACTCGAGACCGCCGTGCGCGCACTCGCCACCCCGCGCGCCCGCAAGCCAAAACGGCGACAAGACGCTGACCACGCCGCGCTCGCCTTACGACTTGGTGACGCCGTCAGTAGCGCGACCGGCCTCGAGGTCACCGTCAAGCCGGGAGCGCGCCAAAGCTTCGCGTTCACCGTCGTTGGCACCGACGCAGCGCGGGCACTTGCTCAACGGCTTGGGGCGCTCGGCGAGCTCGATTCGTCAGTGACGATGTAGGCGGGGGACCGGAGGCGAGTGATCACGTGCACGGCAGGCGTAGGTTCAGCGGTCGACAGAGGAGGGTGCGGGGATGCCGCGAAGCCGCCGCTCGGGCTATAACGACGACCAGCAGCTTTCCTTCGAAGCCCTATGGGCAGAGCCCGAACCCGCGCGCGATGAACAAGTATGGCCGCATGGCGATACGGCACTGGGAGACGACCGACCCGGGCCGCTTCCAGCAGATCCCGGAGAGCGACCGGGACACGTTCTTCACCGAGCTGGGCGAGCGGGCGGAGATGGCGATCCAGCGACTCCAGGACCAGCTGGCGGGTCCGGACCCGCCGGAGGAGAGTTATCTGGAGAAAGTCGGGCGGCTGAACATGGCCCGGCTGCAGGCCGAGGAGCGGGTGCTGGCCGAACTGATCCTGATCCCGCCACCCTCTTCGAGCGAGCAGGACGAGGGGAACGAGTCGGCGCGCTGGCATCTGGAGACGATGCGCGACCGCGCCCGGCTGCGGCAAGAGGACGAGTAGCCACCAGCTTCACGCCGCCCGCTGGCGGGCAGCAGCTGGCGCCGACCGGCGCCCGCGCCCGCGTACAGGCGAATCTCGACGCGCTGCACCTCGTGCGCCTCCTTGAGGACGAGCAGCGGCCGGCCACCGAAGGCGAGCAGCGGGCGCTGGCGGCGTGGTCGGGCTGGGGCGCCGTCCCGCAGGTGTTCGACGAGCAGCGCGACGAATGGGCGAATGCGCGCGAGCAGCTGCACGAGCTCGCCGGCGAGCACGGGTACGAGGCGGCCCGGCGCACGACGATCAACGCCCACTACACCGACCCCAGGGTCGCCGCCGCGATCTGGCACGCCGTCACGGCGTTCGGGTTCGCCGGCGGACGGGTGCTCGAGCCCGGCTGCGGTGCCGGAATCTTCCTCGGCCTCGCCCCGCCAGGGGCGGAGCTGGTCGGCGTCGAGCTCGACCCCACCACCGCCCAGATCGCCAGCGCGCTGTACCCCGGCGCCGACATCCGCGCCGAGTCGTTCGCGCAGACGCGACTGCCGGACGCCTACTTCGACCTGGCGGTCGGGAACGTGCCGTTCGCCGACGTCCGCCTGCACGACCCACGCCACAACCCCGGCGGGCACAGCCTGCACAACCACTTCATCCTCAAATCCCTGGCGCTAACCCGCCCCGGCGGACTGGTCGCAGTCCTAACCTCGCACTACACGCTCGATGCCGCCAACCCGGCCGCCCGACGCGAGATGAGCGCCATGGCGGACCTCGTCGGCGCAGTCAGGCTGCCGACCGGCGCACACCGCCGCACGGCCGGCACCGACGCGCTGATGGACCTACTGATCCTCCTCCGCCGCCACCCCAACGAACCAGCGCGCGACACGACCTGGGAGACCACGGCGCTGGTCGACATCGACGGCCGGGAGGTGCGGATCAACAGCTACCTGGCCGCCCACCCGGAACTGGTGCTCGGCGAGATGGCGGTCGGGCAGGGGATGTACGGCTCAGACACGTTGCACGTCCGCTCGCACGGCGTGCTCGACGACACACCCGCACGGCTCGCCGACGCACTGCGCGAGATCGTCGACCGCGCCCGCGAACAGGGGCTGCTCGCCGGCCCGCGCGACACATCGCCCCGGGCGTCGGCGGCCGGCGGCCCGTCGCGCGACGTGTACCTAGCGCCCGAAGGAGCCTGGGACGGGCACGTCACCGCGCTCGAGGACGGCACCTTCAGCGTTACCAGCGGCGGGCTGGTCGAGGCGCTGAAGGTCCCCGCCTCGCACCGCGCGGAGCTACGGGCGCTACTCGGCCTGCGCGACACCACCCGCGAGCTCCTCGGCGCCGAGGCCTCGACACTCGAGGACACGAGCGAGATCGCCGAGCTGCGCTCGCGGCTCAAGGACCGCTACGGCGACTACCAGCGCCGGCACGGGCCGATCAACCGCTTCACGCTGCGGCGCACCGGCCGCGACGACCCCAACACGGGTGAGGAGCGAATGGCCAGGGTCACCCCGACCGCGGTGCGGCTCTTGCGCTCCGATCCGTTCGCTGCGCTCGTGCAGGCGCTCGAGACGTTCGATGAGACGAGCCAGACAGCGGCGCCGGCCGGGATCCTCTCCGAGCGAGTCGTTGTTCCGCGCGCGCCGCGGCTCGGCGCCGACACACCCCAAGACGCCCTGGCGATCTGCCTGGACACCCGCGGCCGCGTCGACCTCGGCGAGATCGCCCGCCTTCTCGGCACCACCGAGCCCGAGGCGCGCGAGCAGTTGGGCGAGCTCGTCTACAACAACCCTGGCGAGCAGCGCTTGGTGCCCGCGGCCGAGTACCTGTCCGGGAACGTCCGCGCCAAGCTCGAGCAGGCCCGCCAGGACGCACACCAGCGGCCCGAGCTCGAGGGGAACGTGCGGGCGCTGGAGCGGGTGCTGCCGGCGGACCTGAGCGTCGAGGAGATCGAGCCGCGGTTGGGGGCGGTGTGGATCGACGCCGACACCCATCGCCAGTTCCTCACGGAGATCCTTGAGGACGACAGCATCCAGGTCGAGCATCCCGGCGGGGCGATGTGGGCAGTCAAGGGCCGCGCATGGAGCGTGCAGGCGACCAGCGTGTGGGGAACCGACCGGATGCCCGCTCCCGCCCTGGCCAAGGCCGTGTTGGAGCAGCGGCCGATTCAGGTCACCGACGAGACCGACGACGGCCGCCGCGTGGTCAACCCGACCGAGACCGCCTCCGCCCAAGAGAAAGCCCAGGCGCTGCAGGAGCGCTTCGCCGAATGGTGCTGGGAGGACCCCCACCGCGCCCGCCGGCTGGCAGGCGAGTACAACCGCAGGTTCAACGCGATCGTCCTACGCGACTACAGCACCGAGGGCGAGCAGCTCACCCTCCCAGGGCTCGCGCGCACCTTCACCCCGCGCCCGCACCAGCGGGCAGCGGTCGCGCGGATGCTCGCCGAGCCCGCCGTCGGCCTCTTTCACCAGGTCGGCGCCGGCAAGACCGCCGAGATGGTCATGGGCGCGATGGAGCTCCGCCGCCTCGGCCTAGTCACCAAGCCAGCGGTCGTCGTGCCCAACCACATGCTCGAGCAGTTCTCTCGCGAGTGGCTGCAGCTCTACCCCCAAGCCCGCGTCCTGGCGGCGTCGAGCGACGATCTCGCCGGCGACCGGCGCCGCGCGTTCGTCGCCCGCACGGCGGCGAACGACTGGGACGCGGTGATCCTGACCCGATCCGCCTTCGCCCGGCTGCCGGTCTCACCGGCCACGAAGGTCGACTACACCCGCCGCGAGCTCGCGCAGCTGCGCGCAATGCTCGAGCACTCCAAAGGCGCGGGCGGCCTGACCGTGAAGCGGTTGGAGAAGCAGATCCTGCGCGAAGAGGAACGCCTCCAGGCCCTGCTCGACTCACCGCGCGATCCGGGGCTGACGTTCGAGCAGACAGGGATCGACTACCTGATCGTCGACGAGGCCCACGACTACAAGAACCTCCAGACCGTCTCCAACATCCGCGACGCCGCGATCGACGGCTCGCAGCGCGCGAGCGATCTGCACATGAAGCTCGAATGGCTCCGCGGCCGCCACGGCGACCGGGTCGCGACGATGGCGACCGCAACCCCGATCGCGAACAGCATCACCGAGGCACACGTGATGACCCGCTACCTGCGCCCAGACCTGCTGCAGGCGGCGGGGGTGGAGGACTTCGATGCGTGGGCGGCGACGTTCGGGCAGACCGTGACCGAGATCGAGGTCGCCCCGACCGGCGGCGGGGACTACCGGATGCACACGCGCTTCGCCCGCTTCCAGAACGTCCCCGAAATGCTCCGCCTCTGGCACGTGTTCGCCGACGTCAAAACCGCCGAAGACCTCCACCTGCCCGCCCCCAAGCTCGCCCAGCGCGCCGACGGGCTGAGAGCCCCCGAGACGGTGCTGATCGACCCGAGCCCCGAGCTCAAGGCCTACGTGCAGGAGCTCGCGCGGCGCGCCGACGCCGTCCGCTCCCGGCTGGTGACGCCAGAGGAGGACAACATGCTCAAGGTCACCACCGACGGCCGCAAAGCCGCACTCGACACACGCCTGGTCACCGGCCAACCCGCCAGCAGACCGGGCAAGCTCGAGCACGCCGCCGACACCATCCACCGCCTCTGGCACCAGCATCGCGACCAGAGCTACCGCGCCCCGTCAGGCGAGCCGTCGCCGCTTACAGGCGGCCTGCAGATCGTGTTCTGCGACCTCTCGACCCCGAACAGCGAGCGGTGGAACGCCTACGACGACCTCCGCGCGCTGCTCGCCGCGCGCGACCTGCCCGCCGACACCGTGCGGTTCATTCACGAGGCCCGCAACGACGCCGAGAAAGTCCGCCTGTTCCAGGCGTGCCGCGCCGGCCACGTCTCGGTGCTCGTCGGATCGACGGAGAAGATGGGGGTGGGGACCAACATCCAGGACCGGTGCATCGCGATCCACCACCTCGACTGCCCGTGGCGACCGGCCGACATCGAGCAGCGTGACGGCCGCGGCGTCCGGCAGGGCAACCAGAACCCCGAGGTCCACATCATCCGTTACGCCACCCAAGGCAGCTTCGACACCTACAGCTGGCAGACCGTCGAGCGCAAAGCCCGGTTCATCAACCAGGTCATGCGCGGCCGCCTCGACGTCCGCGACATCGAGGACATCGGCGAGAACACCCTCAGCTTCGCCGAAGTCAAAGCCCTCGCCTCGGGCGACCCGCTGATCCTCGACAAAGCGAAGATCGACGCCGAAGTCACCCGCCTTCACCGCCTCGAGCGCGCCTGGCAACGCGCCCAGCACACCCTCAGAGGCACCATCGCCGGCGCGGAGGACCGCGCCCGGTCGGTCGCCGAGCAGATCGCCACCGTGCGCGCGGCCGGCGCGCAGCGCACCGACACCCGGGGCGACCTTTTTCGGATGACCGTCAACGGGCGAGCGGTCGAATCCCGCACCGACGCCGCCCATCTCCTCGCCAGCCGACTGCAGCAGCTCCCCTACGGGCAGCGCGTGCCGATCGGCGAGCTCGCCGGCCTACCTGTCGACGCCGAGATCACCGCCGGCACGAACGGCCGCCCGATTGCGCAGCTGACCCTGCATGGCCTGCCGGCCGCGCCGGCGACGCTCGAGCGCGCCCAGCTCGCCGACGCAAGCCTGTCGCTCGTGCGCCAGCTCGAGCACCGCGCCCACACCCTGCCCGAGCTCGCCGAGCGCCTCCAGACAGACCGCGACGCCGCCCTGCGTGAGCACGCCACCGCCCGCAAGCAGCTCGCACGCCCGTTCAAATACGCCGACCAGCTCGCCGGCGCGCGCGATCGCCAACAGCAGATCAACGAGCAGATCACCACTCGCCACGCACAGAACCAGCAGCCAGAACCGACATCGACGCCGACGGCCGCGGCTGACCAGGTCCTCACCACCCGCGCCGCGGCGTTTCCGAGCTCGCCGACCACGCACCCGCCAGCTTCCGCGCCCGCGGCGGACCAATCCCATCTGCTTCGGCGCCACCCGGCCCGCGGTCCGGCCCGCGGCCGATAGCCGCTTCAAGCCGGGGGAAGGGTGCCCCAGACGGTGCTGGCGTGCTCGAGCGAGGCCTCGGGGATCTCGACCACGACCGGCTCCTCCACAAACTCCTCGACGAGCGCTCGCAACTCGGCGGCGTGATCGAGCAGGCACGCCCTCGGATGCGACACCCCAGGAAATCCACCGAGGACCCGCTGGTCAAAGCTCGCGGCGCGGCCGGGCGCGAGGCCCATGTGCGTGACCGCCGTCTCTCCTGAGAGGTCCGCGACGTAGGCGGACACCAGCGCCACCGAACGGCTCTCGATCACCGTGATGACATTGACCACATAGGCGCTCGCGCTCTCGATCGTGCACGCGCAGCGCTCGATCCACGACTCGCCGCGCACCTCGAGGCCGGACAGCTCCAGCTGCATCCCGGGATCATCACCGCCAGCCAAGACAAGAGCGGGGGAGGGCGGGGTCCACAGCACGGCGCTGGCGGGCTCGGTGAGTTCCGTCGCCTCGGTCGGTGAACAGATCCTTCGGGATCGTGGCTTGGCTTGCCGGCAGATCAAGCAGAAAAGGGCCCCGCCCGCGCCCCAAGTCAGCCCGGCCTTCGGCCCGGAGGGTGATCGCGCGGGCGGTACGGCGAGAGTCCAGTTTTTCTGCTTGACAGCCGTCTGCGCCGGCGCCTGACCCTCGGCCATGTTCACCGACCGAGGAGCCGAAACAGTGAGGGAAACGGCACAGCAGACCCCGACGCGGACCGCGATCCCCCGCCCCGCCAGCCTGGCGATCGACCCCGACCGGCTGGCGCGGATGTGGGCGATGACCCCGGCGCAGCGCCGCCAAGCCGCCCAGCGCGGGCAGCTCTCCCTCGGCGAGATGCTCAAATGGGCCTCCCGCCGACCGCACGAAGTCCCGATCGTCAACGGCGAGTTCTTCTTCATCACCGCCTACCTCGCTGATGCCGAGGACAGCCCGCGCGACGCGCAAGCGTTCTGGGACGGCGAGTACACGCCCATGCCTCAGCCGCGCCCGTCGGCGGCCGCCACCGAGACGTCCGAGGGGAGGCCCTGATGCCGCTCCGAGCCACTCGCACGATTGGAACCGGCGACGGCTGGCAGAGCACCGACAGCGGCATCCTCCTACCCGACTGGGCCGAGCTCCCCGACCCGCCGCCGACGGCGGCTATCGAGATCCCGCGACGCCAGCCACTCGCGATCGACCTGTTCGCCGGCGCGGGCGGCTTCTCGTGCGGCTTCAAGCAAGCAAGCTGGCACGTAATCGCCGCCAACGAATGGGACGTCGACGCCGCCCACACCTACCTCACAAACCTCGGCGGCCCGAACACCCGGATCGTCTTCTGCACGCCCGAGGACGAACAGCGCTGGGAGCGGCGCCGCGAGCGCCTGGAGCGCTACCACGCCCATGCAAACCGCCCATCGCTCGACCCCGGGTCCGGCTGGATTGCGACCCAGCCGACCGTCAAGCCGTGCGAGGTCCTGTTCTTCGGCGACGTCCGCGCGCTCACCGGCAAGCGGCTCCTCGCCGAACTCGACCTCGAAGGCGACGCCATCGGCTGCGTGTTCGGCGGCCCGCCCTGCCAGGGCTTCTCCCGCGCGGGTCGCCGCCAAGCCGACGATCCGCGCAACGAGCTCGTGTTCGAGTTCATGCGGATCGTCTGCGAGATCCACCCGCACAGCTTCTGCATGGAGAACGTCCCGGGAATGCTCGACATGGTCACCCGCGAAGGCGTGCCCGTGATCGACGCACTCGCGCTGATGGCCCAAGAAGGCGGCATGGGCACCTTCGAAGCGATCCGCCGCTCCCTCGCCGAGACCGCCGGCGCTGGCGCCGCGCTCCGCACCATGGCCGCCGCAACCACCCGCCGCCAGCCCCAGCCCGGCGTCTCCGGCAACGGCCACATCGAGGTGGAGGACGACCAGCTCCAACTGTTCGCCGGCCGCTGATGGCGATGCCACACTCGACGGATGGGGCTGCCGCCGTTGCGCTGGGTCGCCGAGGAAGACCTGATCTACGACAGCACGACCAACACGCTTCACCGCCCCGACTGTGCACACGCCAGCACGGTCGCCTCACCCCGGGCGCTGCCCGCGCATGCGGCGCTGCAGCTCGTCTGGGCGCCGACGCTCTGCCGGTGCCAGCCAGACGTCACGCTCGCGCTCAGCCACGCAGACGCCGGCAAACCAGCACGAGGCCGGCCGGTGGTGGCGTGCAGCCCCGCGGGAGCGTGGCGCAGCCGCCGGCGCTGTCAACCCTGACGGGTTCCCCTCGCTGCGCTCGGTGACAGCACCCCGCTCCAGCTGCGCCTTGCCCGCAGCATGCACACCACCACCGTCTACCTCATCTGCTTCCGGCCGGGTATCCCGCGCGGCGCACGACCCGGGAACGCCAGCCACTACCTCGGCTCCACCAGCTACCCCGACCCCGCCGACCGCCTACACGAGCACCTCACCGGCGCCGGCAGCCCCCTCGTCAAGGCCGCACACGACCGCGGCCTGAACCCCGAGATCGTCGCCACCTGGCCCGGCTCCAAGCAAACGGAGCGAGCGATGAAACGCCGCCACCGCCTCGCGCACTACTGCCCGCGATGCGAGACGTAGGCCGGGCCGACCGGCAAGGCCAAGGGATCCCTGCGCGCCGCCGAGCGCAGAACGTGGCGGCGAGCGCGATGCCCGAAGGCGACCTTCGCCATCGCTGCGGGCTACGGATGCTTCCTGGCCAGAGCAAACAACCGGACTCGATGTACCCGAGGCACTCTCCAGCACCCTCCCCGCGGACGACATCGCGTAGGTGGCGGCGCTCACACAGGCGAGGTTCCAGTAGCACCCGGCGCAGTCGTCATTGGAGGCTTGGGTCGGAGCGATCACGACGGCACGTTGTCTGCCTTCACGGGACGATTTGCAGCTCTGGCTTGCCCGGGTTTGTCGGCTCAGGGCTCGACTGAGGATCGCTGGCGCCGCCAGCGATCGTAAGACCGAACGTGACGCTGTTGATGTCGTGTGTGGTGATGTGCAACTCGCGAGCAATCTGAGGGCGCGTGATCCCGTCGTCGCGCAGCGCGGCGAACACCTTCGGGAGGATCTGCGAAGTCTCACGCTCGATGCCGCGGGGCTCCCCGTCTCGGTAGCCGCGCCGGGTGAGCTGGATGTACGTCGATCGGACCTGCCAATCGCTAAGCAGGCCGATCCGATGCATCCGATGCGCAAGATTCATCGCCGAGACATTCCACCGGCGCTTGGCGTGAATGATCTGCGCCGCAGTCGCTGATCTCGGCGCATCGGCGAGCAGGCTGCGTTTGGGCATCAGGAACGCGGCGCCGAATGCTTGGGCCTCGTGCTCGGCGAGCCGTCCACTCGGGCCGCCGTGGGCGTGCATGACCAAGTGCCCGAGCTCGTGGGCCGAGTCCATCCGGCTGCGCTCCGCAGTCTTGTAGTTGTTGAGGAACACGTACGGAACGTCGCCGCGCCAGAACGAGAATGCGTCGACGTCGGCGCATTCCTGAGCGAGCGAGTAGACCCGCACTCCGTGGGCCTCGAGCAGGTGCACCATGTTCGGCGCGCGACGCTCCCCAAGCCCCCAACGATTACGCAGCGATTCGGCGATCGTCTCTGCGTGGCTCACGCTCTGCTCAGGATCGTCAGCGGGCAGGTTGCGCAGGTGCGGCACGTCGGGCGCCGGCACCTTGAAACGGGCGCGGATCCAATCATCGAGCTGCATCGCGATCGCCGCAGCGCCGATCGCCTGATCTCGCTGGCGGGCGGTCATGCTGCTCAGCGCGCGGAAGCTGACCCCGTCGATCATCGGCTCCTCGATGTCGTCGCCGGAAAAGAACTCCACTGGCATCTCAAGCACGATCGCGAGAGCGGCGAGCGTTGCCTCGGAGGGCTTCTTCGCGCCGCTCAGATAGTCGGTGAGGATGCGGGCCGAGACCCCTGCGCCCTCCGCCAGCTTGGTCTTCGTAAGACCGCGCCGGCGTCGCGCGAGATCGATCCGCGTGTGGTTGATCGCCGCCACGATGGCCTACTAGTCGGCTCGGCGGGGGACGTCGATGTCGATCGCTAGGTCCTGCTCGTCAATGTCCTCGATGTCAACGTCGATCTCGCCGTTGAACGGCACCGGGTCAATGATGATCCGCTGACGCCAGTCGGTGATCTGCTTGCCGGTCATCTCCGACGGACACGACAGCTCGAGCCTGATCTCTTCCTTCTCCCGGTCGTAGTAGTGCAGCAGGAGCCAGGTCTCGCGATCCTCGTCCTCGATGACGGGCTCGCCGGTGCTGGCGAAGACGTCGGTGCCCTGTCCGAGCGAGAGCTGTCGGTTGCGCTCGACCATCCGCTTGGTCATCTTGCCTTTCTGGTTCCGCGTCCGCGGCATGCCCTCTACACGCCCCGTGTCGGGCGAGCCGGAGGAGATCGCGACGCAGTGCGAGTTGGATGGGTGCGCCGCCGTTTCGTAGTTGTCGATACGGTCCGCTCGCCAGCCCCGTGGCGCGGTGAGATCCCGCAGATGTCCCAGCCCCCGGCCCCAGGGCATCATGCCGACGAACGTCCGCGGCTCGTGGTCGGTGCAGTCCGCCGCGGCGGTGTAGCCCAGTAGCACGACCTGCTGCAGCTCGGCGGCGGTCAAGTCGAGCTGAAGCAGACGCGACGTCGCGTCCTGACCTTCGATAGCACTCAGCGGGATCGTCACGGGCAGCTCCTGATAGGTTCCGATTTCGCCTCCTCACGTGAGGCGTCAAAACCGGAACTTAGCGCAAATCGCGGACGGCGAGGTCGAATCGGAGGTTGAGGCGTGCGCTCGCCGACCTCGGCGTTAGGCTCCAGGGTCCGCCCGGCTAGGACGTTGAGCAAAGGGAGTTGAGGTCATTGGGAGTTCGTCTTGAATGGGAGGGCAAGCCGCCGCTGGTAGAGCGTCTGTCGCTGCCCTTCCAGACCGTCGAGACGATCAACGAGTCGAGAGCGACCCGCGAGCGCGATACGGGTGCACTATTTGGTGGGGCTGCTGACGGGGTCGACACCTCCCGCAACCAGCTGATCTGGGGCGACAACAAACTCGTGATGAGCAGCCTTCTGTCGGAGTACGCCGGCCAGATCAAGCTGGTCTACATTGACCCTCCGTTTGACACCGGCACGGATTTCTCGTACCGGGTTTCTGTCGGGGATACAACAGTAGACAAGCTGCCCTCAGTACTCGAGGAGCATGCCTATCGGGATACCTGGGGCAGGCGTCCGGACTCCTATCTCTCGATGATGTACGAGCGCCTGGTGCTGATTCATGAGCTGCTGAGCTCCGACGGGTCGCTTTACCTTCATTGCGCTCCGAACGTGAGCCACTACCTGAGGCTCGTCTGTGACGAGATCTTCGGCCCGACCAACTTTCGTAGCGAGATCATCTGGAAGCGCACAACCGCCCATAGCGACACCAAGCAGGGGCGCGCCCTCCACGGGGGCATCCATGACGTGATCCTCTTCTATACGAAAGGCGATTCGTGGACCTGGAACACGATCTACGTGCCATATGACCAGGCCTACATCGAGCTCAAGTATCGCTTCATCGAGGAGGAGACCGGGCGTCGGTACCGACTCGGGGACCTGACCGCCGCGAAGCCTGGCGGTGACACCAGCTTTGAGTGGCATGGGCGTAGGCCGTACAAGGGTCGGTATTGGGCCTACTCCCGCGAGAACATGGATCAAATGCACGCCGAGGGGCGCATTCGATTCCCCGACAAGCCTGACGGTGTGCCTGAGTACAAGCGCTACCTCGATGAGATGCCTGGTGTGCCGCTGCAGGACGTCTGGACAGACTTGGACCCAATCAACGCTCGAGCACTGGAGCGTCTCGGCTACGCCACTCAAAAGCCCGAGTCGCTCGTTGAGCGGATTGTCAAGACCTCCAGCAATGAGGGTGATCTTGTGGCCGACTTCTTCTGCGGCTCCGGCACAACGCTGGCCGTCGCCGAGAAGATCGACCGGCGGTGGGTGGGCTGCGATCTGGGCCGATTCGCCATCCACACCAGCCGAAAGCGCCTCTTGAACATTCCGGACTGCCGGCCGTTTGAGATCCGCAACCTCGGCGCGTACGAGCGCCAGCGCTGGCAGGTCGCCACCGGAAACGGCGCGCTACGGGCCTACCTCGACACGATCCTCGCCTTCTACCGCGCGGAGCCGGTCGAGGGATTCGCCCACCTGCATGGTCGTAAGGCCGGCCGGATGGTGCACGTGGGGGCAACGGACGCGCCGGTGACGATCGACGAGACCGAGGACGTCATGGACGAGATGGCGGACAACGGGATCGACGCGTGCGACCTGCTCGGCTGGGAGTGGGAGATGGGGTTGCACGACACGATCAGTGAGACGGCTCGCCGCCGCGGCCTGGATCTCCGACCGCGGCAGATTCCGCGCGAGGTAATGGAGCGCCAGGTGACCGAGGCTGACGCCGTGCGTTTCTTCGAGCTAGCACACGTGGATCTCGACATCCGCCGGCGGGGGAGAGAGGCGAGTGTCGTGCTGACCGACTTTCTGATCCCGAGTGAGGAGCTGATCCCGACGCAGGTACGCGACCAGATCTCGTCCTGGGCCGATCTGATCGATTATTGGTCGGTCGACTTCGACTTCAGCGACGAAGTCTTCCACAACCAATGGCAGGCCTATCGGACCCGCGAGCAGCCAGCCCTTGCGACCCAGAGCGACTGGCACGAATATCCGAGGCCCGGTCGTTACGCGATCGTCGTGAAGATCATCGACATCTTCGGCAACGACACGACGAAGCTCGCCGAGGTCCGAATCAAGTGAGCCCAGAGGTCGAGCTGCCGCCGCCCAGCGACCCGTTCGCAGTCCCGGAGCGACGCAAGAAGAGCGAGGGCACATATGTGGTCAACGGCGTACGCGCTCGCGTCGACGCGTGGCGGGCGCAGAACTACCTTGGCGCCTCAGCGACGTCGCGGCGCCTGCTCGGGTTCTGGTTCGCCGACGAGCACCGCGCCGAGAACGACACACCGTTCCGGTTCTACTTCTGCCAGCGCGAAGCGGTCGAGACGTTCATCTACCTGACCGAGATCGAACCCGTGCGCAAACTCGCCGATCTGCTCGAGTTCGCCGAGCACGGGATGACGATCCAACCGGGGGAGCCCAAGCGCCAGCGATTGGCGATCAAGATGGCGACCGGGTCGGGCAAGACGATGGCGATGAGCCTCTGCCTGGTGTGGTCCTACTTTCACGCCCTCTACGAGACCGACTCGCCGATGACGACGTCGTTCCTGGTGATCGCCCCGAACCTGATCGTGTTCGAGCGGCTGAAGAGCGACTTTGGCGACGGTGCGACATTTCGGCGAGACCCGCTGATCCCGCGAGATTGGGAGCCCGACTTCGATCTAACCGTCCTGTTGCAGGACGACCCCGCCCCTGTGACGAGCCGCGGCGTGCTGTACCTAACCAACATCCAGCGCCTGTACGAGCCGCCAGCAAGCGGCAAGGGTAAGGTGGCACCGAATCCGGTCGAGGCAATGGTCGGCCCGCGGGTCAACGTCAACGCCTCCTCGGCGGAGGAGCTGTTCGACCGGATCGCGGCGCGCAAGCGGCTAATGGCGCTGAACGACGAGGCCCACCACGTCCATGACGAGAAACTAATGTGGAACCAGACGATCGAACGGCTCCACACCGAGCTGCGAGCCCGTGCCACGACTGACCCCGGCGCCGGTGTTGTGTCGCAGCTCGACTACTCGGCGACTCCAAAGTACGAGAAGGGCGGCTTGTTTCGGCACACGGTCGTCGACTACCCGCTCGCGCAGGCAGTCGCGGACGGAATCGTCAAGACCCCAGTGATCGGCGAGGTGACCGGCGCGAAGGTCGAGCTCGGCGCGACCTCGTTCCAGCGCAACCGCCAATGGCTGGATGTCGCGGTCGGCCGCTGGCGAGTGTTCCAGGAGAAGCTCTCCCCCTCGAGGAAGCGGCCCGTGCTGTTCGTGATGTGCGAGAACACCCAGGCCGCCGACGAGGCTGGCGACTACCTGCGCCGATTGCCCGACTTCGCCGGCGACCGGCTCCTGGTGATCCACACCAACCGAAGCGGAGAGATCACCAAGGACGACCTCGACCTCGCGCGAAAGGCCGCGCGCGACGTCGACGGGCCCGACAGCCCGATCCGGTGCATCGTCAGCGTGCTGATGCTTCGCGAGGGATGGGACGTGCGCAACGTGTGCGTGATCGTCACCCTCCGCCCTCTCAGCGCCGCGAACAAGATCTTGCCGGAGCAGGCGCTCGGCCGCGGTCTGCGGCGTATGACGCCGCCGGGCTCGGGGTTCGACGAACGCGTGGTGGTGATCGAGCACGAGGCGTTCCGCAACTTGTGGAGCGCGGAGCTCGACGGCGGCCTCGTGGTCGAGAAGGAGGACGCGGACAAGATCGAGCCGGGTGTCGTGACGATCTTCCCCGACGAGGCCAAGCGCCGCTACGACATCGTGATCCCCCAGCTCACCCGCGCCCTCACCCGCGCCGACAGCCCGCTCAGCAAGCTCAACCCCGCCGACGTGCCCGACCCCAAGACGCGCCTCGCGGTGCCGGACGTCACTCCCGACGAGTACGTCCAATACCGGGGCGTGCACCTGATCGACCAGGGAATCATCGAGGAGTACGAGTTCCACGTTCCGTACGCCGAGGACCCCTCCGGCGTGATCACTTACTACACCCGCCAGGTCGCGAAGGAGGCCGGGGTTGAGCGGCTCGCTGGCACGTTTGCGACGCTCGCGCCGATGGTCCGCGACTACCTGAAGGATCGCGTGTTCGAGCGGCCGGTCGAGCTCGATGACAAGGTGATCCTCCGACGGCTTGCCGAGAACGACGCCCAGGCACTCGTGACCCAGGCGTTCCTGAAGGCGATCCGGGCGCTGGCGATCACCGAGCGCGAGCCGACGATCGAGGAGAACGCGCTGCGTGTCTCCGATACCCCGCCGTTCCCGTGGTCGCGCGCCACGGTCGAGGGCAACAAGACGATCTTCAACCTGACCCCAGTCGACAGCTCTCTTGAGGCACGCTTCGCGACGTTCCTCGACAAGAAGGCGACGGACGTGACGGCTTGGGCGAAGCTGACGATGAACTCGCGGTTCGCGCTCGAGTACATCTCCAAGGCCGGCGCGCTGCGCTACTACTACCCCGACTTCGTGATGCGCCTCAGCGACGACAGCTGCCTGATCGTCGAGACCAAGGGCCAGGAGGACCTCGATGTCGCGCTCAAGGACCGCCGCGCTCGGCGCTGGTGCGAGGACGCGACCCGGCTCTCCGGCCGCGAGTGGAGCTATGAGAAGGTGCCGCAGAAGCTCTTCGACAAGTTCGACGGCGACGGCGTCGAGAGCCTGCGGCGGTTCCTCGATGCCAGCGGACTGGCGAAGTAGGCGACTCGCAGGACAAACGGTCCTCGTCGGCGGCAGCTGTCACCATTAGGGGACGATGTCGCGCGCCGTCAGCACCGAGCAGGGCGAGCAGATCGACCTCGCCACCTGGGCTCAAGAGCTCGAGGAAGAGCGCGAGCGGATCGCGGAGGCCAACGAGCGGAGGGCTGCCCGTCGCGGCTTTCTCGTGTTCGCCACCGATCCCGAGCGCGCGCCCGACGAGCCCGGCTACCGCGACGTGTACGCGACCGAGGCACGGACGCCCGGCGAGGCGGCGGCGAAGGTCAGACCGCTCGCCACAGGGCGACGACTCCGGACCTACCTCGCTACCGGCACCTACAAGGACGAGCTGGCCGAGGCCCGCTGGGTCGCATAGAGAGCTCGCCTCGCAAGCACGCGGGGCCGTCCAGGAGCAACGCCGCGATTCTGTCCGGCTTACGTTCGACGCGGTTGGCCAGAGAGGATTGACGCCTGCAAGCTGCGCGTGCGCACCGGCGCTCGACGTTGCCGGGCGGCTTCTCAGGCGGTGTCTTGGAGCTGGCCTCGGTCGATCTCGAGGCCGAGGTGCTCGTAGAGCGTTGAGCGCCCGACGCCGAGCGTGCGAGCGATCTGCGCCATCGTCAGCTCGCCCTGGGCGCGGAGCGCGGCGGCGGCGGCGAGTTTCTCCGAGGTGACCAGCTTCGGCCTGCCGCCCTGCCGCCCGCGCGCGCGGGCTGCCTCCCGTCCGGCCTGGGAGCGCTCCCGGATGAGCTCACGCTCGAATTCCGCCAGCGCGGCGAACAGGTGCAGCTGCAGCCGTCCGGCAGGGGTCGCGGTGTCGATCGCCTCGGTCAGCGACCGGAACGCGATCTCGCGCTCTTGCAGCTCGCCGACGAGCTCGACGAGATGCCGAAGGCTTCGGCCCAGGCGATCCAGTCGCCACACGACGAGGGTGTCTGCGGGCCGTAGGTAGTCGAGGCACGCATCCAGCTCGGGGCGGCGGCGAATAGTGCCCGAGCCGACGTCCTTGTAGACCCGCTTGCAGCCGACCAGCTCGAGCGCGTCGAGCTGCAGCGCGAGATCCTGGCCGCGGGTGGACACCCGCGCATAGCCGATCAGCGTCTCGGGGTCGCTCTCGCGTCCAGTTCCTCGCTCGCCGCCCGTCATGACTCGGGGCGACCCGCGGAGTGGGCGGAGAAATGCCACACCATGCTCCGATCGTCCCAGAACTCCCGGACACCATCGCGAGCACGGACGTTGATTGCCAGAGGACTTCCTGGACGCCTTACGTGCGATTGAGCGCGCACTGTCGCCCAACCCGCACGTGTCCGGGAACTACTAAGTTTCCGGACAGTGCCATCGAGCCAGGTTGGCCGCGCTTGCGGAAGCAATCCTCGTCCGATCCCCAGGCACCCAGCAGGTCGTTGCAACGCCCGCGACGCGACGGCCTCGATTGCCGCCAGGCCTACCTCGCACGCCACGTCGCCGGAAGGGATCCGGGCGTTCACGTAAAACAGCGGGACAGACGCCGCCGAGAACGGCACCTCCGCACCCCTGACGGCACTAGTG
>Ga0335076_10001591_pt1 | contig 22041 bp, 19 predicted proteins | sample Lox_Sample_25_FD_206717 | JGI IMG/M metagenome (GOLD analysis project Ga0335076, IMG submission 206717) | Soil microbial communities from Loxahatchee National Wildlife Refuge, Florida, United States - Lox_Sample_2.5 | ecosystem: Environmental > Terrestrial > Soil > Wetlands | place: USA... | reverse complement strand
CGGCAAAGCCGCCCTTGACCACCTCGCGGCGGGCCTCGGTGAGTTTCAAGCGCCACTCGGCGTTCGCAGTCGCCCAAAATGCGCGGGCGAAATTGAGGATGGAGGCTGCGACTTGCTGCGAGGACAGCGGAGCGAGTTCGCAGGCGAATTCCGCCGCGATCTTGTTCCAGGCAATCTCGGGCCGCCCATAGGCCGACAGGATGGTGTCATCCATGTCGATCAGCATCGCGCGCGGCAGCCTGCTTGCGGCGTTCACGGCCACTTCACCTCCGGCGGCATCGACGACAGGATCGATTCGACATTTCCGCCGGTCTTCAGGCCAAAGATGGTGCCGCGGTCATAGAGCAGGTTGAACTCGACATAGCGCCCGCGTCGAATCAATTGCTCCTCGCGATCCTCCGCACTCCATGGCGTCCTGAAATTGCGCCTGACGAGTTCCGGATAGACCTTCAGGAAGGCGCGGCCGACCTCCTGGGTGAAGGCAAAATCGGCATTCCAGTCGCCGGAATCGTGGTGGTCATAGAAGATGCCGCCGATTCCCCGCGGCTCCCCGCGATGCGGCAGATAGAAATACTCATCGCACCATGCCCTGTATTTTTCGTAAGGGGCAACGGTTGCATGCGCGTCGCAGGCCGCTTTCATCGCCGCGTGAAAGGCGAGCGTGTCCGGATCGTCCTGGGTGCGGCGCCGGTTGAGCACCGGCGTCAAGTCCGAGCCGCCGCCAAACCATGCCTTGGTCGTGACGATGAAGCGCGTGTTCATGTGCACGGCAGGCACATGCGGGCTCTTCATGTGCGCGATCAGCGAAATGCCGGAAGCCCAGAAACGGGGGTCTTCGGACGCTCCCATGATCTGCGCGCTGAACTCGGGCGAGAATTCGCCCAGGACCTCGACCGTATGCACGCCGACCTTTTCGAACAGGCGACCATGCATCATCGACATCACGCCGCCGCCACCGGGCGCGCCGTTCGCGTCGGTCCGTTGCCATGGCGTGCGGAGGAAGCGCCCCGCGTGGCCGGGATAGAGCGAAGCGGGCGCTTCGTCCTCCAGGCGCTCGAAGGCCGCGCAGATGTCGTCGCGCAGCGCCTCGAACCAGGCTTTTGCACGGGCCTTGCGGGTTTCGATATCGTCGGGCAAGCCCATCATCCAATTCCCATCCGCCGGGTCTGGCGCAATGCCTCTCCAACTGCCATGGCAGCCGCCATCGCCACATTGAGCGAGCGCAATTCGGGCTTGATCGGGATTCTGAGCCGGGCGTCGGCAACCGCAGCCACGTTATCCGGCACGCCCACCGTCTCCCGCCCGAAGAGGAGGATGTCCGATGGAAAAAAGTGAAAATCAAGGTAGGAGACGGCGCCCTTTGTAGTGAACAGGACAAGCCGCAAGTCCGCCGCGCGCCGCCATTTGTCAAATGTTTCCCAGGAGTCGTGCCGGATCAGGGTGACCTGGTCGAGATAGTCCATGCCGGCACGCCGGAACGCCCGGTCGGAGACCGCAAAGCCAGCCGGCTCGATGATATGGGCGGTCACATCGAGACAAGCACATAGCCGCAAGATCGTGCCGGTGTTCGGGGGGATGTCGGGTTGGAAAAGCGCGATCTGCATCCTGAAGACACTCGCCGGATTGCATGAATATAACAACGGTCTGCGCTGATTTCGTGCATTGCACGCTTGCGGGCCGATAACCGGCTTGCGCTCTCACGGCAAGGGTGCCAATAGAACCATTCTGGACTGCTTGTTTGGCCGCTCTGGCCGGAAAAGCCGGTCTCTCTGCCGCCGCGGGGGTCGCGGGCGCCGGCAGGCCACCTCCGATCACGTCTTGGGCGTGGTCCCTTCCCGGGCGTGCCCTTTGGGCATTTTCGGGGCGGTTCCACCGGGGCGGAGCTTAAGAAAGGGTTTGGAATCGTGACGACAGCGTCTTCGGCAGATCATCCGACACGCCGTGATTTTCTCTTTGTGGCCACGGGGGCGGCTGCGGCGGTAGGCACCATCTTCGCGGCCTGGCCGTTCGTTGCCCAAATGAATCCGGACGCCTCGACCATTGCGGCCGGCGCGCCGATCGACGTCGACCTGGCGCCGATCGCTGACGGGCAGGACATCAAGGTGTTCTGGCGCGGCAAGCCAATCTACATCATGCACCGGACCAAGAAGCAGATCGAGGAGGCCCGCGCAGTTCCGACCGACACCCTCAAGGACCCTGCGACCGACCAGTCCCGGGTCAAGGAAGGACACGACCAGTGGCTGGTCGTGATCGGCATCTGCACTCATCTCGGCTGCATCCCGATCGCGCATGAGGGCCTTTACGACGGCTTCTTCTGCCCCTGCCACGGTTCGCAGTACGACACCTCCGGCCGCATTCGCCAGGGGCCAGCGCCCGCCAACCTGCCGGTGCCGCCCTATCAGTTCGTCACCGACACCAAAATCCAGATCGGCTGAGGCCGCGGACTCGCAAGCGCGTTCGGACTTCCAGCCCTTTGTCTTACTTCCTCAGGATCGCATCATCATGAGCGGACCATCCGACTTCAAGCCGAGCAATCCAGCCTTGCAATGGATCGAGCGGCGCCTGCCGATTTTGGGTCTCATGCACTCCTCGTTCGTGGCCTATCCGACGCCACGCAACCTGAACTACTGGTGGACCTTCGGCGCCATCCTGTCCTTCATGCTCGCCATGCAGATCGCGACCGGCGTCGTCCTTGCGATGCATTACACGCCGAATGCGGATCTGGCCTTCCGCTCGGTCGAGCTGATCGTCCGCGACGTCAATTACGGCTGGCTCTTGCGCAACATGCACGCGGTCGGCGCGTCGATGTTCTTCTTTGCCGTCTATGTGCACATGTTCCGCGGCCTCTATTACGGGTCGTACAAGGAGCCGCGCGAGGTGCTGTGGATCCTCGGCGTCATCATCTATCTCCTGATGATGGCGACCGGCTTCATGGGTTACGTGCTGCCGTGGGGCCAGATGAGCTTCTGGGGCGCAACCGTCATCACCAACCTGTTTTCGGCCTTTCCCGTTGTCGGAGACTATATCGTCACGCTGCTCTGGGGCGGCTACTCCGTCGGCAATCCGACGCTGAACCGCTTCTTCTCGCTGCACTATCTGCTGCCGTTCGTGATCGCGGGCGTGGTGGTGCTGCACGTCTGGGCGCTGCATGTCGCGGGCCAGAACAATCCGGCCGGCGTCGAGCCGAAGACCGAGAAGGACACCGTGCCGTTCACGCCGCACGCCACCATCAAGGACATGTTCGGCGTCTCGGTGTTCCTGCTGCTCTATTCCTGGTTCATCTTCTACATGCCGAACTATCTCGGCGACGCCGACAATTACATTCCGGCCAATCCGGCGCAGACGCCGGCGCACATCGTGCCGGAATGGTATTACCTGCCGTTCTACGCGATGCTTCGCTCGATCCCGAACAAGCTCGCCGGCGTCGTCGTGATGTTTTCCTCGATCCTGATCCTGGTGTTCCTGCCATGGCTCGACACCGCGAAGACCAGGTCGTCGAAATATCGTCCGCTGGCAAAGCAGTTCTTCTGGATTTTCGTGATCGTCTGCATCCTGCTCGGCTATCTCGGAGCGCAGCCGCCGGAAGGCATCTATGTGATCGCCGGCCGCGTGCTGACGGCCTGCTATTTCGCCTACTTCCTGGTGCTGTTGCCGCTGCTCTCGCGGATCGAAAAGCCGCGGCCGCTGCCAAACTCGATCGCCGACGACGTGCTGGCGAAAAGCGGCAAGGTCGCCGCCACCGTGGCCGCCTTTATCGTCGCGGGCGGCCTTGTGATCGGCAGCGCGCAGAGCGTGCGCGCCGAGGAGGCCGACACGCCACCGGCCAACAGATGGTCGTTTGCGGGCCCGTTCGGCAAATATGATCGCGGCGCGCTGCAGCGCGGCCTGAAGGTCTACAAGGAAGTCTGCTCCAACTGCCACGCGTTGTCCTACATCGCGTTCCGCAACCTCGCCGACCCCGGCGGCCCCGGCTATTCGACGGCACAGGTCGCGGCGCTGGCGTCCGAATACAAGATCAAGGATGGCCCGAACGATCAGGGCGAGATGTTCGAGCGGCCGGGCCGGCCTGCCGACTATTTCCCCTCGCCATTCCCCAACGAGCAGGCGGCGCGTGTCGCCAATGGCGGTGCGGCCCCCCCGGACCTTTCGCTGATTACCAAGGCGCGCTCCTATGAGCGCGGCTTCCCCTGGTTCATCTTCGACTTCTTCACGCAGTACCAGGAGCAGGGGCCCGATTATGTCGCGGCTCTCCTGCAGGGCTTCGAGGACAAGCCGCCGGCCGATGTCAAGATTCCGGACGGCTCCTATTTCAACAAGTATTTCCCCGGCCACGCCATCAAGATGCCGAAGCCGTTGTCCGACGGCCAGGTCACCTATGATGACGGCGCGCCGGCGACAGTTGCGCAATATGCCAAGGACGTCACTGCGTTTTTGATGTGGACCGCCGAACCGCACATGGAAGCGCGCAAGCAGCTCGGCTTTCAGGTGTTCGTGTTCCTGATCATCTTCGCCGGACTGATGTACTTCACCAAGAAGAAGGTCTGGGCCGACGCGCACTGATGCTGTGTGACGGCGATGCGAATGTGAGAAGCCCCCGCGAGGGGGCTTTTTTCGTGCTGTCATTCCGGGGCGGTCCGAAGGACCGAACCCGGAATCTCGAGATTCCGGGTTCGATGCTTGCGCATCGCCCCGGAATGACGGCAAACGGATTGCTTCTCGCGCGTGCTGCGGACAAAATGCCCGTCTCAAAGAAAACACCGTCGGAGGAAACCATGGGCACTCTCATCACCTTCAAGCGTCCTGACGGCAAGGAAACATCCGGCTATCTCGCCAATGCGGCCCGCGGCGATGCGCCGGGCGTCGTGGTGATCCAGGAATGGTGGGGATTGCAGGATCAGATCAAGGGCATATGCGACCGCTTTGCGCGCGCGGGTTTCGATGCACTGGCGCCCGATCTCTACAAGGGCAAGGTGGTGCCCTATCACGACACGGATGCGGCAGGTAAGGAGATGAACTCGCTCGATTTCATGGATTTGACCACACAGACCGTGCGCGGCGCCGCGCTCTATCTTGGGCGCAACGGCGCCAAGGTCGGTCTCACCGGCTTCTGCCTCGGCGGTGCCGTGACCATCATCGGTGCGACCAGGATCCCCGAACTTGCGGCAGGGGTGGTGTTCTACGGCATTCCGCCGGAGCAGGCGGCCAAACCCGCCGATGTCAAAATTCCGTTGCAGGCGCATTTCGCCAACAAGGACGACTGGTGCACGCCGCAGGCGGTCGATAGCTTCGAGAAGGCGATGAAGGCGGCCGGCAAGTCGCTGGAGATCTATCGCTACGACGCCGAGCACGGCTTTGCCAATGAGCAGCGTATGGCTGTGCACGACCGCAAATGCGCCGAGCTCGCCTGGGGCCGCGCGACGGAGTATTTCCGGAAGCATCTGGGGTGAACCGCCGTCATTGGTGGGCTCGCGTTCGGTCGCAAGTTCCCTTAAACTTGAGCGCATGACCAAGGTTCTGGAAGACGCCATCGAAAAAGTAAGAAAGCTGCCGGAAGACCGGCAGGCCTATGTCGCTGAGGTATTGGAGCAGATTGCGTCCGCGGGCAGCGGTCCCTTTGTCGTGCCCGAGGAGCATCGTGCGGCCGTCCTCGAGGGTCTCCGGGAGGCCGAGCAAGGCGAGTACGCTACTGACGAAGAAATGGCGGCACTCTGGAGGAAGTGCGGTTTGTGAGACTGCGATACTCCAGGCGAGCCCGCTTCGACATCGCTACCATTCACGAATACATCGCGCGGCACAATGTAAGAGCGGCGTCCGCTGTGGTGCGCCAAATTCGTTCAACGAGTATGCTACTCCACGACATCCCGGGCTCGGTCGCGAAACCGATATTCCCGGCGTCCGCGTCTTCCCGATCGCCCGCTATCCCTATCTCTCGTCTATCACCGGGTCCAAGGTGACGAACTGGTTGTCATTCATGTTCGCCATGGACGCCGGGACGCGCCTTCGCTCGGGAATATATAGATCAGCCCTTCGCGTTTACCCCGCGCACCCCGTCCCACCAGGCGCAGGTCCCCGACATCACATGAAAATTGCCTTCCATCACCTGCACGGGCGCGCGCAGGCCTTCGCGAGCGGCATTCATCCGCATCTCGCGCGCAACCGCACGGTCCTTTTCCGGGAGCCAGAGACGCTCATGGCCCCAGAGACTCGGGCCGTGGGTCATTTCCACCGCCCGCCATGTCGCGGGATCGACTTCGCGGCCGCCCCAGCCGCATTCCACCATGAATGACGACGGCGTCTTGGCATAAAACGATGTCATGAAATCGTTGGTATGGCGGCCGAGCGTGACGTTGACGCGGTCTTCCGCAAGCGCGACGTCGTAGGATTGCCCGACATCGTCGAGCGAGAACATCTCCACCATCAGATGATGCATGCCGTTCTTGCCGGTCTCGATCAAAGCGAGTGAGTGATGGCGCGGATTGACATGGAAGAAATAGGCGCGGAACGGTTTCTCGATGTAGTCGGACAGCTTGAAGCCGAGCACGTCGACGTAGAACGCCATGACCGGCGTGATGTTCTCGACCGTGAGCACGGCATGACCGAGCCCGAGCGCGCCGGTGCGGAAGCCCGAGATCGAACGTCCCGGGCTGAACGGCGTGTCGTCGATTTCGGCGCCGTGAAAGGCCTCCAGTCGGTTGCCTGCGGGGTCGTGGAACGAAATCAGCGCGCGAACACGTCGCGCATCGGCCAGCGTTTGCGGTTCGGCCGCAACCGCAACGCCCGCACTCTCCAGCCGCGCGGCAAGCGCATCGAGGGCAGGGCCATCAGCCACTTCCCAGCCGAAGAAGCGGGCGCCTTCGCCCAGCGCGCGGTCGATCACGACGCGCTGCTTGCGGTCGTCCATACGGAAGGCGAGCAGCGAGTTGCCGCGCTCGACCGCCTGAAAGCCCACGAGGTTGGTGCCGAACTGCCGCCAGTCCTCGAGCTGGTCCGAGCCGAAGCCCGCATATCCTAGACTCCTGAGCATATGGCGCGCCTCCTTTGTCGGCCGGTGTTATCTCCCGGCTGCCAAGGGCGAAATCCTAGCCCTATTTTCGGTTCGGTCCATGGCGCGAGGTCCCTTGACGCCGCAGGCCTGCCATGGTGTCTACGGGGGCATGAACACCGTCGTCCGCCCCATCCGTCGTTGGTGGCCCACCTTCTGAAAGGTGGCCGGTGCGATTTTTTCTTCTCACATCGTCAGAGGCCGCCATCGCAGAGCGGCTTCTCGTCTGTCCTGTGTGGCGTTCCTCGGCAAGTCTGGTTAAGAGGATCAGATGAACAGGACAGTCTTCTCCTTACCCCAGAATTTCGAGTACACGACCCGCGGCGGACTTCTGGTGAAGCGCTCGGTCGAGCACTTTTCCGGCGGCGCGAGCCGGCTCGACAGGCTGATCGATCTGCTCGACCGGCGGCGCGGGGTGGTGCTGTCCTCGGGCACCACGGTGCCCGGCCGCTACGAAAGTTTCGATCTCGGCTTTTCCGATCCGCCGCTCGTGCTCGAAACCACGGGCGTCGGGTTTTCGCTCGCTGCGCTGAATGCGCGTGGCGAGGTGCTGATCGCATTCCTCGCCGATACTTTGCGCGAGCCTGGCGTCGTCATCGCTGAGAAGTCTGCCGGGCGTCTCAAAGGCCATGTCGTCCGCGGCGAGGCTCCGATCGAGGAAGACCAGCGCACCCGCCGCGCCAGCGTGATGTCGCTGGTGCGCGACATGGTCGGAAACTTCGCCGCCAATGACGACGGCATGCTCGGCCTGTTCGGCGCCTTCGCCTATGACCTCGTGTTCCAGATCGAGGATCTCGTGCAAAAGCGTCCGCGCGAAAAGGATCAGCGCGATATCGTGCTCTACATCCCCGACCAGCTGCTCGCCTATGACCGCGCCACCTCGCGCGGCGCTGCGATCTCCTACGAGTTTTCCTGGAAGGGCAAATCCACGGCGGGCATTTCGCGACAGACCGGCGAGAGCATCTATGCCAAGTCTCCGCGTCAGGCGTTTGCCGATCACGCGCCCGGCGAGTATCAGGCGACGGTGGAAACCGCGCGTGCGGCCTTTGCCCGCGGCGATCTGTTCGAGGCGGTTCCGGGCCAGCTCTTTGGCGAGCCCTGCGAGCGTTCGCCCGCCGAGGTGTTCCAGCGGCTCTGTCGCATCAACCCGTCGCCCTATGGCGCGCTGATGAATCTCGGCGCCGGCGAGTTTCTGGTGTCTGCCTCGCCGGAGATGTTTGTGCGTTCCGACGGCCGGCGGGTGGAAACCTGCCCGATCTCGGGCACGATCGCGCGTGGCACGGACGCGATCGGCGATGCCGAGCAGATCCGCCAGCTCCTGAACTCGGAGAAGGACGAGTTCGAGCTCAACATGTGCACTGATGTCGACCGCAACGACAAGGCGCGCGTCTGCGTGCCCGGCACCATCAAGGTCCTGGCGCGGCGGCAGATCGAGACCTACTCGAAGCTGTTTCACACCGTCGATCATGTCGAGGGCGTGCTGCGTCCGGGCTTCGATGCCCTCGACGCTTTCCTCACCCATGCCTGGGCGGTGACCGTCACCGGTGCGCCAAAACTCTGGGCGATGCAGTTCGTCGAGGATCACGAACGCTCGCCGCGGCGCTGGTATGCAGGCGCCATCGGCTGCGTCAATTTCGACGGCAGCATCAATACGGGATTGACGATCCGCACCATCCGCATGAAGGACGGGATCGCCGAGGTCAGGGTCGGCGCCACCTGCCTTTTTGATTCGGACCCGGCCGCCGAGGATCGGGAATGTCAGGTGAAGGCGGCGGCGCTGTTTCAGGCGCTGCGGGGCGATCCGCCGAAGCCGCTGTCGAGCACTGCGCCCGATGCGACCGGAAGCGGCAAGCGGGTGCTTTTGATCGACCATGACGACAGTTTCGTGCATATGCTGGCGGATTACTTCCGCCAGGTCGGCGCCAGCGTCACGGTGGTCCGTTATGTGCATGCGCTCGACATGCTGAAGCGGAAAAAATGGGACCTCTTGGTGCTGTCCCCGGGACCGGGCCGGCCGGCCGACTTTGGCATTTCGGATACGATCGATGCGGCATTGGAAAAGAAGCTGCCGATCTTCGGGGTCTGCCTGGGCGTGCAGGCGATCGGCGAATATTTTGGCGGCGAGCTCGGCCAACTGGCGCAGCCGGCACATGGCCGGCCGTCGCGGGTGCAGATCAGGGGAGGGCGGCTGATGCAGAGCCTGCCGAACGAGATCGTGATCGGGCGCTATCACTCGCTCTATGTCGAGCGCGGCACCATGCCCGAGGTGCTTGCCGTCACCGCGGCCACCGAGGACGGCGTCGCCATGGCGATCGAGCACAAGACGCTGCCGGTCGGCGGCGTGCAGTTTCACCCGGAGTCGCTGATGTCGCTCTCGGGCGAGGTGGGTTTGCGCATCGTCGAGAACGCGTTCCGGCTCGGCGCGCCCGTTAATTGAGAGGACGGCAATGACCTTTGACACCGACCTGAAGTCGAGCATCCGGACCATCCCGGACTATCCGAAGCCGGGGATCCTGTTTCGCGACATCACCACGCTGCTTGCGGATGCCCGCGCGTTTCGCCGCGCGGTCGACGAACTGGTGCATCCCTGGGCCGGCTCGAAGATCGACAAGGTCGCGGGCATCGAGGCGCGCGGCTTCATTCTCGGCGGCGCCATCGCCCATCAGGTCTCGGCCGGCTTCGTGCCGATCCGCAAGAAAGGCAAGCTGCCGCACACCACCGTGCGCATTGCCTATTCTCTCGAATACGGCATCGACGAGATGGAAATGCATGTCGACGCCGTTCATCCCGACGAGCGCGTGATCCTGGTCGACGACCTCATCGCAACCGGCGGCACCGCGGAGGGCGCGGTGAAACTGTTGCGCCAGATCGGCGCCAATGTGGTCGCGGCCTGCTTCATCGTCGATCTGCCCGACCTCGGCGGCGCCGACAAGCTGCGCGCGATGGACGTGCCCGTGCGCACGCTGATGGCCTTCGAGGGACATTGAACTCGCTGAGATGAGTTAGTGCGGTGGCCGTGTGGACGCTGCACCTCTCCCCTTGTGGGAGAGGTCGGATCGCATCGAAGATGCGATCCGGGTGAGGGGTCTGCTTCCGCAAGCGCGTCTCTCTCAATTGGAATTCGCGGATAAAGACCCCCTCATCCGGCGCGGACTTCGTCCGCACCACTTCTCCCACAAGGGGAGAAGGAATGGCGCTTGCGACTACCCGCCGAACTCAGGCCGCCGGTGCGCGCTCCCGCGCATCCGGAACGCGGATCGTCACCTCGCCATCGGATACCGCGACATCGATCTTGCGCAGGCGCGCCCGCGGATTGCCGGGATGCACCCCGGTGCGGATGTCGAACTCGAAACCGTGCCACGGGCAGGCCACATGCAGCCTGGTCTTGGAGAAGGCCATGCCCTTGCTGGTGCGGTCGTCGGCGATGATCTCTTCGACCTTGGCGATCATCTTGCCCTGGCAGGCCGGGCCGCCCATATGCGGGCACTGGTTGAGATAGGCAAAGAATTCGCCGTCGAGCTTGAAGACCGCGACCTCAAAGTTATCGAAACCGATGATCTTGCGGCCGGGATCGGAAAACTCCGACGCGGAACCAATGATGACTTCGCGCATGTTCTGATCCTGCCCGTTTTATTGCGCTATCGCTTTTGCCGGTTGAACCACATCGAGACGTCCCAGAGATTGAGTCCGACCGCGCGGATCATCGCGCTGACCGTCACCACGACGTCGGTCGGCGTGACGCGTTCTGCCGTGACCGGCGGCGCCGCCGAATCCGCGGCTTCCGCCTTGGCCGCGTAAAGCCGCACCGCCGCCGTCATGACCCGCTCGAGATCGGAATCGGAGACCTGCTCAGGTCTGCCCGATGACAGCGCCTGCTCGGCCGCCTCGACAAAGTCGGCGCCGAGCGAACGCATCTCGGTTGGCGCGTCAACCGCCATCAGGAAATCCCCGGCCGCGCCGCCAGCACGTCCTTTGCCTTCGGCCGCTTGCGTTTCACTTCGAGATTGAACAGCCGCGCGGCGTTGAGCCCCAAAATGTTGCGCTTGGCCTGCTCGGAGAGGAACGGCATCGTTGTGATCGCGCTCGGCGGATCGAAATCCCAGTGCGGCCAGTCCGAAGCATAGAGCAACTGCGTCTCGGCCTTCATCGCCTCCAGCGTTGCCTGCAGGAGCTTTGGATCGGTCTTCTCCAGCGGCTGGCTGGTATAGAACATGTCGCGCATGTATTCGCTGGGAAGCTTTTTCAGAAGCGGAGCCTCGCAGGAACGCATCTGGTATTCGTGGTCGAGCCGCTGCATCAGGAACGGAATCCAGGCGAGCCCGCTTTCCACCCACACGGTCTTCAGCTTCGGGAAGCGCTCGGGAATGCCGTTGATGATCCAGTTGGTCATGTGGATCAGGTTGTAATGCACGAACGACAGCGCGTGCATCGAGATGAAGCGATTGAGCTGCAGGAACGACGGATCGTTCCAGTTGAAGCCGGAGTGGAATGCGAACGGCTTTCCGGTCTCCTCCATCAGCGCGTAGAGCTTCATGTAGGCGTTGTGATGCACCGGCTTGTTGCGGGTCGAGCAGACCGTAAAACCGATGACGCGGTCGTTGTCGGCGTAACGCTCGACCTGCTCGACGCAGGCCTCCGGGGTGTTGAACGGCAGGTACAACAGCCCCTTCAGCCGATCTTCCTCGGGCAGAATGCGCTCCACCAGCCATTTGTTGTAGGCGCCGCCAAGCGCAGCCTCCAGCTCATCCTGCGGGTGCATGCCAAGGGAGAGCATCGGCGTCGGAAACACGATCTGGTAGTCGAGGCCGAGCGCGTCCATGGCGCGGCGCGCGAGCTCGACGAAGCGGTGCGCGCCTTTCTTTTCGACCGGCTCCATCAGTCCCTGCTGATGCGGGATGCGGCCATAGAGATGCTGGTGCAGGATGCCGGGCTGATGATTGAGCAGCGAGTGATTGGCGTTGCCGGGTCGCGCGGCATTGGCCTCGCCCATCTGCCGGATCACGTCATTGTCGATCAGCGCGAGGATTTCCGGCCAGAACGACGTCTCGGTGACGTGGGCGTCGATGTCGACCAGGAAATAGTCTTCGTGACTTTCGGCCTGCCGCGTGGCATGCGCGAGAATATCGCGCGTGTCCGTCTGCATGGTGATTTCCTGCAGTTCGCGGAATTGTTGCGGGACTCGCTCGAGCATTTTTCTCTCCCAGTCGAAGCCGCTTTGAAAAAGAAAGCCGTGACCTCTCACTCAGCCGCGTGCAGCCGCGGCGGATGCACGCCGGCCGAGAGCTGCTTGGCATAGATCTCCTGCCATCGGCTGTTATCGTCGCTCTTGTCGTCGCTGATCAGATAGCCGCTGCGCGCGCCGCGATAGATGCTTGCGTCCTCGGCGCCGGGCGGCGCGATACCCTCATCGCGCAGCGCGCGCGCCGCCATCAAGAGGCGTCGTCGCGTGCGGGTGATCATCTGGTCCGATGGCGCCAGATGCTCCCATTCGTGATCGACGATTCCCCCCATGCTTTCGGTGATCGCCTGGTCCTGCAGGTGAATGCCGTCGATGCCGCTGTAGATCGTGCCGTTCCGCTGGGCTTCGCGATCGATCTTCCAGTCGTTTGACGGGTTCGCCTCGAGCCGGAAGCGGCCGAGCCAGTCCGATGTGTTCGGCAGGAACCTGTTGCCGCGGCTGGTGCCGCCGATCGGCGTGCCGTCCTTGAAGGCCGGCTGCGGCAGCGACATCGCCGAGACCGCCTTCTTCCACCAGATGAACACATACATGGTGTGGGTGTCGTCTAGCGGCACCCAGCCCCTCGCATGCATGTGGCTAGCGAATTCGCCGTTCGGCGCCTGGGTCCAGAACGGAAACAGGAAATTGGCGAAGCGCCAATAGGTGGAGTCGGGACCGGCCGGGCGGTAGCCGGCATATTGCGTCCCCCAGGGCGCATCGCGCAGATGATATCGCGGCGCGCGGTCGGTGATGGTGTAGCGCACCGGCTCATCGTCCTTGAGATCCTCGGGATCGACATGTCCGGCATGCAGGAAACCGAAATGGGAAGTGTCGATCTCGCCCTCGAGCGCCTGCAGATAATTGCATTCGCGCTGGATGAAGCTGACGCGGACCTCGTCTTCCGGCATGTCGAGAATTTCGAAGCCGGGCAGCGGCGGCGCGTCGGCGCGCGCGCCCATGTAAACCCAGACCACGCCGGCACGCTCGGCAGTCCGGTAGGCCTTCGCCTTGACCTTCTGCTTGAACCCGGGCGGCGGCACGCTCGGCATGTCGACGCAATTGCCGGCGACATCGAATTTCCAGCCGTGATAGATGCAGCGTAATCCGCTCTCCTCGTTGCGTCCCAGGAACAGCGAGGCGCAGCGATGCGGGCAGCGATGGTCCATGACGCCGACGCGGCCCTGGCTGTCGCGGAACGCGATCAACCTTTCGCCGAGCAGCATCAGACGGATCGGAGGCCCGTCGGGTGCAAGCTCCGACGACATCAACGCGGGAAGCCAGTAGCAGCGCATCAGCTCGCCCATGACAGTGCCGGGCCCGACGCGCGTCAGTTCCATTCCGTCCTTGGCCGTCGTCATCTCATCCTCCGACGGGGCCGTTGGCGACCCTAGAGAACCGCGACTTTCTTATTGTGACGGCAACCTGCCATAACCGACCATTGCTGTCGACATCCTGCGGTCCTGCCGCAATGCGATCCACCAACCCGCCAAGCGGTCGGACGCCTTACGACTTCTGCAAAAGGAGGCTCAATTCCAGCTCGCGGAAGTGGTAATAATTCCGCCTGATCCACTGATGCAGTTCGGTGGACGAGTCCTTTTCCTGGCGCAGATAATCGGTGAAGGAGAAGGTCAGCCGGTCGATATAGGTCTTCAGGAACGTCGGCAGCGCCGGAATCCGCATGAGGCGGCCGCTATGCATGGAGTCGGGCAACTCGCCGCGCACGACATATTCATTGTCGACCGTGACCAGCTGCGGCGCCGGAATCTGCCCGAGCAGCATGTCGTGCCCGCGCCCCGAGACGCGGTCGATATCGGCCATGAACAGGACGATCGGAACCACGTTGCGCCGAGCCGCCTCCTTCAGAAACCCGATCTCCTCAGACATCGTGAAGAACTCGTCGAAGGCGTGGAAGCCGAGGTCGATCACCTTGGCCATGCCGTCATTGAGGATGACGCGGTCCATCAGCGCCATCTTGCCGAAAGTGTCGCTGATATCGGCGGTTTCGGTGATGTCGGGCAGGAAGTCGAGCAGCGACGGTTCCTTCAGATTGATGTCGAACGACGTGACCTTGCCGTTCTTGAGCAGCAGGAATTCGCTGAGCAGCCGCGCGACAAGGGTCTTGCCGACTTGCGGACGAGGAGAGGCAACGATGTAGACGGGGGTGGCGGGCATCGGCGGCAATATCAGGCCAAACAGGCCGCCTGATAAAGCCTCATCGCAAAATTATTTTTCGCCGCCGCGGACCGCCGATTTGCTGGAGCCGACGATGTCGGTCAGCTTGATGCGATCGTACTCGCTCCAGACATTGGCAAGCCAATGGCGGACATAGCCGCGCAGCACGAAGGAATAGTTCGCCGCCTCGTCATGGATGCCCTTGTTGGCGACGAATTTCAGGAAGGGGACGGAGGCGACCTCGACCTGCTCGAAGGCCATTTCGTTGAGTTTCGGGATGGTCAGCTCGGTCGCATCCTTGATGCGGTGGAAATAGGAGTTGTAGGTCGCCTGGTCCCACTCGAAGAAACTCGTATTGTTGATGAAATTCTTCACCAGGAAGTATTTGGCGCCGGCCATGAAATTCGCGGTCTCCGCGATCTCGTCGAGCGAAGCGATCGACGAGCCCAGAATATGGAACACGGCGAAGGTGATCTGGCCGGACTTGGCGGCATCGAGGAAACCGATATCGCGCAATGCGGCCAGCGATGGCGACATCAGGCCGGCGCGGACGTCGATCACGGTCACCGAGGGACTGACCGTGTTCAGCGTGTCGAAAATCTTCATCTGGTCCGCCGTCGCCGTCATGTCGACGATCTCGGTGACGTCGGGATGAAAGCGCTTCAGCGTGCCGCGCGGGGATTCGGTGTCGAAGGCGCGGGTCGGCACGGCATTGGCGCTGAAATAGTCGAGCAAGGTGCGCGACACCGTGGTCTTGCCGACCCCGCCCTTGTCCGCGCCCACCACAATCACTGCCGGTTTAGCCATGTCGGTCCCTTGAAACTACCCCGGGACCGCAAAATGCCGCCCGGCTGATCCCCATCTCTGCTTTGGGCGCGAACATGGCAGAAACATGGGAAAACTCAAATCTATTAGACGCTTCGTGCGCTGAATTTCCCTGGTGGTAGAAGAGGGAAGGCCAGATCGCCTACTGCCGACCCCAGGGACCCGCAGATGGCCTGGCCGGATTGCCCCACGGAGCGTTCAAAGGCGGGGGTGGCTGTGGATTTGGCGCGCCTTGCTCGGAACCGGCGGGATGGGCGCTCCAGGGGCCAGAGGGCGGCGGCGGCTGGTCACCGCCGGGCTGATCCGGCGCGCCGTCGCGGTCTTCCGTTGGGTGCATCGGCTGCGCGAGCGGACCCTCGTAATGACCGCCGGCATATTTCACCAGCGCCTGCACCCGGGATTCCACGGAGGGATGGGTCGCAAACAGGTCGGTAAAGCCTTCGCGCGGATTGTCGACGCAGAGCTCCATCACCGCTGAGGTCGCGTCCGGCAGTTCGCCCCGGCCCTCAATCTTGCGGAGCGCCGAGATCATCGCATCGGGGTTCTTGGTCAGCTCGACCGAGCCGGCATCGGCCAAAAATTCGCGCGAGCGCGACAGCGCGAGCTTCACGAGCTGCGACAAGGCCCAGGCAAGCACGATCAGCACAACCGCGACAACGATGATGAGGATCGCAGCTCCGCCGCCCGAACTCTTGCGGTCGCCACCGCCGCTGTCGGAGGATGAAGACGAGGAATCCGACGAGCCGCCGCTGGAATAGCCGCCGCCCCAGCCCCAGCGATACCCGCCGAAGAAGACGCGGTAGATCAGCTCGCCGAGGAATCCGACCACGCCGGCGATGATGACGGCGATCACCATCATCTGCACGTCGCCGTTCCTGATATGGGTCAGCTCGTGGCCGAGCACGGCTTCGATCTCCCGGTCATCAAGCGCATTGAGGAGGCCGGTCGTGACCGTGACCGCATATTGCCGCTGGTTCAGGCCGGTTGCGAAGGCGTTCAGCGCGTCGCTCTCCATCACCTTGAGCTTCGGCATCGGGATGCCGCGCGAGATGCAGAGGTTTTCGAGCAGATTGTAGAGCCGCGGCTGCTGTTGCCGCGTCACATCGGTGCCGCCGGTGACGGCGTCGATGATGTTCTGGTGGAAGAAATAGGCGATGACGATCCAAAGGATCGCAGCGCCAGTGGACAAGGGCAGCGTCCGGATCACGTCGGCGAGGGCGGCCTTGAGATAGTAGTCGGCGGTGGCATCGCCATTGCCGATCACCTCGATGATCAGCGCGCCCGCATAGACGATGACATAGACGAGCAGGAACAGTCCGGCAAGCAGCAGCATCGACCGGGTCTTGTTCGAGGCGATGTGGGTATAGAGACCGTACGCGGCCATGATCAAGCACCGTCATTCCGGGATGGCCGGAGGGGCCAGACCCGCAATCTCGAGATTCCGGGCTCGCCTCTTCGAGGCGTCCCGGAACGACGAGGATGTTGCGACATGATGGCGATCCAGGTTCTCCTCAGAATTTCACGCTCGGGGCGGCCTCGACTTCGGTGCGGCTGGCGCCGAGATCGAAGAAGTCCTTGCGGGTGAAGCCGAGCATGCCGGCAAACAGCGCGGCCGGCATCTGCTGGATGCCGGTGTTGTATTCCTGGACCGCGTTGTTGAAGAAGCGGCGGCTTGCGGCGATCTTGTTTTCAAGGTCCGACAATTCGCTCGCCAGCTGCTGGAAGTTGGCGTTGGCCTTGAGGTCCGGATAGGCCTCGGACAGCGCAATCAGCCGTCCGAGCGCGCCGGACAGCTGCGCTTCCGCAGCCGACACCTGCGCCGGCCCCTGCGCGGACATCGCGGAGTTGCGCGCCTTGATGACGTCGTCGAGCGTGCCGCGCTCATGCGCCGCATAGCCCTTCACGGTCTCGACCAGGTTCGGGATCAGATCATGGCGCTGCTTGAGTTGTACATCGATGTCGGCAAAGGCCTGGCTGACGCGCTGGCCCAGCGTGACCAGGCGGTTATAGGTCCCGAACACGAAGATCACGAGAACGACGATGATGCCGAGAACGATCCAGCCGGACGACATGGAAAACTCCTGGTGGGGAAACGAGCGTAGTTAGCTTATGCGGAAAGGGACAAGCCGAGCATCGGCCACGAGGTGGGTATCCCCTTGGTCTGCCGCAAGGCGGCAAAAGTTCAATGCAAAGGCATGAAACTCGTCAACGTTTTTCCATCGCTGCATCGCCCCAGCGCCAGCGTCGGGCGGCGGCATAAGCGCGTCTGTCGCGGTGAGGAATTCGTTCCCGCACGAGCCCGTCCGTGGTGCAGAGCTTTGCAGTGACCTCGACCTTGCTGATGTGGGGCCGTGCCAGCACGCGCGCGGGCCGATGTGCTGCGGGCTTTCGCGCCAGCGCGACATACGAAAATTTCTCGTCCTCGAACGGCAGCTCCGCGCCCTTGACCTGCTTGTGCGCGCGCGAGCGCGGCAGGCGTTGCGCGAAGTGGCACCAGTCCGGCGATTGCAGGGGGCAGGCTGCATCATGCGGGCAGGGTGCAAGCACATGCGCGCTTGCCGCGATCAGTTGGGCGCGTGTCGCAATGATGCGTGCGTAGCCCGCGGGCGTGCCGGGCTCGACAATGAGCAGCATGTCGCGGGTCTTGGACCAGAGCTGTTCCGAGAGCTCTCGGCGGTCGGCTTCGCTGAGCTCCCCGATCAGGTAACTCGCGACGACAAGGTCTGCGGGCTCGGCCTTTGCGATCAAGGCACGTGCTTCGCCGAGTTCATACTTCAACTCGTGGCCGCCGGCTCTCGCCAGATCGAGCGCGAGCAAGCGCAGCACCGGGTTGGCATCGAGCAACGTGAATGTCGCAAGCGATGAAAACGCTTCTGCTGCGGCAAAGCTCGCCGTCCCGGGTCCGGCGCCGACGTCGAGCAGGCTGTGCGGTGCGAAGTCGGGTCGCGCCTCCTGCAGCGCCGTGAGGCAGGCGGCCACGGCCGCATAGGTCGCGGGCATCCGCGCCAGCGCGTATGCCATGGCATCTGTCTCGGTTGCGATCCCAGCGGAGCCGCCGCCGTCGCGATAGGTCTTCGAGATTGTTTCGGCACGTGCTGCAGTCTCGCTGCGCGAAAGACCTTGCAATTTGGCGTCCAGCGCAGCCGTCAGTGCAGCAGGAAGGGAGGGCGAGATCACGCCACGTTCTGGTCGACGATCTTTACCGCCTCATCCAGCGCGACCGAGACCAGTTGCGAGACGCCGCGCTCGGCCATGGTGACGCCGAACAGGCGGTTCATCCGCGCCATGGTGATCGGGTTATGCGTGATGATGATGAAGCGCGTCTCGGTCGAGCCGGTCATCTCGTGCAGGAGGGTGCAGAAGCGCTCGACGTTGTGATCGTCGAGCGGCGCGTCGACCTCGTCCAGCACGCAGATCGGCGAGGGGTTGGTCAAGAACACCGCGAAGATCAGCGCAAGCGCCGTCAGCGCCTGCTCGCCGCCCGAGAGCAGCGACAGCGTCTGCGGCTTCTTGCCCGGCGGCTTTGCGATGATCTCGAGCCCTGCTTCCAACGGGTCGTCGCTTTCGATCAGGTGCAGCGCGGCCTCGCCGCCGCCGAACAATTCGGTGAACAGCCGCTTGAAATGGTCGTTGACGATCTCGAACGAGGCAAGCAGCCGCTCGCGCGCTTCGCGGTTGAGGCTCTGAATGCCCTGGCGCAGGCGTTTGATAGCTTCCACCAGGTCATCGCGTTCGGTGGTGAGCTTGGTGTGTTGTGCCTCGACCTCGCGCAGCTCTTCTTCCGCGCGCAAATTGACCGCGCCAAGCCGCTCCCGGTCGCGGCGCAGCTTTTCGAGGTTTTCCTCGATCTCGGCAAGCGGCGGCAGCGCGGCACCGGGCTCGATCTCGGCCAGCGCGGCAACGGCCTGCGGCTCGACCTCGAGCATGTCGCGGATTTCGCGCTCGACATCGGTGAGCCTGCGCTTGGCGCCCTCCATGCGCTCCTCGGCCCGTCCGGTTGCCTCGCGCGCGGCCGAAAGCGCCTCCAGCGAGACTTTCGCGGCGCGATCGGTCTCCGCCATCGCGGTCTCGGCGGCGGCGAGCGCATCGGCGGCGAGCCTGCGCTCGTTTTCGGCAAAGCTGATCTCGCTGATCAGGGCACTGCGCTTTTCTGCAAACACCGCCGGCGCGTTGTCCAGCTCGGCGCGTTCCGCCCTGACCTCGCCGATGCGCGCTTCGACCGTTTCGATCTGCGAGGCGGCGCCTGCTTTCCGGTTCTGCCAATCGCTGCGCTCGGCGAGGATCGCCTGCACTCGGCGGTCGGCCAGTTCGGCCTCGCGTGCGAGCGCTTGCGCCTCGGCGCGCACGTCCGCGGCGAGGCGGCGATGCTCCTCGATATCTGTACGAACGGAGGCCAGCCTTTCTTCGGTCTCGTGGCTCGGCGGCAGCTCGGAGAGCGCCGCAGCCGCACTCTGATGGGCGACATAGGCCTCGGTGAGATCGGCGTTGAGACGATTGCGCGCTTCCGACAGCGCCGATTTGCGCGCAGCATGGCGGTTGAGCTCGCGCTCGGTCGCGGTATGGCGCTCGCGCGCGGCATCGGCTTCGTGCTGGGCGGTACGCCAGCCGTCGCGCGCCGCGGTTTCGGCGGCGGATGCAGCCTTCACCTCGGCTTCGGCGGCCTCGAGCGCCTGTCGCTTGGCTGTGGCATCGAGCCGGGCCTGCTCGAGCTCGTGCTCGATATCGACAAGGCGTGCGCGCTCGGCGAGCCGCCGCGCGGCGCCGGTCGGCGCATGGGCCGCCGCGACAAAACCGTCCCAGCGCCAGACGTCGCCTTCCGGCGACACCAGCCGCTGTCCGGTCCTGAGCTGCGACACCAGCTCCGCGCCGCGCTCCCTCGGCACGACGCCGATCTGTTTCAGCCGCCGCGCCAGTTCCGGCGGGGCCTGAACATGCGTGGCCAGCGGCTCGATACCCGCAGGCAGCGCCGGGTCGTCGCCATCGGGCCCGGCAATAGTCCAGCGCATCGGCGCGGACGGATCGACGGGCGCATCAAGGTCGTCGCCGAGTGCAGCCCCCAGCGCCTTTTCGAAACCCTTGGCGACGGTGACGCCGTCGATGATCGGCGGCCAGAGATTCTTGGTTGCGCCGGTGACGAGCTTGGCAATGGTCCGCGCCTCGGTCTCGAGCCGCTGCACGCGCTTGTCGGCTTCGGCAAGTGGCGCGCGGGAGCCTTCGAGCTTTTGCCGCGCGGCAAGGTGGCCGGCTTCAGCGGCCTGTGCCGAGGCTTCGGCCTGGGCAACGCCGCGCTGAGCATTCTCCATCGCGGCGGCAAGGGTTGCGAGATCGCCAAAGCCACCGGTTTCCTCCGCGAGCTTTTGCTCCTCGGCATGGACGTCGGCGATGTCCTGGTCGAGCCGCGCCAGGCGGTCGCGGTGACCGCGCACGCTTGCTTCAAGCTGATTGCGCCTGGCGGTGAGATCGGCAAGCGCCGTGGTCAGCTCGCCGAACAGCCGCTCGGCATCGGCCAATGTCGCCTCGGCCGCAGCGACGCGCTCGTCGACGCCGGAGCGCTTTTCGACGCGCGACTTGATTTCTTCCTTGAGCTCGAAATCTTCCGTGTCGAGCCGCGCCAGCGCGATTTCCGCATCCGACACCTGTTGCCGCTCGCGGGCAATGTCGGCGGAAAACTGCGTCAGGCGGCGGTCGAGCTCGGTGACGCGCTCTCTGGCGCGCTCTTCCTCGCGGTCGAGCAGCTCGCGCGCATTGGTAAGCCGTTGCAGGCCCGCGGCGGCGCGCGCCTCAGCCTCGCGCAAGGCGGGCAGCTCGGCGGCGCGGTTCGCCTGGATGCGGGCGGTCTCGGCCTGCTCGCGGGTGCGTTCGGCCTGCTCGCGCACGGCAAGATCATGCGTGTGCGCCGATTCCGTCACCTCCGCATTGGCTTCCATCCAGCGCAGATGGAACAGCATGGCCTCGGCCTTGCGTACCCTGGCGGCGACCTCGCGATAGCGGATCGCCTGGCGCGCCTGCTTCTTCAAGCCGTCGATCTGGCTTGCGAGCTGGCCGATCACGTCCTCGACGCGGGTCAGATTGGTCTCGGCGGCCTTCAGGCGGAGTTCCGCTTCATGGCGGCGGGCATGCAGGCCGGCGACACCGGCGGCATCTTCCAGCACGCGGCGGCGCTGCTCGGGCTTGGCCTGGATGATCTCGCCGATCTTGCCCTGGTGCACCAGCGCCGGCGATCGCGCGCCGGTCGCGGCATCGGCAAACAGGATCTGGATGTCGCGCGCTCGCACGTCTCGTCCGTTGATGCGGTAGACCGAGCCTGCCTCGCGCTCGATGCGGCGCGAGATTTCTAGAATCTGGCTGTCGTTGACGGCCGCGGGCGCCGTACGGTCGGCGTTGTCGATCGTCATGACGACTTCGGCATGGTTGCGCGCCGGGCGGTTGCCGGAACCGGAAAAGATCACCGCATCCATGTCGGAGGCGCGCAGCGACTTGTGCGAGGTCTCGCCCATCGCCCAGCGCAGCGCCTCGACCAGGTTGGATTTGCCGCAGCCGTTCGGACCGACGATGCCGGTTAGTCCCGGCTCGATCAGGAAGTCCGTGGGTTCAACGAACGACTTGAAACCATGGAGGCGAAGGCGGGTAAGCTTCATAAAGCGGTTCTCGGTTGGCAGGGCGCGAATCTCCCTGCCGGGACAATACCATAGATGGCAATCGCAGTGTGGCGGGAGAGGCCTCAAGCGCCCTTGGTGAGGCGCGACCATGGCTGCGTCGGTCCGTTTGGGCAACCGCCGCCGCC
>Ga0335076_10001589_pt1 | contig 22060 bp, 18 predicted proteins | sample Lox_Sample_25_FD_206717 | JGI IMG/M metagenome (GOLD analysis project Ga0335076, IMG submission 206717) | Soil microbial communities from Loxahatchee National Wildlife Refuge, Florida, United States - Lox_Sample_2.5 | ecosystem: Environmental > Terrestrial > Soil > Wetlands | place: USA... | reverse complement strand
GGCGCGCTCCGTCTCGCTCCGCGTGATCGGCGAGGCGTGTTCCGCGCACGGGTTCTGACTAAAGGAGGCGGGGGCCCGCGAGCTCGAGGCCGGGCTGCGCGCGCGCGCGACCGAGCTCGAAGTCGAGGTCGTCTCGCTCGGAATCCGCGACGTGATCCTGGCCTCGCTCCGCGGGAGTGAATCCCGCTTCGCTCGCGCCCGCTTCCGATTGCCCTTTCCTCGAGCGGTCAGGCCATCGGCACGCGCGCGGCGGCGCGCGCGGCGGCATGGCGGGCGAGCACGCGATCGACGAGCGGCCCGGCGGCGGCGACGTAACGGCCGAGGTCGAAGAGCCGCTCGAGGTCCGCCGGCGAGACGTAGCGGCCCACGGTCGGATCTCCCGCGAGCACCTCGCGCAGATGGCGCTTCTCGACCTGCGCGCGGCGGCACGCGGCTTCGAGCAGCCTCTGCGCCATGGCGCGCCCCGCCTTCTCGGCGACGGCCATCTGGACCGCCTCCGCGAACACCAGCCCCTGCGTGGCCTCGAGGTTCGCGGCCATGCGCGCAGCGTCGACGCGCAACCCCAGCACGGCCTCGGTCAGATGGTGGACCGCGCCGCCCGCGAGGCCGACGAGCTCGGGCAGCGTCTCCCACTCGGCGTGCCAGCCGCCGAGGCCGCGCTCGTCCTCCTGCACCATCGCGCTCAGCATCGTGGCGACGAGGCCGGGGGCGCGCGTGGCGGCGGCGAGCACGACGGCCGAGGCCACCGGGTTCTGCTTGTGCGGCATCGTCGTGGAGCCGCCGCGGCCTTCGGCGGCCGGCTCGAGCAGCTCGGCCACCTCGGTCTGCGCGTGGAGGGCGAGATCGCGCGCGATCTTGCCGAGCGTTCCGACGCAGCTGCCGAGCCGAGTGGCGACGTCGGCCATGCGGTCGCGCTGCGCGTGCCACGGCACGTCGGGCAGCGGCAGTCCCAGCTCTTCGGCGAGCGCGGCCGCCACCTCCGCGCCCTTGTCGCCGAGCGCGGCGAGCGTCCCCACAGCGCCCCCGAGCTGCAGCACGCAGGCCCGCTTCAGCTCGGCGCAGCCTTCGCGCTGCCGCTGCACCGCGTCCAGCCAGACCGCCGCCTTCATGCCGAAGGTGGTGGGCACGGCGTGCTGCATCCAGGTGCGGCCGGCGATGGGCGTGTCGCGGTGCTCGCTGGCGAGCGCGGCGAGCGCGTCCGCCAGCCGGTCGAGCTCGGCTCCGATCGTGTCGATCGCCGCGCGCAGCTGCAGCACGAGGCCGGTGTCGATCGCGTCCTGGCTCGTCGCGCCCCAGTGCACGTAGCGGGCCGCCTCCGCGTCCTGCTCGCGCACGAGCGCGGTGAGCTGGCGGACGAGCGGGACCGCCAGGTTGCCGGCCGGCGCGGCGTCGCGCGCGAGCGCGGCCAGGTCGAACTGGCTCATGACGCAGCAGGTCTCGATCACGCCAGCGGCGGCGGCGGGAATGCTTCCCATGCGCGCGCCCGCGCGTGCGAGCGCGGCCTCGAAATCGAGCATGCCCTGGATGCGCGCGTGGTCCGACAGCGCGACCTCGATCTCGTCCCACCGGAACAGAGGCCCGAAGACGCTCATGCCCGGACGAGGGTCGGGCAAGGCAAGCGCGCTGTCAAGGCGGGTCGGGGCGGGCCTCGCGCAAGCGGGCGCCCCTTGGCCTATGATCGGGCCGCGATGCCAGCTCCATTCAGGGCCGACCACGTCGGCAGCTTCCTGCGTCCCGCGGAGCTGCTCGAAGCCCGCCAGGCCGCCCCGAGCGACCCCGAGCGGCTGCGGGCGCTCGAGGACCGCCACGTCCTGCGCGCGCTCGCGAAGCAGCAGGAGCTCGGCTTCGGCATCTTCACCGACGGCGAGCTGCGCCGGCGGAACTTCATGAGCGACTTCACGGACGCGGTCGAGGGCTTCGACATGGAGGACACCGTGGCCCGCTCGTGGCAGGCGGGCTCGGCGGGCGCGGGCGGCGCGAGCCGGGTCGCGGGCGTCGTCACCCGCAAGCTGCGCGCCGTGCGGCGCCTCACCGGCCACGAGCTGCCGTTCCTGAAGGCCCACAGCCCCGGCCCGATCAAGCTCACGCTGCCGAGCGCCACGCAGTTCCCGGCGATCTCCTGGAAGCGCGGCATCTCCGATGCGGCCTACGCCGACCCGCAGGCGCTGCTCTGCGACATCGTCGCGATCATGAAGAGCGAGCTCGCCGCGCTCGCCGGCGAGGGTGCGGCCTACGTCCAGATCGACGCCCCGCGCTACAGCTACTTCGTCGACCCGAAGTGGCGCGCATGGATCGAGAGCGAGTTGCGGCTCGCCCCGGACGCGCTGCTCGACGAGTCGATCCGCGCCGACAACGCCTGCCTGGAGGCGGCACGCCGCCCCGGCGTCACGCTCGCCATCCACCTGTGCCGCGGCAACAACCGCAGCCACTGGTACGCCGAGGGCGGCTACGACGGGATCGCCGAGAAGCTGTTCTCCACGATGGCCGTCGACCGCTTCCTGCTCGAGTACGACGACGCCCGCTCGGGCAGCTTCGAGCCGCTGCGCTTCGTGCCTCGGGGCAAGGCCGTCGTGCTCGGGCTCGTGAGCAGCAAGCTCGCGGCGCTCGAGAACGCCGACCAGCTCGCGCGCCGCATCGACGAGGCCGCGCGCTTCGTGCCGCTCGAGGACCTCGCGCTCAGCCCGCAGTGCGGCTTCGCCTCCACGATGGAGGGCAACCTGCTGAGCGAGGACGAGCAGTGGGCGAAGCTGCGCCTCGTCGCCGAGACGGCGCGTCGCGTCTGGGGCTGACCGGCCGGAACGGCTGCCGGTGCGCACTCGAGTCGGGATCGTGGGCGGCGGGCCGGCGGGCCTGCTGCTGTCGCACCTGCTGCAGCGCGAGGGCATCGAGTCCGTCGTGCTCGAGGCGCGGAGCCGGGAGCACGTCGAGCAACGCGTGCGCGCGGGCGTCCTCGAGCAGGCGACCGTCGAGCTCCTGTCGGAGGTCGGCCTCGGCGAGCGGCTCCGAAAGGAGGCGCTCGTCCACCACGGGATCGAGCTGCGCTGGGACGGCGCGTCGCACCGAATCCCGCTCAGCGACCTCACCGGCCGCTCGATCTTCATCTACGGGCAGCAGGAGGTCGTGAAGGACCTGATCGACGCGCGGCTCGCGGCAGCGGGCCCGCTCTACTTCGAGGTCTCGGACATCCGCATCGCCGGCGTCGAATCCACGCAGCCGACGCTGCGCTTCCGTCACGCGGGGGAGGAGCACGAGCTCGTCTGCGATTTCGTCGCAGGCTGCGACGGTTCCCACGGCACTTCGCGCGACGCGATCCCCGCTGGAGCGCTGCGCGTCTACCGCCACGATTACCCGTTCGCGTGGCTCGGCATTCTCGCGGACGTGCCGCCATCGACCGAGGAGCTCGTCTACGCCGCGCACGAACGGGGCTTCGCGCTCCACAGCCTGCGCTCGCCTCGCATCAGCCGGCTCTACCTGCAGGTCGAGCCCGGGGCGGACGTGGCCGACTGGCCCGACGACCGCGTGTGGCAGGAGCTCGCCACCCGGCTCGCGCGCGACGGCTGGACGCTGCGGGACGGCCCGGTGCTCGAGAAGAACGTCGCAGCGATGCGCAGCTTCGTGGTCGAGCCGATGCAGCACGGCCGTCTGTTCCTGGCGGGCGACGCGGCCCACGTCGTGCCCGCGACTGGCGCCAAGGGCCTGAACCTGGCCGTCCACGACGTGAAGGTGCTCGCGGCCGCGCTGGCCCGCTTCTACCGGACGAGCTCCACGCGGCTGCTCGACGCGTACTCCGCCGTCTGCTTGAAGCGCGCCTGGCGCGCCCAGGAGTTCTCGCTCTGGATGGGCTCGATGCTGCACCGGCTGCCCGACGGCGACGGCTTCATCGGCCGGCTGCAGCGGGCGCAGCTCGCGTACGTGTGCGGGTCCGAAGCCGGCGCCCGCGCGCTCGCCGAGAACTACGTCGGCCTGCCGCACGACGCGGAATGAGGCAGGCGTCGGGCTGCGCCGGGAGGCCGGCTCAGGCCCGCTTCAGGCCCAGCAGCCGCGCGGCGTTCTCCTTCAAGATCAGCGGCCGCACCTCGTCTTTGATCGGCAGCTTCTCGAACTCGGCGAGCCAGCGGTCGGGAGCGAGCAGCGGGTAGTCCGAGCCGAACAGCACCTTGCTCTTGAGCAGCGTGTTCGTGTACTGCACGAGCGTCGGCGGGAAGTACTTCGGCGACCAGCCCGAGAGGTCGATGTAGACCTGCGGCTTGTGGAGCGCGATCGAGATCGCCTCGTCCTGCCAGGGGAACGACGGGTGCGCGAGGATGATCGGCATGTCCGGAAAGTCGACCGCCACGTCGTCGATCGGCATCGGGTCGCCGTACTTGAGCCGCACGCCGGCGCCGCCGCGCATGCCCGAGCCGATCCCGCTGTGGCCGGTGTGGAAGAGCACGGGCAGCTTCGCCTCGGCGAAGATCTCGTAGAGCGGATAGGCGAGCCGGTCGCTCGGCACGAACTGCTGCAGCGGCGGATGCAGCTTCAGGCCGCGCACGCCGCCGCGCGCGATCAGCCGGCGCGCCTCGTCGACGGCGGCCTGGCCGCGCGTCGGGTCGAGGCTCACGAACGCCATCGCGACGTCGGCGTTCCGCGCCGCGAAGTCGAGAACGGCGTCGTTCGCGACCTGCGGCCTCCCGCTGAGCCGCTCGTCGACCGTGAACACGACGCAGGCCATCCGGCGCGAGCGGTAGTACTCGGCGAGCGCGTCCCAGTCGGGGTCCGCCCCCGAGCCGAAGTACCGGCGCGCCGCGAGGTCGGCCTCGCTGCGAGCGCCGGGCGCGTGCAGGTGGACGTGCACGTCGAACGCCGCGAGGCGCTCCACGTCGAGGGTCGTGCGGTCCGGCTGCGATTCGTTCATGAGCACCTTCAGAGGACGATGACCTGCTCCGGCGGAGACTCCGCGTAGAGCGCCTTTACCCACTCCGCGCGGCTCTCGAGCACGGCCTTCTGGCTGAGCGAGCCCTTGTCGGTGAGCTCGTGCGAGTCGATCGACGGCGGCGCGTCGAGGACCACGGCGCGAGCGACGAGCATCGAGCGGCCGGTGCTCCGGGCGGCGACCGCCAGCAGGGCCTCCCGGAAGCGTCGCCGCACTCGCGGGTCGTCGAGCACGGCCCGCGGCGCAGCGGCGTCGCCCAGGTCCCGGCACAGCTCGCGGCAGCGCGCCAGGTTCGGGAACAGCAGCGCCGCCACGAAGCCGCGGTCGTGACCCGCGATCACCGCGTCCTGCACGAGCCCTCCGCCCTCCGCTACGATCCGCGCGCGCAGCGGGCCTACGTGGACCCAGGTGCCGCTCGACAGCTTGAAGTCCTCGGCGAGCCGGCCGTCGAACACGAGGCCCTGCGCGGGGTCGTCGGGGTCGACGAAGCGCACCGCGTCGCCCATCCGGTAGAAGCCTTCGGCATCGTAGGCCGCCTGCGTGCGCGCCGCGTCGCGCCAGTAGCCGGGCGTGACGTTCGGACCGCGCACGCGTGCCTCGACCTTGTCGCCCTCGGGCGCGAGCTTGAGCTCGAGGCCGGGAACCGGGAAGCCGACGAAGCCGGACCAGGCGCCCGCGCGCCCGGTGCAGAGGGCGAAGGGCGCCGTCTCGGTCGCACCCATGCCCGTGACCCAGAGCAGCTCCTCGCCGCAGCTTTCGAACGCGAGCGCCTGCAGCTCGTCGAACATCCGCTGCGTGAGCCCGGCCGCAGCGTAGAAGAAGAGCTTCAGCTTCGCGAAGAAGCGCTCGCGCAGCGCTCGCTCGACCCGCAGGTGCGGCAGCAGCATCTCGTAGGTGCGCGGCACGGTGAAGTGGGCGGTGGCCGAGACCTCGCGCAGGTTGCGGAGCGTCGCGTCGAAGGCGCCGGGAATCGGGCGCCCCTCGTCGACGTAGAAGGTGCCGCCGTTCCACAGCACGATCCCGAAGTTGTGGTTGCCGCCGGCGGTGTGGTTCCACGGCAGCCAGTCGCAGAGCACCGGCGGCTCCTCCGAGAGGAACGGGAAGACGCTCTGCAGCATCGCCTGGTTCGAGCACAGCATCCGCTGGGTGTTGACGACCCCCTTGGGCCGGCCGGTCGAGCCGGAGGTGTAGAGGACCTTGGCGACCGTGTCGAGCCCGACACGCGCGTGAGCGTCCTCGACGGCGCCCGTCGCGTTCGTCTCGGTGAGCTCGGCGAACGGGGTCGAGCAGCGTCCCTGGGGAGCGGACGCCGACACCACGAGCTCGACGTCCGGCGGCACGACCGCACGCAGCGCCCGTTCGTACGCGGCGCCCTCGGCGGCGAACACGAGGCCAGGCTCGAGCTGCGCGAAGATCTCGCGCAGCACGTCGTACTCGCGCGCCTGCAGCGAGTAGGCCGTGGCCAGCGGCGCGTACGGCACGCCCACGTGCATCGCCGCGAGCGCCAGCAGCGCGTGCTCGATGCCGTTGCCCGACAGGATCAGCAGCGGCCGGTCGGCGGAGAGCCGCCGGTCGAGGAGCGCCTGTCCCAGCCGTCGCACGGCGTCCTGGGCGTCCGAGTAGGTGAGCGTCCGCCACTCGCCCGCGCCGTCCCGCTGCGCGAGGAACACGCGAGCGGGGGCCGCCTCGGCCCAATGAGCGAGCCGCTCGGTGAGCCTTTCGGGATAGGCGCCGAGCTCGTGGCGCGAGCGCAGGTAGTAGACGCCGTCCGCGCCCCGGCGCACGACCGTGTCGGCGCGCGCCACGTTGACGGGCCGCAGCTTTCGCTCATCCGAGCGCGGCATCGTACTCGCCGAAGCTCGACCCCTCGCGCGCCAACCGCGCGAGCAGCGGCGCCGGCTCCCAACGCGAGCCGTGCCGGCGCTGGAAGGCGAGCACGCGCTCGTGAACCTTCTGAAGCCCCACCGAGTCGGCCCAGCACATCGGACCGCCGCGGAAAGCCGGGAAGCCGTAGCCCGTCAGGTAGATCACGTCGATGTCGGCGGCCCGCGCCGCGACTCCCTCGGACAGGACGCGCGCGCCTTCGTTGACGAGCGCGTAGAGCGTGCGCTCGAGGATTTCCTCGTCGTCGATCTCGCGGCGCTCGATGCCGTGCGCGAGTGCCGTGGAGCGCACGAGCTCGACCACCTCGGGATCGGGGATCGGCTTGCGGTCGTCTGCGTAGCGATACCAGCCCCGGCCCGTTTTCTGGCCCAGCCGGCCCATTTCGACCAGCCGGTCGGCGACGAGCGGCTTCCTCGTCCCCGGCGCGTCGAACTGGTGGAGCTCCTGCCGGATGCGCCACGCGACGTCGAGGCCGCCCATGTCGTCGACAGCGAAGATCCCCATCGCCATGCCCCAGTCGGTCAGCACGCGGTCGATCCGCTCCGGCGAGGCGCCCTCCTCGGCCACGAACTGCGCCTCGTACATGTAGGGGAACATCATGCGGTTGCCGACGAAGCCCGCCGCGTTGCGCACCACGACGCCCACCTTGGAGAGCTTCTTCGCGAAGCGCAGCGCGGTCGCGACAGCAGCGTCCGACGTCTCGGCCCCGCGCACGATCTCGACGAGGCGCATCACCTGCGCCGGGCTGAAGAAGTGGAGCCCCAGCACCGACTCGGGCCGGGAGGCGGCCTGGCCGAGCTGGTCGACGTCGAGCGTCGAGGTGTTGCTCGCCAGGAGCGACCCGGGCCGCGCGTGGCGCGCGATCTCGGCGAAGACCTCCTTCTTGAGCGCGAGGCTCTCGAACACCGCCTCGATCACGAGGTCGGCCGACGCGCAGCCGCCGTAGCCGACTTCGCCCCGGACCCGCGCGAGCCGCTCGGCCACGGCCTCGGCCGAGAGCCGGCCGCGCTCGACCGAGGACTGGTAGTTGCGGCGGATCGTAGCGAGGCCGCGCTCGAGCGCCTCCGCCGAGGCGTCGGCGAGGCTCACGCGCAGGCCGGCGTTGGCACAGGCCATAGCGATCCCCGCGCCCATCGTGCCCGCTCCGATCACGGCGATTTCTTCGATCTCCGCCGCCTTGGCGTCGGGCGCGAGCCCCGGGACGCGAGCCGCGTCGCGCTCGGCGAGGAAGGCGTGCACCATCGCGCGGCCCTGTTCGGAGCTCAGGCAGCCCAGCGAGAGGCTGCGCTCGCGGCGGCAGCCTTCGTCGAAGGGCAGCGTCGCGGCGGCCGCGATCGCCTCGATCGCCGCGATCGGCGCTCTCTGGTGGCGGCGCGTCTTGCCGGCTTTCTCGCGGGCGGCCGCGAGAAGACCCTCGAGCGCGCCGCTGCCTGCGCCCAGCTTGTCGGCGCGCTCGCGCGTTCGTGGATGCGGCGGGCCGCGGCGCACGGCCGCGCGCGCGAACGCTGCGGCGCCGGCGCTGAAGTCGCCCTCGACCACGAGGTCGACGAGCCCCGCCCGCCTCGCGTCCTCGGCGGTGATCGGCTTGCCCGAGACGCACAGGTCGAGCGCCTGCTCGACTCCGACGAGCCGCGTGAGCCGCTGCGTGCCTTCCGCGCCGGGGATGATGCCGAGGTTCACCTCGGGCAGGCCGAGGCGAGCGCCGGGAGCCGCCACCCGGTAGTGGCCGGCCATCGCCAGCTCCAGGCCGCCCCCGAGCGCGACGCCATTGACCGCCATGACGACCGGCTTCGAGCAGTCCTCGACGAGCTGGAGCAGGGCGTGGAAATCGGGAGGCTCGACACGCGGGTCCCGCAGCGCGGCCTCGAGCTCGCGGATGTCGGCGCCGGCCACGAACGTCCGGCCCGCGCCGGTGATGACGATCGCCTGGACGCCCGCGTCCGCGGCGAGCTGCGCGACGGCGCCGGCCAGCGCCTCGCGCACGTCGCGCGCGAGCGCGTTCACCGGCGGGCTGTCGATCACCACGACGCCGACGCCGTCCTCGACCGTGACGCGCACGGGCTCGGGGGCGCTCATGCCTCTCCGTGCACCAGCGCGTAGTCCCTGCGATAGGGACGCCAGGTGGCGAAGAAGAGCGTCGCGGAGACGAGCGAGGCCGTTCCCACCGTGATGGCGAGCGACCAGCCGATTCGCTGCCCGTCCCTGAACACGTAGTCGTTCAGGAGTCCCGGCAGCGCTGGGCCGAGGATCAAACCGCCCAGGTTCAGCGCGAAGACCTGGAGCGCCCCGATCTGGCCGCGCACCTGGTTCGGCAGGATGAGCTGCAGCGAGGCGTAGCCGCAGCCGATCGGCATCGCCAGGAAGAAGAAGGCCGGGACGAGAAGTGCGAGCTGCGCGCCGAGCGCCGGGAGCACGAGCGCGAGCGTGAAGGTCAGGCCGGCGCTGAGCGTCGCGAGCACGGCCACGCGCAGCGGCCCCTCGACGACGCCATGCCGCTGCCAGCGATCGGCGAGCCGGCCGCCGACCCAGGCGCCGGCGAGCCCCGTGACGAGCGACATCGTGCCGAGCGTGACGCCGGCCTGGCGCAGCGACCAGCCGTGCACGCGGACGAAGTAGGTCGCGAGCCACGCCTGCTGCGCATAGTTGCACAGCGCCTGTGCGGCGAAGCCGAGGCAGATCCCGACGACCGACCAGATTCGGAGCCGCGCCTCGCGCACGACGTCTGCGAGGCGGAGCGCCTGGGCCGCGCCGCTCGACGTGCGCAGCAGGCCGCGGCGCCGCGGCTCGCGGATCAAGAGCGCCAGGAGCGCGATCAGCAGGCCGGGCAGGCCGACGATCAGGAACGTCAGCCGCCACGAGCCGACGGCGCCGATGATCAGGCCGCCGAGGATCAGCGCGAGGCCGGAGCCGAAGAAGACCCCCATCGAGAAGACGCTCAGCGCCGACGCCAGCCGTCCGCGCGGGAAGCAGTCCGACAGCAGGGAGAAGGCCGCCGGCGAGAGCGTCGCCTCGCCGATCCCGACGCCCATGCGCGCCAGGAACAGGCCGGTGAAGCTGCGCGCCGCGGCGCAGAGCGACGTCATCAGGCTCCAGCCGAGGACGCCGGCTGCGACCAGCAGCCGGCGGCTGCCGTGGTCGGCGATGCGGCCCATCGGGATCCCGAGCAGCGTGTAGAAGACGCCGAACGCGAGGCCCTGGAGCAGCCCGATCCGCGTGTCGCTGATCCCGAGCTCGAGCTTGATCGGCGTGACCAGCAGGCCCAGGATCTGACGGTCGATGAACGAGAGCGTGTTGCAGGCCATCAAGACGGCGGCGACGAACCAGGCATAGCGGAGGTCCTGCGCGCTAGCTCCGTCCGGGTCGATGCTCATGCCGTGCAGCCGGCATCATAGCTTCAGCACCGCGGCTTCAGCACCGCGGCTTCAGCACCGGCGGCTTCAGCACCGGCGGCTTCAGCGCGGCGGCCGGGCGGCGCTAGTCCGCGACTACCACTCGAAGCGGGCCGCCTTCACTTGGTGGCTCGACGACATGCTGATGACAGAGAAGGAGCGCTACGAGAAGAAGCAGGACGCTCCCGACGTCGGCTCCTGGAACCACCAGGTCGAGGTCGTGCGGGCCTTCGACCAGCTCATCTTCAACTTCCACAGAAGCTCGGCAACCTGCTGATCGACCGCGGGTGGCGGATCTGGATGATCGACCGCCTACTACGACACGCCGATCGCCGCGCGGGCCAGGCGGTCGTGCTCTACGACCTGCCCGGGAGGCCGTGACGCGGACCCGGGCTCGCCCGGCGCTCAGGCCCCGCGGGTCTCCGGATGGCGGCCCGTGGCCGACAGGTCGCGGTACTGCAGGCCGATTCTCCAGGCGAGCACGAGCCAGCCGACCACGAAGCCGGCGTTGACGAGGGCGAACCCCGTCGGCGAGAGCACGAGCCAGTTCGTGCCGGCGAACACCACGGCGGCCGCGCCCACGTCCCCGAGCCGCACGAAGAACGAGTCGATCGCCTGCTTGGCGCTGTACTTCTGCTCGGTGGTGCAGGGCAGGAAGAGCATGTTGCGCACGGTGTTGTTGAGCGAATAGTCGGTCGAGTTCTCGGCCACCTTCGCCGAGAACACGGCGCGCAGGAACGGCGCGAAGGCGATCACGCCGTACGCCCCGAACGACACGAGCGGCAGGATCATCACCGCGACCGGCACCCCCAGGTAACGAACGACGCGCGAGACAAAGAAGAGCTGCAGCACCAGTCCGGCCACGTTCACCCACCCGTAGAAGCTAGAGTAGAACGAGCCGATCATGCGCTTGACGCCCTGCTCGTCGGCCTCGCCGAGCTGTTCGATCGCGGCGTGGCGCACGGTGTGCCCGAGCAGGTACTCGCCCGTGGTCTTCACCGTGTTGTGGAGCATCAGCATGAGCGCGATCAGCAGCAGGTAGCGGGTGTTGAAGACCAGGCCGAAGGCGCTCCTGCCGCTGGCCTTGGCGACGGGCTTGGCGTGGTGGGCGCCCCGCCGTTCGCGGTCGCGCTCGCGGCGGTCGATCAGGTTGGTGAGCAGCACCTCCACCACCAGCAGCGCCGCGCTCAGCAGCATCAGCTCGAAGATGCCGACGTGCTCGATGACGCCGCCGGCGAGCCATGCGCCCACGACCGCGCCGAGCGAGGCCCCGAACCCCACGATCGGGAACAGCCGCTCGCCTTCGTCCTTGCTGTAGAGGTCGTTGGCGAACGACCAGAACTGCGCCACAACCATCATGTTGAAGATGCTGATCCAGAGGAAGAACGCGATCCCGAGCCGCACGCCGGCCTGGCCGAGCGCGTAGAAGGCCACCAGGCAGGCGACGAAGAAGCCGGTGACCGAGTTGATCAGGAGCCGCCGGTCGAGGCGCTGCGCGAGCCAGCCGTAGACCGGAACGGCGACGGCGAGCAGGCCCACCTCCACGACCGAGAGGTAGGTCTTCTGCGCGGCGCTGCCTTCCCCGAGCACGAGCGCCTCGCGGACGGGCTTCAGCACGTAGTACGCCATCAGGATCAGGAAGATGTTGAGGCAGAGCAGGAGCGCCGTCGCGGCCTCGCCCGGCCGGACGTCCGCGAAGGCGCGGAGCGCGCGGTCGAGGAGGCCGGGCTTCCGGGGCTCGCTCATCGAGTAGCAGATACTAACGGCATTCCGCTCGCCGTTCCGCGACATGGGACCAAGGTGCCTTCGCTTCCGCCACGCCGCTCAGCGCCTGGGCGTGGCGCAGGGACAGCCCTTCGACCCGAACCGGAGCGGCCCCGACGCCGCGGCGGCGATCGCGGCAGGCGTCGGGGAGGGAGAGAAGAAGGTCGCCGCGCTCGCGCACAACCCCGGCAACACGGCCGTGTCCAACGGATGGCAGATCGCGAGGAAGCGGTCGTCAGCGGAGCGTGGGCACCGCCTCCGATCCGGAAGCTGGACTGACGCCGCCATCACCCTGCGGTACCATGCGCCCGAGGCCGATGCGCCTCGCAGGAGGAGAACCGTGAGCCTCTCCCGCCGCAGCTTCCTCGGGGCCGCCGCGCTCAGCCCGCTCGGCATGAAGGCCTTCGCCGCTCCCGGCAAGTTCCCGACGCGCGCCTTCGGCAGCACGGGCGTCCAGGTGCCGATCCTGGCCTTCGGCTGCGGCAGCCGCTTCGTCGGATACAAGGACGACGACGAGGCGGTGGGCGTGCTGTCGCGGGCGATCGACCTCGGCTTCACCTACGTCGACACCGCGAACAACTACGGCAACGGCAAGAGCGAGGAACGCGTCGGCAAGCTGATGCCTACCCGGCGCGGCGAGGTGTTCCTGCAGACCAAGATCGCGGCGCGCAAGGGCGACGAGGCGCGGCGCCAGCTCGAGGCGAGCCTCGGGCGCCTGAAGACCGACCACCTCGACGTGCTCCACATCCACGCGCTCGAGAGCCTGGACGACCTGGCCGCGATCGAGGCGCCGGACGGCGTGCTGAAGGTGGTGCAGCAGGCGAAGGAGCAGAAGCTCGCCCGCTTCATCGGCATCACCGGCCACGCGAGCCCGGCCGCGATGCAGGCGGCGCTCGAGCGCCACGACTTCGACTGCGTGCAGATGGCGCTCAACGTCGCGCGCGCCCGCATGACGTTCGACGACAAGGGCCCCCATCCGGTGCCGATGAAGGACGAGAGCTACGAAGCCCTCGCGCTCCCGGTCGCGGTGAGGAAGAAGATGGGCATCGTCGCGATGAAGGTGTTCGGCCAGGACCAGCTGCTGGCGGCCGCGAGCCCCGAGAAGCTGCTCTACTACGCGCTCTCGCTCCCGGTCAGCCTCGCGACGGTCGGCATGCCCCGGCCGGAGCTCGTCGAGAAGAACGCTGCGCTCGCGCGGGCGTTCGCCCCGCTCGACGCGTCGCAGATGCAGTCGCTGCGCGCGTCGGTCGACGACGCGACGCGCAGCCGGGTCGCGCAGTTCTTCGCGCGCCACCGGGACGCTTGAGCGGCCCGCAGCGAACCACAAGAGGTTTTCACCTGGCCCGACGGCGGCGATTCGCCGCTGATCTTCAGCATGGGCGGGCACCCTCTTGGCGCGGGAACCTGCTGACGTTCGTCGCTCTCGCCTGCTCTGCTCGTGATCGCGGGGGCAGCCACGGCCGAAAGGGCGGCGATCCCGGCACACTGCAATCGCGCGAGCCCGCCGCGGGCCCGATCGAGCGCCTCAGCCCGCGCAAGCGCGAGGTGTTGCAGCTGCTCGCCGAGGGCCATTCGATGAAGGAGGCGGCCGCGGCGCTCGGTATCACCCCGCGCACGGTCGCCTATCACAAGTACCAGGCCATGGAGACGCTGGCGGTTCGCTCGACCGCACAGCTCGTGCGCTTCGCGGTCGAGAGCCGGCTGCTCGGCGCGGGCGGGAACTGAGCGCGCGGGCGTCGACGCCGAAGCTCGGCGCCAACATTTCTGTGGCGGACGCAGGCGCGCTCGTGTAGCCTGACTCCTACTCACGAGCAGCTCCGTGAAGCGACTGCGCAGCATCAAACGCAGTGTGGACCGGCACTGGGTCGGAGACGGCTTCCCGGTGCGGACGCTCTTCGCCTACCCGGACCTGGGTGAGGCCTTGAGCCCGTTCCTGCTGCTCGACTTCGCCGGCCCCACGGAGTTTCCGCCGACCACGGCGCGGCTCGGCGTCGGGCCGCACCCGCACCGCGGCTTCGAGACCGTCACGATCGTGTACGCGGGCGAGGTGGAGCACCGCGACTCCTCGGGCGGCGGCGGCCGCATCGGCGAAGGCGACGTGCAGTGGATGACCGCGGCGTCGGGCATCGTGCACGAGGAGTTCCACGGCCGCGAGTACGCGAAGCGCGGCGGGCGCTTCGAGATGGTCCAGCTCTGGGTGAACCTGCCGCGAAAGGACAAGAAGGCGCCGGCGGGATACCAGGCGATCGAGGACCGCCAGATCCCCGAAGTCCCGCTCGCGGGCGGGCTCGGCCGCGCGCGCGTGATCGCCGGGGAGTTCGGCGGCGCGAAGGGACCCGCCCGCACCTTCACGCCGATGCAGGTCGTCGATCTGAAGCTGGGCGGCGCGAAGCCGACGGAGATCGCCGTGCCCGACGGCTGGACCACGGCGCTCGTCGTGCTTCGAGGCTCCGTGCGTGCCGGCGGTCCGGAGCCGATCCGGGAAGCGGAGGTCGGCCTCTTCGACCGCTCGGGCTCGTCGATCGCGATCGACGAAGCGAGCGAGGCGCGCGCGCTGCTGCTCGCAGGAGAGCCGATCCTCGAGCCGATAGCCGGGATGGGGCCGTTCGTGATGAACAGCCCCGGCGAGATCCGGCAGGCGATGATCGACTTCGAGTCGGGGCGGATGGGCCGCCTGTAGGTCCGGACGGCGGTCGCCGAGCGGAGGCGCGGCCACCGCGTCGCTCGCCGACGCCACTGGACCAAGGTCGTATTCCCCGTGACCCGCCCGGCGAGAACAAGGGCCGGGACGGCGCTCAGCGCTTGGCGGCGTCCTTCGCCTGGGCTCGCTCCTGCCCGAGGTTCCGCATGAGCCGGTAGGCGAGGTAGTACTTGTAGATGTTGCCGACGTAGGTGACGGTCTCGCGGCCGATGCGCTTCGCGGCCACGAGCTCGACGTTGTTGAACCACTTGTTCGGGTCGAGGCCGGTGGCCCTCGCCTCTTTCCTGAGGCTCGCGACCTTGCCGGGTCCCGCGTTGTAGGACGCGAAGGCGAACAGCTGGCGGTTCACCGGGTTGATCGCCGGGTCCTGGTAGAAGTTGTCGATCACCCAGCGGTTGTACTTGATGCCGGCGTGGATGTTGCTTTCGAGCTTGTCGATGTCCGGGATGTTCACGGCCTTGTCGCGCGCGGTCGTGGGCATCACCTGCATCACGCCGATCGCGCCCACGCGGCTGCGCTTCTGCTGGTCGAGCCCCGACTCCTGGTAGCCCTGCGCGATCATCAGGAGCGCGTCGAGGTCGTACTTCTCGCCGTACTTCTTGAACAGCTCGACCATCGACAGGAAGCGGCGGCGATCCTCGTCGCTCCGCGCGTTCCTCACCCACTTCGTGGTCCTCAGGTACTTGTTCACGAGCACGTTGCCCGCGAGCGATCCCGCCTTGTGGGTCCTGACGAAGGCGTTGACGGCGGCGGCGAGCTTCGGGCTGTTCCTGCGAAACGCCCAGGCGATCTCGCCCGGCGGGCTCGCGATGTCGGCGTGCTGCTTCAGGTTCGGGAACACCTGCAGGTAGAGGTCGGCCATGAAGCTGTCGACGACCGTGGCCGGCACGAGGCCCGCGTTCACCATCTCAAGGATGTCGCCGTCCTCGAGGACCTCGTCGGCGGGAACGATCTTGACGGGGGCCTTGCCTTCCTTCGCGAAGCGCTCGTTCAGCCGCTTCAGGTGCTCGGCGTAGCTGCTCGAGGCGCGCACGTAGAGCTCCTTGCCGCTGAGCTCGTCGAGCGAGCCGATCTCCGGCGAGCCCGGTCCGGTTACCAGCACCTCGCGCACGTCGGTCGCGATCGGCGCCCCGAAATCGACCTGCTGCCTCCGGGCCGGCGTGACCGTGAGCGCCGCTGCGGCGATGTCGCCCTGGCCCGCCAGCAGGCGCGGCAAGAGCTCGTTGCGCGGGACGGGTATCGCGATCACGTGGACGCTGATCACCTTGTTGCCGAGCTTCTTGTTGATCTCGTCCTCGAAGGCCTGGATCGACTCGAACGTCATCCCGACCTCACGTCCCTTGTCGACGAAGTAGAGGACCGGGTTCTGGACCGTCAGGACGCGCACGAGCCGCCGCTTCACCATGCCGTCGAAGTCGCCCTTGAAGGGTTCCACGAGCGGCGTCAGCCCCGCCGGGAGCGGCGTCGCCTCCGGCGCGGGCGGGGCGCTCTCCTCGGGGGCAGGCGTCGGCGCCTGCGCGACGGGAGTACCGGCGGATGCCGCCGGCGCGGGCGGCTCCGAGCGGCCGCAGCTCGATGCGGCGGCGACGAGCGGGAGCAGGGCGAGCAGCGAGAGTCGGTCGAGGTGTCGCATGGTCCTCCGCAAGGGTGACAGCGTGGCCAAGATGTCTCCGGCGGGGCCCGCCTGTCAATTCGCATAGAATCGCGCTCGTTCGCGATGCTCACCGTCGGCCTGGCGCTCGCCGTCCTGGGAACGATCGGGATCCTGCTTCGGCTCGTCCGGAGGATCCGGCCTGCAGCGGTGCCGCGCTGGCGGATCCTCATCGTCCAGGCGGCCGTCGTCGCGCTCTGGATCCTGGGCGGCAACGGGCTCGCGAGCCTGCGCGAGCGCCGCGCGGAAGCCGCCTGGACGGCCGTCGACGCCAAGGCTGCGGCGCGGGCGACGGCAGCGAGCGCCGCATCCAACCCGGCGGCCCTCGAGCTCTTGAAGCGGGCGGCGTCGCTCGGCCTCCCCGTCGGCAAGCCCGGCTCGGCCGACGCCGGGGCGAAAGACCCCGCGGACGAGGCCGCGCTCGCGAGGCTCGGCCCCTATCTCGACCGTGTCCTGCAGCAGGCCGACGATCGTCTCGAGGCGGCGCCGACGGAGCTCCGCGCGTGGCTCGTGGTGGAGGACGCGAACGCGCGGGCCGTCGAGCGGCAGCTCCTCGAAGGCGGCGCGATCGACTGGGGCCCTCCGCTCGCCGGCGACTCGCTGCCGTACTCGCCGCTCGAGCTGCTGAAGCTCGACGCGGTGCTGACGGCCGGCGCGCTCGATCGCATGAAAGCGGGAGACGCCGCGGGAGCCTCGTCGGCGCTCGAGGCCGCCTCGGCGCTCGCCGCCTCGCTACGCGACCGGCCCGAGACGACGTCGCGCCTGCTTGCGGTCGCGCTCGACCGGCGCCTTCTCGGCGCGCTGCGCCTCGCCGAGCCGGTGGCGCCGGGCTGGGAACGCCGGCTCGACGAGATCGAGGACCATGCACGGCCGACGGGAGCGCGCCCTGGCGAGTCGCTCGAGCTCCTGGCGCAGGTCCGCAAGCCGTACACGACGCTGCGCGGGCTGATCCTCGAGACGGACGTCGCGCCGCTCGTTCGCGAGAGCCGGCAGCCGGCGTCGCGTCAGCTCTTCCTGGCACTGAGCGGCGGGGCCGTGCCGGTCGAAGGCCTCGCGGACGCCGTCGCTGCGGAGCGGCGGCGCACCGAGACTCCTTTCTACGTGTATGCGCAGGGCCCGCTGGAGCTGCCCTACATGCGGCTCGTCGCGGCCGACTCGGCGTCGGTCGAGGCGCAGACGGCCGCCCAGGTGGCGGCCGGCGACTCGTGCGGCCCGAGGCCGATCGCACCGCAAGCGCATCTCGCATCGTGGAGCCCGCTCGAGCAAGCGGACGAGCCCCTGTTGCCGCGGCTCGCGCGCACGGCCGCGATGCTCCGCGCCGAGCTCGAGCTGACGCGGCTCGTGGTGCGCGCCCGCACGCTTCGCGCCCAGTCGCCGCAGCGCGAGTGGCCGAGCGAGCTGCCCGGCAGCGACGCCTCGCGCGCCTGCCCGGGCCGCCGCTTCGTCTCGAAGCTCCTGGCCGGGCGCGCCGAGATCCGGCTCGAGCCCGTCCCGTTCGGCGAGAAGGACGCGGTCACGTCATTCCGGATGGGGGACGGGCGATGAGCCGTCGCGCCTGGGCGTTCGTGCTGGCGGGAGTGCTCACGGGCGCCCTCGGGGCCTGGGGGCTCGAGCGTGTGTACCAGAGCCGCCTCGGAGACGTGGAGGCGCAGCTCGCGGTGGTGGACCAGCGGCTGCGCGAGCGGGCGGCGGTCAAGGCGGCCGTCGACGCCTACCAGAAGCAGAAGGACCGCTACGAGGCGCAACTGCGCGCGATCGACGAGGAGCGGGCGCGCCTGCGCTGCCCGGGCCTGCTGCTCGCCGAGCTCGAGCTCGAGCGCCGCGGAGCGCGCGTCGAGGGCGTGACGCTCGAAGGCAGGACGCTCGCAATCGTGGGGCGCGCCGAGTCCGAGGCCGACTGGAAGACGTTCGCGGAGTCGGTGCGCGCGGCGAAATGGGCCCGCGCCGTGCGCTCCGGCGGCGCGCCGGGCGGGGCAGGCCGCCCTCTGCGCTTCGGCGTGCTCGCGGCCGTGGAGCCGCCCGCGTGTCCTGTCCTCGAGACGCCCGCGGCCGCGCCCGCGACTCCGCACCCGGCGCCGCCTGCGGAAGCGCCGGCGGTGCGCTGACGATGCGGGCCTTCAGCCACGCCGTCGTCGCGCTGCTGGGAGCCGCTCTGCCGTTCTCCGTCTATCTGTGGCTCGTCCGTCCGGGCCGGGCGTCGGCGATCGAGAAGGCCGAGCAGCGCCTCGACGCGCGCCAGAAGGAGCTCCAGGCGCTCGTCGTCGTGACGGATCGCCTCGACGAGTTCCAGCGCGAGCGGCGCGGAGTCGAGGAGCGGCTCGCGCTCCTCGAAGCGATCCGGCCCGCGAGCCGCGAGACGGGCCCGCTCCGCGAGCAGCTCAGCGGCCTCGCCGCCGCCGACGGGCTCTCGCAGGTCTCGGTCGAGGAGGTCTCGTCGGGAGCGGACGCCGCGGCCTTGCCGATCCAGCTTCGCGCCGAGGGCAGCGCGCAGGCGATCGCTTCGCTGCTCGCGCGCATCCCGCGGCTCGCGCAGCTCGTCCGGGTCGAGCGCATCGAACTCGACCGGCGGGACCAGGGCGGCTACGGGCTGGTGCTGCGCGTCGCTGCGCTGCGCGCGAAGCCGGCGGCCTGAACCGCTACTTCAGGCTCACGAGATAGTCCGCGATCGCGCGCACGTCGGCCTCGGGCAGCTGCGCGAGGTTCGACTGGATGGCGCCCATGCCGCCGCTCGAGATGTCCTTGTAGCCGAGCTCCTCGCCGTTCTGGAGCGCGAGCACGAGGTCGCCGGCGTCCTTGTACTTCTTCCGCTCGAGGAGCCCGCGCAGGCTCGGCACCTTGCCTTCGCCCCCCGGGTGCGGCCCACCCGCCATGTAGCGGCCCAGGCTCTCGATCATCAGCAGGTTCTTCGGCGTGTGGCACTCGCCGCAGTGGCCGGGGGCGTTCACGAGATAGGCTCCGCGCGTCCACGACTCGCTGCCGCGCATGCCCGCGAACGCGAAAGGCGCCTGGGCGAAGGCGAGCCGCTTCCAGAGCCCGACCCCGCGCCGCGCGAGGGCCAGGAACGGCACGGCATGGCGGGGGGCCACGGCCCTCACGGCCGGCAGGCTCGCCAGGTACGCGCGCAGGTCGAGGAGGTCGGTGAGCTTCATCGCGCGGTAGGCCATGTACGGGAAGGCGGGAAAGTAGTGGCGGCCGTCGGGCGAGAGCCCGCGCGTCATCGCGTTCACGAAATCGGCGTCGCTCCAGCGGCCGAGGCCGGTCTCGGCGTCGGGCGTCAGGTTCTGCGGATAGAAGACGCCGATCGGCGTCTTGAAGGGCGAGCCGCCCGACGGCAGCGACGCCTGCGCCGCGCCCGCCGGCGGCTTGTGGCAGGCGAAGCAGCTCGCGGCGTGGAACAGGACCTCGCCGTTGGCGCGGTCCGCAGCGTGCGTCGGGATCGCCGGAGCCGCGAGCCGCTCGGGTCGGCTGAGCCAGAAAAAGGCAACGGCGGCGAGCGCCAGCACGAAGGCGATCGCCGCCGCGGCACGGCGGGACGGCAGCTTCACTGCTTGGGCAGGCGGTACATGTCGTGGCAGGTCTTGCAGCTACCGCCGAGCGTCTTGAGCGCGTTGCCGTAGGCCGCTTCGTCCGTCACCGCGGCCATCGCGGTCGCGGCCGCGATCGCGTCCTTCATCGCCTTGTCGAACCCCGCGCGGTCGGTCCAGATCTCCGGCTTCGCGCGCGAGTCGCCGCCGCCGCTGCCCTCGGGGAAGAGGCCGTGGGCTTCCTTCAGCTTGTCGGCGATGGTGGTGGCGTTCTTCTTTACCACGGCCGCGTCGAACGGAGCCTCCTTCACCGCGATCGCCCGCAGCGGCTTGAACGACTCCTGGACCGTCTCCATCGCCTCGTGGCGCTGGTGGGCCGGGTTCTCGGCGGCGAGGCCCGTCCCCCACGCTCCGGCAAGACCGATCGACAGGCCGGCGCAGTACGCCAGCGTGCGCTTCGTGAGCCTCACAGTTTCCTCCTGGGTAACAGCTTGAGGCGATTCTAGCTCGAAGCGGCGGCCGAAGGCGCCTGCCAGAGCCGGCTCACGACGCGGACGAGCGCCGTGCCGGCGAACACGAACACCGTCAGGCACGTGAGCGCGTAGCCGACGCGTCCGTAGAGCACGTTACCGACCGTGAAGAGAGCCGACCAGATGGTGGCGCACCCCGCCACCCAGCCGAGGAGCGCCAGCGGGATGTTGTCGCCGGCCGTGCGCGACGGGTCCTCGCCGAGTCCCGCCTGCAGGCGGACCTTCGTCCAGCCCGGGCCGAACGGCCGGACCTTCTTGTAGAACTCGACGAGCACGCTCTGGTCCGTCTCGGGCCCGAGGTACGCCGTCGCGACCCAGCAGAGCGTCGTGACGGCGATCGTAACGAGGAGTGCGACGTGGGTGCTGAAGTGGACGCCGTTCTTGGCCAGCACCAGCAGCGCCAGCGAGACGAGGAACGAGCTCGCCATCGCCACCACTTCGCACCAGGCGTTCACCCGCCACCAGAACCAGCGCACCAAGTAGAGCAGCCCCGTGCCCGCGCCGATCTGCAGGATCACGTCGAAGGCGTCCTTGGCCGTGTCGAGCAGGTAGACGGTCGCCGACGAGAGCACGAACAGCATGATCGTGGCGAGGCGGCCCATCAGCACGTAGTGCTTCTCGGGGGCGTTCTTCTTGATGAAGCGCTGGTAGAAGTCGTGGACCAGGTAGGACGCGCCCCAGTTGAGGTGCGTCAGGATGGTCGAGGAGTTCGCGGCGACGAGCCCGCCCACCATCAGGCCCACGAAGCCCGCCGGCAGGAACTTCAGCATCGCCGGGAACGCGATGTCGTGGCCCAGCAGGCTCGGGTCGAGGTGGGGGAAGGCGGCCTGGATGTCCGAGAGCTGCGGGTAGACGAGGATCGAGCAGAGAGCGGTCACGATCCAGGGCCAGGGCCTGAGCACGTAGTGGGCGACGTTGAAGAACAGCACCGCGCCGAGCGCGTCCTTCTCGGACTTGGACGCGAGCATCCGCTGCGCGATGTAGCTGCCGCCGCCGGGCTCGGCGCCTGGGTACCAGACCGCCCACCACTGAACCGCGACCGGCATGATGAAGATCGCCACCGCCAGGTCCCAGTTGTTCGCGAAGTCGGGCAGCACGCTCAGGTAGTTGATCCCGTGCGGGCCCGGCAGCGCCGAGAGCTTGCTGACGAGAGCGTGCAGGCCGCCGACCTGCGGCGCTTGCAGCGCGAAGTAGGCGGCCGCGATCACCGCGGTCATCTTGATGAAGAACTGGACCATGTCGATCACCAGCACGCCCCACAGCCCGGAGTGCGCGGCGAAGACGACGTTCAGCAGCCCGACGAACAGCAGCGTCTGCCAGCGTTCGAGCCCGAACAGGATGCCGGCGATCTTGCAGGCCGCCAGGTTCACGGTGGCCATGATCATGCAGTTGAAGAGCAGGCCCAGGTACACCGCCCGGAACCCGCGCACGACGCTCGCCGCCTTGCCTGAGTAGCGGATCTCGTAGAACTCCAGGTCGGTCATCACCCCGGAGCGCCGCCAGAGGCGCGCGTAGAAGAAGACCGTCGCTACGCCGGTCAGCACGAACGCCCACCACACCCAGTTCCCGGCGACGCCCTGGCGACGCACGATGTCGGTCACCAGGTTGGGCGTGTCGCTCGAGAAGGTGGTGGCGACCATCGAGAGGCCGGCGAGCCACCAGGGCACCGAGCGGCCCGAGGCGAAGAACTCTGCGGTGCTCTTGC
>Ga0335076_10001587_pt1 | contig 22065 bp, 17 predicted proteins | sample Lox_Sample_25_FD_206717 | JGI IMG/M metagenome (GOLD analysis project Ga0335076, IMG submission 206717) | Soil microbial communities from Loxahatchee National Wildlife Refuge, Florida, United States - Lox_Sample_2.5 | ecosystem: Environmental > Terrestrial > Soil > Wetlands | place: USA... | reverse complement strand
AGGATGGCGAAGTACTTGGCCACGTCGTTGGCGATCGAGAAGGTGGTGAGGGTCCCGCGGGTCATGAGGAGCTGCTTGCCGACCTCGACCACCTCCAGGAGCTTGGTGGGGTTCGAGTCGAGGTCGACCATGTTCCCCGCCTCCTTGGCCGCCTGGGTGCCGGTGTTCATCGCCACCCCGACGTCGGCCTGGGCGAGGGCGGGGGCGTCGTTGGTGCCGTCGCCGGTCATGGCCACGAGCTTCCCCTTGGCCTGCTCCTCCTTGATGAGGCGCATCTTGGTCTCGGGGGTCGCCTCGGCGAGGAAGTCGTCCACCCCGGCCTCGCGGGCGATGGCGGCGGCGGTGCGCGGGTTGTCGCCCGTGATCATCACCGTGCGGATCCCCATGGCGCGGAAGCGGTCGAAGCGCTCCTTGATGCCGCCCTTCACCACGTCCTTGAGGTGCACGATCCCGAGCACCCGCCCGCCGTCGGAGACGGCCAGGGGCGTGCCGCCCGAGTCGCCGATCCGGCCCGCCACCGCCTCCAGCTCGGGGGGCAGGCTGCCACCCAGGGCGGCCACGTGGCGGGCCACCGCGTCCACCGCCCCCTTGCGGATCGACCGCCCCTGGATGTCGCAGCCGCTCATCCGGGTCTGGGCGGTGAAGGGGATGAAGACGTGGCCGCCGTGGTCCACCTCCCGGCCGCGCAGCCCGTAGCGCTCCTTGGCCAGGACCACGATCGAGCGCCCCTCGGGCGTCTCGTCGGCCAGGCTGGCGAGCTGGGCGGCGTCGGCCAGGTCCTCGACCTTCACGCCCGGCGCGGGGAGGAGCTCGGTGGCCATCCGGTTGCCGAGGGTGATGGTGCCGGTCTTGTCGAGGAGGAGGGTGTCCACGTCGCCGGCCGCCTCCACCGCCCGGCCGCTCATGGCGAGCACGTTCTTGCGGAGCAGGCGGTCCATCCCGGCGATCCCGATGGCGGAGAGGAGGCCGCCGATGGTGGTGGGGATGAGGCAGACGAGGAGCGCCACGATGGCGGTGGCGGAGAGCGGGATCGAGGAGTAGAGGGCGAGCGGGACCAGGGTCACGCAGGCGAAGAGGAAGACCAGGGTGAGCCCCACCAGGAGGATGTGGAGGGCGATCTCGTTGGGGGTCTTCTGCCGGGCCGCCCCCTCGACCAGCGCGATCATCCGGTCGAGGAACGACTCGCCGGGGTCGACCCCCACGCGCACCACGATCCGGTCGGAGAGGACGCGGGTCCCGCCGGTGACGGCGGAGCGGTCGCCGCCCGACTCGCGGATCACCGGCGCCGACTCGCCGGTGATGGCCGACTCGTCCACCGAGGCGATCCCCTCGACGATCTCGCCGTCGCCCGGGATCATCTGCCCGGCCTCCACCACCACCACGTCGCCCTTGCGGAGCGAGGAGGCGGGGACGCTCTCCTCCTTCCCGTTCACCAGGCGCCGGGCGCCGATCTCGCGCCGCATCCGGCGGAGGGTCTCGGCCTGGGCCTTGCCGCGCCCCTCCGCCACCGCCTCGGCGAAGTTGGCGAAGACCACGGTGAACCAGAGCCAGATGCTCACCGTGAGGGTGAACCAGCCCGGGGCGGCGCCGGCGGGGTGGAAGATCCGGTCGCGCAGCCAGAGCAGGGTGGTGAGGACGCTCCCCACCTCGACCACGAACATCACCGGGTTCTTGGCCACCAGGCGCGGGTCGAGCTTCCGCAGGCTCTCCAGCGCCGCCTGGCGGAGGATGGAGGGATCGAAGAGGGAGGGCTGCTTCGCCTTCTGGGAGGCCATGGCTAGAAGACCTTTCCGGCGAGGGCCGAGAAGTGCTCGAGCACCGGGCCGAGGGCGAGGGCGGGGAAGAAGGTGAGCGCGCCGACGATCAGGATCACGGAGACCAGCAGGACCGTGAAGGTGGGGCCGGTGGTGGGGAAGGTGCCCGGGCCGGCGGGCACGGTCTTCTTCCCGATCATCGAGCCGCCGATGGCGAGGGCGGGGATGATCATGAGGAAGCGGCCGACCAGCATGTCCACCGCGCCGGTCACGTTCCAGAACCTGGTGTTCCCGTTGAGGCCGGCGAAGGCCGAGCCGTTGTTGGCGGCCTGGCTGGAGTAGGCGTAGAGGATCTCGGAGAGGCCGTGCGGCCCGGCGTTGTTGAGCGAGGACACCCCGGGCTGCACCACCGAGGCCCAGGCGCTCAGGGTGAGCACCACCACGGGGAAGACCAGCACGTAGAGCATGGCGAGCTTCATCTCCTTGCTCTCGATCTTCTTCCCCAGGTACTCGGGGGTCCGGCCCACCATCAGGCCGGCGATGAAGACGGTGAGGATCACCATCACCAGCATGGCGTAGAGCCCGGCGCCCACCCCGCCGAAGATGACCTCGCCGAGCTGCATGTTCACGATGGGCACCAGCCCGCCGAGCGGGTTGAAGCTGTCGTGCATGGCGTTGACCGCGCCGCAGGAGGTGTCGGTGGTCACGGTGGCCCACAGGGCGCTGTTCGCCACGCCGAACCGGACCTCCTTCCCCTCCAGGTTCCCCGGGCCCTGGTCGACCGCCAGGGTGGCGAGCGCCGGGTTGGGGCGCGCCTCGGCCCGGTAGGCGACGCCCACCCCGGCGAGGAAGAGCAGCGCCATGGCGGCGAAGAGCGCCCAGCCCTGGCGCGTGTCGCGGGCCATCTTCCCGTAGGTGTAGGTGAGCCCGGCCGAGATCCCGAAGATGAGGATCATCTCGAGGAGGTTGGAGAGCGGGGTCGGGTTCTCGAAGGGGTGGGCGCTGTTGGCGTTGAAGAAGCCGCCGCCGTTGGTCCCCAGCTCCTTGATCACCTCCTGGGAGGCCACCGGGCCGAGGGCCACCACCTGCTTCACGCCCTCGAGGGTGACGAGCTCGCGGTAGGCGGAGAAGGTCTGGGGCACGCCGGACGCCACGAGGACGAGCGTCCCGACGATCGAGATGGGGAGCAGCACGTAGACGATGGCGCGGACGAGGTCCACCCAGAAGCTGCCCAGGGTCCTCGGGCCGCCCGGCCCGGGCCGGCGGGTGAGCCCCCGGGCGAGGGCCAGCGCGATCCCGATCCCCACCGCGGCGGAGGTGAAGTTGTGCCACGCGAGCCCCGCCATCTGGGTGAGGTAGCTCATCGTGGACTCGCCGCCGTAGTTCTGCCAGTTCGTGTTGGTGGTGAAGCTGACGGCGGTGTTCCAGGCGAGGTCGGGCGCCACCGCCCCCATCTTCTGGGGGTTGAGGAAGAGCAGGTGCTGGAGCCGCTGGAGGCCGTAGGTCACCACCACCCCGAAGAAGCTGAAGACCAGCATCGCCACGGAGTAGTGCTTCCAGTCCTGCTCCTTCCGCGGGTCGACCCCGCAGAGCCGGTACAGCCCCCGCTCCAGCGGGCCGAGCAGGCGCGGCAGCGGCTGCCGCTCGCCCTCGAAGACCCGGTACATGTAGAGCCCGAGGGGCTTGGTGATCGCGAGGATCACCAGGAAGAAGAGGACGATCTGGATCCAGCCGTTGGCGGTCATGGCGGGCCCCTAGAACCGCTCGGCGCGGAGGAGCGCGTACCCGAGGTAGGCGGTGAGCGCGAGCGAGAGGATGGTGCCGAGGGCGTACTCGAAGGTCATGGCAGGCTCCGGGCGGGGGTTCACAGGACGTCGCAGCCCACGACGTAGGCGATCGAGATCGCGAAGAACGCGGCGGTGGCGACGAGGAAGACGAGATCGAGCATCGGAGCCTCCGGCAGGCGAGCGTCGAGTGGACGCCCGGTGGAAGTGCACCCCCGATGCCATGCCCGGGAGCCCCGGATTCCGGCCGGATCGCCGGGGTGACCCCGGCCCCGCTCGCCCTTTCGCAGGCCGACGGTCGCCGGCGCCGTGCAAGCTGCAACGGCGCGCCGCCCCGGAGCGGGACGGCCGCGCCGCCGGCCGCGCGGCGCACGCGGGGGACCCGGCTGCATCCTGCAATCCCGGGCGGAGCGTCGCCGTGCAGCTTCCCCGGGGCTGTCCCGCGGCGCCCGGACGGGCACCGCCAGGCGCGTGGAGCGCCGTGTCGCGCCGCCGACCCGGAGCGGGTCGGGCCGCACTCGGAGTACGTCCCGGCCGCGCGCGACGGCCGATCTTGCCGGGTCCGCACAAGGGCCCGGCGGGCGGGGTGATTTCCGCGTCGCCCGCCCGCCCCGGCGCTGGCACGGCCCCGGCAATCTCCCGGGCCGTGGGCGGCGGCGACGCGCCCCGGGAGCCGAACTTGAACTCGCGTCTACCGATCGGACAGCAGCTGGTACAGGAAGGCCACCTCGATCACTGGCAGCTGCTCAGCGCGCTCAGCCACCAGCGCCAGTGGGGCGGCCGGCTCGGCCAGTCGCTGGTCCGGCTCGGCTTCGTCACGGAGCGGGTGGTCCTGGCGGCGATCGGGCGCCAGCTCGGGGTCGCCCCGGTGGAGCTCGGGACGCGCACCGTGGCGCCCGAGATCCTGCGGCTCGTCCCGGCGCGCCTCGTCCGGGCGCGCAAGGTCCTCCCCCTGGCCCTCGACGTGAACGGCCGGCGCGAGACGCTGATCGTCGCCACCGCCGAGCCGCAGAACCTGGCGGTCCTCGACGAGGTCGCCTTCGCCGCCCAGCGGGCCGTCCGGCCGGTGCTGGCCGGCGATCTGGATCTGGAGCAGGCCATCGAGCGGCACCTGGGCCGGGAGGCCGGGCCCGCCCCCGCCCTCCGCGCGCCGCCGCCGCCCGCGCCGGCCCCGCGCGCGTCCCCGCCCGCCCTCCGCCCGCCCGCGTCGCCTCGCCCGGTCGCGGTGCTCGCCCGCCTGGGCGGGCACGGCCCCGCGCTCCGGCCGGTGGCGATGGCGCTCCCGGAGTGAGCGAGGGTCCGCCGGGCCGCCCTGCGCCGGGCGCGGCCGCGCGGCGTACGCTCAGCGCCCGGACCGCTCGTCGAGGAGGGCCCGCACCCGCCGGAGCAGGGCCGCCGGGGTGAAGGGCTTGAGCAGGAGCTCCGACCCCTCGAGCAGCCCTCGCGCGCCGACGACGTCCTGCGGGTAGCCGGAGACGAAGAGCACGGGCAGGGTGGGCCGCAGGCGCCGGAGCTCGTCCGCGACCTCCTTCCCGTTCAGTCCGGGCATCACCACGTCGGTGACGCACAGGTCGAGCCGCGGAGCATCGGCGCGCGCCAGGTCGAGGGCCTCGTAGCCGTTCATGGCGGCGAGGACCTGGTAGCCCGCCCCGCGGAGCGCGTCGGTGGTCACCCTGCGCACCGCGGGGTCGTCCTCCACCACCAGCACGGTCTCGGTCCCGCCGGCGGCGGTCGTCTCCGCCTCGGCGGGCGCGGGGTCCGGGACGCCCGGGGCGCGGGGGAAGTGGATCCGGAAGGTGCTGCCCTGGCCGGGCACGCTCTCCGCGTGGATGCGGCCGCCGCTCTGGGTGACGATCCCGTAGACGGTCGCCAGGCCGAGCCCGGTCCCCTTGCCCTGGGGCTTGGTGGTGAAGAACGGCTCGAAGAGGTGGATCATCGCCTCCGGGGCGATCCCCGTCCCGGTGTCGCGCACCGCCAGCCGGACCTGGTCGGACGCCGCTCCACCGGCGCGCGACCCGGCGGCCGCCTCCACGTTCCGGAGCTCGATGGCGAGCGTGCCGCCCTTGGGCATCGCGTCCCGCGCGTTCACCGCCAGGTTGAGGAGGACCTGCTGCACCTGGCCCCGATCGGCCCGGACCGGCCAGAGCCGCGGCGGCGCGTCCACCACCAGCCGGACGTCCTCCCCCAGGATCCGCCGGAGGAGCCCCTCGCTCTCCCGGGCCACCACGCCCAGGTCGAGGACCACCGGCGCGCTCGGCTGCTTGCGGGCGAAGGCGAGGAGCTGCGCGGTCAGCTCGCGCCCCCGCTCGGCGGCGCTGCGGATCTCGGACACCTCCTCGGCCGAGGGCGGCAGGCCCCGGGCCAGGTCGTCGCCCAGCGCCTCGGAGCAGCTGAGGATCACCGTGAGGATGTTGTTGAAGTCGTGGGCCACGCCGCCCGCCAGGCGGCCGATGCTCTCCAGCTTCTGGGCCTGGAGGAGCTGGGCGCCCAGCCGGGACCGCTCCTTCTCCGCCCGCCGCCACTCGGTGATGTCGCGGGTGATGGTGAGGATCATCGGCTCGCCGCTGAAGGTGATCAGCCGCGCCGACATGAGCCCGGGCAGGACCGACCCGTCCTTCCGCCGGAAGCGGGCCTCGAAGTTCTGGACGTACCCGTCCCGGCGCAGCTGCGCCACCATGCGGGCCCGGTCGGCGGGATCGTCCCAGATGTTGAGCTCGAGCGAGGAGCGCCCGAGGACCTCCGCCTCGGTCCAGCCGGTGATCCGGGTGAAGCCGTCGTTGACGGCGACGTAGAGCCCGTCCTCCACCCGGTTCACGTTGGTCGCGTCGGGGCTGGTGCGGAAGACGGTGCGGAGGTTCTCCTCCTTCTCCCGGAGGGCGGCCTCCGCCTGCTTGCGCTCGGTGATGTCGCGGGCGTTGCCCACCAGCCCGATCACCCGCCCCTCGGCGTCGCGGAGCGGCGACTTGGTGGAGAGGAAGACGCGCAGGCCCCCAGGGGTCTGGATGTTCTCCTCCACAACCTCGGGGCGTCCCGACTCCATGATCCGGCGGTCGGTCTCCATCAGCGCCGCGCCGATCCCCGGGTCGGAGTAGATCTCGCGGTCGGTCCGCCCGAGCACCTCGACCGCGGTCCTCCCGACGACCTCCAGGGTGGCCGGGTTGGCGTAGAGCCACCGCCCCTCGCAGTCCTTGAGGAAGACCGGGTCGGGGAGGGTGTCCGCCACGGCGCGCGGGAGCGCGCTGGCGTCTGCTGGGATGGCCGGGGGTTCGGAGTCGCCTGCCACCCAGCGAGCTTACCCTATCCGGGCGCGGCACGAGCGCGCCGGTCCCCCGGATCGCTCGCCCGCTCGCCTGCCCACTCCGCGTCCTACTCCGCCGCCCCCGCGGCCACGGGGTGGTGGCGCCGCGGCGCGTCGCGTGGCCTGATCGCGAGGGAGGGGGGATCGACATGCTGCGGAAGCTCGAGAGGGACGTCGCCGCCGCGGGGCTCGCCCCGGGCGCGCCCGGCCCGGCGGTCACCGAGGCGGACCTCGCCCCGCTCCCGGTCGCCGCCCGGCGCTACCTCGCCTTCATGGGCGTGGTCGGCCGGCCCCGGGACACCTCCTTCCTGCTCCACGTCCGCGGCCGCTTCCGCCCCGACCTCCGCCGCGGCTGGATCGCCTGCGAGGCCTGGCAGTACACGAGCGCGCCGGACGTGGCCCGGCTCTTCCACATGCGCCTCCGCCTGGCCGGGGTCCCGATGTACGGGCGGGACCTCTACTTCCGGGGCGCCGGCCGGCTGGTGATCCGCCCCCTCGATCTCTTCACCGTGGTGGACGGGCGCGGCCCCGAGTACGACGCGAGCGAGCTGGTCACCTACCTGAACGACGCCGTGCTGTTCGCCCCCGCGATGCTCCTCGCACCCGGGGTGAGCTTCGCGAGCGTGGACGACCGGACCTTCGACCTCCGGCTCGAGGACCGGGGCACGGCGGTGAAGGCCCGGGTCCACCTCGACGCCCGCGGGGCGCCGCTCGACTTCGAGACCACCGACCGCTTCACCAGGAACCCGTTCCAGCCCGGCCAGCCCCTGGTGCGGGCCCGCTGGACCACCCCGGTGGACGGCTGGCAGGTGCTGGACGGCCGCCCGCTCCCCACCGGCGGCCGGGCGGTCTGGCACCTCCCGGAGGGCGAGCTCCCCTACGTCGAGTTCCGCTTCGCGCCGGGCGCGATCGCCTTCGGCGTCGCCCCCGGCGCCCTGGCCGGCCGGCGGGCCGGCTGAAGGCGCTTGCCTCGCGGGGCGCTCGCCCCCATCATTCCGCGGCCGTTTCCCCCCCCTCCCGCGCCAGGAGGTCGCTCGCGGTGACCCGCCGAGGCTGGATCCTGTTCGCCGCCCTGAGCGTGATCTGGGGCATCCCGTACCTCCTCATCCGCGTGGCGGTGCGGGAGCTCACCCCGGCCAGCCTGGTCTTCCTCCGCACCACGATCGGCGCCGCCCTGCTCGCCCCCTTCGCCCTCCGGGGAGGGAACGTCCGGGCGCTCCTGCCGCGCTGGCGCCCCCTGCTCCTCTTCACGGCGGTCGAGATCGCGCTCCCTTGGTGGTTGCTCTCCGACGCCGAGCGCCGGCTCACCAGCTCGCTCTCCGGGCTGCTGGTCGCCTCGGTCCCGCTGGTCGGGGCGGCGCTCGCGCGCCTGGGCGGAGGACACGAGCCGCTCGGCACCCGCCGGCTGGCCGGGCTCGGGGTCGGGCTCCTGGGCGTGGCGGCGTTGCTCGGGCTCGACGTGGGGAGCGGCGACCTCCGGGCGGTGGCGGAGATGGCCCTGGTGGTGGTCGGGTACGCCTTCGGCCCGCTGGTCGTGGCGCGCCGCCTGGCGGACCTCCCCAGCCTGGAGGTGGTGGCGGTGTCGCTCGCCCTCTGCGCCGTCGCCTACGCCCCGTTCGGCCTGGCCCAGCTCCCGCCCCTCCTCCCCACGCCCGCGGCGATCGCCGCGGTGGTGGTGCTGGGCGTCGCCTGCACCGCGATCGCCTTCATCCTCTTCTTCCAGCTCATCGCCGAGGTGGGCCCGGTGCGCGCCACCGTGATCACCTACGTGAATCCGGCGGTGGCGGTGGCGGCGGGGGTGGCGCTCCTCGGCGAGCCGCTCACCGCCGGGACCGCGGCCGGGTTCGTGCTCATCCTGGCCGGCTCCTGGCTGGCCACCGGTGCGGCGCGCGCGGTCCCCCGTCCAGGCGAGGCGGAGCGGACCCCGGCCCCCCCGGCCTGAGGGACGGTGCCCCTCCTTGCCTTGCCGCGCCGGGGCGGGATACTCGACCCCGGGCATGGAACGACGTGCGCTGGTCATCGCCGTCGCGGTCTCTTCGGGCGCGCTGCTCCTCGGCGCGCTCCTCGCGGGCCACCTCGCCCGGCTCGACGTCCAGGAGCACCGGCAGGGCGGCCTGGACCTGGCGCGGGGCTCGGCCTTCGCCCTGGAGCGCGAGATCGAGGGCTCCCTCGCCGCGGCCTCGGCCATGGCCGCCCTGGCCGCGGAGCGGGCCAGCGACCGGGAGCTCGACGGGGTGGCGGAGCGCCTGCTGGCGCTGAACGGCGGGACCGCCCACCTCCAGCTCGCCCCGGACAACGTGATCGAGCGGATGTGGCCGATGGCCGGGAACGAGCCGGCGCGCGGGCTCGACCTCCTCCACCACCCCCTGCACGCCGCCGCCATCCGGCGGGTCATGGAGACCCGCCGGCCCTCGCTCTACGGGCCGTTCGAGCTGATCCAGGGCGGGAGGGCGCTCGCCATCCGCGTGCCGGTGCTGGCCCGCGAGGACGGCGCGGAGCGGTACCTGGGGCTGTCGAGCGCCATCGTCCGGGTGAACGGCCTCCTGGAGAAGAGCCGGATCCCCAGCCTGGTCGCGGCCGGCTACGACTGGGAGCTGGGGCGCCTCCGCCCCGGCGCCGACCCGGAGTGGCTCGCCGGCTCGCTGCAGGACGGCAAGGCCCTCCGCGACGCGGCCGTGGTCCCGGTCGAGCTGATGGATCAGACCTGGACCCTCGCCGTCGCGCCGCGCGGCGGCTGGCGGGCGGGCACGGCGCCCGCCCTCTACCTGGCGGCGGGCCTGATCGCCCTGCTCGCCGGCGTGCTCGCCTACCGGATCACGAGCCTGCCCGAGACCCTGCGGCGCGAGGTGGCGGCCCGGACCGACGAGCTGGAGGTCGCCCACCGGGAGCAGCGCCGGGCGGAGGAGGCCCAGCGCCAGTCCCAGAAGCTCGAGGCGGTCGGGCTCCTCGCCGGCGGCATCGCCCACGACTTCAACAACCTGCTGGTGGGGATCCTCGGCTACGCGGACCTGGTGGCGGAGGGGGCCGCGCCGGGGAGCGTCGCCGAGGAGGCGGCCGCCACCATCTCCCAGGCGGCGCAGCGCGCCTCGGAGCTGACCCGCCAGCTGCTCGCCTTCGCCCGGGTCGGGCACCGGCGGCAGGACGAGGTCGACCTCCACGCCCTGGTCCGCGAGGTGGCCGCGCTCCTCGGCCGGACCTTCGACAAGGCGATCCGGCTCGAGCTCCTGCTCCACGCCCCGCTCCACCACGTCCGCGGCGACCCGGGCCAGCTCCAGCAGGTGATCCTGAACCTGGCGGTGAACGCGCGGGATGCCATGGCCGCGGGTGGGACGCTCACCCTCGAGACCGACCTGCAGGACCTGGACGAGGCCGCCGAGGACCGGGGGCTGGCGCCCGGGCGCTACCTGGTCCTCTCCGTCACCGACACCGGAGTGGGGATCCCCTCCGACCGCCTCGACCGGATCTTCGAGCCCTTCTTCACCACCAAGGCGGACGGGCGCGGCTCCGGCCTCGGCCTGGCGACGGTCTACGGGATCGTGCGCGACCACCGGGGGGCGGTGCGGGTCTACAGCGAGGAGGGGGTCGGCTCGCGGTTCATCGTCTACCTGCCGGCGCTCGAGGCCCCGGCGAGGGCGGCGGCCCCGGCGGCGGCGGAGGCGCCCCGCGGCCACGGCCGGGTGCTGGTGGTGGACGACGAGGAGCTGGTGCGGCGGGCGGCGGGGAGGATGCTCGAGCGCATGGGCTACGAGCCGGAGCTGGCGGGGAGCGGGCAGGAGGCGCTCGACCGGGTGGCGGCGCGCGGCGCGCCGCCCGCGGCGGTGGTCCTCGACCTGGCGATGCCCGGGATGGACGGCCGGGAGTGCTTCCGCCGGCTGCGGGCGCTCCACCCGGACCTGCCGGTGGTGGTGAGCTCCGGCTTCGCCCGGAACGGCCGCGCCCAGGAGCTGCTCGACGAGGGGGCGGCGGCCTTCGTCCAGAAGCCCTACCGGACCGCCGAGCTCGGGCGCGCCCTGGCGCGGGCGATCGCTACCGTCCCGGCCCGCATGCCTCGTTGAAGTCGTAGGGGCCGGCCTGGACCAGCAGGTAGCGGGTCTGGTGCCCGGCGCGGTTCACCACCCGGTGGATGCGCCCCGGCGCGATCCGCTGCCGCTGTCCGGGCGCGAGCTCGACGCGCTCGTCGGGCCCGCGCAGCTCGATCGACACCGGGTCCTCGAGGCAGAAGACGTCGTCCGCCACCACGGTGTGGGAGTGCCAGGGCGTGGCGGCCTCCGGGTCGAGCGTGTTGATCCGCACCCCGACGTCCACCGTCCTGGCGAGCCACTCGACGTCCGCGAACCGTGCCGAACCGGCCATGCGCCACCTCCCCTTCACGTGAGCCTAGCAGGATCCGACCGGGCCGGCGCGGCGCGGCGGGGCGGGGGCGGTCCGAATTCCCTCCCGGGACGGGGTGTCGCGGCTATCCTCCGGGCCGCATGGAGCACGGGCTCGTCGAGTGGGGCGTCTTCCTGGGGGTCGTGGCGGCGATGCTGGCCCTGGATCTCGGGGTCTTCCACCGCAAGGACCACGTCATCGGGCCGCGCGAGGCGCTCGGCTGGTCGGCGGTCTGGATCGCGCTCGCCCTCGCCTTCGGCGGGCTGGTCTGGGCGCGGAACGGCGCGGCCCCCGCCCTCGAGTACCTCACCGGCTACGTGATCGAGAAGTCGCTCTCCGTCGACAACATCTTCGTCTTCGTCGTCATCTTCTCCGGGCTGGGGATCCCGCCCCTCTACCAGCACCGGGTCCTCTACTGGGGGATCGTCTCCGCCCTGGTGCTCCGGGGGGCGATGATCGCGGGCGGGGCGGCCCTGCTCCACCGCTTCGCCTGGCTCGGGTACGTCTTCGGCGCCTTCCTGGTGCTCACCGGGCTCCGCCTGCTCCGGGCGAAGGCCGAGGCGCACGTGGAGGAGAGCGCGGTCCTCCGCCTGCTGCGCCGGGTCCTGCCGGTGAGCCGCGCGCTCGACGGCCACCGCTTCCTCACGGTCGAGGACGGCCGCCGGGTGGCGACGCCGCTCCTCTTCGCCCTGGTCACGGTCGAGCTGATGGACGTGGTCTTCGCGGTGGACTCGATCCCGGCGGTCTTCGCCGTCACCCGGGACCCCTTCGTCGTCTTCACCTCCAACATCTTCGCCATCCTCGGGCTCCGCTCCCTCTACTTCCTGCTGGCGAGCGCGGTCCGGCGCTTCACCTACCTCAAGCCCTCGCTCGCCCTGGTGCTCGTCTTCGTCGGGGCGAAGATGGGGCTGGTGGACGTCGTCCGGATCCACCCCGCGGTCTCGCTCGGGGTGGTGGCCGGGATCCTCGCCGCGGGCGCGGCCGCCTCGGCGGTCGCCGCCCGGCGGAGGCCGCCGCCGTGAGCGCCCCGGCGCGCTTCGACGCCGCCTACTACCGGCGCTTCTACCGGGGCCCGGACCGGGTCCACGGTCCGAGGGAGATCGGCCGGCTCGCCGGGGCGGTCTGCGGGATGGCCGCCTGGCTCGGGCTGGAGCTCGAGGCGGTGCTCGACGTGGGGGCGGGGCCCGGGCTCTGGCGCGACTGGTTCCGCCGACACCGCCCGGGCGTCCGCTGCCGCTCGGTGGACGTCTCCCCCCACGCCTGCGCCCGCTGGGGCCACGAGCTCCGCGACGTCTCCCGCTGGCGGGCGCGGGAGCGCTTCGACCTGATCGTCTGCCACGGCGTCCTCCACTACCTGGACGCGGCGGCGGCCGAGCGGGCGATCGAGAACCTGGGGGCGATGGCGCGCGGGCTCCTCTACCTCGAGGTGCTCACCCGGCGCGACCTCGAGGTGGTGGACCGGGAGCGGACCGACACCGCCATGCGGCTGCGGAGCGGGGCCTGGTACCGGCGCCGGCTGGCGCCCCACTTCCGGCAGGTCGGGGCGGGGCTCTGGGTCTCGCGCCGAAGCGGGCTCCGGCTCTACGAGCTCGAGGCCGCGGCGCGCTGACGCGCCTCCCGGGCGGCGGGGCTGGGCGATACTCCGCCCGAGAGGCGCCCCTGCCGCTGGCGGAGGGGCGCACGGCTCCCGCCGGAGGAGGACCCCGTGGCGATGTTCTGGATCCAGTTCTTCCTGGTGCTGGGCGCGATCCTCCTCGGCATCCGCCGCGGCGGCATCGCCCTCGGCCTCATCGGCGGGCTCGGGGTGGCGGTGCTGGTCTTCCTCTTCCGGGCCGCGCCCTCCGAGCCGCCGGTGGCGGTGATGCTCATCATCCTCGCGGTGGTCACCGCCTCGGCCACCCTCCAGGTGGCGGGGGGGCTCGACTACCTGGTGCAGCTCGCCGAGCGGCTGCTCCGCGCCCACCCGCGCTACGTCACCGTGCTCGCCCCCTTCTGCACCTTCTTCCTCACCGTCTGCGTGGGGACGGGCCACGCGGTCTACGCCCTGCTCCCGGTGATCGCCGACGTGGCCATCCGGACCAAGACCCGGCCCGAGCGGCCCATGGCGGTCTCGAGCGTCGCCTCGCAGATGGGGATCACCGCCAGCCCGGTGGCCGCGGCGGTGACCACCTTCCTCGGCTACGCCGCCCGGATGGGCACCCCGGTGACCATCTACGACATCCTCAAGATCACCCTCCCGTCGGGGATCGTGGGCGTGCTGGCCGCCGCCCTCTGGAGCATGCGGCGCGGGAAGGAGCTGTACGAGGACCCGGAGTTCCTGAAGCGGCTCGAGGACCCGAAGTTCCGCGAGGCGCTCGACGTCTCGGTGACCACCCTCGACAAGCAGCTCCCCCGCACCGCCAAGCTCTCGGTGGCCCTCTTCTTCGGCGGGGTGGCGGTGATCGTGCTCATCGCCCTGCGGGACACCGCGGCCAACGCCGGCTGGGCGATGCCCCAGCTCCTCCCGCTGGTGGACGGGAAGCCCGTCCCCATGACCACCGTGGTCCAGATCGTGATGCTGGCCTTCGGCGCCTTCATCCTCTTCGTCACCAACGTGAAGGCGGCGGACATCGCCAAGTCGAGCGTCTTCACCGCGGGCATGATCGCGGTGGTCTCGATCTTCGGCATCGCCTGGATGAGCGACACCTTCGTCTCGGCCAACAAGGCGTTCCTGGTGGCGAAGATCGGGGCGATGGTCCAGTACGCTCCCTGGACCTTCGCCATCGCCATGTTCTGCGTCTCCGCCTTCGTGAAGAGCCAGGCGGCCACCCTCACGGTGATGATCCCCTTCGGGATCGCCCTCAAGCTCCCCGCCACCCTGATGCTCGGGCTCATGCCGGCGAGCTACGCCTACTTCTTCTTCGCCTTCTACCCGAGCGACCTGGCGGCCATCAGCATGGACCGCACCGGCACCACCCGGATCGGCAAGTACCTGCTCAACCACAGCTTCATGATCCCGGGGCTCATCGGGGTGAGCGTCTCGACCGCGGTGGCCTACGCCCTCTCCCGCGTCGCCTTCTGAGGCGGGGCCGGGTGACGGCAGTCAAGGGCGGCGAGGGCGGGGCCGTGTAGGATCCCCTCCTACACGTTCGGTGAAGGAGATCGGATGCGCCTCGCCCTCTGCCTCGCGCTCCTCGTGGGCGCCCTGCCGCTCCCCGCCCTGGCCGCCGGCGGCCACGACGCGGTCGGCTGCATCGGCTGCCACGGGGCCCGCAAGGGCGGGAGCGGCGGCTTCGCCGTGCCGCCCAACCAGCAGGTGCTGAACCCCCGCACCAAGCAGCCGTACTCGGGGACCACCGCCTTCTGCCTCGGCTGCCACGCCGAGACCAAGGACGGCGGCCAGGGCTACGCCCCGATCTCGGCGCACATGAGCCACCCGTTCGGCCTGGCGTCGGTGAACCCGCGCATCGCCCGGGTCCCGGCGGAGCTGCTGCGCGACGGGCGGTTCGAGTGCATGAGCTGCCACGACCCGCACCCGTCGAACCCGTACCACAAGTACCTGCGCATCGACACGGCCAAGGGCGCGCGGATGGACACCTTCTGCGCGGTCTGCCACCCCATCAAGGCGGACGCGGCGGTGGCCGCCAAGGCGCCCATCTTCGACTCGATGGACGAGTCGGGCGCCGCCGGGAAGGGCAAGGCGAAGTAGGGCGGCGCGGCCGGCCGCCCTGGGGTCCCGGGGCCGCGCGCGCCTCGCGCGCCCTGCCGCACCCGGCTACCGGAGCGTCGCGCCCTGCACCTCGCCGAGCGTGTCGGCGAGCAGGTCGTTCACCACGAACGGGTTGTGGAGGCCGAGCGACCGGTCCTGGGCGACGAGCAGGTAGTTCCAGAGCGCCTGGAACAGCCAGACGTTCGCGTTCGAGGGCGTCACCACCGGGCTCCCGTCGAGCTGCAGCGAGCCGACGTTGGTCTGGAGGTCCGGGGTGGCGGTGGTGTTGCCGTCGAGCCAGATGGAGAAGCCCGGCTCGAGCCACAGCCCCGAGACCGCCACCTGGACGTCGGTGAGGACGTGGCCGGAGAGGGTCACCGCCGCGCCCGGCGCCTGGACGGTGCCGGAGGCGGCGTCGTTCGTCGCCGTGACCGTGCCGGCGGCGGAGGCGACGTAGCTCGCCACGGCGCTCCGCAGCGCCGCCTGGATGGCGGCCAGCTGGCCGGCGGTCTGGTCCTGCACCGCCTTGCCCTTGGTGCCCGGGGCGCCGAGCACCTCGCCGGCGCCGTGGCAGGTGAGGCAGGAGGGGTCGGGCCGGAAGGTGTGATTGGACATCGTCGCGTACCCCGCGGGGATGAGCTTCACGTGGCAGTCGGCGCAGGTGTCCGGGAAGAAGGATCCCGCGTGGACGTTCCCGCCGAGCGCGCCGGAGGGCGCCTTGAACCAGAACATGTTGGCGCCCAGGTAGACGTCGGTCTGCGGGCCGTGGTGCGGCTTGGCGAAGACCACCGGGGCGACCGTGGTCCGGTCCTGCTGGAGCCCGTTCGTCCCCCGGCTGTTGTGGCAGGAGGAGCAGAGCGCCCCCGCGCCCGAGGCGGCGCCGAGGACCAGGCCGGACCGGGAGGCCACCAGGCCGGAGACGCCCGCGGCGCAGTCGGCCGGGTCGGTGCAGAGGTCGCCGGCCGGATCGCCGAGCGGGATGGGCTTCGTCGCCGCCGCGCCCGACACCCGCAGCTCGAGCGAGTGGGGCTCGTGGCAGGCCTGGCAGGTGACCGGGGAGCCCGTGTACCGGTCCACGGCGAAGCCTGCGAACCCCTCCAGCGTGGGCACCGGCGCGGGCGCCCGCGCCGAGCCGGCCATCAGGCTGGTCGAGTAGTCGATGAAGCGCTGGGCGGTGTGGCACGCGTAGCAGGCGCCCCGCCCGGTGGTCGGGGTGTTGGAGTCGAGGCTCTTCGAGAGCGCCGTGGCCATGGTGCCCAGGTCGGCGTGCCGGCTCGCGTTCCACTCCGAGTAGAGGCCGTGGTGGCCGGAGTCGTGGCAGAAGCCGCACATCTTCGAGCTCTCGGAGGCGTCGTGCGAGGTGCTGCCCCCGCTGTTGCACGCGACGCCGCTCGGGTCGATGGCGTTGCCGTTGCAGGTCGCGGCGCCCGCCCCGCCCGCCCCGGCCGGCCCGTGGCAGCTCTCGCACTGCACGTTGGAGCGCTTCTGCAGCTCGACCGGCATGGCGGCGAAGGCGGCCTGGGGCGTGGGGAGGAAGGTGAAGTCGGGGAAGGCGTAGGCGGCGCTGGTGAAGGTCGCACCCGCCGGGGCGGCCCAGCCGAAGGTCCCGCCCTTGGCCAGGTCGTCCCAGCCCACGTTGGCGAGGGCGGTCTCGTAGCCGAGCACGTGGCACTTGAGGCAGCTCGTGGAGTAGTGCGTGCCCGACATGCCGTCGGTGACGATCCGGGCGTGGCGGCTCGCCGCCCACTCGACCACCAGCTTGCTCGGGCCGAGCTCGTACCCGGTCTTCGCCTGGAGGTTCCCGTCGAAGGTGAGGGGCTTCGCCGGGTCGCCCCAGGACGGATCGTGGCAGGTGACGCAGTTGTTCTGGTAGCCGCCCCAGCTGGGCGTGAAGGTGAGGGCGAGCGGCAGCTGGGCCGAGGTGGCGTTCACGTTCACCACCAGGCCGGCGGTGCCGGTGGCGTAGAACCAGGGGTTGGCGGTGTCGGCGGCGAAGAGGGTGGGGGTGCCGGCGGCCGGGTCGCAGGTGACCGGGCTGGCGAGGCAGGAGGAGGTCGTGGGGGTCCCGCCCGCCTTGCTCGTCTTCCGCCACTGCCAGGCGTAGCCCTCCGGGCGGCCCTGCACGTCGTCCACGATCACGATCGCCCCGGTCACCGCCTTGGCCCCGAAGTGCGAGCCGCGGAAGACGACCGGGTTCCCGAACCGGTCGATGGCGCCGTTGGCCGGCGTCCCGAGGATGGCGTTCCCCCGGTTCCAGAGGTTCTCCAGGGTGTTGCCCAGGTTGATGTTCTGGGCGACGACCAGCGGGAGCGAGGCGGTCTTCGAGAGCGTGACGCCGTTCGAGTCGGTGACCGTGCAGGTGAGGGTGTAGGTGAATTCCCCGGCCTGCCCCTGGTTCACGGTGAGGAAGCCGGGACGGCTCTCGGAGAGGAAGTTGGAGACGCCGCAGCCGAGCCGGGCGTTCCCGCCGGCGGCCCCGGCGGCGGGCGAGCCGGGCTTCCCGGCGCCCGGGCCGTTCGGGCAGGCGGCGACGTTCGCCCCGCCCGCCATGGCCGCCTTCGTGGCGGCGAGGACGTCGGCGACGAGCGGGGTGGTGAGGGACTGGCCGGTGAAGGCGACCCCGCCGGCGAGGCCGGCCCCCGGCGCGCCGGACACGGGCACGGCCACGGGCCCGGCGGTCACGGTCCAGCCGACGGCGTAGGTGGCGGTGGAGGTCGAGTCGGCCGGGGTGGCCTTGCAGCTCAGGGCGACGGGCTGGCCGAAGCCGGCGAGCTTGGTGCCGGCCGGGCCGAGGGTGGTGGCCGGGGTGGCGGTGGCGGTGATGGCGAAGGGCGGGGCCGGCGCGGCGTAGGCCGGGTTGGCGGTGACGGTGGTGACGTCGCTCCGGAGGAAGCAGCCGGTCGCGCCGAGCGCCGGGTCGGCGAGGGGGGAGGCGGCGAGGCAGGCCGCATCGCCGAGGGCGGGGAGGGTGAGGGAGCCGGTGGCCGGCACCAGGTACTTCGGGTTCCCGCTCGCGTCCTTCGCGTTGGTGTCGGCGAGGTTCAGGGCGTAGGCGCCCGGGGCGGCGTCGATCACGAACCAGCCGGTCGCGGTGGTGGTGGCGGTCGGGGCGGCGGCCTTCACCGAGCCGTCGGCGTTGAGGACGTCGGCCCCGAGGGTGACCTTGATGCCGGCGAGCTTGGCGCCGCCGTGGTCGGCGTCGAGGACGTAACCGTAGACGCGGCTCAGCGGGGCGCCGGGGGTGGGGGCGGAGGCCGGGTCGGCCTCGAAGGCCGCCCCGACCTGGAAGGAGGCGGCGCCGCTCGCCGGGGCGGAGAGGGCGCAGGTGGCCTGGGCGCCGGAGCAGTCGCCCGCCCAGCCGGCGAAGTGGTAGCCGGTGGCGGCGGCCGCGGTGAGGGTGACGGTGGACGCGCCCGGAACGGTGAGGCTCGCGCTGCAGGTGGTCCGGTCGGTGGCGCCCCCGTCGAAGCCGCAGTCGAGCGCGCCGTCGCCGGTGACGAAGCCGCCGGTGGGCTTCAGGATCGCGAGGTCGAGGCTGGCGGTGACCGGCGGCGGCACCGGTGGCGGAGGCGTCGTCCGGGCCGGCGTGCAGCCGGCGAGCGCGAGCAGCATGAGCCCGAAGCCCAGCAGAAGGTGCCGCTGCATGACTCCCCCTCTCCCCGCGCGTCGCAGGGGCCCCCGCGCGTCGAGGCGCCGCGAAGCGTCGGGTGGGATGGGTAGCAAACGCCGTACCTCGACGGTGGCCGGGAGGGTGCGGATCCCGCGTCCAACAGCGCGCGCCTCCTGAGCTTTTCCATGTCCTGCGAGCTGGGTGAGGCGGCTCGTCGCGCGCTCGAGGCGGGTCTGCCAGACCCGGGTGCGGAGCGGGACCCCTGAATCCACCCATGGTGAATGTGCGCTGCGCGACGGCGCGCACCGCCATCACCAGGGGCTAGAGGCGCATCCCGGTCGCGATCGTGAGGAACACCGTCCCGCCGCCGGTCTCGCGTCCGAAGACCTCGCGATGGTAGAGGTCGGCGATCCCGGTGACCGAGGCGTGCAGGCTCCAGCGTCCCGGCGGGACCCAGTCGATCCCCAGCCGGCCGCCCAGCGCCGGGAACATGCTCACCGCCACGCCGCCCACCGCGTCGAAGCCCCCGACGCCGAGCGCCACCAGCTCCATGCGCGGCGTGAGCGGCCAGGACTTGCCCGCGCCGATGAGCCCCACCGTCCGGTCGATCGAGCCGGACATGGCGTGGACGCTGTAGTTCATGAGGACGCGGCCGATGTTGGCGGAGACCTGGACCGCCAGGCCGGCGCCGTCGCCGGCGGCGGCGCCCAGCTCGACGAAGCGCCGGAAGGGCGGGGGCGGCGCCGGCTGCTCGATCTCGAGGGGCGCCTCCCCCAGCACCTGCGGCGGCCCGGCGGGCTCGCCCTCGCCCGCCTCGGCCCCGGGGGGCGCGGCGGGCGTCGCTCCAGGGGCGCCGGGCGCCACGGAGGGCGCGGCCGCCGGCGTGGGACCGGGCGCGGCGGGCGCGGGTGTCCCGGCCTGGGCGGTGATCGGCGCGGCGGGCGGCGGGAGGACGTGGCAGCCGCGGCAGGAGGTCGGCCCCTTGCCCTCCTTCTGGTGGCAGCCGGAGCAGCGCTCGTGGGCGATCCGGGGGGTGAAGTCGATCTTCCCGACCGGCTGGCTCCCGTGGCAGGTCGCGCAGTGGATCTTCCGGGCGAGGTGGGCGGGGTGGTCGAACTCGACGACGCCGTAGTACTTCGTCTGGAGGTGGACCTTGGCCGGCGCCGTGGGGAGCGCGTTGAAGAGGAGGTCGCCGGGCGGGGCGGCCTGGACGAGGGCGTCGGGGATGGCCCGGGGGAGCACGTCGGCCGGAGGGCGGGGGACGGTCTCGGCGACCGCGCCGGTTGGCGTCCCGGCGGGCGGCGGGGCGCGCTCCTCGGCGGTCGCCGGCGCGGCCACGGCGAGGCCGGCGAGGAGCGCCAGCGCGAGGAACACCCTCCCCATGAAACGGCAGGCTAGCGCACCCTGCATGGGGTCGAGTCGATGGGCGGCGCGGCCGAATGCCGCATGTCGTGGGTTCACGGGAGGCGCCGCGACAGGCTCTCGCACGCCATCGGCGCACCGGCGGTGGGTAGCGAGGCGGCCGGGGCGCGGGGTAGACTCGCGCTCTCGTGAGAAAAGCCCTGCTCCTCGCGGCGTTCCTGGCCGCGCCCGCCCTGGCGTCCCAGGCGATATCGATCTCGGTGGAGGAGCTGACCCGGCGCTCGGACCTGATCCTGCGCGGCCGGGTCGACGGGGTGAGCGCGGCCTGGTCGGAGGACGGCGCGCGCATCTTCACCACCGCGGAGGTGGTGCCGTCCGCCTTCTGGCGCGGCGGCGCCGCCGGCACGGTGAAGGTGCTCGTCCCGGGCGGCGTGGTGGGCCACGTCGCCCAGCGGGTGGACGGGGCGCCGAGCCTGACGCCGGGCGAGGAGGTGGTGCTCTTCCTCATCCGTGCCGAGGCGGGCGACTACCGGGTGAGCGGGCTCGTGCAGGGGAAGTACACGGTCGAGCGGGGAGTGGCCCGGCCCGACCTCTCGAAGGTGGAGTTCGTCCGGGTCGAGGTGAAGCCGGGGGAGAAGGCCGCCGGCCCGATGCCGCTCGAGGAGCTCGAGCGCAGGGTGAGGAGCGTGAGATGAGGATCCGCCGCCTGGCCGCCGTGGCCGCCCTGCTCGCCGCGGGGAGCGCCTCCGCGTACGTGCGGGAGACGACCGTCCCCGGCCACCCGGACCAGGGGTACTGGCTGTGGTGGAACAGCCGGTCGATCGGCTACCGGGTGAACGCCACCGGGAGCCTGCAGTACCCGGCTCCATGCGGCGACACCAGCGGCAGCACCTTCCAGACCGCGGTGGACAACGCCTTCGCCGCCTGGAAGCCGGACAAGTCGGATCTCCGCTTCTACGCCGGTCCGACCACGACCAACACCGCGGTCGGGAACGACGGGATGAACCTGGTGGTCTACCGGGCCGGGACCTGCGTCGGCGTGGCGCCGACCGGCGACGCGTGCTTCCGGACCGCAGGCCTCTGCGCCAAGCTCTACAACTGCTGGGAGCATGGCAACACCGGCAACGCCGAGACGCTGGCGCTCACCACCACCACCTTCGACCTCGACACGGGAGAGATCCTCGACGCCGACATCGAGTACTTCGGCTGGGACGGGTACCCGGCGCCGGGGCACGGGATGGTCATGACCTGTGGCGGGACGGCAGTGTGCTCGGTCACTCCCGGGTACGACCAGCCGTACGGAACCAGCAGCGGCTGCAACTGGATCGACGTCGGCACGCTCACCATGCACGAGGCCGGGCACATGCTCGGGCTCGACCACGAGTGTCAGTACGGGGCGCCCTACGATCCTCCCAGTCCTCCCGGCAGCTGCCCGACGGACTCGGTGATGAACCCCCAGATCGACCCCGGATACGTGCTCCCCTTCGTCCCCGACGTCGACCTCGCCGCCATCTCTTCCGTCTACCCCACCGGCAAGCCTGCCGTGACCGACAACCCGCCGCCGCCGAAGAAGGGCGGCTGCGCCAGCGCCGGCGCGGGCGAGCTGGGGCCGCTGGCGCTGCTGGCCCTCGCCGCGTTCCCGGCGTGGCGGCGGCGCCGCACCTGGTAGGACTCGAGAGATGAAGAAGACGCTGATCCTGGCCGGCGCCGCGCTGGCCCTCTTTCTCGGGGCGCTGGCCTTCATCGCCTACCACACGACCCCCGGCGAGCCGGCCGCGACCCCGGCCGTGGCCGCTGCCCCGCCGCCCGCCGCCGAGCCGGCGCCGGCCCTCGCGCCGCTCCCCCGGCTCGCTCCGGCTCCCGCGGTCACCGCCGCCGCCCCGGCGCCGGCCCCCGCCTCCCCGCCCAAGGCGAACCAGGCCCGCTCGTACACGCTCCCCGAGGCGCCGGAGCCCAGGCCGGCCGGGCCCTCGTTCACGGCGACCCCCGACCCGCGGCACCAGGGCAAGGCGCGCCGGCACGTGAGCGCGACGCAGGAGGCGGCCGACTACCCCGAGCCGCAGCACTAGCCGGGGGCCGGGCCGCGGCTACCGCCCGGGCGGCGGCCCGACGACCCGGACCACCTCCCGCCGGAGCGCGTCGGCCAGCTCCGCCTCCCGGGGCGGCGCTCCGCCCTTCCGGGACACCTGCGCGGCGGT
>Ga0335076_10001586_pt1 | contig 22069 bp, 23 predicted proteins | sample Lox_Sample_25_FD_206717 | JGI IMG/M metagenome (GOLD analysis project Ga0335076, IMG submission 206717) | Soil microbial communities from Loxahatchee National Wildlife Refuge, Florida, United States - Lox_Sample_2.5 | ecosystem: Environmental > Terrestrial > Soil > Wetlands | place: USA... | reverse complement strand
CAGCATCAGCCACGCCGGGTCGGGTGCGGCGACGATACCCGAGACCGTCCTGAACGCGTGTAGACGGGCGTGATCCTCGGCGCGCGCACACGCGACGACGCCGAGCAGCGCATCGTGATGGCCCGCCAGGATCTTCGTGCCGCTGTGCAACACGAAATCAGCCCCGTGCTCGAGCGGGCGGAGCAGGACCGGGCTGAGCACCGTGTTGTCGACCACAACGACGGCTCCGGACGCGTGAGCCCGGCCGATCGCGACGTCGAGATCGGGAAACGTCATCAGCGGGTTCGAGCACGGCTCCAGCCACACGAGGTCGGCAACCGGAGGCTCGCCGGTCTGGTCGAACTCCTCAGACTCGAGCCCCCAGCGGAAAAGCTCCCGCATCAAGCCCACGGTGCCGTAGTAACCGCCCCCCGCGACCGCGACCGTGGCCCCGGGTTTCAGTATCGCCAGCAGCAACGCCGCCGTCGCGCCCGTGCCAGAGGAGAACAGGAGCGCATGGCCGCCCTCGAGCTCCCCCACCAGCCGCTCGGCCTCGGCGCCCACCGGGTGCGCCGTCCGCTGGTAGAAGAACGGGCCGGGGTTGGCGTCGACGAACGGGTGAATCGTCGCGCGGTCGAGCGGCGGGAGGCCGCCGCGCGCGAGCTCGGTCTCCCGTTTCACGCGGCCAGTCTCGGTAGCTCGATCGCCGGACAGCGGTTCATCACGACGAGCAGGCCGGCCTCGAGCGCTCGCTGCGCGGCGGCCTCGTCGATCACTCCGAGCTGCAGCCACACGGCGCCGGCGCCGGCGGCGATCGCCTCGTCAACGTGGCCGCCGGCGCGGTCGGCGCGGCGGAAGATGTCGACGACCTCTACGTGCTCGCTCGCGGGGATCTCGCTGAGGCTCGCATAGCAGCGCTCCCCGAGCACCTGATCCGCGTTCGGATTGACGGGGATGACCCGGAACCCGCGGCTCTGTAGCAGGTGGGCAATGCGATGTGAGTCCCGCCGCGGATCGGGCGAGCAACCGACGACCGCCCAGGTCCGCGTCTCGGTCAGCACCTCGTGGATCGCCTCGGGACTGGAATGAACCGCCACGCGCCCCAGTATGCCGTCATGGGTCTTGGCGGTCGGTCCGCCGAGGACATTTCGACCGATATCACAGTTTCCCCCTCGTAACGTTCTATGTCCATGACCGCGATTGCCCCTGCCATCTCGCGCCCCTCTCGAGAGCGCGTACTTGTCATCGGCGCGGTCTCAGTGATGGTATGCGTGTGGGCGTCGGCGTTCGTGGCGATCCGGTTCGCGGATCGCGAGCTGTCGTCGGGCGCGCTGGCACTCGGACGGCTGCTGATTGGGAGCGCCGCCCTCGGGTTGCTGGTCCTGGTGCGCCGGGCGCCGCTTCCCGGCCGTCGGGAGATGGCGGGCATCGTGGTCTGCGGCGTCCTCTGGTTCGGGCTCTACAACGTCGCGCTGAACGCCGCCGAGAAGCGCGTCGACGCCGGGACGGCGGCGATGCTCGTGAACGTCGGCCCGATCCTGATCGCGATCCTCGCGGGCGTGATCCTCCGTGAGGGGTTCCCGCCCCGCCTGCTCGCCGGCTGCCTCGTGTCCTTTGCCGGCGTCGTCGTGATCGCGGTCGCGACCTCGCGCCACGGGCTGCACGACATCCTCGGCGCGGTCCTTTGCCTGGTGGCGGCGGTCGGCTACGCCGGCGGCGTGTTGGCGCAGAAGCCCGTGCTCCGCCACGCCTCGCCGCTGTCGGTCACGTGGCTTGCGTGCACGATCGGCGCGATCAGCTGCCTGCCGTACGCCGGCTCGCTCGTGCACGGAATCGGACACGCCAGCGGCTCGACGGTCGCCTGGATGATCTACCTCGGCGTGGCCCCGACCGCCGCCGGATTCGTCCTCTGGGCCTACGCTCTGGCCCGCACCACCGCCGGCCGGATGGGCTCGACGACGTATCTCGTCCCGCCGCTCGCGATTTTGTTCGGGTGGGCATTCCTCGGCGAGGTCCCACCCGCGCTCGTCTTCCCCGGCGGCGTCCTGTGCCTCGCCGGTGTCGCGCTCGCCCGCACCGGCGGCCGCCGCCGCACCCTCCAATAGCTACCCAAAACCTGGGCTAGCACGCCTGGCGTCCGGCGTGTCTAGGGATAAGCCGAACATTCGATCCGCAGTTACTACGGATAAAGGCCGTTCGCTACATGGACGATGACGTTGGACAGAAAAGCCGCTGTCCACGGAAGCGAAGCGATTAGTAATGACCGCCGGTCAGCGGGGGCTTCAACGGAGACCACAGGAGGTCACTACTAATGTTGCGCAACAAGAAGCGCGCGCTTATCGCCATTCTGGCGATCGGCGTTCTCGCGGCCGGTGGCGCCGCGTTTACGACGGCCATCGCCTCGTTCCCCTCGAACGGCACCGCCACGGCCGCCTTCGGCGGAACGTCGATCACCGGCGCGACGGCCGCCGGCGTCAGCTACACGTTGAGCGCGGACGGCCAGTACGTCACGTCGGCCGACGTGTATTTCACCGCGGATCAGTCGGCGAATAACGTCGACGCAGGGTTCGGCACGAGCGCGACCAACGGTCAGCTCATCGCGTGCACCGCGCCCGGCACGGCGGTCGCCTCCGGCACCTACTCGGGGGATTTCGACTCGCATTGCGATTTCGCCGGCTCGACCACGTTTGGTCCGGCGGGCGTTCCTGTGACCAGCGCGAACTACTTCGACGCCTCGGTCACCGACAAGAACGACGTCAGCGGAGTGACGGTCAACCCGTAACCCTCCATCGGCTGAGCGGGAGGGGGAGAGCGCGGGCGTTGCGCCCGGCTCTCCCCCACCGCGTTTTGACGGCACAGCGACATGAACGGCAACCGTGACGCGACCTCGACTGCGCTCCGGCCTCATGACTATCGCGTTCATCGCCCTCGCGGCGGTGGCGTGGTGGTATCTCGCGCCCACGCGGGTCGGAGGGTCGACCACGTACGTGGCAACCCACGGCATCAGCATGGAGCCGCGGTTCCACACCGGCGACCTGGCGATCGTCCGGCCGGCGGCGAACTACAAGGTCGGCGAGATCGTCGCGTACCACAGCGATCTGCTGCACACGGTGGTGTTGCACCGGATCGTCGGCCTCCGGGGAAACCTCTATCTCTTCAAGGGCGACAACAATGACTTCATCGACCCGCGACCGGTCCCACGCGCGGACCTGATCGGCAAGCTGTGGCTACACATCCCGCGCGGAGGGGTGGCGCTCGCCATCGTGCACACACCAGTCGGAGTCGGTGCTCTGATCGCGATCCTCGGCTTCGCGTTCGTGTTCGGAGCCGGAAAGGCGCGGCGCCGGCGTAAGCGTCGCCGCAAACCGGCAACCGGATCTGCCTACCCAGGGTTCCTCACCGTGAACAACATTCCAGATCACGCAGGCGCGCGCTCCTTCAATTTCGGAGCGCTGCTGACCGCGTCGGCAATCGCGGCCGTGGTGTTCTTCGTGCTCGCGGTGGTGGCGTTCACTCGCCCGGCCGGCAAGCCAACCACGGTAACCACGCCGTACACGCAGCAGGTGACGTTCGGATACAGCGCCCACGCGCCGGCCGGCCCCGTCTACCCCACCGGCGCGATCCACACCGGCGACCCGATCTTCCTATCGCTCGTGCACCAGGTCGGCGTCCATGTCAACTACGCGTTTGCGACCGCCGCGGGACACGACGTCACAGGCACCGAGGCCATCCGCCTCCGGCTCACTGCCCAGAGCGGATGGACCCGCACAATCGTGCTCGCCCCTCGGACGGACTTCACGGGCGACCACACCAGCACCGTGGTGACTCTCGACATCCCGCAGATCGAGTCGCTGCTGGCGAAGGTGGGGGCCCTCACCGGCATGGCCAGCAACCTCGGGTACACGATCGCGGTCCTCCCTGACGTTCACGTCCACGGCGTGGTCGCGGGACACCCTCTGAACATGAGCTTTGCCCCCTCGATGAGCTTCGCGCTCGGTCCTGAGCAGCTCGTGTCAAACGGAGCTTCGGCGACCTCGGGCAGCTCGTCCGGCGCCTCCGGTCCCGGCTCCGGAGGGTCGGGGAGCCTCACTCCGAGCCAGAGCGGGGCCGTCGGGACCCCCTCCACCGCCCCGAACACGATCACCGTCCTCGGGGTCTCTCCCGAGATCGCCGTGCTTCGGTGGATCGCGGTGCTCGGCCTGCTGATCTCCGGCGGCGTCGCGGTCTACGCGTATCTCCGCAAGCGCGGCGAGGCGTTCGAGGAGAGCGTGCAGATTCAGGCACAGTACGGGCACCTGATCGTGCCGATCGTCGCCGGCGAGGACCTCGGCTGGCCGCCGGTTGACGTGCCGACCATCAAGGCCCTCGTGCGCCTGGCCGAGAGCGGCCAGCGGCTGATCCTCCACAACCGGTCGGGGGACGTCGACACCTACATGGTCAACGACGAGGGCACGGTGTACCGCTACCAGGTGAAGGCATCGAAGGTCGTCTGGGGCGAATGGACGGACGCGCCGGTTCCCGTCGATCAGGCCGCGTCGACGTCGGAGCCAGAGCCCGCGAACGCCGGGTCCGACGCCGCGAACGCGGCTTAGCTCCGAGCCCGCGTCCCTTGGATCAACCCGCCACCGGCGTCACCCGGTAGAGCACGACGCTGTCCGGAGGGACGATGGCGCCGATGTCACCCGTCGTGCGCTTGGTGGTCCCGGCCCAAAGATCGTGCAGCGTGTAGCGAGCGGCCGAACTTAGCCCCGCCTTGCTGGCGGTGGTGCTGATCTGAAGCGGCACCGTTCCGCGGTTCAGCAACGCGACCGCTGCCTGCTCGCCGCTGAGCGGCTTGCTCCAGACCTGCCCGGATCCCTCTTGCTGGACGACGGTTCCCTGGATCCCGAGCGGATCCTGGTCGACCGCGATCACCTGGCGATTCTCGAGCATCTTGATCGCCTCTGGAGACAGCGCACGGGGATCGCTCCCGAGGATCAGCGGCGCCGCCACGATCGCCCACATCGAGAACTGCGCCTGGGCCTCGGAGCTGGTCATGCCCAGCTCTGGCCCGAGGTAGTCAGGGTCGTTCCAGTGGCCCGGGCCGGCCGCGGTCGGGTGGGCGGCGTCGTGGTCGAGGTTCCGAAGCACGTTCACGAACTGGATGTCGTGTGTGAAGCCGATGTCGGTGTCTGTGCGCCAGCTCTGCGCGATCCGGGGCGCCCACCGATAACTGGCGTACGCCGAGTTCGCGTATGTGGGAAGCGTGCCGTTGATCTGCCCCGGCACCCAGAAGTTGCAGACGTTGAGGATCATCTTCCGGTGGCTCGAGTTGTGCGCGATCGCCTTCGCGAACCGCGCGTAGGACGGCTGGGGGATGAGCCCGGCCTGGCCGGCGCCGCAGAAGTCGACCTTGACGGCGTCGAACCCCCAGGCGGCGAAGCGATCGGCGTCCTGCTGATAGTGACCCAGCGATCCGACGCCCTGACCGTGACATCCACTCTTGCCCGCATCCGTGTAGATGCCCGCCAGCAGCCCGTGGCGGTGCAGCCAGCCGGTCAGCCACCGCAGGCCGTGCGGCCACTGCCGCGGATCGACCACGAGCTCACCGCGGGAGTCGCGTTCGCCGCTGGCCCAGCCGAAGTCGAGCCACACGATCCGGTAGCCGGCGCGGGCCAGACCGCGGTGCAGCAGCGACTCCGCCACGGAGATGATCGTCCGCTCATCGAAGATCCCCCCGACCCCGTAGTACGTGTTCCAACCCATGTACGGAACCGCCGCCAACACGGGCTCCCCGCTTCCGGTCGGCGCACCGCCGCCGCTCGACGATGGGCGAGCTGCGCGGGCCGACCCGCCTAGCGCTGTCATCCCCAGCGCCACGCACACGACCATCGAGGCCGGCAGGACCAGCAAGGCACGGCGGCGACGCCATACGACGGAGATGCAGCGGGGACCGGCGGGCACCGGTGGCGACTGTACTCGCCATCCGGTCCCGCATCTCGACAACTCCTAACCGGCCGCCTCGGCCCCCGTGAACGTGGCGAGCCGCTGCGACTCGTCGATCTCCGGGTACACGGGCTCAGGCCGCTTGTACTCCTCGGCGGTGAGGGGGCTCGACAGGACGAAGTCAGCGGTCGCGCGGTTGCACGCAGTCGGGACGTTGTAGACCACCGCGATCCGGAGGAGTGCCTTCACGTCGACGTCGTGGGGCTGTGGCTCGAGCGGATCCCAGAAGAAGATCAGAAAGTCGATCCTCCCCTCGGCGATCGCGGCACCAACCTGCTGGTCGCCGCCGCGCGGGCCGCTGAGAAACCGGTTGACTTCGAGACCGAGCTCGTTGGCCAGCAGGGCGCCGGTCGTCCCGGTCGCGTACAGCTCGTGCGTGCCTAGCGTGCCGCGGTTGAACCTGGCCCACTCGAGCATTTCTTGTTTGCAGTTGTCGTGCGCGATCAGCGCGATGCGCTTCCGGCGCGGCATCAATGTCACGATCTCACCCATGGGGCATTACCTCGCAGGTAGATGTCGATTGCTTTCTCGACGCTAGAGGAGCGGCAGCCATTCCCGGAACGAGCGACTGCTATCAACCCCCCGGGTGTCTACCCCGGTGGCTTAGCTCGCCCGACATTGCCGTCCCGCGTCGCAATTGACGCTAGCAGGCGGTAGGACGCCCGAGCTGTTACCGGGCTGTGAGTGTGCGGCACCTCACAGACATGAAAAGACCGGGCCGCTAGGGAAGAGCGGCCCGGTCTGATCAACTCGGCTGAGAGGGGGAATCAGCCGCGGTGCTCCCAGGCCGGGGTGGCCAGGAATCCATCCGTGTTGTTGTTGGAATCCACGTAGAAGCCGACGAGCTGGCCCTGGTCGTTGACGCCGTTGATGGTCGTGGTGCCCATCCCGTGCGGATCATCGACGGTCCGGAATCCGTGCTGCGGGGTCCAGGTGAACCCGTGCATCATGGCGCTGCTGCCGGTACCGACCTGGTAGACGCCGACGACCTCGTCGTTGTCGTTGACGCCGAGCGCCTGCGTCATGCTCGAACCGGGCACGTTCAGGATCGTCACGTTGCCGTCCCGGCGGAGCAGGTAGCCGACGACCTGGCCGTTCGACGAGTCCATCGTCGCGTCGGTGCCGAACCCGGCGATGTCGCCGCGGTTGTTGATCCCGGCGGCCGTCGGGTTGGTCACGCCGGACGGCGTGATCTCGGTGTACTGGTTGCGCCGGATGTTGAACGAGTACGCGTGAGTGTTGCCACTGGCATCGTTGTAGAACCCGACCGCGACGTCACTGTCGTTGACGCCCAGCAGCTGGTCGACCGGAGGCGACGCCGGGCTGTCGGTGGGGAAGTCACCGTCGACGAAATAGCCGTGGACGGACACGAACGCACGGTTGTCGTTCATGTTGTTCGCGGTGTTCATCGTCGACCAGAAGCCGACCGTGACTCCGTTGTCGTTAAGGCCGGTGACCTGGGTCTGGGTCGACTCGGGCCAGTTCTCGTTGTGATAGTTCGCCTGACCATACGGAGCGGTCAGGAGGTATCCCTTGTTGGAATGACCCATCGCGCCGGAGCCGAAGTAGCCGGCGATCAGTCCGTGCTTGTTGATGCCGAGCAACTGGTTGAACGTCGGGTCGGCCTGGTTGTCGAGTGTCGTGAACCGGTACGGGCCGGCCTGGTCGTTGTGCGGCTGGGCGACGGCGGGAGCCGCCAGCGCGCCGGCGCCGATCACCGGAGTCGCGGCCACGATGGCCACCCGGGCCCACTTCGCCGCGCGGTTCCTACGGCTTGACTTGGACGCGCCCGCCGACGAGCGAGCGTGCTTCTTCGCATGCTTGTGCATGAGTGCTCCTTATTTCGAGACGTGACAGAGGTCACACCGCGCGGCGGGAGAACTCTCTGACCTGCTTTCTCCCGGCCCCCACGAGGTGCCGACATCTGGATAAGACGCAGGTCTCGAGAAGCGCATTCCATCCGCGCGGTGAAAAATGTCTTACGCGGCCGGGGGGCGGTTTCACGCCTCCGAGAGCGGGCTGACTTGCCCGCGAAAAGTCGCGTGCGCGATGGAATAAGGCCCCGTGCGGTTGCGTCTTTCGTAGTGTGGGTTGCGCCCTTCTCAGCCCTCCCCCGTCCCCGTCCGGCCTCCTATGATCAGAACCAGCGATGCGACCCGAACAGTCACCCGAAGAGCACGAAGCCCGAGCGATCACGCGACTCGTGGACGCGGCGCCAGCCGAGCGCGGGACCGAGCGCGATAAGGACTGGGCAGCGCAGCCTGACGTCCGCCGGCAGGTCGAGTCACAGCGGCGCGTGTCGCACGAGCTCCGCAGCGGCGGCCCCCCAGTTCCCGATCGTCTCGTCCGCTCGGTGGAGGACAAGGTACGCGAGCGGTATGGCGACGCGGATCGAGCGAGGAGCCGGCGTCTTACCTCCGGACCGTCGTGGCGGCCGGCGGTCGCGGTCGCGGGGCTCGCGGCGATCTGCGCCGCGGTCGTGATCGGCGTCGTCGGGCTCGGCGGCGGCAGCAGCGGCCCGACGATTCCGGCAGCCGCGGGACTCGCATTCGCGCCTTCGACCGGACCCGCACCCGCCACCCGGACCGCCACGCTGCTCGGCGTCTCCTACGGCGGCGTGACGTACCCGAACTACGCCAAGTTCTCGGTCCCGGCCACGGGCACGCGAACCGACCGCATCGGCGGCCGCCCCGCTCTTACCGTGTTCTATCGGCTTCCGAACGGCAAGCGGCTCAGCTACACGGTGTTCTCCGGAACGGCGGTCCCGCTACCGCATGACGCTCGCACGGTTACGTACGAGGGCGTGCCCTTCAAGGAGTTCTCGACGTCGTCCGGATTGTCGGTGGTCACGCTCGTTCGCTTCGGTCGGACATGCGTGCTCGCCGCTCCGGTCAAGCCGAACGTCGTGCTCGGGCTCGCCGCCGCGCCGGTGCTAGAGCAGGCGCACGCCTAGCCCGGTCATCCCGACTTGTCCAGGCGAGCGGCGATCTGCCCGCGGCCCCGATGAAGGCGGCTCATGATCGTTCCCTCTTTCGTGCCAAGCGCGCGCGCCGCCTCTCGGTACGAGAGGCCGAGCACGTCGACGGCCACTAGCGCCTCCCGTAAAGGCTGGGTCAGCTCCTGTAGCGCCTCGTACACGGCGGCGCTCTCGATCGACTGCGCGATCGGATCGTTCGGCGCCTCGACCTGCTCGATCTCCTCGCCGGCGGGCGCGGTCACGACTTCCCGCTTGGCTCGCCCCGAGCTGATCCAGGTATTGCGCAGCACTCGGAGCAGGTACACCAGGTCCTGATCGCGACGCAGAAACCGGGGGCGGCGGAGTACCCGCTCGAACGTGTCCTGGACGAGGTCCTCGGCGTCCTGACGCGATCCACACAGCCCGTACGCAGCGCGGTACAGCCGCGCGATGTGCGTGCCGAGCGATTCGGGATCGAGCTGGCGGGTGCCACCCTCCACGGCACCGATCAGTCTCACAAATCCGATCGGTCGTCGCGGCTGACCTGGCCCGGCCGGCTGACCTGGCCCGGCCGGCTAACCTGCCGGCAGGTCAGCCACGGTGCTACCTCCGAGGTAATTGCACGGCCTCGGGGCGCGCGCTACGTTCGGCGCGTGGCCGTCGAGACCGCATCAGCCCTGCCGAGCCCGGCGAATGCGTCGATCGGGGAGCTGCTCCGCACCTGGCGCCGGCGCCGCAGCCTCAGTCAGCTCGAGCTCGCGCTCGAGGCCGACGTGTCCTCGCGGCATGTGAGCTTCCTCGAGACCGGACGGGCTCGCCCGAGCCGGGAGATGGTCCTCCGCCTGGCCGAGCACCTGGATATCCCCCTCCGGGAGCGCAACGGCCTGCTGCTCGCCGCCGGCTATGCGCCGCAGTACGTCGAGCGATCGCTCGACGAACCCGAGATGGCCCCGGTTCATCAGGCGCTCGATCGGTTCCTGCGCGCCCACGAGCCCTATCCGGCGGTGATTCTCGACCGCTACTACAACATCGTTTCGGCCAACGATGCGACCTCGGCCCTGACCGCTGGGGTCGCGCCGGAGCTGCTTGCGGCGCCGGCCAACGCGCTCCGCGCGACGCTCCACCCCGACGGCATGGCTCCACGGATCCTCAACCTGCCCGAGTGGAGCGGCCACCTCCTACACCGGCTACGACGACAGGCAGCGCTCACCGGCGATCCCGAGCTCGAGCGCCTCTACGAAGAGCTGTCGAACTACCCGGGCGTGGCGCTCGAGCCGCCGCGCGACGAGCGGGCCGGCGAGGAGATCGTCCTCCCGCTGCGCGTCAGCGTTGGCGAGCGAGAGCTCGCTTTCTTCAGCACGGTCTCAACCTTCGGCACCGCCGTTGAGATCACGCTCGCCGAGCTTACGGTCGAGGCCTTCTACCCCGCGAACGCCGCCACCGCGGCACATCTTCTGGAGGGCATCGCCGGTTCCTGACCCTCGCTGCGCGCGTAAGCTGATCCTTAAGTGGCGACGCGCGCAGATCTAAAGGACGCTCCCGGCACCGAGTCTGAGCAGTCCGAGATGCCGGACGATCTGCACCCGCGGCATCTCGCGCTCCGAGTGGTCGAGATCACCGCGATCATCGCGCTCGTCGCGATCGCGATCACGGCATTCCCGGGGCTCGACCAGCTCAAAGACCGGCTGTCGAACGCCGAACCTGTTTGGGTGGTGGCGTCGGCGGTCGCCGAGGTCGGCTCGTGCATCGGCTACGTGCTGGTGTTCCGCGCGACGTTCTGCTCGCGGATGTCGTGGGGGCTCACCTACGACATCGCGATGGCCGAGCAGGCGGCCAACTCGCTGCTCCCCGCCGGCGGCGCGGGCGGCCTCGCGCTCGGCGTGTGGGCGCTCCGCCAGGCAGGAATGCCGACCGCCCACATCGCCCGGCGGACCGTCGCGTTCTTCGTGATCACCAGCGCCGCCAACTTCTTCGCGCTGATTCTCGTCGGGCTCGGCGTGTTTCTCGGCATCCTCGCGGGCAAGGGAGGAGTCGTACTCACGCTCGTACCGGCGGTGATCACGGCGTTCGGTGCGCTGCTGGCAGGTTTCAGCCCCCGGCTTCTGCGCGCGCTTGGCGAGCGCGGGGCCGACGCCGACCGCGAGACGTTCGGCGGACGCGTGCGCCTGACGCTGCGGGCGTGGCTCCACGCGGCTGCGGACGGCGTTGACACCGCGATCCTGCTCCTGCGCCAGCACAGCTTCGGAGCGCTCTTCGGGTCGTTCTCGTACATGGCGTTCGACATCGCGGCACTGGGCTTTGGCTTCGCCGCCGTCGGCCACGTCCCGTCGTTCGGCACGCTCGTGCTCGGGTACCTGATCGGCCAGATCGGTAACCTCGTGCCGCTTCCCGGCGGGATCGGCGGTACCGAGGGCGCGCTCGTCGGCGTGTTCGCCCTGTACGGCGTGAACGTCTCAGATGCGGCCGCCGCGGTCCTCATCTACCGCTTCTTCCAGCTGACGATCCCGGCGCTGCTCGGAGCGCCGGCGTACGTGATGCTGCGCCGGCGGCTGATGCGCGAGGACAAGCCGGCCTCGGTGTGCGCGCCGCTCGCATCGGAGGTCGTCAAGCTGCCGTCGGGCAGCTGACGCAGACGGGTTGCGAAGTGAGCACGTCGACTATTCCGCGCTCGCTCGTATGGGCGACCGACATCGACGTCATGGCCGCCGACCGCGTCGTCGCGCGCCGCGACGGGTATCTCGTCATCCGGTCGCCGAGCCACCCAGAGTTCTACTGGGGCAACCTGCTCCTGCTCGACGATCCGCCGGCCGCCGGGGATGGTCCGCGGTGGGAGCGGTGGTTCGATGCCGAGTTCGGGCGCGAACCCCGCGTGGCGCACCGCACATTCGCGTGGGACCGTGTCGACGGCGAGCTCGGCGCCGCACGCGAGGAGTTCAGATGTCGTGGCTACGGGCTCGAGGAGACCGTCGGCCTGGTGGCGACGTCAGACGGCGTCCAACCTCACCCGCGTGAGAACCGCGAGGTCACGGTGCGCGCGCTCGATCTCGACGGCGACGGTGATCTTTGGGAGCAAGTCGTGGAGCTGCAGGTTGCCTCACGCGACGACCAGTTCGACGAGCAGGTACATCGGGACTTCTGCCGACACCACCTTCGCGATACGCGCGCGCTGTTTCGCGCCGGGCGCGGCGCCTGGTTCGTGGCGCTCGACCCGGACGAGCGCGAAGTCGTCGGGAGCTGTGGCGTCGTGGTGACCGGGGGCCGTGGTCGCTTCCGGCTCGTCGATACCGCGGCCGCGCACCGCCGGAAGGGAATCTGCTCGCGGCTCGTGGTCGAGGCCGCACGCCGCGCCACCGACCTCCACGGCGCGCGTCGTTTCGTGATCGCAGCCGATCCTGGCTATCACGCCCTCGGGCTGTACGAATCGCTCGGGTTCAGACGCGCCGAGCGCGTGGCCGGCGTGTGCCGGCTCCCGGATGGATCCGCTACGCCCTCGGTCGACTCCTGACCGCAGGCATCCGCCGCCCGTGGCGAGTTTCAGGTGCGCTGAGCGGCGGCGAGCGGCGAACTCGTGCGTTAGCCGATCAGGTCTCTCCCCCCGTCGTGGAACTCGGGCAGATTGGCTACGTCCGCGCGGGTGCGCTCCCACGAAAGGTGCTCACGGCGGACCTGCCACCCCACGAGCCCGAAGATGATCGCCAGCATCGACAGGCCCACAAAGAGACTCACTGTCACGGTCCCAACCCCCTTCTCCTGCCCGCGGGCAACGCTACCCGACCACCACAGCCGACAGGGAAGAATCACACGAGCCATAGCCATCCCGACGAAAAAGCCCGGATCCAAGGTGGATCCGGGCTCCTCGCAGCTAACCTTTAGTTAGCGGCGATTTCCGCCCGCGGACCTCTTCAGAAAGGCTGGAATTGGGCAAAGTCTGGGTGCTCGACACCGAAACCAAAGGCACCGGCGCGAACATGGTGCCGCTGGACCGCGTGCTCAGAAAACCGGCATCGGAGCACGAACCTGTGCGCGTTCTGCGTCAGCCCAACCCGCCGGCGCCGAAGCCGCCCGAACCCAGAAGCCCGAGAAAGTTCAAGGTGGTCGACGTCATGACTCGAGAGGTCCTGGCCGAAGGCGCGGACACGCGGACCACGGTCAAGCTGCTCGAGGACATCCGGAGCATCGTCGACGTGACGATCTGGGTGTGGCAGCCGGAGGCCGACCGCTGGCGGATGCTGACCCTCGAGGAGGCTCGGTCCCTGTGGGAGTACCGAGGCCGCATGAATGACTCCGCAGCGCGCGCGAGTTGAGCTGAGGTCGCCGACGCCCGAGGATCGCGACGAGTTCCTCGCCGCGATGCAGACGAGCCGCAAGCTCCACCACCCCTGGCTTCAGTCGCCCCTCACCGACGATGCCTACGACCAGTTGCTGGCACGCGTGGGGGACGAGCGCTTCGACCCGCTGTTCGTGTGCCTTCAGGACGGCGGCGCGATCGTCGGGTACATGAACATCAGCCAGATCGTGCGCGGGCCTTTCCAGAGCGCGTTCCTCGGCTACGGAGCCGTTGCCGCTTATGTCGGCCGTGGGTACATGAGCGAGGGGCTGCAGCTGGTGCTGGGGCGGGCCTTCACCGACCTGCGCCTCCACCGTCTCGAGGCGAACATCCAGCCGGGCAATACCTCGTCGATCGCGCTGGTGAAGCGAGCCGGATTCGTGCACGAGGGGTTCGCCGAGCGTTATCTGAAGATCAACGGGCGGTGGCGCGACCACGAACACTGGGCGATCCGGGCCGAGCAGTGGCGCGACCACAGACGCCGGCGCACGCGATAGCGGTTCACGCGCCCCCGAGGACCAGCTCGACCAGCTCGCGGGCGCCGTCCGGTGGCAGCGGCTCCCCGGTCATCAGCCGCCGATAGAAGATGACGCCGAGCAGCGCGATCGTCGCGAGCTCCGGATCGACTCCGTGGCGGAACTCGCCCCGCTCGATGCCGCGCGCGATGACGTCCATCAGCTCCCGTCGCCGCTCGGCGCCGTAGCCGTGGTGGAACTCGCGCACTCGTGAGTCCCGCTCGGCGCCTTCGATCAGCGCCGGGATGCATCGAGACCAGGTCGAGTCGAGGACGACCTCGGCCACGTGGCCGATGAGTAGCTCCACCGACTCGCGCGCCGAGCGGCCCGCAAGGTCGGGAACCATCTGTACGTGGAACGTCTCGAACGCGTCGGCGATCAGCGCCAGCTTGTCCGGCCAGTGGCGGTAGATCGTCGACTTGCCGACGCCGGCTCGCGCCGCCACCGACTCGATCGTGACCCCGCCGTAGCCGACCTCGGCAAGCTCGTCGACCGCGGCGGCGAGGATCACCATGCGCGATCGCTCGACGCGAGGGTCGACCCGGTCATCTCTCCGCGTGCTCATCCAAATGAGATCCGTTATAGAACGTTGACGTATCGCTGCGAAACGCCTACGTTTCAAATTTAACCCGCAAGCGAGGACGGAGGAGCACCGATATGCCGCGAGTCAGCGTCCGATACATCGTCGACGACGTGGATGCAGCCATCGACTTCTACTGCAGCCGGCTCGGGTTTGACGAGGTTATGCACCCGGCGCCGACGTTCGCGATGCTTTCCCACGGCGACCTGCGGCTGGTTCTGAGCGCGCCGGGCGGCGGCCCCGGTGGCGGCCAGGCCATGCCCGACGGGTCGGTGCCGACGCCGGGCGGATGGAACCGCTTTCAGCTCGAGGTAGCGGACATCGAGTCGGCCGTCGCCGACCTGCGCGAGCACGGAGCACGCTTTCGGAACGACATCGTCGCCGGCGTCGGCGGCAAGCAGATCCTGGTCGAGGACCCGAGCGGCAACCCGGTCGAGCTGTTCGAGCCGACCATCGACGAGGCCAGACTCTCCCCCACCGACTGACCCGCAGGCCGATAGCGCTACTTCGGGAGCGTCGCCTCGAGCATGCGCTCGATCGACGGCGCCAGCAGTCCGGTGACCGCGGCCGCGGTCTTCGCCGGCGGGTCACGCGGCGCGGTGACGTGGCTGATCGCGAGCCTCACGAGCGTGTCCGCGAGCGCATCGAGATCGACCGACGCCGCCTCCGGCCACTGCGCGCGGATGGTCGCTGCGACGCGTTCGCTCGCCCACTCGAGGACGGGACGGCTCTGCGTGGTGAGCAGCGGCAGCAGGCCGCCGGTTCCGTCGTCGCCAAGCAGCAGCCGGACGAACGGATCGCTCGTCGCGTTTACACGCAGCCGCTATTTGTCACGCTCGCCGACACCGGCGGGCGTCCTGTCAAACGCTCTCAGATCAGGCTGTGGTACAGCTTGGATGTCTGCTCGGCGATCATCGACCAGGAGAACTGGTCGATCGCCCGCCGGCGACCAGCACGGCCCATCGCGAACGCGTGATCCTGATTACCGATGAGCGCGTTGACGCGCTCGGCGAAGTCGGCGGCAAAGCGATCGGGATCTCGCGGGGCGCCGGTGCCGTCGTCCCCCGGCTCGATCGGGACGAGCAGACCGGTCACGCCGTCCTCCACGACCTCGGGGATCCCGCCGGTATCGGTGGCCACGACCGCGGCCTCGCAGGCCATCGCCTCGAGGTTCACGATCCCGAGGGGCTCGTAGATCGAGGGGCACGCGAACACAGTCGCGTGACTGAGCAGCTGGATCACCTCGACCTTGGGGAGCATCTGCTCGAGCCACACCACTCCGTCGCGTTCGGCTCGCAACTCGGCGACTCGGCGCTCCACGTCTGCGCCGAGCTCGGGCGTGTCCGCCGAGCCGGCGCACAGCACGAGCTGCGCGGCGGGATCGAACGCACGCGCCGCGCGGAGCAGATACTCGACGCCCTTCTGGCGCGTGATCCGGCCGACGAACACCACCGACGGCCGCTTCGCGTCCAGCCCGTAGCGCTCGAGCACGTCGGTGTGCGCATCCGGCGCGTACTGCTCTGTGTCGATGCCGTTGTAGATGACGCGCACGCGCTCGGGGTCGATCGCCGGATATACGCTCAGGATGTCGTCGCGAGTTCCTCGCGAGACCGCGATCACGGCGTCGGCCGCCTCGAGCGCGGTCTTCTCCGCCCAACTCGAGACCGCGTAACCCCCCGCGAGCTGCTCGGCCTTCCACGGGCGTAGCGGCTCGAGGCTGTGAACCGTGGCGACATGCGGGATCCCGTGCACGAGCTTTGATAGGTGACCGCCGAGGTTGGCGTACCACGTATGGCTGTGGACGAGGTCGGCGTCCCCGGTCCGAGCCGCCATCGTCAGGTCGATCGACAGCGCGCGGAGCGCCGCGAGCGACGGATCGTCGCCGCCGAGCGCCTCCCACGCGTAGTGACGTACATCGCCGGCGCCCCAGGCGTGGACCGTCACGTCCTCGAGCCGCCGGAGCTCCCGCGCGAGGTACTCGACGTGCACCCCGGCGCCGCCGTACACATCGGGCGGGTACTCGCGGGTGAGCAGCGCCACCCTCATTCGACGACCTCCCCTTTCGGAATCACCACCACGCCGCTCGCCGACACCGTGAACCGCTCTCGATCGGCCTCCGGATCGACCCCCACCGTCGCGCCCGGCCGGATGCGAACATCCTTGTCGATGATCGCCCGCCGCACCACCGCCCCACGCCCGACGTCGGCGCCGTGCATCAGGATCGCGTCCTCGACCTCGGCGTACGAGTGCAGGTGGACCCCAGGGGACAGGACCGAGCGCCGCGCGACCCCGCCGGAGAGCACGACGCCCGCGCACACCATCGAGTCGAGCGCGTGTCCGCGGCGGCCGTCCTCGTCGAACACGAACTTTGCCGGCGGCAGTGGATCCAGCCACGTCAGGATCGGCCACTGGTCGTTGTAGAGGTTGAAGATCGGAGACACCGAGATCAGATCCATGTGCGCTTCGTAGTACGCGTCGAGCGTGCCTACGTCGCGCCAGTAGCCGCGGTCGCGATCGGTCGCGCCCGGCACCTGATTGGCGGCGAAGTCGTACACCTGCGCCTCGCCACGCGCCACCAGCAACGGGATCAGGTTCCCGCCGATGTCGTGCCTGGACGTCTCGTTCTGGGCGTCGGTCGTGACCGCGTCGATCAGCGCCTCGGTCGTGAACACGTAGTTGCCCATCGACGCGTACACCTGGTCGGGCGCGTCGGGGAGCGGCTTGGCATCGGACGGCTTCTCGCGGAAGGCCGCGATCGTGCGGCCGTCGGCCGCGGTCTCGATCACGCCGAACTGGTCCGCCTGCTCGATCGGCGCGCGGATCGCCGCCACGGTCACGGACGCTCCGCTCGCGATGTGCTCCTCGACCATCTGGCTCGAGTCCATCCGGTAGATGTGGTCGGCGCCGAACACGATGATGTGCTCAGGCCGCTCGTCGCGGATCAGGTTGAAGTTCTGGTAGATCGCGTCGGCGGAGCCGACGAACCATCGTGGCCCGCGCCGCATCTGAGCCGGGATCGGGGTCACGTAGTTCCCGAGCAGCGGAGACAGCCTCCACGCCTGCGACAGGTGCCGGTCGAGCGAGTGGCTCTTGTACTGGGTCAGCACGGCGATGCGCAGATAACCCGCGTTGACGAGGTTCGAGAGCGCGAAGTCGATCAGCCGGTACGCGCCGCCGAACGGCACGGCAGGCTTGGCCCGGTCGGCGGTCAGCGGCGCGAGCCGCTTGCCCTCGCCGCCCGCCAGCACGATCGCAAAGACGTCCGTCATGGCTCAACCTCCGAGTGCCGCGTCGACGACAGCTTGTGCCTCATCGAGTATCCGTTCGAGGTGCTCGGGACCTTTGAAGCTCTCGGCGTAGAGCTTGTAGACGTCCTCGGTGCCCGATGGGCGGGCGGCGAACCACCCGCTTTCGGTCACGGCCTTCACCCCGCCGAGCGGCGCTCCCGACGGCGCCGCAGTGAGCACCTGCGTGATCGGCTCGCCGGCGAGCTCGGTGGCGGTCAGGCTCTCTGGCGAGAGGCTCCCGAGCACGCGCTTCTGTTCCGCCGTCGCCGGTGCGTCGATGCGGCGGTAGACCGGGGCGCCATAGCGCTCGGTCAGATCGGCGTACAGCCGCGTCGGGTCCTTCCCCGTTCGGGCTGTCATCTCCGCCGCCAGCAGGCACATGATCAACCCGTCCTTGTCGGTGCTCCAGGCGTGGCCGTTCCGGCGCAGGAAGCTCGCGCCCGCGCTCTCCTCGCCGCCGAACGCCAGCGTCCCGTCGATCAGACCGCCCACGAACCACTTGAAGCCGACCGGCACTTCCTCGAGCCGGCGCCCGAGGCCCGCCACGACCCGGTCGATGATCGAGCTCGAGACCATCGTCTTACCCACGCCGGCGCCATCGGGCCAGTCGAGGCGCACGCCGCCCAGCAGGTACGAGATCGCCGCCGCGAGGTACTGGTTCGGGTTCAACAGCCCGGCGTGGGTGACGATCCCGTGACGGTCGGCGTCAGGGTCGTTCGCAAACGCGACGTCGAACCTGTCCTTGATCGCGATCAGGTTCGCCATCGCGTCTGGCGAGGAGCAATCCATGCGGATCTTCCCGTCGTGGTCGAGGGGCATGAACGAGAAGGTCGGATCGACTCGATCGTTGACGACCTCGAGGTCGATCCGGTGGCGATCGGCGATCGCCTCCCAGTAGGCGACGCTCGCGCCCCCGAGCGGATCGACGCCCAGCCGGATTCCCGAGCCCGCGATCTCGTCCACGTCGACCACCGCCGAAAGCTCGCTCACGTATGCGGATCGGTAGTCATGCCGCCGCGCGCGCTCGATCGCCTCGTCGAACGGCACCCGCTGCGCGCCGTTCAGCCCGTCCCGCAGCAGAGCGTTGGCGGCGTCCTGGATCTGGCGCGTGACATCGGTGTCGGCCGGTCCGCCGTGCGGCGGGTTGTACTTGAACCCGCCATCCTCTGGCGGGTTGTGCGACGGCGTGATCACGACGCCGTCGGCGCGGGCGCCGCCGCGCGCGTTGTGGGTCAGGATCGCGTGGGAGACCGCCGGTGTCGGCGTGAAGCCGTCTTCGGCATCGACGGCGACCTCGACGCCGTGGGCCACGAGCACCTCGACCGCGGTTCGGAACGCCGGGTGCGATAGCGCGTGGGTGTCGCGCCCCAGGAACAACGGCCCGTCGTAGCCCTGCGCCTTGCGGTAGCGGGCGATCGCCTCGCTGATCGCAAGGATGTGCGATTCGGTGAACGTGCCCGTGAGCGAGGTGCCACGGTGTCCGGAGGTCCCGAAGGAAACCGCCTGGGCGGGATTGGAGGGATCCGGATGCTCGTCGTAGTAGGCCCCGATCAGCCGGTCGACGTCCACGAGCATGTCCGGAGTCGGCCGGCGAGCGGCCGGCGCTGCGGTGGGTTCGGTCATTGCCCGGGGAGTTTCTCAATCCCAGCGCCTCACGGTACGGCTCGTCCGTGATTTCCGGACGCGGGGACGTCACTCGCCGGCGCGGACGGGTCGGCCGCGACCGCGCGACTACTCGACCTCGAGCGGCTCGAGCAAACGGTGTGGCGTGCGCAGCGCAACTGCGACGGGATCGTCGCGGTGCCGGCCGCGCGGTGGCGCTCGCGACGCGGCGGCTGCTCGGACGCGTGAGCGCCACGTCGGTCGTCGTGCTCGGGTTCGCCGCCTCCGCCGCCGGGGAATTTGCACTCGCCGGCCTAGGCGTCGGGGCGTCCTGGACACGCGTGCTTCCGGGACTCGTGATCCTCGGGATCGGCAGCGGGCTCGTCAACGCCTCGCTCGGCCGGCTCGCGCTCGAGTCGGTGCCGAGGGAGCGAGCGGGGATGGGCAGCGGCGCCAACAACACAGCTCGCTACCTCGGTGGCGCCGCCGGCGTGGCGCTGGTGGTCGCGCTCGTGACCGGCGGCGGAGGGACCGGCGCATCGGGCCTGCTGGCGGGGTGGAACACGGCCGTGGTCGTGTGCGGCGCGCTATGTGTGGCAGCGGCGTTGATCGCGGCCGCGTGCCGCCCTGCGCGCCGCTTGTAACTTTTCTTGCATTCTGACGGCGAAGCGTTAGGGTGCCGGTCCGGGATCTCTCGCAGAAAAGGGAGGCCGCTCAAACGGTATGCGCGGCAACGCGGGAGGAGCTCCGTACTGGGACGGGGAGTCACCCGCCCGTTCCACCCGGAGTACTCGAGTGCGAAGGTTCGCGGGAACACCTGGAGCATCCACACGTACAACGTGGCGATGTCCGACGAGCTCGGTCATTTCGAGAACTGCGTCGCGATCGACGCCGACCTGAACTGCACCGAGCCCGGCTTCCAGGATTCGGGCAGCGGACTGGACGAGGACGACGGCAACAGCTTCTGCGTCCCCGGTACCGACTCGACGCTGGTCATGATCGATGGCTGCTTCAGCGCCGACGAGGATTTCGATGCCCAGTCCTACAACCTCGACTGGCCGGGCACGATTCGGAACCCGCGGCTCGACCGTGCACTGCATCCGACACCGGTGCAGTTCACGAGCCCGGTTACCGGTTTTGGGAGGAACTACTCGACGATCGCGTTCGAGACCGACCTGCCCGCGATCGAGTCTCAGGGAGCACAGGACAACCCGCCATTCTGTGACCTCAACACCGGCGCGAACTGCGTCGACCCGCCCGACGGCGCGCCGTTCTACCCGTTCTTCACGAGCGGGATCCAAGACCGAACGTGCACATGGCAGGAGGGCGGGACTCCATCCCGGGTACCATCGACCACTTCGGCGGGAGCGCTCACGCCGAGTTCGGAGGGTTGATCCGAGAGGTGTTCCCGGTGCCCCCATGGCCGACGGGTCCACGATCACGGACACGTTCGAGGACTTCAACAGCGGCGATGAGCCTAACCCCTGTCCGGTCGGTCCGGTACGCGGCAGGTAGCTCTACGGCGATCCCAGGCGCAGCGACGCGCCTGGGGCATCCGATTGGGAACATTGGCGCTGTGCCCGCAGCGCCAATCTCCCCCACTCCCGGCCTTGCCTACGGGGTCGTGGGAGCCCCCGACGCCCGCTCGCCGCAGCTGCGTGAGCAGCTGCTCGGGATGTGGGTGGACGTGACGAACGCGGGCGGCGCCGTCGGCTTCACCCCGCCCGCAGACGTCTCCGCGGTCGCCACCACGCTCGACACGGCACTCGATCGGGTGGCCGCCGGGAAAGATCTGCTGGGCATCCTCCGCCAGAACGGAAACGCCGTCGGCATGGGGTTCCTCGTCGACCCGGGGTCGACGCTGCGCCGGCACTGGCGCACGATCCTGCGGTTGATGGTCCGTCCGGAGCTCCAGGGCACCGGCGCCGGCCGTCTTCTGCTCGAGGGACTGCACGGGACGGCGGCCGACCTCGGGCTCGAGCAGCTGATGCTGACCACACGCGGCGGAACCGGAGTCGAGGGCTTCTACGAGCGGTTCGGCTACAGCATCGTCGGACGTCACCCCGGCGCGATCAGGCTCGCGCCCGGGGATGACCGCGACGAGTTGATCCTGGTCTTCCGGCTCTGACCGGTGGCCGGGGCGATCGAGCTTCGGCTGCCGTACCTGACGCCGTGCGACGTCGCCGGGCTCGCGCGGTTCTTCGCCGCCAGGGCCGTTCCCGGCGTCGAGCAGGTTGACGGGGACACGTATCTCCGGAGCGTTCGGCTTCCGAGCGGACCGGGGGTCGTCGCCGTACGCGCCGGCGAGGACGACCACGTGGAGGCGACGCTGCGGCTGACGGACCCAGGCGATCTCGACGAGGCGGTGGCGGCCTGCCGGAGGCTGCTCGACCTCGATACCGACCCGGCGCCGATCGTCGAAGCGCTCGGCGGCGACGGGCTGATCGGGACGATCGTGCGGGGGACCCCCGGACGCCGGGTGCCCGGGGTCGTCGATCCCGACGAGCTGGCCGTCCGCGCGGTGCTCGGCCAGCAGGTGTCGCTCGCCGGCGCCGCGACGCTCGCAGCACGGCTTGTGAAGGCATACGGCGAGCCGCTCGAGCACCCCGTCGGAGCCGTGACGCATCTGTTTCCCTCGGCCGCCGCGCTGGCGCGCGCCGACCCCGACCAGCTCGCGATGCCGTGGTCTCGCCGCCGGGCGCTGATAGGACTCGCGGCGGCACTTGCTGACCGCGAGGTGGTCCTCGACACCGCCGCGATGCCGCTCGACGAGATCGAGCGGCGGCTGCTCGCGCTCCCGGGGATCGGTCCGTGGACCGCCGCGTACATCGCGATGCG
>Ga0335076_10001585_pt1 | contig 22070 bp, 23 predicted proteins | sample Lox_Sample_25_FD_206717 | JGI IMG/M metagenome (GOLD analysis project Ga0335076, IMG submission 206717) | Soil microbial communities from Loxahatchee National Wildlife Refuge, Florida, United States - Lox_Sample_2.5 | ecosystem: Environmental > Terrestrial > Soil > Wetlands | place: USA... | reverse complement strand
CGTAGGTCCGGAGACTCCGGCGACCGCGCACCCTGCCGCACCCCGTCCGGGCCCGAACCTTCCGGCCGCGCCGCGGCTCCCCTCCGTAGGAGGAATCGCCACCATGAGAAACGAAGGCACCTGGGATCGCGTGCTGCGGGTGGTCGTGGGCCTGGGGATCCTATCGCTCACGCTGGTCGGGCCGAGGAGCTTGCTCGGGCTCGTCGGGCTGGTGCCCCTCGCGACCGGGCTGGTCGGCTACTGCCCGCTCTACCAGGTGCTCGGGATCCGCACCTGCCCCGCGGCGGGCAAGGGCGCCGGGACCGGGGCGTGACGGAGGCCGGCCCCGGCACGCTCCGCCCGGCGCCGGCTCCGCCGACCGCCTGGGACCGGTTCGGCCGCTCGTGGCTGCGCGCGGCCGCGGCCGGGCTCCTGGGCGCGGCCGCCGGCGGTGCCTACGCCCACTTCATCGGCTGCCGCACCGGCACCTGCCCGCTCACCTCCAGCGTGTGGCGCGCCTCGCTGTACGGGCTGGCGGTGGGGGCGCTGATCGGCTGGCCGGTGCGCCGCCCCGACCTCACCCGAACTTCCCGGTGACGTAGTCCTCGGTGCGGGTGGAGCGGGGCGTGGTGAAGATCTGGTCGGTGCGCCCCACCTCGACGAGCTCCCCCAGGTAGAAGAAGGCCGTGTACTCCGAGGCCCGCGCCGCCTGCTGGAGGTTGTGGGTCACGATCACGATCGTGTAGCGGGCCTTGAGCTCGTGGATCAGCTCCTCCAGCTTGGCGGTGGCGATGGGATCGAGGGCGCTGGCCGGCTCGTCCATCAGCAGCACCTCCGGCTCGATCGCCAGCGCCCGGGCGATGCAGAGCCGCTGCTGCTGCCCGCCGGAGAGCGAGAGCGGGGAGGCGTGGAGGCGGTCCTTCACCTCGTCCCACAGCGCCGCTTGCCGGAGGCAGCGCTCCATCACCTCGCGCCGGTCGCCGTGGGCGCCGTTGAGGAGGAAGCCCGCGAGGACGTTCTCGGCCACCGACAGGGTGGGGAAGGGGTTGGGGCGCTGGAACACCATCCCCACCCGCCGCCGGAGCTCCACCGGGTCGACCGCCCCGGAGTAGAGGTCCTCGCCGTCGAGCAACACCCGGCCGGTGGCCCGCGCCCCTGGCACCAGCTCGTGCATCCGGTTGAGGCAGCGGATGAAGGTCGACTTCCCGCAGCCGGAGGGGCCGATCACCGCCAGCACCGAGCGCTCCGGCACCGACAGGCTGACCTGGTGCAGGGCCCGGGTGGCGCCGAACCAGGCCTCGAGCCCCTCGACGGCGAGCTTGGTGCGCGGAGGGGCCGGCTCGACCAGGGCGGGCATCACGCGCCACCCTCCCGGACGCGGTCGCGGGAGGCGAGCCGCGCGAGCAGGTTGAGGAGGCCGACGAGGAGGAGCAGCACCAGCGCGGCCGACCAGGCCTGCGCGTGCCACTGCGGGTACGGGCTGATCGCGTAGTTGAAGATCTGCACGGTGAGCGAGGCGGTGGGCTGGTCGGGCCGGACGTTCCAGTACTGGTTGTTGAGGGCGGTGAAGAGCAGGGGGGCGGTCTCGCCGGCCGCCCGGGCCACCGCCAGGAGGGCGGCGGTGACGATCCCGCCGAGCGCCGTGCGGAGGACCACCCGCAGGCTCGTGCGCCAGGCAGGGACGCCGAGCGCCAGGGAGGCCTCGCGGAGCGCCGAGGGGACGAGGCGCACGAACTCCTCGCTCGCCCGGGCCAGGGTGGGGACCATCAGGATCGCCAGGGCGAGCCCGCCCGCCAGGGCGGAGAAGCGGCGCATGGGGATCACCAGCACCGCGTACGCCACGATCCCCACCACGATCGAGGGGACGCCGCCGAGCACGTCGGCGGTGAAGCGGACCGCGCGCCCGAGGGGGCCGTCGCCGCGCTCGGCGAGGAAGACGCCGGCGCCGATGCCGATGGGCACGGCGATGAGGGAGGCCAGCCCGACCATGAAGAGGGTGCCGACGATGGCGTTCCCCACCCCGCCGCCCGGCTCGCCCACCGGCGCAGGCCGGGCGACGAAGAACGTGGGCGAGAGCCCGGGCAGCCCGCGGGCGATCACCAGCCAGAGCAGCGAGGCGAGCGGGGCGAGCGCCACCACCACCGCCGCCCCGCAGAGCAGCGTCATGGCGAGGTCCCGGGCCTGCCGGGCGCGCCGGCCGCTCACGCCGCCCGCTCCGCGCGCGACCGGGTGACGAGCACCAGGACGCGCGCCAGGCCGTTGAGCACCAGGGTCACCCCGAAGAGCACCAGGGCCAGCGCCGACAGCGCCGCGGTGTGCAGGGGCCCGGTGGCCTCGGAGAACTCGTTGGCGATGACCGAGGGGAGGGAGTAGCCGGGGGCGAAGAGGGAGGCGTGGATCTCGGGCGCGTTCCCGATCACCATGGTCACCGCCATGGTCTCGCCCAGCGCCCGGCCCAGCCCGAGGAGCGCGGCGCCGAGGATCCCGGCCCGGGCGTGGGGGAGGACCGCCAGGCGGATCATCTCCCAGCGCGTCGCCCCGAGGGCGAGGGCCCCCTCGCGCAGCGCCGGCGGGACGGTGCGCAGCACCTCCAGCGTCACCGAGGCGATGGTGGGGAGGATCATGATCGCGAGCAGGAGCCCGGCGGACAGATAGCCGAGCCCGAGCGGCGGGCCGCGGAAGAGGGGGAGGAACCCGAGCGCGTGGCCGAGGGCCGGCTCGAGGCCGCCCCGGAGCCAGGGGACGAGGACGAAGAGGCCCCAGAGGCCGTAGACCACGCTCGGGATGGAGGCGAGGGTCTCGATGGCGAAGGCCACCGGCGGCCGGAGCCGCGGCGGCCCCATCTCGGCGAGGAAGAGCCCCAGCCCCACCGCCACGGGGAGGGCCACCGCCAGGGCGAGCGCGCTCGTCACCAGCGTCCCGTAGATGAAGGGGAGGGCGCCGAAGGAGCCCGCCACCGGGTCCCAGTCCTCCCCGAGGAGGAAGCGGCCCACCCCCAGGGTGCGGAAGGCCGGCTCGGCGGCGCGGGAGACCACTGCCACGATCAGGCCGGCCACGAGCAGGACGCCGCCGCCGGCGGCGGTGAGCACGGAGGCCCAGATCCGGTCGCCCAGGTTGCGGCGCGACCGGATCCGGGGCCCGGGCTCGGCCACGCCGGCGAGCGGCTCGACCGCGGTGTCAGCGGGAGGCGACAACCTTGACGGGCTTTCCCTGGACGGTGAGCGCCTCGATGGTCTTCTCGACCTTGGCCACCACCGCCTTGGGGAGCGGGGCGTAGTCGAGCGGCGAGGCGTACTGCTCGCCGTCGTGCGTGGCCCACCAGAGGAAGTGGACCAGCGCGTCGCCCTTGGCCTGGTCCTTCTGGTCCTTGTGGACGAGGAGGTAGGTGAAGGAGGCGATGGGATAGGCGCCCTTGCCCTTGGCGTCGGTGATGGAGACGCGGTAGTCGGCCGGCATCTCGACGCCGGCGGCCGCCTCGGAGGTGCTCTCCAGCGTCGGGCGGACGAAGGCGCCGTCGTGGTTCTGGAGCTGGGACATGGGGAGCCCGTTCTGCTTGGCGTAGGCGAGCTCGACGTAGCCGATGGCGCCCGGGTTCTGCTTCACCAGCCCGGTGACGCCCTCGTTGCCCTTGCCGCCCAGCCCGACCGGCCACCTGACGCTCTTGCCGGCGCCCACCTTCTCCTTCCACTCGGGCGAGACCTTGGAGAGGTAGTCGGTGAAGATGTTGGTGGTGCCCGAGCCGTCGGAGCGGTGCATCACGGCGATGGCGTCGGAGGGCAGCTTCACGCCGGGGTTGACCCTGGCGATGGCCGCGTCGTCCCACTTGGTGATCTTCCCCAGGTAGATGCCGGCGATCACGTCGGGCGTGAGGCGGAGGGAGGAGATGGGGGCGTTGTAGGTGACGACCACCGCCCCGAGCACCGTGGGGATGTGGACCACGTCGGGGATCCGGCCCAGCTCCTCGTCGGTGAGGGGGGCGTCGGAGGCGCCGAAGTCGACCGTGCCGTTGGTGATCTGCTGGATCCCGCCGCCGGAGCCGATCGACTGGTAGTTGAAGCGGATGTCGGGATGGAGCTTGTTGTAGGCGTCGAACCACTTCGAGTAGAGCGGGTAGGGGAACGTGGCGCCGGCGCCGGTGACGAGGAGCGGATCGGCGGCGTTGGCGGCGCCGCCGGCGAGCAGGGCGGCGGCGAGCAGGGCACGGAACATGCGAGCTCCTTCTTCTGTCGTGATTGGGAGGCCGTTGAATAGCCCGAAGCGCGCTCGCCGATGCGGCACCGGGATGTCGTTTCGGTGACGAATCGGTGCCTGGGTCGAGGGAGCCCGCGCGCCGTGACGCGTGACCCGCGGGGGGTCGTCCCGCGAGGAGGAACCGCCCCGGTCGTCTCCTCTGCTAGCGTGCCCCTCCGGGCGTACCCTCGGGGGATCGCGTGGCAAAGGCGAGGCTGGCGTCGCGCGCGGAGCGCCGGGCGAGGGGCAGGGCGCTCCGGGAGCGGTGCCCGCGCCGGTCGCACGCGACCTGGAAGCCGCCGGCGGACCGGGGCGATCCGGTCCAGCTGGTCCTCGAGGGGGACACCGGGCGGCTCCCCCAGCTCGTCTCGCTCCGCCACGGGCGGATGATCCGGACCCCCTTCACCTTCTACCGCGGGGCGGCGCTCCACATGGCCGCCGACCTGGCGAGGACTCCCACCACCGGCCTGCGCGTCCAGGCCTGCGGCGACGCCCACCTGGCGAACTTCCTCGTCTTCGCCACCGCCGAGCGGCGCGCCATCTTCGACATCCACGACCTCGACGAGACCCTCCCGGCGCCCTGGGAGTGGGACGTGAAGCGCCTGGCCACGAGCTTCGTCCTCGCCTCGCGCGACGGCGGGATCGGCGAGGCGAGGGCCAAGGAGGCGGCCCGCGCCTGTGCCCGCTCCTACCGCGAGCACGTGGCGGAGCTCGCCGAGCTGCGGGTGCTCGACGTCTGGTACGCGAGCCTGCTCGCCGACGACCTGCTCCGGGCGATCGAGGATGCCGCCACCCGGGCCCGGACCGAGGAGCGCGTGGCCACCGAGCTGGCGCGCGCCGCCGCCCTGCACGGCTTCCCGAAGCTCACCGGCGCGAGCCACGGGGCGCCGGCGATCCGGGACGCGCCGCCGACCCTCTTCCACCTGCACCGGATGGACGCGGTGTTCCGCGAGGCGTTCGAGCAGTACCGGCTGACCCTCACCCCCGCGCGCCGGACCGTCCTGGACCGCTTCCAGGTCCGGGACTTCGCCATCAAGGTCGTGGGGGTGGGGAGCGTCGGCACCGTCTGCGCCGTGATCCTGCTCATGACCGGCGACGGCGATCCCCTCTTCCTCCAGGTCAAGGAGGCGCGCGCCTCGGTGCTGGAGCCCTACGCGGGGAAGAGCGCCTACCCCAGCCACGGGCAGCGGGTGGTGGTCGGCCACCACCTGATGCAGTCGGCGAGCGACATGTTCCTCGGCTGGGCGAGGACCTCGGGGGGGCGGCACTTCTACGTCCGCCAGCTCCGGGACGTGAAGATCAAGCCCCCGGTGGAGCGGCTCGACCCGGGGCAGATGACGAGGTACGCCGAGTGGTGCGGTCACTCGCTGGCCCGGGCGCACGCCCGCTCCGGAGACCCAGCGGCCATCAGCGGCTACCTCGGGCGCGCCGAGACCTTCGACGACGCGATCGCCGACTTCGCCGTCGCCTACGCCGACCAGGCCGAGCGGGACCACGACCTGCTCCGGAAGGCGGCGCGCAAGGGGAGGCTGAAGGTGCTGGTGGAGCGGGCGTGACCCGGGGCGCCGCCGCGGGGAGCGCCTCGGGCCTCGTTCGGCTCGGCCGGGCGTGCGAGAGTCGTCGGGTGGGCGGCGCGGCGCTGCAGCGCCTCCGCCCGGGAGGAGCCCGAATGCCGTTCCCGCGTCCGCCCGCCGCCGCCGTGCGGTGGGCCCGGCCCCTGGTGGCCGCGCTGCTCCTGACGGCGGCCGCGCGGGCGCCGGCCTCCGAGGTCCGCATCTCCTGGGACGAGGATCTCGCCTTCGAGTGGGACCGGGCGAGCTACGAGAGGACCCTCGGGGAGATGGTGCGGGCGAGCGAGGCGGAGGTCTCGTCGTGGCTCGGCTGGCAGCGGACGAAGCCGCTGGAGATCCGGGTGCTCACCCGGGCGCGCTACGAGGCGGAGTTCGGCAGCGGCATGGCCTGGAACACCGGCGCCCACTACGCGCACGGCGCCATCCACGTGAACGGCGGCGCGCGCCTGAACGGCTGGTTCGCCGGCATGCTCTCGCACGAGATGACCCACGCCTTCCTCGACGACCTCGGCACGGGCTTCCGGCTCCCCATGTGGCTCGACGAGGGGTTGGCGGAGCGGCTCGGGTACAAGCGGCGCGGCCAGGACGGCCTCGACACCACCCAGGTCCAGATGCTCGAGGTGGCGCTCCAGCAGAAGCAGCTCGTCCCGCTCCCCGCGGGCGGCGGGATGACCGAGTTCCGCTACCTGCAGGGCTTCGCGGCGATCCTCTTCCTCGAGCAGAAGCTCGGGAAGGAGCGCCTGCTGGCCGTGGTCCGCCGGGCGATGAGGCAGGGGACCTTCGAGCAGGCCCTCGACGCAGAGGCGCGCTGGACCCAGCAAGACGTCGAGGAGGGGTTCTCCTACTGGGTGGGCCACCTCCAGTAGCGCGCCGCTCCTTTTCGCGGTCCCGGGCCGGTGGCGTGGTATATCGGCGGCCGTGCCGCGCCCCACCCCGGAGCCGGTGGCCCCGGGCTCGGCCGGCACGAGGAAAGGCCCCGTAGCTCAGGCGGATAGAGCGGCGGTTTCCTAAACCGTAGGCCGTGGGTTCGAGTCCCGCCGGGGCCACTGAGATTCGAGGAGAACGAGAGCTCTCTGGTCCCACGGGTGGGAGACTCTCGTGCTCGCGGCACCTCCGTGAGGCGGCCGCGAGAGCGCGAGTGCGCGATGGAGACGGAGCACGAGGCTCCTTGCGTCGCGCTCGGAGCTCCATTCTGCGCAGAGGCGCCGTGTCCCATGGACGGCGGTGCGCCGGCCTGCTGGGATGGCGATCACCGTGCCCACCATGACCGACGACCCCGAGGCGCTCCTCGCCCGCTGCCGCCGCTGCGGCCACCCCGAGCTGGACCACACCCTCGTGGGCCAGCGGGCGTGCGAGGTCGGCGTCGGATGCGAGCGCCGGTGCGACTGCAAGGCGTACGATGCGCCGGGGGAGCTGGTCCGCAATCGCGAGCGCAAGTAGCCAGCCCGGTGATGCCGCTGGATCACCATCGGCCGACGAGGTCTACCAGCGAATCCCTGCCTATTTCACAAATCGTAATCCGATCCGGTCGCCGCCAAGCCGCTGGTACGCAGCGTCTTCGGACGGTAAGGTGTGCCGATGCCCCGCGTCCCGGCCGCCCTCGCCCGGGCAAGGTTCCCGGCGCCGCTCCTCGACGTCCTCCGCCGGCTCGCGGCGGCGGACCATCCGTCGTGGGTGGTCGGCGGCGCGGTCCGCGATCTCCTCCTCCACCGGAAGCGCGACGCGACCGACTTCGACGTCGCCACCCCGGCGACGCCGGAGGAGGTGACGGCCCTCTTCCCCCGCGTCATCCCCACCGGCGTCGCCCACGGGACGGTGACCGTGCTCGCCGGGGACGAGCGCATCGAGGTCACCACCTTCCGCGGCGAGGGGGCCTACGTCGACGGCCGGCGGCCGGAGTCGGTCACCTTCCACCGGGACCTCGAGGCCGACCTGGCCCGCCGCGACTTCACCATGAACGCGATGGCCTACGATCCGCTCGGCCACGCCTTCGCCGACCCCTCCGGCGGCCTGGCCGACATCCGGCGCCGCCGGATCCGGGCCGTGGGCGATCCGGCCGCCCGCTTCGGCGAGGACGGGCTCCGGCCGCTCCGGGCGGTCCGCTTCGCCGCCCAGCTCGGCTACGCCCTCGACCCCCGGACCCGGGCTGCGATCCCGGATGCGCTGGAGGTGGTGCGGAAGGTGTCGGTGGAGCGGGTGGCGGAGGAGCTCTCGCGCCTGGTGGTCGCCCCCCACGCCGGCCCGGCCCTGGCGCTCCTCTCGCGGAGCGGGCTCCTCGCCGTCGCCGTCCCCGAGCTGGCCGCCCTCCCGCGGGCGACCCTGGCGCACGCCGGTGCCGTCCTGCAGGCGACGCCGGCGGAGCCGCCGCTTCGCTTCGCCGCGCTCCTTCACCCGCTGGGGGCTCAGGCCGCGGAGCGGGTGCTGCTCGGGCTCCGGCTGCCCCGCCGGCTCGCGGAGGAGGCCGCGGCGCTGATCGGCGCGCACGCCTGCCGCGCCCTCCGGCCGGCCCCGGTCGATCCGGCCACCCCCGCGGAGGTGCGGCGGCTCCTGGCCGCCGTGGGCCGGGAGCGGATCGGCGCGGTCCTGGCCCTGGCGACCGCCGAGGCCCGCGCCCTCCCGCCTGGGCGGCGTGCCCGGGCGGCGGCGGCCGGGGCGAGGCGGCTCGCGGAGCGCGTCCGGGCGGTGCTGGCCGAGGCGCCCCCGCTCTCCACCCCGGAGCTGGCGCTCGACGGCCGGGCGGTGATGGCGCTGCTCGGGGCGGGGCCCGGGCCGCACGTGGGGGAGGCGCTCCGGCACCTCCTCGACCAGGTGCTGGCCGATCCGGCGGAGAACACGCCGGAGCGGCTCGGCCAGGCGCTGCAGCGGTGGTGGGAACTGCGCCCCGGGCGCTTATAATCCCCGCCGAGGTCAGGAGATGGCGTCGCGGGTGCTGTGCATCGAGGGCAACGAGGCCCTGCGGAAGCGTGTCACGGAGCTGCTCGAGGCGGCGGGCTTCGCGGTCGAGGCCACCGCCTCCGGGCTCGAGGGGATCGAGCGGGCGCTGGCGCTCCCGCCGGACCTGATCCTGACCGACGCCCACCTGCCGGACCTCGAGGGCTGGGAGCTGGCCGCCCGGCTCCGCGCCGAGCGCTCCCTGCAGCACGTCCCCATCGTCACCGTCGGGGACTCGGCCGAGGAGCACGACAGCGCCCTGGCCGCCGGGGCGGACGGCTTCCTCCCCCGGGGGGCGGACGACCACCTGGGCGACGAGGTCCGGGCCTTCCTCGCCGGGAAGCGCGAGCGCCTGAGCGACGAGGGCGAGCGCGCCACCCTCCGCGCCATGTCCGCCACCATGGCGGCGCACCTCCAGGCGGCGCTCGCCGCGGAGCAGCGCGCGACCGCCAAGCTCCTCGAGCTCGACCGGTTGAAGAGCGCGTTCATGCACAACCTGGCCCACGAGCTCTCCACGCCGCTCACCCCGCTGGCCGGCTACCTCCGGATCTTCCAGGCGGACAAGCTCGGCCCGCTCACCGCGCAGCAGCGGCGGATCGTGGACTCGATGATCCACTCGGTCGCCCGGCTCACCCGGGTGGTCGACAACCTCTCCGACTTCGCCAGCCTGCAGACCGGCCGCGCCCTGATTCTCGAGGGCCCGGTCGAGCCCGACCTGATGGCCGACGAGGTGGTGGCCGAGCAGCGCTCCGCGGTCAAGGACGCCCGGCTCCACGTGTCGGTGGCCCACGCGGGGGGCGGTGCGGTGGCCGCCGACCCGCGCAAGCTCCGGCAGGCGCTCTCCAACCTGGTCTCGAACGCGGTCAAGTTCTCGCCCCACGGGGGCGAGGTCCTGGTGGAGGTGGCGCGGGAGGGCGGCTGGCTCCGCTGGGCCGTCTACGACCAGGGGCCGGGGATCCGCCCGGCCGAGCAGGAGCGGATCTTCGAGCCGCTCCACCACGCCGCGGTCCGGGGCAGCGACGAGGCCCGCCGCCCAGGCTCGGGGCTCGGGCTGCCGGTGGCCCTGCGGATCGCCGAGGCCCACGGTGGACGGGTGGTGGTGGAGAGCCCGCCCCGGACCCAGCCGCGAGGGGTCCGCCACTTCAACGGCTCGAAGTTCGTCCTCGAGATCCCGCTCCGGCCGGTGGAGCGTGCGGCCGCCGCCGGGGCCCCGGCCGGCGGGGAGGGCTACGGCGGCTGAGCGGGTGCGGCCCGCGAGCCGCGCCCGTCCTCGCCCGGAACCCCCGATGCGGATCCTGGTCGCCATGTCCGGTGGGGTGGACAGCTCGACCGCCGCGGCGCTCCTCGCCGCCCAGGGGCACGAGGTGGTGGGCGTCACCATGCGGGTCTGGGACCACTCCGACCCCGGGCGCGGCCGGTCCTGCTGCGCCCCCGACGATCTCGAGGACGCCCGGGCGGCCGCCCGCCGGCTCGGCATCCCCTTCTTCGTGGCCAACGTGGAGGCGCGCTTCCGGGAGCGGGTGGTGGACCGGTTCGTGGAGGACTACCTCTCCGGCCTCACCCCCAACCCCTGCGTCGCCTGCAACACGGAGGTGAAGTTCGACTGGCTCCTCCGGCGGGCGCGGGCGCTGGGGGCGCGGCTCGCCACCGGCCACTACGCCCGGGTCGAGCGGCGCGGGGCGCGCTTCGCCCTCCGGGCGGCGGCCGATCCGGCGAAGGACCAGAGCTACTTCCTCTACGGGCTCGGCCAGGAGGCGCTCGCCGAGGTCCTCTTCCCGGTGGGCGGGCTGGCCAAGCCGGCGGTGCGGGCGGCCGCGGCGGAGGCCGGGCTGCCGAACGCGGCCAAGCCCGACTCGCAGGAGATCTGCTTCGTCACCCGGGGCGACGTGGGGGACTTCGTGGCGCTCCGGGCCCCGGGGCGCGTGCGTCCGGGGGAGGTGGTGTCCACCGCGGGCGAGGTGCTGGCGCGCCACGCCGGCGTGCACCGGTTCACCGTCGGCCAGCGCCGGGGCCTGGGGGTGGCCGGCCCCGCGCCGCGCTACGTGGTGGGGATCGACGCCGCGGCGGCCCGGGTGGTGGTGGGCTCGGCGGCGGAAGCGTCCCGCGAGCGGTTCGAGGTGCGGGAGGCGACCTGGGTGGCCGGGGCGCCGCCCGCCGGGGCCTTCGAGGCGCTGGTGAAGGTGCGCCACCGGCACGAGGGGGTGCGGGGCGAGGTGCGGCCGGGGCAGGGCGGGGCCGCGGCCGTGCGCCTCTCGGCCCCGGTGCGCGGGGTGGCCCCCGGACAGGCGGCGGTCTTCTACGCGGGCGACGAGGTTCTCGGTGGCGGGCGAATCGCCTGACCGGCCGGCCGCCGGTCGGCGGGTGGCGCTGGTCGCCCTGGGCTGCCGGGTGAACCGGGCCGATCTGGACGCGCTCGCCGCCAGCCTGCCGCCCGGGTTCGAGCTGGCAGGGGAGGGCGAGCGCGCGGAGTACGTGGTGGTGAACACCTGCACCATCACCGCGGACGCCGACGCGGCCGCGCGGCAGGCGATCCGCCGGGCGGCCCGCGATCACCCGGGGGCGCGGATCGTGGCGGCGGGCTGCTACGCCGAGCTCTGCCCGGAGGCGATCTCCTCGCTCCCGGGGGTGGAGGCGGTGGTGGGGGTCCGGGCCCAGGGAGCGGTCCCGGCGGTCCTGGCGCGGCTCGAGGCCGGGATGCAGGGGGCGGAGGCCGTCGAGGCGGCGGTCCGGAGCGCCCCGGCCTGGGGCCCGGCCCCGGGCGATCCGGCCCGCCACACCCGCCCGTTCCTCAAGGTCCAGGACGGCTGCGACGCGCGCTGCGCATACTGCGTGGTCCCGCTCGCCCGCGGCCGCTCCCGATCGCTCCCGTTCGAGGACGCGGTGGACCGGCTCCTGGCGCTCGGGGCCCGCCACGCCGAGGTGGTCCTCACCGGCGTCCACCTGGGAGCGTACGGCAAGGACCTCGAGCCGCGCCGCTCCCTGGCGGAGCTGGTCCGGACGGCGCTGGCGCGGGGCCTCGCCGCCCGGCTCAGGCTCTCCTCCATCGAGCCGCTCGAGTTCCCCATGGAGCTGGTGCTGGACGCCGTCACCGTCCGCCCGCTGTGCGAGCACTTCCACCTGCCCGTCCAGAGCGGCTCGCCCCGGATCCTCGAGGCGATGCGCCGGCCCTGCCGCCTGGACCGGTACCGGCGGGTGGTGCAGGACCTGGCCGTCCTCGTCCCCGGCGCCTGCATCGGCACCGACCTGATGGTCGGCTTCCCCGGCGAGACCGAGTCCGACCACCGCGCCACGGTGGCCCTGGTCGAGGCGCTGCCCCTCGCCTACCTGCACGTCTTCCCCTTCTCGCCGCGGCGGGGAACGCCCGCGGCGGCGATGCGGCCGGCGGTGCCGCGCGAGGTGCAGCGGGCCAGGGTCCGCGAGCTGCTCGCCCTCTCGGAGCGGCGCTGGCGCGCCTTCCTGGCGGCGCAGGCCGGGCGCGAGCTGGAGGTGGTGGTGGAGCGGATCGTGGACGGGATCGCCCGCGGCACCGCCCGGCGCTACGCCACGGTGCGGTGGCCGGCGGTGCACGAGCGGCGGGGCGAGCTCGCCCGGGTGCGCGTCGTGGCGAGCGACGGCGCCGAGTGCTTCGGCGTCCGGGCGGAGGCGTTCGCCAGCCGTCTCCCGCCCTGACGGTGTCGCCGGCCCACGGGGGGCCCGGCTGGAACCTTGCCCCGCCGGGCGCGCGGGTCTAATCCAGGCCCATGCGGCTCGCCGACGGGCGCCAGGTCCCCGATCTCCCGCTCGACCGGGCCAAGGTGGAGCGCTGCCGGACGCTCGCCGACCGGATCACCGACCCGGTGCTCGAGTCGGTCCGGCGCCACACCACCGTGTCGATCGAGCGGACCGTGCTCCGGCTCCTCGGGCTCCACGACGCCGGGCCGCGGGGGATCCCGCTCGTCAACCTGGCGGTGGACGCCCTGCAGGAGCGCGGCCTGCTGGGGCGGGGCGCGGCCTACTGGCTCGGCTACGTGCTGCGCCGGGGGGCGGGCGATCCCATCGCGGCCGTCGAGCGGCTCGCGGCGCTGCCGGCGCGCCCCGAGCCGCTTCCGGAGGAGGAGGAGCGGGCCCTCCGCGCCGAGGTCCGGCGCGAGGCGGAGGGCGCGGTGGGCGAGCTCCTCCGCCGCGTGGCGCAGCGCGACGCGCTCAAGGCCGAGCTGGGGGTGGGACCCCGGCCACACAAGTACCTGATCGTCGCCACCGGCAACATCCACGACGACGTGGAGCAGGCCCGGGCCGCCGCCCAGGCCGGCGCCGACGTGATCGCGGTGATCCGCTCCACCGCCCAGTCGCTCCTCGACTACGTGCCCCACGGGGCCACCACCGAGGGGTTCGGGGGCACCTACGCCACCCAGGAGAACTTCCGGATCATGCGCGAGGCGCTCGACGACGAGTCGCGCCGCCTGCGCCGCTACGTCCACCTCACCAACTACTCCTCCGGCCTGTGCATGCCGGAGATCGCCTTCGCGGGGGCCTGGGAGCGGCTCGACATGCTCCTCAACGACGCGATGTACGGGATCCTCTTCCGCGACATCAACATGAGGCGGACCCTCTGCGACCAGGACTTCTCCCGCCGGATCTGTGCCCTGGCCGGGGTGGTGATCAACACCGGCGAGGACAACTACATCACCACCGCCGACGCCGACGAGGCGGCGCACACCGTCATCGCCTCGCAGTTCGTGAACGAGAGCTTCGCCCACCGGGCCGGGCTCCCCGACCGGCTGATCGGCCTCGGCCACAGCTTCGAGATCGACCCGGCCCGCGAGGACACCATCGCCCGGGAGCTCGCCCAGGCGCTCCTCGTCCGGACCCTCTTCCCCGACGCGCCCATCAAGTACATGCCCCCCACCAAGCACAAGCAGGGCGACATCTTCTTCAGCCACGCCTACGACGTGATGGCGGACGTGGTCTCCTGGGTGACCGGGCAGGGGATCCAGCTCCTCGGAATGATGACCGAGGCGATGCACAATCCCCTCCTGATGGACCGCTACGTGGCGCTCAAGTCCGCCGGCTACGTCTACCGGGCCTGGCACGGGATGGGGGCGGAGATCTCCTTCCGGCCCGGCGGGCTGGTGGAGCGGAGGGCGAACGAGACCCTGGGCCGGGCGCTCTCCCTCCTCGAGGAGGTGGCGGAGGACGGGCTGATGAAGGCGATCGGCAAGGCCCGGTTCGGCGACGTGGCCCGCGCCGAGGACGGCGGCAAGGGGCTGTCCGGGGTGGTGGAGCGCGCGCCCGGCTACTTCAACCCCTTCCTCGAGCTCATGGAGGGGCGATGAGCCGCCGCCGCCTCGGCCTCCTCCTCGTCCTCGGCCTCGCCCTCGGGTGCGCCGGCGTGCGGGAGGCCCTCGAGCCCACGCCGCGGGGCGAGCCGTCCGGACGCGCGGGCTGGCTGCTGTACGAGGTGGGCGGCCTTCGCTTCGAGGCGCCAGAGGGCTGGGCCCCGTCGGGCGGTCCGCGCCACCTGCGGCTGGAGGGGGCGGGCGGCTGGGTGCGGCTCGAGGTCTCCACCCCGGAGGAGCCCTTCGCCAGCGAGACGGCCTGCATGAAGTCGGCGGAGGAGGCGCTGCGCCGGGGGGACCAGCTCGAGCGGGCCCGGCACCACCCGACCCGATTCGCCGGCGCCCGGGCCCTCACGCTGGAGGGCGACCAGGCCGGCTGGCACGTCTGGGCCTGGGCGGCCTGCGACGGCGCCCGCCAGGTCCAGGTGTTCTTCACCGCCCGGAGCCCGGCCAGCCCGGAGGCGCTGGAGGCGCTCCGGACGCTCACCGCCAGCGCGCGGATGGGGGGGGAGGCATGACCGGGCGGGAGCCGGGCCAGCTCGTGCGCCCCTACGGCGACCGGCGCGACGACGGGATGGTCCAGCTCTCGTTCGTCCTCCCGGTCTCGCCGGGCGAGCGAGCCCGCGCGGCGGCGGCCGAGCTGGCGCGCGGCATGGGGCTGGAGCAGGTCCACGTGGCGGCGATGGAGCCGGCCGCGGAGCGCTACACCTTCTTCGTGGTCTACGGCCGCACCCCGGTGGCGGTGGACTACGGCAGGATGGAGGTCCCGGAGGTCGTGGCCCGCAAGCGGGGGTTCGACGAGCTCAACGCCCACGCCCTGCACGCGCTGGGGCGGCGGATCGTGGTCCTGGGGGCCTGCACCGGCTCGGACGCCCACGCGGTCGGGATCGACGCGATCATGAACATGAAGGGGTTCGCCGGCGACTACGGGCTCGAGCGCTACCCCTGCCTCCTCGCCACCAACCTGGGGGCGCAGGTGGAGAACGAGCGGCTGGCCAGGCTCTGCCAGGAGCGGAGCGCCGACGCCGTGCTGGTCTCCCAGGTGGTCACCCAGCGCGACGTCCACCGGGAGAACGCCCGCCAGCTCCCGGAGGCGCTCGCCCGGCTCGGGATCCGGGATCGGATCACCGCCATCCTGGGCGGGCCCCGCATCGACCACCGCCTGGCGCTCGAGCTCGGCTACGACGCGGGGTTCGGGCCGGGCACACGCCCGTCCGAGGTGGCGAACTTCATCGTCGGAGCGGTCCTGGCACGGGCCGGGAAGGAGCGGCAGCGATGAGCGGCACCAAGGCCACCCTCCGGCTCCGGATGTCCCAGGCGGACGCCCACTACGGCGGCGGCCTGGTGGACGGCGCCCGGCTCCTGGCGCTCTTCGGCGACCTGGCCACCGAGCTCCTCGTGCGGCACGACGGGGACGAGGGGCTCTTCCGCGCCTACGACTCGGTGGAGTTCCTCGCGCCGGTACGCGCCGGGGACTTCGTGGAGGCCGAGGGGGAGATCGTCCGGGTGGGGACCACCTCGCGCGCCATGCGCTTCGAGGCGCGGAAGGTGATCACCGCGCGCCACGACCTGTCGGACTCCGCCGCCGAGCTGCTGGCGGAGCCGGTGGTGGTCTGCCGCGCGAGCGGCACCTGCGTCGTGCCCCGGGAGAAGCAGCGGCTCGGGCGCTGAGCGCTCCGGGCGAGGAGGTGGAGGTTGGGCGAGCCCGTGATCATCACCGCGGCGGTGGTGGGCGCCGAGGTGACCCGCGCCCAGAGCCCGGCCGTGCCCTACACCCCGGCCGAGGTGGCGCGGGCGGCGGTGGACGCGGGCCGGGCCGGCGCGGCCGTCGTGCACCTCCACGCGCGCTGGCCGGACGGCCGGCCGTCGCAGGAGGGGGGGCACTTCCGGGAGATCATCGACCGGATCCGCGACGCCGGGAGCCAGGTGGTGATCCAGTGCTCGACCGGCGGGGCGGTGGGGATGGGGCTGGAGGAGCGGCTCGGCTCGCTCGTGGAGGGGGCGGAGATGGGCACCCTCAACCTCGGCACCATGAACTTCGGCGACGACGTCTTCGTGAACCGGCGGCCGGACCTGATCGTGGTGGCGGCCCGGCTCCGGGCGCGCCGGCTCGTCCCCGAGTGCGAGATCTACGACGCCGGGATGCTCGACACCCTGCGCTGGCTCCTGGAGAAGGGACACCTCGCGCCCCCCTACCACGTGCAGTTCGTGCTCGGGGTGCCGGGCGGGATGGCGGCGGGCGAGCGCAACCTGCGCTTCCTGGTGGAGGGGCTGCCGGGGCCCCAGGCCTGGTCGGCGGCCGGGGTGGGACGCGCCCAGCTCCCCACCGCCGAGCTGGCGCTCCGGCTCGGCGGCCACGTGCGGGTGGGCCTGGAGGACAACCTGTACGCGGCGAAGGGGGTGCTGGCCCGGGGCTCGGACGAGCTCGTGTCGCTCGCGGTGGCTGCGGCGGGCCGCGCCGGCCGGGAGCCGGCCACGCCCGACCAGGCCCGTCGATTGCTCTCGATCACTTGAGGGAGAGGGTGCGCGGAACGCGCTGCCGTCCAGGGCTTCCGTGGCTTGACGACCCAGGGTCGGGGCGCTAGGTTCGCGCGGGGATCCAACGGGGACAGCGCATCCATGACCAAGGCCGATCTGATCGAGAAGGTCCAGGCGGTGCACAGCGACCTTTCCAAGCGCCAGGTCGCGCTGGTCGTGGACGCGGTGTTCGAGCACCTCGCCCGCGGCATCCGGAAGGACAAGCGCTTCAGCATGCCCGGCTTCGGGACCTTCGTGGTGAAGCGCCGGGCCGCCCGGGTGGGCCGCAATCCCCAGACCGGCGCGGAGATCCAGATCGCGCCGACCAAGACGGTGGGCTTCAAGCCCGCCCCCGAGCTGAAGAAGGCGCTCTAGGCGCCGGGAGCCGCGGATGAGCCTGGCGGAGTGGCTCAGGACGTTCCGGGACCTGCACGAGCGGGCGCGCCGCGGCAGCCTGAAGGCGGCCGAGGAGGTGGCGTACCGCGCGGGCCGCGAGGAGCTGGCGCGGGCGCTGCTCGCCGCCCAGCGGCTCACCCTCAAGCCGGGCGAGACGCCGCGCCAGGCGCTCCGGGTGGCGAGGGCGCTGCAGGTGGACCTGGACCTCCTCACCTCCCAGCAGCGGGCCATCACCATCGACCTCTCCACCGGAGGGTTCTCCTGCCTGCTCGCCAAGGCGCCGCCGCTCGGGGACGACGTGGGGTTCTCGCTCCGGCTCCCCGCCACCGAGCCCCTCGCCGGGCGGGTGCGGGTGGCGGACGTGAAGCCGCTCCAGGGCAACGTCCGGGTCGCCTTCCAGTTCGCCGGCCTCGAGCCGAAGGACCGCGAGCGCCTCGAGCTGTTCGTCTTCGACACCGTCCTCGCCCAGCTGAGCGGGTAGAGCCGCCAGCGACCGCGATCACGGTGTGGCGGGGTCTTGCCCAGGGATCGTGCAGGCGGTCCCGGCTCCGGGCTGGCGGCAGCCTCCCCGTTCACCCCGGCCAGGGTGGCGTCACCGATCGGGTGGCGTTGCTGAAGACGGGGCGTCGCTGAGGGACCGGCGTTGCCGATGCGTGGCGATGCCCATGGGGAGGGGCCCGCGGGGGGCGGAGGGACCCTTCCTCGGCTGGAGAAAGCGGAGGGGCGCCCCGGCCGTGCCCGGAGCGCCCCTCCCGACCGAGGGGGCCGAGGTCCCCTCACCCGCCGCTCAGAACCAGGCCAGCGCCGCGAGCTGCGCGGTGGCGAAGCTGTCCTTGGGAGCCTTCGTCGTGTCGGTGCTCACCGGGAAGGCCTTGTCGGCCGCCTTGTCGTAGCGCAGCTCCCCGCGGAGCTCGGCGTTGCCGCCCACCGGGAAGGACAGGCCGAGCGTCCCCTCGTAGACCTTGGTGCCCACGGTCGGATCGGTGGGCTTCAGGTACCCGAGGCGCGAGCCGCCCTTGGAGTCGTCGAAGTACTCGCCGCGGAGGGTGAGCCGGGCGACGTCGCCGGTGAAGGAGTAGCGGACCATGCCGGCCAGCCCCCACCAGGTGGCCGAGGTGGCCGGCCAGGTAGTGGCGAGCTTGTCCTCGTGGCCGTAGTCGAGGTTCAGGTTGATGGAGACCGGGCCGAACCCCTGCTGGAGGACCACGTCCACCAGGGTGCGGGTGGCGTCCTCGGTGTGGATGACGTCGGTGGAGGCGACGGGGGCGTTCTTGCCCGCGTAGACGTTGATCGCCGCGTTGGTGGCGTCCTTCGAGTAGGTGAGGGAGACGTTGCCGGTCTTGTGGGGCCCGGTCTTGATGGTGTTGCCCACCACCACGTTGAAGGTGCTGGTGAGGGTATCGTCGTCCCAGCCGTTCACCACCCCGAGCTGCAGGGTGAGCGAGTCGGCCAGCGGGATGCCCACCCGGAGCCCGGTGTGGGCGAAGGGGATCGCGTAGGTGAAGAGGATCGAGCGGGTGTAGAGCCAGTTGTCCTTCGCCTCGATCACCTCCGCCCCGGCCGAGGTGACGAACCGGCCGAAGTCGGCGGTGACCTTCCCGAACTTGTAGGTGGCGAAGGCCTGCTGGACGAGCAGATTGGTGGTGCCGAACGCGGTCGGCCCGTAGCCCACGTCGATCCGGAACCCGGCCGGCCCCGCGTCGATCGTCGCGTTCAGCTCGGCGTAGCTGAGCCGCAGCCCGGGGGCGGCGCTGAACCCGGCCAGCGGGCTGGGCACGGTCTGGGGCGCGTCCAGGTTGACCGAATAGTACGAGTCCACCAGCCCCCCCCACTTCACGGTGAAGGGCGGCGCGGCGGGCGCGACCGCGGCGGCCGGCGCCGCGGGGGCGGCCGGGGGGGCCGCGGGCGCGGTGTCGGCGACGGCGAGCGCGGGCGCGAGCGCGAGGGTGGCGAGCAGAGCGTTCCTGAGGTTCACTTCGAGTCCCCTTTCCCTGGGTCGATGAGGCGTGCGGGCCGACCCCTGTGCAGCGCGCGTGCCGCCCGCGCCGGAGCGGGTTTCTCCCGTGTCGTTGGGGCGGCGGAGGGCACGCCTGCCCGGGCGTCGGGCAGGGCCATGCGCAGCCGCCGGGCAGGGCCATGCCCGGACGAGGAGCGAGGCCCGGCCCGGGAGAGCCGGGCGGGCCTCGCGGGGTGAGGCGGGCGCTAGGCGGCGGGATCGGGGTGGGCCATGGCGTGGAGCCCGCCGTGGCCGGGGACCGCGCCGGGAGCGGACTCGAGGTCGGTCGAGATGTAGGCGCGCTCGCCGGCCTCGGTCTGATCGAGGCCGGTCCACTCGTCCTGCTCGTCGGCGCGGAGCGGGGTGACCCGGGCCACCAGCTTGTAGAGGGCGAGCGAGAGGAGGCCGGAGAAGGCCATCGTCACCAGCACGCCCACCGCCTGCTTGCCCACCAGCGTCAGGCTGCCGTCGGCGCCGTCCGGGTTGACCGCAGCCGAGGCGAGGGCGCCGGTGAGGAGGGCGCCCAGGGTGGCGGCCACCCCGTGCACGGCGAAGACGTCGAGGGAGTCGTCGAGCCCGAGGCGCGGCCGGAAGCGGACCGCGGTGAAGGAGGCGAGCGCGGCCACGGCGCCGAGGAGGAGCCCGGCCCCCGGCTTCACGAAGCCGGCCGCCGGGGTGATCGCCACCATGCCGGCCACGGCGCCGGAGGCGAGCCCCACCCCCGAGACCTTGCCGTGGAGGACCAGCTCCGCCAGTCCCCAGGCGGCGGCCGCTGCGGCCGGGGCGAAGAAGGTGTTCACGAAGGCGGTGGAGGCGAGCCCGTTCGCCCCGAGCGCGCTCCCGCCGTTGAACCCGAGCCAGCCGAACCAGAGCAGGCCCATGCCCAGGATGGCGAAGGGGACGTTGTGCGGGAGCACGGTGGGCTGGCGGAGCCCGCGGCGGCGGCCGAGGACGATCGCGCCCACCAGCGCGGCGGAGGCCGCGTTGATGTGGACCACGGTCCCGCCGGCGAAGTCGAGGACGCCGAGGTTGCGGAGCCAGCCGCCCGGCGCCCAGACCCAGTGCGCCACCGGCGCGTAGACCAGCAGGCTCCAGGCGGCGACGAAGAGCAGGTACGCCTTCATCCGGACGCGCTCGACGATCGCCCCGGAGATGAGGGCCGGGGTGATGACCGCGAACATCGCCTGGAAGAGCATGAAGGCGGAGTGGGGGATGGTCTTCGCCAGGCTGGGCTCGGGGGCGTCGCCCACCCCGGTGAGGCCGAGCCAGGAGAATCCGCCGACGAACCGGTCGAGCCCACCCGGCCCCGGGGAGAAGGCCAGGCTGTAGCCGACGAGCGCCCAGAGCACCCCGACCACCGCCATGCAGACGATGGAGAGGTTCATGGTGTGGACGGCGTTCTTCGCCCGCACCAGGCCGCCGTAGAAGAAGGCGAGCCCGGGGGTCATCAGCATCACGAGGCCGGCGCTCACCAGCACCAGGGCGGTGTCGCCTGCGCTGACGCCATCCGAGGCGGACGCCAGAGCGGGAGCGAGGAGGAGGGGGAGGAGCAGCGCCTTGTTCACGAAACCTCCGGAGGAGTTGGGCCTGCCAGCGGCGGCGGGGGTGCCTGAACTCGTGCAGCCCGCATGCCGAGCAGGTGCCGCCCGGAATCCGTGCGGTTCCGGGCCCCGGGCGGGCCGCGATGCTCGCTCCGGGAGCAGCGGTCTGCCGCTTCCCCGGGCACTGCGCTTCGGATGGGGGAGGCGGCGCGGTCGGCCCGCTACGGCTGGGCCCTGGCCGCCGTCTCCGCCGCCTTCTTCTTGGTGGTCGCCTTCTGGGCCGACTTCTTGGCGGACGAGCCCTTGGCGGCAGTCTTCGAGGCCTTCTTGGTCGTCGCCTTCTTGCCGGTGGCCTTGGCGCTGGCCTGCTTGACGTGGGGCTTGGCGGCCGCGTGCTTGGGCGGCGGGCGGGCGTCGAGCGGATCGGCGCCGACGTGGTCGGGGATGGGGGCGGGCGGGGGGGCCACCCAGGGATCGTCGTCGCTCGCGCTCTGGAGCGCGGCCGGGGTGCCATCGGCGACCTCGTACCCGTTCCGGCTGGCGGCCGCCTTCTCGGCCGCCCGCTCGGCCCAGGCGCGCACGGGGGCGTCCATCCCCGCCGAGTCCAGGGTGGCGGCGCCGCCGGCGCGGTCGCCGGCACGGAGCTGCAGGGCGGCGAGGTGGAGCGCGGCCCGTCCTCGCTCCGGGGCGGGGGTGGAGGGGTCCCCGAGCAGGCGGCGGAGGGCCCGGACCGCGTCGTCCGGCGGGATCCGGCCCGCGAGCGCCAGCTTGGCGAGGCCGAAGGCGGCGCGCGGGTGGGTGGGCGAGGCGGCGAGGGCGGCGGCGTAGGAGGCCCGGGCGGCGGCCGGGTCGTTGCGCGCGCGGCGGGCCACGTCCCCCTCGATGGCCAGCCCTGCGGCGAAGGCCCCGTCCTCGGCGGCAGCGGCGGCCGGCTCGATGGCGGCGGAGAGGGTCCCCGCCCGCAGGGCGATCCGGGCCTGGAGGGCCTCGGCCCAGACGCCGCCCTGCGCCGCGGAGGCGGCGGTCGTGGCGTCGCCGAGCGAGCTGCGCCCCAGGGCGAGGGCGGCATCGGCCAGATGGGCGTAGCGGGGGACCACCTCCGCCCGCCCGGGCTCGACGAGGAGCTGGGCGGCCTCCGCCTCGGCACCGGCGTCCCGGTAGTCGGCGAAGAGCATGGCGAGCGCGAACGCGCGGACGCTCCCCGCCTCCAGGTGGTCCAGCTGCGCCAGGGGCTCGAGCAGCGCGGCCGCCTCCCGATAGCCGGCGGCGGTGTCGAGCCGGAGCAGCTCGTCGGCCCGGGCCAGCCCGGCCTTGAGGACCGCGCGTCGGTGGTGGGCGCGGTACGCGATCAGGCCGGCCGCCGCGACGAGCAGGGCGATCACCCCGGCCGCCACCTTGAGGGCGAGCCGCCGGTCGCGAGGCGGGGGGGTGGGCGCAGCGGCGCCGTCGTCGTCCAGCTCGACGGGGACTTCGTAGAAGCTCTCCTCCGGCGCGCCGGGCTCGGTGGGCTCGGCGCCGGGAGAGGTGGGATCGGTCTTGGTCATCGGTCGGCGGGGTGGGGCGGGGAGGGGGGCGACCCGCCGAGGGTACTTCC